>Ga0070717_10001584_pt1 | contig 15717 bp, 9 predicted proteins | sample LARL113metaG_FD_71366 | JGI IMG/M metagenome (GOLD analysis project Ga0070717, IMG submission 71366) | Corn, switchgrass and miscanthus rhizosphere microbial communities from Kellogg Biological Station, Michigan, USA - LAR L11-3 metaG | ecosystem: Host-associated > Plants > Roots > Rhizosphere ... | reverse complement strand
AGAGCAACCTATCAGCGATATCGTCGCGCACTCGTGCCGGCTCGCGTGCGAGCGGGTCGCCATAACCGCCGCCGGCCGGGCCGATACAAACAAATCGTTCGCCGGCGCGGATCTGCATATGAGGCACTTTCGACGGCAGCATCTCGACCGTACCGTCCTGATGGACGAGCCGCAGCTCAGCCGGTTGTCCCGGTTTGCCGCCGGCCAGCCCCCAGGGCGCAAATTCATGGCCTTCGCCTTCGACCGAGGCACCGCCATCGCTCAGATAGGCGAACTCACGCACCGAGCCGAGGCCGCCGCGCCACTCTCCCGCGCCGCTGGCGCCCTCGCGCAGCTCATAACAGCTGACCCGCAGGGGCAGGTGGCTTTCAATATCCTCGATCGGGTTGTTGCGGGTATTGGCGTAGAGCGTGTCAACTGCATCCATTCCGTCGAGCCCGCAGCGCCCTCCGTAGCTGCCCTCGAAGATTTCCATATGGACCCAGTGCTTGCCTTTGCGCATGCCAGAGAAGGCAATGACCTTGAGATTGCCGATCCCGGCCGAGACTTGGCCGGGAAGGGCATGCGCCAGTGCCTTCATCACGGTGTCGGCGAGTTGATTGCCCGGGCAGAAACGGGCGATCGTCGGTGCCGGAAAGACCGGGTTGGCGAGCGAGCCAAGCGGCGCGGTGATCCTGATCGGACGCAGCAGCCCGTCATTGACCGGGATGTGGCCGCACACGGCCGTGTCGAGCAGCACCGAGCGCACCGTCAGCCATATCGCGACATCGACGGTTCCCTCGAATGGCATGTTGATCGGCCGATCAGCGACCTGATCGGCAGTGCCGGTCAGGTCGACCTCTACCTCGTCGCCACGCACCCGCACCGTCGCGACAATCGGCAAGTGCCGCTTCTCCGGATCTGGGCTGTCGACAAATCCGTCGATCATCGTGCGAGCGCGATATTCACCATCCGGCAACGCTGCGATCGCCTGCCGCATCAGCCGCTCGGCGTAATCCATTACTGCGCTGCACGCAGCAGTAAAGCGCTCGTAACCATAGCGCTCGATCAGTTCTCCCAGCCGCTCCGCACCGATACGCGCCGCCGCGACCTGCGCTTCCATGTCGCCGACAACGAGATCGGAGACACGGATGTTGTCGCGCAACAGCTGCCATACGGCGTCATTGCGGATACCGCGGTCGTACACCTTGATGGCCTTGAATTGGAGCCCCTCGGCATAAGCGTCGATCGCGTCAACGATGCCGCAGCTGCCGGGGCTCAGCGCGCCGATGTCGAGGTGATGCGCGGTTGTCGCCGCGAAAGCGACGAGCTGCCCGTCGTGAAATACCGGCACCGCGAAACCCACATCCGGCCCGTGGCTGGCACCGCCATAAGCGTCATTGTGCATGATCACATCGCCGGGCCGCACCGCGTCCCGGCGCTCGCGCAGCGCCTTCATTATCCCCCGGATGTAACCCGGGATGGGCCCCGATTGCAGCGGCGTCGATTGCGCCGACTCGGCGAGCCCGCGCCCCTCGGCATCGACCAGTGCCGCGCCAAAATCTTCGGATTCGCGGATGATCGAGGAATACGACATCCGCATCAGCTTGTAGCCCATCTCAACCGCGATGTTCTCAAGCGCACCTTGCACGACGCTCGTGGTGATGCTGTCGATTGCGGAAGGTTGAACCATTGGAGTCTGCCCTCGCTATTGGTCTATCGTCAAAGTGAGATTGCCGCCAACCTCGGCGATCAAAGTCGTTCCCGGCGGCACCACCGTCGTCGAGTCAGTCTGCAATACGATCGCCGGTCCCCGTATCGGGTTCGCGAGTGGTAGCAAGGGTCGCCGGTAGAACGGTGTTGCCAACACTTCGAGAGCACCGTTGTGCCGAAACGCGCACCGAGCGGTCTTGACGAGCGCCTCACTGAGGCTGCCGCCGCTCGCCGGCAGCGGCGGCGAAATCTTTGGCAGGCGGCCGATCCCGGTGACACGGATATTGACGATCTCGATCGGACTCGTTTCGAACACATGGCCATATTCAGCGCGATGTAGGTCGGCAAAGCGCGCGGAGATCTGCTCAAGGGCAGCCTCGTCAAGTGTCCCTTCGGAAACCGGGACGCGCAGCTCGTAACCTTGTCCGACATAACGCAAATCGCCCGAGCGTTCGAAGACGGTATCTTCGGGGGCGACTCCATCGGCAGCGAGCTGGCTCATAAGTTCACGCTGCATTGCCGCGAGATTGGCGTCGAGCCGCCTGAGATCGATCGTGTCGCCCGCTTGAAATTCGGTGCGCACCGCGTCGTATTTCAGGTCCGTGGTCAATAGCCCGACTGCCGAGGTGATCCCGGGATAGGCTGGCACAATAACTTCCGGGATGCCGAGCGCCCGAGCCACCTCGGCTCCGTGCAGCGGTCCGGCGCCGCCAAAGGCGACGAGCGCAAACCCGCGCGGGTCGAGACCCTTTTGGACTGTGCGCGAACTGATCGCATTCGCCATGTTGGCATTGACAACGGTAAGGATGCCCTCAGCCGCCGCCTCGAGGCTGAGGCCAAGCCGCTCGGCCAGACCAGACACCGCGCGCCGCGCGGCATCCGGATCGAGCCGCATCGCGCCACCAAGAAAATTTTCAGGGTCGAGCCGCCCCAGGACGAGATTGGCGTCGGTTACAGTCGGCTCGACACCGGCTCGACCATAGGCTGCCGGTCCGGGAACGGCGCCGGCGCTCCGTGGGCCGACACGAAAAGCGCCAGCATCGTCGACATAGGCGATCGAACCGCCGCCGGCGCCGATTGTGTGGATGTCGATCATCGGCGCCAGTACCGGATACCCCCCGATCCACGTGTCGCGGGCGGTCGCCTCGGCGAAACGGCCATCTACGACAATTCCGATGTCAGCCGAGGTTCCGCCGACATCGAAGGTGATCAGCCGATCTCGCCCGGAGAGCGCGCCGCTCCAAGCGCCGCCGAGCACGCCGGCGGCCGGTCCCGAGAGCAATGTCAATACCGGGATCCGCGCGACCGTGGCCGGTGTCGCGACGCCGCCATTCGAACACATCACATGCAGATCGGCAGCGAATCCTTCGGAGCTCAGACTGCGCTCGAGCCGACCTACGTAATCGCGCAGCCGCGGTCCGACAAAGGCGTTGAGCAAAGCCGTCGTAAACCGTTCGAATTCGCGAAATTGCGGTGCCACCTCAGCCGAGGTGCAGGTGAAGCAGCCTGGGAACTCATCCTGCACAATGTCGCGCGCCCGCGATTCATGCGCGGCGTTGAGATAAGAGAACAGAAAGCAGACGGCGATCGCGTCAACCCCTTGGGCGCGTAGTATTCGCGCCGCCTCGCGCACCGCTGCCTCGTCGAGCGGCACTAATTCCTCGCCGCGCGGGGGCGCAAGCCGCTCGTTAACGACCAATCGATGACGGCGCTGGACCAGCGGCCGATCCTGCCAGGGAATTTCCTGGCGGATCGAATAATGCTGCGGCCGCTGATGGCGTCCAATATGGACAATATCGCGATAGCCGGCAGTCGTAATCATGCCGACGACAGCACCGTCGTGCTCCAACACGGCGTTGGTGCCGATCGTCGTGCCGTGCAGTACGTGGTCGATCGCGCCGCGCGGCAGGTCAAAGCGCGTGCACAGCTCGCCGATCCCGGCGACGACGCCACGCGCCGGGTCGTCTTTTGTCGTCGGCGTCTTGTGGATCAGGGTCCGGCCGGTTTGCGTATCGGCAAACACGATGTCCGTGAACGTGCCGCCGACATCGACCCCCATCAGGTACATCACACCGCCTTTCCGGCGTCAGAACCAAAGCGCTCTCGGTGGCGGCGCACGGCAACAAGTGCCAGCAGACAGATGCCGATGACGAGCAGAGACAGACCCGTCGTCATCGCACCCAAGGCGTAGATCACCGGAGTGGTGGCATTGGTCTGCATTGCCTCGAGCTCGATCGGCAGTGTGTTCAGCGCGCCGACCGACTGCGAGGTTCGCGCGATCTCGTCGTAAGACAGCGTAAACCCGAACAGCGCGACGCCGACAAGGCTCGGCGCGATGATCGGCACGACGACGTAACGGACCGTCTGCCAACCCGTCGCGCCCAAATCGCGCGCCGCCTCCTCGTAGACCGGGTTAAAACGGTTGAACACTGCCAGCATGATCAAGAGGCCAAACGGCAAGGTCCAGGTGAGATGGGCACCGAGCGCCGAGCTGTACCAGGACCGCTCGATCCCCAGCATCTCGAACATCGCGCCAATGCCGAGGCTGACGACGATCGACGGCATGACGAGGCCCGCAATGACGATGTAAAACAATATCGTGGCTCCGGGAAAACGGCGGCGGAACGCAAGCCCGGCGAGAAGGGAGATCAGCACAGTCGCGACCATTACGATTGATCCGAGACGGATCGACCGGTCGAACGCACCCCAGATGTCGCCGATCGACTGGGGCCGAAAAAGCGCGCCGAACCAATGCAGCGAGACCCCATTCATCGGGAATACCAGCCCGCCTTCCGGCCCCTGAAAGGCGAGCACCACGACGGTTGCGATCGGCCCGTAAAGAAACGCGACAAACAGCGCGAACAGAGATGCGAGCGCATAAAACATCGGTGAGCGTGCCACGTGCGTCATCGCCAATAGAGTATTTGCTTGGTTCCTCGAACTTTGTACGTCGTGCCCGGACTTGTTCCAGGCATCCACGGACACCGAGGCACTCCCGCGCCCAACGATCGGTGGATGGCCGTGTCAAGCACGGCCATGACGGAGAAGCGGCACATCCGGAGCTTTTGCACTAGAGCTCCTTGCGAATGTCTACGACACGCACCAATAGTACAATCATCGTGATGACCGCGAGCAGCAGGACGATGGCATTGGCCGCGGCCGGCGGGAATTGCAGGTAAGAGAGTTGGGTGGCGATTTGCTTGCCGACCGAGGCAACCTGTCCGCCCCCAAGTACGTCGACCGTGACAAAATCTCCCATTACCATTGCGACCACGAAAATCGAGCCAATGGCGATTCCGGTTTTCGACAGCGGCAATACGACTGTCCGCAGGACATGCAATGTGCTGGCACCTGCGTCGGTGGCGGCCTCGATCAGCGAGCGGTCGATCCGCATCATCGAGTTGAAGATCGGCACAATCATCATCAACGTGTAGAGATGCACGTAACCGACAATGACCGCGAACTCGGAATAGAGCAGCCACTCCTGCGGCTGGTTGACGGCGCCAATCTCCAATAGCGCGCGGTTCACGAGGCCGTTGCGGCCGAGAAGCGGGATCCAGGCGATCATCCGGATCACGATCGATGTCCAGAACGGGATCGAACAAATCAGCAGGAGCACCGTCTGCCAAGTTCGGCTCCGCACCTGAAAGGCAAGGAAATACGCGAGCAAAAACCCAAGCAGCGCGGTAACCGTCCACACGATAGCGCACAACTTCACCGTGATCAGGTAAGTGCGGTAGGTGACGGATTCCGAAAACACATCGCTGAAATTGTCTAGAGTAAAGTCGGGGATCAAGATCCGATAAGTTTCGTAACCGCAGAAGCTGACCACGACGACCAGTACAACTGGCACGACAAAGAACAAAAAGAAGACCGCTGCGAGGGGCAGCGCCTGCAGACAGGCGATAATCGGCAATTGCCAGCGTCCGCGGGCATTGGCTGCATCGATATCGTGCCTGCTTCGAGACGCGCCCCTCGGGCGCTCCTCAGCATGAGGTGTACCTTGGATGGCATTAAGCAAATCGTCTCATCCTGAGGAAGCTGCAAAGCAGCTGCTCGAAGGGCGCACTGCCGTTGTCCAGCTTGATTGCAATTGGCCGCGCTTGGCGATCACGCCGCGATGAACTCGTTCCATTTGCGGACCATGTAGCGATCCTCGTCCATGACCGTGTTCCAGACGCTGACCCGGCCCATCCGGTCCCAGAAGGAGCCGCCGTCACGCATCGTGCCAGCGCTTTCGATCTTTTCGCCGGTCGGGCTCAGGATGTCGCCTTTGGCCGGCTTGCCCTCCATCCAAAAATCCCACTCGTCCGGGCTCATGTATTTCTTCGCGGTGTCGAGCACGGCCGTGTAGTAGCCTTGGCGATTGAGAAAAGCGCCGACCCAGCCGGACAAATACCAGTTGATGAATTCATAGGCGGCGTCGAGCATCGGACCTTGCAGGTGGCTTGGCACGCCGAGCCCGGCGGCCCAGGCGCGATACCCTTCTTTCAGCGGCTGGTACACGCAAGGAACGCCCATCTGCCGCACTTTTGTCACCGCCGGCGACCACATCGACTGGATCACGACCTCGCCCGAGGCCATCAGGTTGACGCTTTCATTGAATTCCTTCCAGAACGCGCGGAACTGGCCCGCTTTCTTGGCATCGGTCAACACGGCAATCGTCTTGTCGATCTCCGCCGTGGTCATGTTTCCCTTGTCGCCATAGCTGACGAGGCCTTTGGCCTCGCAGACCATCGCGGCATCCATGATGCCGATCGACGGAATGTTCAGGATCGAGGCCTTGCCCTTGAATTCGGGATTGAGCAGCTCCGCCCAGGACTCGATTGGACGCTTGATCAGGTCGGGACGGATACCCAATGTATCGGCGTTGTAGACGGTCGGGATCACCGTCATCCACTGCGACGGGTCAGGGGCGAAATCCTTGGATTTTTCCGCCTTTAGATAAGCAACCTTGATCGGAGAGATGCCCTCCATTGCCACTTTCTTGCCATTCGGCAATTCACCCTTGGTGAAGATGGGCACGATCTGGTCGAAGTATTTGATCTTGGTGACATCGATGCCGCGTAGATTGCCGGACGGCACGATTTTCTTCAGCATCCAGTATTCCGAATCGAGCAGATCGAACGAGCTCGGCTGCGTCACCGCGCGTTTAACAACGTCGTCGGAGACCAGCGAAGTGTATTGGACCGTGAAGCCCAGATCGGCTTTGCACTTGTCGGCGAGCTCTTTGAACTGGTTAACGCCGGTGCCGGCAATTCGCAAGGTCACCGGCTCGGCTGCACGGACATGGCGGAATTTGGTGATTGCGCCGGCCCCGAGCGCCAGTCCCGCTGTCGCCGCGGTGCCTCTCAGAAACCTTCGCCGGGACGTTCCTACGCTCTGCCGCATTTCCTCCTCCCTGGTCTTCTTCAGCTCACGACGTGCACGTCGGCGTCGTCCCAGCCGATTGCGACGATGTCCCCATGGGCGAGTGGCGCTCTATAGAAGCATTGATCCGCGAGCGTCACTGTCAGCTCGTCGCTCCCATCCGCTTCCAGGCGCAACTTGACTATTGCACCTTGATATTCGACTGCGGCGACCCGCGACTCCAGCGCGTCGCGCGAGAACACCTGGCTATTGCCTGAGCCGACAGCTTTCAGACGCTGCCCTGCCCGTTTTATATGCATTCGATCGCTGCGGATCGCGACATGAACGACGCTTCCTGCTTCCAAACCCGGCCGCAATGTCGCAATTGCAATTCCGTGTGGGCCGCGGAGTCGGGCACCCTTCGCATCCGCGGCCTCGACCGTGCAGCGCAGAACGTTGTGCCCGCCTATGAAGCGCGCGACGAACGCTGTCTCCGGCTGATCGAACACGGTACGCGCCGGCGCTGCCTGCTCGATGCGCCCCGCATTCATTACGATGACGAGATCGGCGAGGGCCAAGGCCTCGTCCTGGCTGTGCGTTACGTGTACGAAGCTAATGCCAAACTGGCGCTGAAAGCGCCTGAGTTCCTCGCGCATCCGCAGGCGCAAGAACGGATCGAGCGCGGAAAGCGGTTCGTCAAGCAACAGCACGCTGGGATTGGTGACGAGCGCGCGCGCCAGCGCCACCCGCTGCTGCTGCCCGCCTGACAGCTGAGCCGGAAACCGCTCCGCCTGTTCCTCCAGGTCGACGAGACGCAGCATCTCGCGTGCCCTGGTGCGGCGTTCGAGCTTCGGCACGCCGCGCACCCGCAGGCTGAAAGCGACGTTGTCGACGCAATTGAGATGCGGAAAGAGCGCGTAGTTCTGAAACATCATCGACGTGCGCCGGCGCGCCGGTGGTAGATCGATCACGGGAGTCCCGCCGATGGTGATGTCGCCGCTTGTTGGAGCTTCGTGGCCGGCGATCATGCGCAATGTCGTGGTCTTGCCGCAGCCCGACGGGCCCAGCAGGCAGCAATAGCTGCCACCGGGGATTTCCGCCGAAATTGCGTCGACCGCCACGGTTCGGCCGAAGATCTTGGTCAACGCAATCAGCCGCACTTCGGACGACGATGTCATCGCTCCTTTGCCGCAAGCAAGTGTCGGGCCAGCGAGCCGCCGTTGCGCGCCCGAATCTTGGTCGGGCCGGGCGCGCTCTGTGTAGGGTCAGAGCAATCGCACTCTGGCATCACGGACAAAGCTGGCGTCCTGAAAGGGGGGCTTCGTGAGGCACTTCAACAGAGGAGGCCGCGGATTTTGACAACACGGAACGAGCCGCGGGTCCGCATGCTTGTCCTCGGTACTTCCGGTATCAGGGCATCATGGAGATCAAGGTCCTGGGACGCCGTCGGGATAGTGCCGACGGCAATATGTGGCGCGCCCGGCCGTATCAGCTCGCCAATAGCGCCGACTCCTTCCAAGATTTAGTCGCCTTCGCCGGATCGCCCTGCCCCCATGGACGAGGCTGACCGAATCCTTAAGATGCGAAAATCTCGCCGAGTCGCTGGATCGAGCTCAGCACTTGCCCTTGCGGTAGCCCTGGCCACTGGCAACGCATGATAAAGTGATCGACACCCAGAAGCTCACGATACCGAGCGATCTCTTCCCTCACCGACACCTTATCGCCGATGATGAACCGGTCGCGCGCGAAATCCTCGAACGAACCCTCCGTGGTGCGGCTCTGCAATCCCCATGATGCATAGGCGTTGTACTTGTACTCCAGCGGCCCGCGACATTCCTCATGCGCGGTGGCATGGCGGGCGCCGACGTAGCATTCGACGGTGATCGGGAACTCCATCGGTGTCCGGCCATATTCCTTGAGTGACGCACGATAGGTCTGCATTAGCGGTATCACCTTGCCGAGACCGCTGATGTTCACGATGAGCCATGCGTCGCCGATCCGCGCCGCGCGCCTTACCGACACCTCTGCCTGCCCGGCGATATAGAGCGGTGGACCGCCGGGGCGAACCGGCTTTACGCCGATGCCGGCATCGTTGACTGCATAGAACCGGCCCTTGTGGGTCACCCGCTCTTCAGTCCACAGCCGACGCATCAGGGCGATGCTTTCGTTGAACCGCGGCGCCCGCTCGCTAAGACTGATGCCGAAAGCGTCGAACTCCGGCTGTCGATAGCCCAAGCCGATGCCAAGGACGTAATTGCCGCCGGTCAACACATCGAGCGTGGCGGCTTCCTCGGCCACATGCATAGGGTTGAGCGGCGGCAGAATCAGGATATTTGGCCCTATCGTCATGCCCTGCGCGTGTGCTGCAAGGTAGCCCATGACCGGCGTGATCTGCAGCATCTGCATCGGATGGGTCAGCCAGTGATGCGGGAACCAGAGCGACGCGAAGCCGGCGTCACGCGCCGCACGCGCCTGAGCGACCATCTCCGGGACCCGCTCCGCGAGGTTGAAGCCCTCTGGGAACTGCGTGTTGATGAACAAACCGACTTTCATGGCGAGCTTTTTTCCTCCGCTTGGGCCGTCAGGAAGCGGTCGAGCAGCTGCCCGGACCCTTGTCCAACCTGATGTAGTCGGCGCCGTCGAACACTCTGACGCCGTTGACGAACACGCCGTGCACGCCCGGCGGGTCCCGAAGCGTGCGCGGCCCGCCGCGCCGATGGCGCCGATCCGCCCGTCCTTCGCTCGCCAGTCGCACAATCGGCGACATCGCGCGCGAGCGCACCGCGGATCGCCAGATCGTACATCGTCGCTCCCCGAGCGGGGCCGCAATAGTAGCGAGGTTCATCACGGCTGCGCCATGCCCTGAGCACATGGCCGCAAGCATCTATCGCGAACCGGACGCCGTCTGCCCGCCAAGCCGGTGGACCTAACCCCTCCTCGGGAATCCGCTTAAACGCCGCGCATCTCCACCCTCGTCCTAGGATCCCATGTTACGCAAAACCTGCAACGCCTTTCTCAACGCCCTTACAACACGTACTCGCTGGAATTGTGTCGGGGAGCAGCCCCAACTTTCCCGACGTCCTGCGCGGCCACTGCCTAGGCATTTTCGAGTGTGCCGCCGGTTCCGAGATAAGGCGGCATCGTTGGTAGAATCTGGGCTAGGCTTGTCGCCGGCTTTGGACGGAGACGTCAATGGCAGATACCGGCACGAATATCAGCCTGCATCCGACGGGCCCATTCCTATCAATCGCTTCCGGCGACTTAGAAGCACGTCTCTACCGGGACAGCGGCCATCTCGAGCTCGCTGGACCTGACTTAGCGGGCGCGCCGCAGGCGGTGACGATTACGCTCGCCCCTCCCGCAGCAGTGATCGACGGCCAATTGCGCCGACTTGGCCAGGTGATCTCGTCGACCGCGATTACCCACGGGGTGGAGTGCGTGCACGCGCTCGCTGCCGGCACGGCACGCACCCGGTTGGCATTCATCCAGCCGGCGGTGGTGCGCTTCGAAGTCGTCGATTGGGGGAACGAAACCCCGACCTCGACCTCGCTGGTCGGCGCCTCGCCCGGCAACGAGCGGTTTTACGGGTTCGGCGAGAAGTTCAATACGCTGGACCAGACCGGCAGGACCGCGCACATGCTCACTTTTGACCATCCCGGTGCAAAGGGCGATCATTCGTACAAGCCGGTGCCGTGGTTTGTCAGCACTCGGGGTTACGGTCTTCACCTCGACTCGACCGCGGAAAGCAGTTTCGCGATGCGCGCCACGGCGCCCGACCGTTTCACCATCAGCCATCAGCACGGCTCGCTCGCCTTTCACCTGGTATATGGGCCACGTCTGCCGGACGCGCTGAGCCGGTTCACCGGTCTGGTTGGGCGTCCGCCCTTGCCGCCTCCTTGGGCCTTCGGCGTGTGGATCTCGTCGGATATTTGGCGCAATGGCGGCGAGGTCCGCTATGCCGTCTCTAAATTCCGCGAGCGCAAGCTACCCGCGTCGGCCTTTGTTTTCGATTCCCCCTGGGAGACCTCGTACAACGATTTCATCTTCAACATGACCCAGTTCGGGCAGGGGGGCACTTTCGAGGGTCAGCACTTCAACGGCTTTGCCTCACTCGCCGAGATGATGGGGTTTCTTCAACGGAATGGATTGAAGGTGGTATGCTGGCTGACTCCGCTCATCAACACCCGGTCTTTGAGCACCGAGGTCGCCGGGCAGCTCGCTACCGCGCCGAACCATGCCGACGGGCTGGCAAAAAACGCGTTCGTGCGCGCGTCGGCCGGCGAATCGATCTTGCCGGTTGCGTGGTGGAAGGGCAATGGTAGCGCGATTGATTTCACCAGCGCGGCTGGCCGCGACTGGCTGACCGGGCAATTGCGCGGACTGTTGGCGGCCAGCGAGGTGACGACGCGCTCCGGCACGTCGCAGCCGGCGATCGGTGGCTTCAAGACGGATGACGGTGAAGCCGCGACCGATGACAAGGTCTACATACCAGAGGCGGCTCAATACGCCGACGGACGTACCGGGCGGCTGATGCGCAACGGCTATTGTGTATCGTATCACCGCACCTTGTGGAACGTCCTGAAGAGCAACGGGGTGCTGTTCGCGCGCAGCGGCTTCACCGGCACCCAGTCTTTTCCCGGCTGCTGGGCGGGAGACAACGAGCCCCATTTCGGTGGGGACAACGGTTTGCCGAGCGTCATCGTCGCCGGGCTATCGGCGGCAATAAGCGGTTTCTCGATCTGGGGCCACGACATCGGCGGCTACCAGAATAGTAACTTCTCGGCCTCCCCGCAGGATTTGTTCATGCGCTGGACGCAGTTCGGTTGCTTCTCGCCTATCATGCAGATGCACCGGCAGGTCGATGCTAGTCTTCGCCAGTATCCCTGGGGTTACCACGGCGCTGGTGAAACAATCGATCACAATGCCGCCCTCGACAATTTCCGCTTCTATGCGCGGCTGCATATCAGGTTCTTTCCTTACCTCTACAGCTTGGCGCGCGTTTCGGCCGAGACTGGGCTTCCGATCCTGCGGCCACTCGTTTTGATGCATCAGGACGATCCGAACACGTGGGCGGTGCAGCACGCATACTATTTCGGTGACGAACTCTTGGTGGCGCCTATCGTGGTGCGCGCCGCGACGGGTCGGGAGGTGTACCTCCCGCGGGGGGATTGGCACGACTTCTGGAGCGGAGCGCGGCATCACGGAGGCCAGCTCCTCGACTGGTCCAGCCCCGACCGCAGGCGGTTTCCGCTGTTCGTGCGCGCCGGATCGGTCGTGCCGATGTTGGCGAACGACGCGGATACGCTGTGCGACCCGGATTATGTGAACAATCCGGCAGTGGCAACCCGCGATAACACACTCCTGCTCCTTGTGCATCCCGGTCCGAAATCCCGCTTCGTGATGTACGATGCGACCGAACTGAGCCAGGAAAGCACCGCCGGGACGCGCAGTGTGTCGGTGGTCTCCGTGCCACGCAGCCTGCGGCTGCAGATCCGGCTGGCGACCGCGCCGGGCGGAGTCGCAATCAGCGGCGCCGCGCTGCCGCTGCTCTCAGCGGCGAGTCTCGCCGCGGGTGCCTCGGGCTGGAATTATGATGCCGCAGAGCAGTTCCTCAATGTCAATTCCCAGCACCCCGGGGGTACCAGCCAGATCACCTATTGAAGAGTATTCTGAGGATCACCTGCGTTGTGGCGCGCTACCTGGAGGACAGCGGCAGCGTTCTGATAGACGATGCGGAGGGCCTTCGCCGGCAAGGATGGCAATACCCGTTCCTATGCGATGGCCTTGACCTCGCCGCCGCCGATTTGGTGGCCGAACTGGCGGCAGCGGAACGCCGTACCATAATGGTTCGCCAGATCGAGATAGGTTCGATTGAGGCTTGGTTCCTACCAGTTGGCGCGACCCCCCGACCTGCGCGCAGTGCAGCTAGTGCTTGGGGCATAGGAAGATCGAGAGCACCGCGTGCTACCTCGGCGTTGAGGTGGACGACACTCTTGCGATAGCCGAACAGGTTGACGTCTGAACCCCACCGCAGCTTGGAAAACGTGTGCCACTTCCTGACATCATTGCCCACCTGATTATCTCAACCCGAGCCGACAGCCGCGGGGGCAAGCAGTGGATTTGCTCATCAACATAGATGTCGATGACCTGTCGAAGGCCATCGCCTTTTACCAGGATGCCGCTGGATTGCGACTCGGCCGGCGGTTCGGCTCGCTCGGCGTGGAAATGCTGGGCTCCTCATCAGTCATCTACCTCCTCGTGAAACCCGACGGCACCAGGCCGTCAACAAGTACAGACGAGGTGCGTCGCTATCGACGACATTGGACACCAGTGCATCTTGATTTCGTCGTCTCGGAACTTGAGGTTGCGGTCAGTCGGGCAATTGAAGTCGGCGCCACGATCGAGGGCGAGATCCAGACGTATAACTGGGGCCGGATCGCCCACATGGCCGATCCCTTCGGTCACGGTATTTGCTTCATCCAATTCCTGGGGCGCGGCTATGACGAAATCACCGACGACTAGCGAAGATGCCGGCATTCCCGGAGAGCCCGTGTGTTCGGCGACGAGATTGTCCGCGTTGCGTAATCGCCTCAGTTCGAACATGTGCGTAGCACGTCATCACGACCCCAACGAGCGGCCCTTCTCGATGCGGATTCCACTCTTCTGGGACGCCTAACTATGCGTGAGCGCGTTCCACGCTCGGCTCAGTCGTGGGTTGCGCCGCGAGCCGGAGTCCGCGCTCGGCGCAATAGCGATCGACGGCCTCCGGCGCGCCGGAGGCGTCAGCGAGCGCCACGTAGGTATCGGGCCTGAGGAGATAGAGTGCGTTGCGCGCGAGGCCCGCCGCCTCATGCTGCGCCTTCCACGCGATTATGTGCAGCTTGACGTTGCGATCCGCGCACCATTTGACGAGCTCGGGCCTCGCCGTGCCATAGACATGGATCTGCCAAGTCATCGCCGAAAAGAAGGCGAAATTGTCCGCCCCCTCGCTCGGCACCCACGGAAGCCGATCGCCGCCGTGCACGTGACCGGCGGAGCCGACGCCGAGCGGTGTCCCGCGATAGTTGAGGGTGATCTGCGAGACCGTTCGGAAGATGTAGTTGCGAACCGGCGAGAGCGCGACGACCTTCGGGAAGATCACCGGTGCGATGCGCGTGCGCATGATTTTGGCGATCCGCCCTTCGGCGGTGGCGAAGCTGAATACGCGATCGGTCGTCGCCACCAGCCGCTTGGCAAAGCCGATGCGTTCGGTCTCGTAAGTATCCAGCAGGCTGTCCGGCGCACGGCCGGCCAGCACGGCTGCTAGTTTCCAGGCCAGATTGATGGCGTCGCCGATGCCGGTGTTCATGCCCTGACCGCCGGCAGGACTATGGATATGCGCGGCGTCGCCGAGCAGGAAAGCGCGACCCTTGCGGAAGTGCTCCGTCACCCGGTGATGCACGTGATAGGTCGAGAACCAATTCACCTTCTTGACCTGGACCTTGAGGTGATCGATCGCGCGGCTGCTGACGTCCTCGAACTTGAGCCTATCGGCATGGTCGGCGCGCTCGTCCCGTACGGTTCCGATGAGACGAGCTCGGCCTTCGCCGGCCAACGGGAAGATGGCGAGGAAGTCGGCTTCGTCGAGGTCGACGTGCAGTTCGCCGTCGATGGAGGGACCGGCCGCCTCGACGTCGGCGACATAGAAGACCTGGCGATAGGTCCCGCCGGGAAAGCCGGTGCCGAGTGTCTCGCGCACCAGCGAGTGCGAGCCGTCGCAGCCGGCGATGTAGGTTGCCTCGCAGTCCGCTTCATGCCCATCCGGTCCGCGGAGGCTGGCGGTGACGCGATCGCCCTCGTCGGTGAAGCGCATCAGTTCCATTCGTCGCTCCACCGCGATGCCGAGCTTTTTCAGCCTCTCGATCAGCAGCCGTTCGTGCTCGTCCTGCGGGAAGATCTCCAGGAAGGGGTAGGCGGTCAGATCCTCGCCGACGGTCGCGAACGGGAGCCGCGCCGCCGGTTCGCCCTTCACCCACAGATTGACTGCGGGAACCTTGTGGCCATGTTCCACCACAAAATCGGCAAGGTCGAGTTGCCGGTAGAGTTCGAGGGTACGCGCATGAACCGCCAGGGCGCGCGAGGTCGTGCCGGGCGCCGCCGTTTTGTCCACGATGCGCACCTTGACGCCGAGCTTGGTGAGCCACAGCGCCAGGACAAGGCCGGTCGGGCCGGCACCGATGATCAGAACGTCGCTGTGCATCATGTCATTCTCCGCTTCCAATCAGCGGTCTCGCGCAGTCGGCCATCTCCCGCAGTTGGGCTCTGTCCTGTCATCTGCGCGAAGCGACAACGCGATCATAGGGTTGCGCGGTCGGTCGCTTCCCGCAGGCTCAGCTTGGTAGGGAAGACGATGCCGCCGATGAACTCACCGAGCGGCTGGTGCTCGAATCAGCGACCACCAGCATCGGCTGACGGAGGAAAACGAAACTCAGGTGTGCCGAACGCCCGCGTGGCCAAAATACCTGGATCTTGCTCGATGATCCTGTGTCGAACCGATCGTGTGACCCACTGTAAAGTATGGTGGGCGCGACTGGGATTGAACCAGTGACCCCTACGATGTCAACGTAGTGCTCTCCCGCTGAGCTACGCGCCCGGACCACACTCGGGTGGGACAAGGATGTAGCGAAAATGCGGGCG
>Ga0070717_10001583_pt1 | contig 15739 bp, 13 predicted proteins | sample LARL113metaG_FD_71366 | JGI IMG/M metagenome (GOLD analysis project Ga0070717, IMG submission 71366) | Corn, switchgrass and miscanthus rhizosphere microbial communities from Kellogg Biological Station, Michigan, USA - LAR L11-3 metaG | ecosystem: Host-associated > Plants > Roots > Rhizosphere ... | reverse complement strand
CCGAGAAGGTGATGCCCTCGGTCAGCGTGAGCGTGCTCGACCGGAGCTCCCAGGCGCCGTCCAGGGCCTGCAGCGACTGGTCGAGGCGGTGCTCGGGCACCAGGGCAAGGCGAGCATCGAGAACGGCCTCGTCGTCGTGGTCGGCGGCCAGGAGGTCCTGCGCGGCGAACACGCGCAGGACCTGCGCCGAGGCCGAGCTGTCGCCCGCCCGCAGGTCGTCGCAGCGGGTCCAGTTCGGAGCCCCCTCCCGGCGCCGGAGCATGAGCGCACCGAACCCGATCGCCTCGATGCGGTGGCGGCGGTAGTGCTCGAGCCAGCGGTCGATCCCCTGCGGATATCCGGCCAGGCCGTCCAGGCTGTTCGGCCGCAGCCACTTGGCGGCATGGGTCAGGGGGTCCTCGGTCCGGTAGTGGAGCAGCCAGGCGTCGCAGCCGCGGCCTTCGAACCAGGGCCGCACCGGCTCCGACCAGTCGCCCTCGAGAGGGCGCACCCAGCTGATCAGGAGCTGCCCGAATCCCCCCTCCGCCAGGTGCTCGGGGAGGAGGCCGGAGATCCGCCGGCAGAGGCTGTCCCCGGGTTCGCCGCTGTCGCGGTAGACGTACTCGGACTCGGGTGAGATCACGTAGGGCGGGTTGCAGGTGATGAGGTCGAAGCGGCGGCCGCGCACCGGCTCGAAGAGATCGCCGACCCTGCACTCGATGTTGCCGTAGCCGTTGAGCGCGGCGTTGAAGCGGGCGAAGGCGACCGCCCGGGGGTTGATGTCGATCGCGGTCACCCGTTCGCTGTGATGCGCGGCCAGCAGGGCCTGGATGCCGTTGCCGGTGCCCACGTCCAGCGCGCTGGCCACCGGCCGCCGCACGGTGAGGCTGGCGAGCAGGACGGCGGGCGCGTTGAGGCCCGTGACGTAGTCGGGTTGGGGGTCGCCGCCATCCAGCTCGGGGTTGCGGTCGCAAGCCACGACCAGCCGGCCGTGGGGGACGATCCGCACCGACGCGGTGACCTCGCCACCAGCTTCGCGGACCAGGCCCAGCGCCTCCAGCGTGGCCAGGGGCAGCGGCGCGATCGCCTTTTCGGCGTTGGCGGCGGTGACGCCGCGGCCGAGCAGGAAGAGACGGATCAGCGTGGCCAGTGGCGTGCCCTCGGGCAGCCGGCGGAGGTGCACGGGCAGGTCGGTGGTGCTCGAGGCGACCTCGCCGCCGGCGTGCAGCGCGGCCCGGACGTGCTCGAGGTCGTAAGCGACCGCGGCCAGGGCCTCGCGCAGCGCGCGCGCCGTTTGCTGATCGGGCGTCTGGGGCACGGAACGGCCAAGCCGGGTGGCACTCATGGAGAGCGAAAGAATGGCACTTCGCAACCGGCTTCGGGCGCCCTACAATCCACGCAGCCCGCTTCACGGGCGTGGGAGAGGAGGTATGTCGATGGCTGACGACAGCCGCGCCACCAGGCGTTCGGTCATGGGTCGCGGAGCGCTCTTGCTGGGGAGCCTGGCAGGCTCGCTGGGGCTGGTTTCGATCGCCGAGCGTGTGCGCGACGGCGGGGTCGCGGTCAACTCCGCGGGCGCCCTGGGTGTTACCCGGATGGTCCTGCAGGGGACCGACTGGCACCTGCAGGGCGCGGACCTGGCGAGGGGCCGGCCACCCAAGGCGGGTGACCGGGTTTCCGTGTCAGGGCTGCTGGCGACGGGCGGCGAGTTCCACGCCACCTCGATGCTCCTCCACACGCCGCTCAGCCAGGGCGCGGTGATGGAGATCCACAATTTCACGCTCCCCGAGGGGACCCTGGTCGGGATCGGCGCCGCCGCGCCCGGCGAGTCGGGCCTCTTCACGGTCGTGGGCGGGAGCGGCCGCTACCAGGGGGCCACCGGCAGCTACCTGGCTCGCCAGGACCCCGTGGAGACCGGAGGCGAGGGGACCGCGATGTTCACATTCGAGATCAGGCTTGCGGAGGGAAGGGATGGCAGCCGTTGATTACTTTCTGAAGATGGACGGGATCGAGGGGGAGTCGCAGGACCTCAAGCACAAGGGCGAGATCCAGCTCGAGTCCTTCAGCTGGGGCGTCCACAACACCGTGAGCGCGGGTGCGACCGGTGGCCGGAGTGCCGGCCGGGCGTCGTTCGAGGACTTCCATTTCACCGCACCGACCAGCAAGGCCTCGCCCAAGCTGATGTTCGCCTGCGCCAGCGGGCAGCACCTCAAGACCGCCACGCTCACCTGCCGCAAGGCTGGGGACGTCGAGAAGAGCGGCCAGGACTTCCTGATGATCAAGATGGAGACGGTGCTGATCAGCTCCTACAACGAAGGCGGCAGCCAGCAGGCGAGCGACGGCGTCCCGCAGGACTCGGTCGCCCTCAACTTCACCAAGATCACCTTCACCTTCACGCCGCAGAACGCCGACGGCGCGCTGGGCACTCCGGTGACGGAGAGCTGGGACCTGAAGGCCAACAAGGCCTAGGACCAGGCCGCGGCGCCCCCCCTCTAGGCGCGCCCCGCGGCCTGGCGCCCGCGCCTGGCCAGGGCGTCGATGGTCACCGCCAGCAGCAGCACGCCTCCGGTGACGATGTACTTGGTCCAGGAGGCGAGAGCGAGCAAGTCCATGCCGTTGGTGATGGACCCGATCACAAGCGCGCCCGCCAGGGCCGCCCAGACCGTGCCCCGGCCGCCGAAGAGGCTGGTGCCGCCGATCACGGCGGAGGCGATCGAGTCGAGCAGGAGGTCGGCGCCGCCTGACGACTGGTTGACCGCCAGCAGCCGCGAGGTGGCCAGGATGCCGCCGCAGGCGGCGAGGGCGCCCGCCAACCCGAAGACCGCGATCCGGATCCCGGACACGGAGATGCCTGCCCGGCGGGCGGCCTCGGCGTTGCCACCCGCGGCGTAGATGCTGCGGCCGAAGCGCGTGCGGCGGCTGATGAAGTCGAAGACGACCACGAAGCCGACCAGGATCAGCAGTGCCAGCGGCACCCCCCGCTCGCCGTTCAGGACCGCGGCCGCGATCAGCACCACCACCGCCGCCAGCGCGATCCGGCCGGCGCGCTCGTAGAGGCTGCCCGGCGGGAGCCCGGCGGCCCGCCGGCGGCGGTGCCGGTTGACCTGGCCGGCCGTCACCACCGCCAGGACGACCGCCGCCACCACCCAGCCCTGCCAGGGGTCCAGGAAGGTGTTGGTCAGGGCCACGATCGTGGGGTCGTAGACGTTGATGGTGCCGGTCTGGCCGAGGACCAGCAGCAGCACTCCCTGCCAGGCGAGGAGCCCGGACAGCGTGACCACGAAGGACGGGATGCGGAGGAAGGTGAACCAGAAGCCCTGCAGAACTCCGATTGCCAGCCCGACCAGGATGGCGGCGCCGATGGCGAGCACCGCCGGCAGGCCGTGCTGCACGTTCACCACCGCCATCACCGCCGCCGCCAGGCCGCTGACCGCGCCCACCGAGAGGTCGATCTCGCCCAGCAGCAGCACCAGCACCAGGCCGACAGCGATGGTGCCCATGCTCGTGATCTGGAGCGCCAGGTTGGTGAGGTTGCGCCCGGTCAGGAAATTGGGGTTGAGGTACCAGAAGATGATCCAGATCAGGGCCAGCCCCAGGATCACCGGCAGGCCCCCCACGTCGCCCGAGCGCAGCCGCTGGCGCATGCCGTCGAGGTAGTGCGTCGGGGACAGGGCTGGGATCGCGGTGTCGGCTGTGCTCACCTCAGTCCTCGTTCTTGAGGATGCTGAGCTCGGCCCCGGTGATGGCGGCCACGACCTGCTCGCGGGTGGCCTCGCTCACGCGCAGGTCGGCCACCAGCTTGCCCAGCCGCAGGACCACGATCCGGTCGCAGGCGTCGAATACGTCGGCCAGGTTGTGGCTGATCACGACCACGGCCAGGCCCTTGTCCTTGAGGCTCCGGATCAGGTCGAGCACCTGCCGGGTCTGGGCCACGCCGAGGGCGGCGGTGGGCTCGTCCAGGAGCACTACCTTGGCCTCCCAGAGCACGGACCGGGCCACCGCCACGGACTGGCGCTGGCCGCCGGACAGCCCGGCGATCGCGGTGCGTACCGAGGGCAGCTTGACGGAGAGGCCGTGGAGCACGTCGAGGGCCCGCTTCTCCATCCCCTCCTCTTCGAGGATGCGCAGGGGATTCACCTCCTCGCGGCCCAGGAAGAGGTTGGCGACCACGTCCAGGTTGTCGCAGAGCGCGAGGTCCTGGTAGACGGTGGCGATGCCCAGGTGGGTCGCGTCGCGGGGCCCGTGGATGGTGACCGGCCGCCCCTCGAACTCGATGGCGCCCTCGTCAGGCAATCCGATGCCCGCGATGACCTTGACCAGGGTCGACTTACCGGCGCCGTTGTCGCCGACCAGGGCGACCACCTCGCCCGGGTAGACCGCCAGGTCGACGTCCCTCAGGGCCTCGACGGCACCGAACCGTTTCCAGATTCCCTTGAGGACCAGGATCGGCCGTCCGGCGTCGGCCGTGGGCATCGTTTCCGCAACCGCCATCTGGATCTCCGTGGTGGGGGTGGAAAGGAGGCGGGCGGCGAGCCGCCCACCTCCGCGAACTCTACGAGATGCCGGCGGCCTTGCAGGCGTCGGCGTACTGCGCGGTGCAGATGTCGGCTGCCGTCCAGAAACCGTCGGCCACGACGGTGGTCTTGACGTTGCTCTTGTCGACCGCGACCGGGACCAGCAGCACCGAAGGCACGTCGATCTTCTTGTTGTTGGTGGTGCCGTTGACCGGGGTGGTCGGGCTCTTGCCCTGGGACACATCGAACGCCAGCTGGGCGGCCGACTCGGCCTCCAGCTTGATCGCCTTGTAGACGGTCATGTACTGGTCGCCGATGAGGATCCGCTGGATGGCCGCCAGCTCCGCGTCCTGTCCGGTGACCGGAGGCAGTGGCTTGATGCCGGCCGACTTCATGGCCGCGATGGCCCCGCCGCCGGTGCCGTCGTTGGCGGCGTAGACGCCGTCCACCTTGTTGTTGATGGCGGTCAGCGCCTGCGTCATCTCCTGCTGTGCCTTGTCCGGGCTCCAGGTCGGAGTGTCGTATTCCTTGACGATGTTGACCTTGCCGTCGAGGACGCTGTGGGCGCCCTTCTTGAAGAGCGTGGCGTTGTTGTCGGCCGGGTCGCCGTTGATCATCACGACGCTCGCGTTGGTCTTGTTGCCCAGAGCCGTGAGCAGCGCCGTGCCCTGGAGCTGGCCGACCTTGGCGTTGTCGAAGGAGATGTAGTAGTTGACGTTGGCGGTGTTGAGGATCAGCCGGTCATAGGAGATGACCGGCACTTTCGCGGCCTTGGCCTTGTCGGCGATGGCCGCCGCCGCCGCCCCGTCGACCGCGTCCAGGACCAGGACATTGGCGCCGTTGGTAAGCGCCGCCTCCGCCTGTGACTGCTGCTGCGTCGAGTCCTCGTTGGCGTTGCTGTAGATGATTGTGCAAGCGCTGCAGAGCGCCTTGAGTTTGGCCTCGAAGAGCGGCCGGTCCTTGCTCTCGTAACGCGCCGTCTTGGATTCCGGGAGCAGGAGGGCGATTTTCTTCGCCACCGGCCCTCCGCCTCCTGTGTTCGTGCTGTTGCCACCGCAGGCCATGACCATGAGCGCTGTCGCCATGGCCAGGCCGGCTAAGGCCCTACCACCCCGCATGTCGCCTCCTCTGAATGTGGATGTTGCGGAGAAACAGTTCACGCCCCTCCCCGCGCTGGGGCCAGAAACCTTGCGGCGAAGACCGGATTCGGCCCCCGCACGACGAGCGCCAGAGCTCCGATCAGCTCGGCGCGATCACCCAGGACGGCCGGCACCACCTGCACCCGGTCGGCCGCCGCCGACACCGCGCAGCGGAGCACCGCCTCCCGGACCTGCTCGAGGACCACGTCCCCGGCTCGGCTGAGAAGCCCGCCGATCACGACCATCTCCGGGTTGAGGATGTTGCAGAGGCCGGCCACCGCAATCCCGATCTGGCGGCTGGCGTCCGACACCGCTCGCCGGCAGACGGGGTCGCCTTCCCTGGCCAGGGCCAGGATGCGCGTGAAGCTGAGGTCGCCCCGGCCCTGGCGGACGAGCCGGATGATGGCGTCCGCCGAGGCCACCGTCTCCAGGCACCCGCGGTTGCCGCAGTGGCAGAGGGCGCCGTTCTCGTCGATGGTGGTGTGCCCGATCTCGCCGGCGGTCCCGCTGGCGCCGCGGTGCAGGCGGCCGCCGATGATCAACCCGGCTCCGACTCCACTCGAGGCCTTCACGTAGACGACATTCTGGACGCCCTGGGCGGCGCCGACCGAGAGCTCGGCCAGGGCGCCGAGGTTGGCGTCGTTGTCGATCTCGACCGGCAGCTCGAGCTGCTTCTGCATCTCGTGTGCCACCCGCACCCCGACCCAGCCGGGGAGGATGGTAGCCGAGCCCACCAGGCCCCGAGCCCGGTCGACCGGTCCCGGCACGCCGATGCCGACACCGATCACGTCCGCGCGGTCGACCTGGGCGTCGGCCAGGACTTCGTCGACCATCTCGGCCGCCGCCTCGATCGCGGTGCCGGCCGCGCTGTCGACGGCCAGGTCCCGGAAGCGTTGGGCCAGCACGTTCATCTGGAGGTCGCCCACCGCCACCTGGACGTGCGTGTGCCCGAAGTCGATGCCCACCGCGGCCCCCGACTCCCCACGCAGCTGGAGCGCGGCCGGGGGGCGGCCGCCCCGGGAGCGGGAGTTCCCGCTGGGGGCCTGGCCCTCGACGACCAGGTGGGCGGATTTGAGCTCGGCCACGATCGAGGAGATCGTGGAACGGGAGAGGCCGGTCAAGCGCATGAGCTGGGCCTGGCTGGCCCCGACGTGCTCCCGTAGTGCATGCAGCACTTCCTGGCGGGTGCGATCACGCGCTGATAGAGGTTCGATGTCCACCCCGCTTCCTCACGTTGGGGCAGTGTTGAGAATCTCGGCGGATTTGTCAAGCTTTGCACGAAACGCACGCTCGTTCGGGTCCTGTTTTGCCCAATTCCGGAGAAACCCCTGGTCAGATACCCAGGCGGGCCGCGATCACCTCGTTCATGATCTCGGTCGTTCCCCCGCCGATGGCGAGGATGCGGGCGTCACGGTAGTGGCGCTCGACCTCCGACTCGCGCATGTACCCGGCGCCGCCGAAGATCTGCAGCGCCTGGTAGGCGGCGAACTCGCAGGCCTCGACCGCCGTGTTCTTGGCCATCGAGACCTGGAGCGTCATGTCCTCGCCGGCCTGGAGGCGGCGGGCCGTGGCCAGGGTGTACTCGCGCGCCACGTCAGCGCGGCGCGCCATCTCGGCCAGCTTGTGGCGGATGACCTGGCGCTGCGCCAGCTTGCGCCCGAAGGTCTCCCGGCGCCCCGCCCATTCCAGGGCCAGGTCCAGGCAGCGCCCGGCGATCGCGTAGGCATGCACCGCCAGCCCGATGCGCTCCGACTGGAAGTTGCGCATCAGCTGCCGGAAGCCGGTGCCCTCCTCGCCGACCAGGTTGGCCACCGGCACCCGGGCGTCGGCGAAGGCCAGCTCGGCCGTGTCCGAGCACAACCAGCCCATCTTCTCCAGCTTCTTGCTGACGCTGAAACCGGGCGTTCCCTGCTCGACGACCAGCAGCGAGACGCCCTCGTACCCCTCGCCGCCGGTGCGCACGGCGGTGGTCACGAAGTCGGCGCGGCAGCCGGAGGTGATGAAGGTCTTGGCGCCGTTGACCAGGTAGTGGTCGCCCTGGCGGATTGCACGCGTGCACAGGCGGGCGACGTCGGATCCCGCATCGGGCTCGCTGACCGCCAGGGCGCCGATCTTTTCGCCCGCCAGCGTCGGCCTGACCCAGCGCTCGATCTGGGCCTGGTCTCCGGCCGCCAGGATGTGGGGGATCGCGATCCCGTGCGTGAAGAGCGCTGCGCAGAAGCCGGAGGAGGCGCCGGCGCGAATCAGCTCCTCGGTCACCAGCATGCCGGTGAGGAGGTCGCCACCTCCGCCGCCCACCGCCTCCGGGAAACCGGTGGCGAGGATGCCGGCCGCGGCCGCCCGGCGGTGGACCTCGCGCGGCACCTCGCCCGCGCGCTCCCATTCGTCGAGCCTGGGGAGCACCTCTTGGCGGGCGAAGCGGCGGACCGAGTCGCGGAGGATCTGCGTCTCGCCCGAGTGATCCGTAGCCACGCGTCAGATGCTAAGTAAGGTGGGGTCGAGTGACCGACATCGGCCTCTTCGGACCCGGCACCGTCGCCTGGCGGCTGCACCGCCATCCGGCGATGCTGGTCGGCGGGCTGCGCGCGCTCATGATCCAGGCCCTGCACCCGCTGGCGATGGCGGGCGTGGCCAACCACAGCAACTACCGCAACGACGTCTGGGGGCGGTTCAACCGCTCCGCCGACTACGTCACGGTCACGGTCTTCGGGGACACGTCCCAGGCGGAGGCGGCGGGCCGCAAGGTGCGCGCGGTGCACCGGCACATCCACGGCATCGATGCCGTCACCGGTCGTCCCTACGCCGCCGACGACCCCGACCTCCTGGTCTGGGTCCACGCCTGCCTGGTCGACTCCTTCATCGCCGCCTACCGCCGGTACGTGGCACCTCTGTCGCGCGCGGACGCGGATCGCTACCTGGCCGAGATGGTGCGCCAGGCCGAGCTGGCCGAGACACCCGCCGAGCGGGTGCCGGCCAGCGAGCTCGAGCTGCAGCGCTACCTGGCGGGAATGGACCGCGAGCTGCTGGTGACCGAGGCCGCACGCGAGGGGCTCCGGATCCTGCAGCACCCGCCCGATCCGCCGCCGCACTGGCCGGTCGCCATCCGCGCCGCCATCGCGATCATGCCGGAGCCCTACCGCGCCCTTTACGGAGTGGGCGTCAACCCCCTGGTCGCGGCTGCCATCCGTCCGCTGGTGTGGGCCGGCTCCCGGGTCCTCCCCTATCTCAGCACGCCGCCGCCGGTACTGGTCGCGGCCCGGGAGCGCTCGCGGGCGGCGAACCGAACCTCCACGCCGACCGGCTAGGTCGGGCATGGACGCGACCGAGGCAGCAGCTCTCCAGCCCCGGCTGACCGCACTCCGCAGGCTGCCGGTGGGCCGGGTCGGAATTGGGCTGATGGCGCTCAGCACCCTGGTCGCGATCGTGGTCGCGAAGTCGGGCCGGCCGGGCACCGAAGCTCCCTATTTCCTGCCCGCGATCTCCATCGTGGGCTTCCTGGCGCTGATCGACGCCTGGGACCTGGCGGTCGGATTGGCGGCCTGGCTCCGGGCGCCCTACCTGGTGCTGCCGGAGCGGATCGAGCTCCCGGCCTGGACGGCCCCGGTCGCGCAGTGGCTGGCGCCGCTGATGCTTCTGCTGGGCATCGCGGTCGGGCACTACCTCTGGCGGTGAGCCCGAAGGGCCCGGAAATCGCCCGCTGTGCTTCCCTGGGATTCTTGCTGGCAGCCGGCGGAGTCCTGGTCTACGCGCTGGGCAGCGCCTTCACGTACACCGCGACGCACCCGGGCCCGGCCTGCTCGAACCCTCCCGCGCTGGCCGCCGACCCGCCGCAGTGGATCGTCGTCCTGTGCTGCCTGGCGGCGTTCGCCGCCGGGCACCTGAGCGGGCGCTGGCAGCAGGTTGATCCCCAGCACCTGCCCGCCGCCATGCCCGCCGCCGTCACCGAGGCCGAGCAGCGGCAGCGAGGCCGCCAGGTGCTCGTCATCGAGGGCCTGCTGCTCGTCTTCTTGATCGAGATCCTGGCGCTGCTGGTGTTCGAGGTGGTGGCCCTCTCCAGCGGCCGCTGGCCGATCACCCTCTATGTCCGCTGCGCCTACAACGCCGCCGGCTGGCCGACCACCCTCGGCGCCGCCTCGGTCACCTTTCTGCTGGGACGCTGGTTGTGGTTGCCGAGGAGGTCGAGTGCTGAGACCGGCTCCTGATGCAGCCGTGCTCTGGGTGGCGGGCGTGGCCCTGGGCACGCTCCTGATGCTGGTCGGCGCCGACTTCGCGCTGACCTGGACCCGCCGCCTGCCGATCGGCTCCTGGGTGGCGGGGTGGGCGCGCCGCTATCCGCTCTTCGCGCTGGCCCTGGCGCTGGTGGCCGGCGGGCTGATCGGCCACTTCTTCTTCGCGACCGGGTAGCGGCCAGCGGCCCGCTAATCAGGCGCCAGCTGGCGCGCGCGGTGAGCGCGCACGCGGACCAAGCTGCCGCACACCACCGGGTCACACCACCGCCTGGTGGCGTTGTTGCTCTCGTCATAGAAGAGGAAGCTGCAACTGGGGTTGTCGCACACCTTGAGGCGCCGTCGCTCGCCCGAATCCATGAGCTGCACGGCGCTAGCGACGGCGCACGTGAGCAGCCATGACCAGTCGATACGCCCGGGCTGGAGTCGCATGGTGACCGATTCGCGCGCTGGCTCCACTGCGATCCCGCCCTCCACCCGGCGCAGGATTCGATCGAGCTCCCGCACTGCCTGTCGCGGCGGCGGCCGGTTAGCGGCCCACGCCTCGAGGATCTGGCGGAGAGCCGACCGCCCGGCGCGCGCGGCCCTCAACCCCTTGACTCCGACGAGCGCTTCGTAGCCCCACCGGCGCAGAAGGCGCTCACGACGTTCGCCGGAGCCGAGCTCGTCATTGATTCGTCCGGATCCCAGGTGATCGGCCCACTCCGTGTTCACGAAGTCAAGGCACAGCCGATGTCCGGGTCCCTCAACAAAACGGACATCCACCGCCGGCGCCGCCGTCACGTGCCGGCCGTGGGTGATGGGGGCGGGCTGTTGCCGCCGGGAATCTGGTTCGTGACCGGGTCGACCACCTCATCGAAACTCAGAACGATCGGCTGGCCGTCGGGGCGGGTGATGGGGAGCAGAGCGTCCCCCTCGCGATCGGCGAAATGCATCTCGTAATGGAAAGTCCCGATGTGTTCGGGGAAGGCGCGCAGGATCACCGAGGCCGTCTGGCCAGCGTACACGGGGCCGCAGTCGACCGATCCGGACGCCACGTCCACGTCGCCGCAGGAGTGTGTGGTGCCCATCCCCAGTCCGTGCTCGGCGAACCAGGGGTGAGACTCCACGACCAGGTTCTGGATATCCCGGCCGTGATTGTCGATCACAAGCCCGACGTGGTCGTCGCCGCCCTGGAAGGTGTGGGCGCTGGCCCCCAGGTGTATCTCGGCCATCAAGGGCAGCCCATCCTTAGACGGGTCGCGCGTGGGCGCTGGAGCCGGCGTTTTGGGCGCCCCGCTCGAGCCAGAGTGTGAGCCGGTGGCGCCTCCGCATGAGGTCGCCAGGAGCGCGATCATAGCCACCGCGATCAGGATGTCGAGGGGGCGAATGGTTCGCCGAGCGTAACATACGCAAGCCGCCTGAACCCGTTACGCAGATGCCGGCGATCCCGGTAAACTGGGCCGCTCAGCAGCTCCCGGCCTGGACCGCCCCGGTCGCGCAGTGGCTGGCGCGGACAGCCGAGAATCGCCCAGCGACTCTATTGACACCCGCAGCGCGCGCAGGCACTATGCCGTCGCCGGCGCCCGGTAGTCCTTTGAGGCAGGGGGGTCATGCGGCGGGGGGAGGGCCTTGTAGCGGTCGTCACAGCGGTGGCGCTGGCGCTCGCCATCGCGCCCATCCCGGTGCGGGCGGCGACCTCTCCGTCCCCTTCACCGACCACGAGCGCTGCGGCGCCCAGCCCTTCCGCACCCGCGTCGCCGACCGCGTCGCCGACCGCCGCGCCCACCACAACGCCGTCCGCCACGCCCGCGCCCACACCTGTCGCCACCCCTTCGCCGGCCAACACGCCGGCGCCCTCGCCCGGCCCCTCATCGCCAGCCAGCCCGACTCCGAAGCCCTCTTCCTCGCCGGCCCCTAAGCCACCCGCCACGACGCCGAAAGCTCCGCTCCAGGCGTCGCCCACGACCTACCCCAACGCCGTCCTGGCCGACTTCCCGCTTGTCTACTACCGGCTCAACGAGAGTGGCTGCTGCAACGCCGCCGACTCGTCAGGCAATGCCAACAACGGCACCTACGCCGCCGCGGGCATCACCTACGGCGCGCCGGGCTTGCTGAGTGGGAGCGCCGATACCGCCATCGCCACCGCCGGCGTGACCGCGGTCAGCCGCGACGCCGGGTTCCTCCCCTCCGGCGGCGCCCGCACGGTCGAGATCTGGGCGAAGACGACCGCCGGCGGCGGCCAGGCCCTGGTCAGCTACGGCCAGACCAACGCCAACACCCGGTACTTCCAGCTCAGCATCCGCGACGGCAACCAGCTGGTGTTCATGGGCTGGGGCGACGACATGATCTTCGGGACGCCCTATCCGGTCAACGATGGGCAGCCGCATCACTACGCGCTGGCCTACGACGGCGGCACCCTGCTCACCTTCTTCCTGGACGGGCAGCAGATCGGCCAGGGCGGCCTGGGCGCGCCGCTCGCCACCACGACGGCGGGCGCCCAGCCGCTGGCGGTCGGCAACGGGGCTGATGGAGCCTTCGCGGGCACGCTGGACGAGGCCGCCATCTACGGCGCCGCCCTGAGCTCGGCACAGGTCAACGCTCACTGGCGGGCCGGCAGCGCTGCCGCCGCCTGCCCCGCGGCCCCCACCGCCGGCTATGCCGGTGCGGTGGCCGCCGACCAGCCCCTGCGCTACTTCCGGCTGGGGGACAGCACGGGCGCGGCCGCCACCGACTTCGCGGCCGGCTGCCGCTACGCGGCCTACGCGCCCAGCGCGCTGCGGGTGGGTGGCCTGCTGAAGGCTGACGCCGACGGCGCGGTGGCCAACGACCCGGCCGCCCTGACCACCATCGTCAGCGCCTCCGCCGACGGCCTGCCCAGCACCGGCCCGCGCTCGGTGGAGGTCTGGGCGCAGACCAGTTCCAGTGCCAGCCAGGCCCTGCTCAGCTACGGCCGGACCCAGGCCAACACGCAGTACTTCCAGCTCAGCATCCGCGGCGGCAACCAGCTGGTCTTCATGGGCTGGGGCGACGACATGGTCTTCGGGACGCCCTACCCGATCAACGACGGCAACCCGCACCAGTTCGCGCTCACCTACGACGGGGGCACCCTGCTCAGCTTCTTCCTGGACGGCCAGCAGATCGGGCAGGGCGGCTTGGCGGCGCCGCTGCAGACGGGGCTGGGGGCACAGGGGCTCTGGCTGGGCAGCGGCGCCGACGGTGTCTTCCAGGGCACCCTGGACGAGTTCGCCTTCTACCCCTCGGTGCTGGGCCCCGACCGGGTCAACGCGCACTGGCGGGCGGGCACCGCGGCGGCGGCCTGCCCGGGCACGCCGGCGGCCGGCTACCCGGCGGCGGTGGCGGCCGACCATCCCTTCCGCCAGTTCCGGCTGGGGGAGGCGGGGCAGGCCGCGGTCGACCTCTCGGGCAACTGCCGCTACGCGGCCTATGCGCCCGGCGCCCCCCGGCTGCCGGGGCTGATCAGCGGCGACCCCGACCTGGCGGTGGGCAACCCGACGCCGTCCACCACGCTGGTCAGCGCTTCAGCGGACGGCCTGCCCACGACCGGTGCGCGCACGGTCGAGATCTGGGCCCAGACCACGGCCGGCGGCGCCCAGGCCCTGCTCAGCTACGGCCAGACCCAGGCCAACACGCAGTACTTCCAGTTCAGCATCCGCAACGGCAACCAGCTGGTCTTCATGGGCTGGGGCGACGACGTGGTCTTCGGGACGCCCTATCCGGTCAACGACGGCAACCCCCACCATTACGCGCTCTCCTACGACGGGACCGGGGTGGTGACCTTCTACCTGGACGGCCAGCAGGTCGGGCAGGCAGGGCTGGCGGCGCCCCTGCACACCGGCCTGGGGGCGCAGGGTCTATGGCTCGGCAGCGGGGTCGACGGGGCCTTCGTGGGCACGCTGGACGAGGCGGCCGTCTACCTGACCGCGCTCACTCCCGACCAGGTCAACTCGCACTGGCGGGCAGGGACGGGCGCCGCCGCCTGCCCGAGTGCGCCCACCATTGGCTATGCCGGCGCGATAGCCGCGGACCACCCCCTCCAGTACTTCACGCTCGGCGATGCCGGCCGGGCCGCCACCGACCTTTCAGGCAACTGCCGCTACGGCGCGTATGCGCCGGGAGTGGGCCAGGTCAGCGGCCTGCTCAGCGCCGACCCCGGTGGCGCGGTGTCGAACACGCCATCGCCTGCGACCATGGTCAGCGTCTCGGCGGCCGGTCTGCCCAGCACAGGACCGCGCACCTTCGAGTTGTGGGAGGAGACGGTCAGCCCCACCAGCCAAGCCCTCTTCAGCTACGGCGCGACGAACGCCAACACGCAGTACTTCCAGCTGAGCACCCGTAACGGCGGCAGCCAGCTGGTCTTCATGGGCTGGGGCGATGACGCGGTCTTCGCCGCGCCCTACCCGTTGAACGACGGCAGCCCGCATCAGATCGCCCTCTCCTATGACGGCGGCCGCCTGATCACCGCCTTTGTAGATGGCGTGTCCATCGGCCAGGCCGGGTTGGGAGCGCCGCTCGCCACCTCGCTGGGGGCGCAGGCGCTGCAGCTGGGCAGCGGCATCGATGGCCCGTTCGTCGGAGCCCTCGAGCAGTTCGCGGTCTATGGCGGGGCGCTGTCCGCCACGCAGGTCGCGGTTCATTACCAGGTCGCGGAAAGCGCGGCCGCCCAGGGGATCATCACCGGACTCGTCACTTACACGCCGGCGGGCGGGGGCCCGACCCCGGTGCCGGGCGCGCAGGTCACTGCCGTCAGCTGCGTGGCCGCGGGCCTCGGTTGCAGCAGGTCCAGTACCAGCACCGGGCCTGGCGGCGTGTACCGGCTCACCGGCCTGGCCTTCGGCGCCTACGTCGTGGAGGCCTTCCCGGGGCCGATCGGGGCCACGATCGCGCTGCAGCCCGGTTACACCAAGACCAACGTCAGTCCCAGCGCCGCGGCCGCGGTTGCCGACATCAGCCTGGGCGTAGCGACACCGCTTCCGACCACAGTCACCTTCAACGGCGGGTCGGGACCGACGACCGTCTTCTGGGGATCGGCCACCTCGGTCACCGTCCAGGGCTGTCCGAATGGTGTCGGCTTCCTGCTGATCGGGTCGTTGAACACTTTGAACAACCACCAGGACCTCCGGATCGTGCCGCTGCATGAGCAGCCGCCGGGCTCGGGCAACTATGCGGCCACGGTGCCGCCGCTCTATCCGGACCACGGCAACGCGCGCGGCCAGGTCATCCTCGAGTGTCCCGGCCAGACCGCGGTGCTGCCCGGGGACGGACCGGCGACCGGGGGCACGGCCGTGATCATCAACGGCCAGGGCTTCACCGGGACCACGGCCGTCTACTTCGGCACCAGCCCGGCCCAGAGCTTTCAAGTGCTCTCCGACAACCGGATCCTCGCGGTCTCACCGCCCGGTGCGGGCACGGTCGGGCTGACGCTGACCGGTCCTTACGGGACCATCGGCTGCAACCCGCTCCTGCAGTTCACGTACCTCAGCGTCAGCAGCGTCTCACCCAACGCCGGCCCCGCCGCCGGCATGAACGGCGTGGCCATCACCGGAACCGGCTTCATGCACATGGCAGGCGTGTACTTCGGAGCGGTGCGGGCGGGCTTCGCCGTCGCCGTGTCTGACACTCGCATCATCGCGTTGGTGCCGCCGGGGAGCGGCACCGTGGACGTGCGCGTGGTAACCGCCGGAGGGGCGAGCCCGGCCTCCGCGGCCGATCAATACAGCTATGGCGGGACGGCCACGCCGGTGCCGGTCACACCGCCTCCCGGTGGCGTCTCCAGCCTTCCCTGCCAGCCTCCACCAGCAGCAGCCGGGCCGGCCTCCTTCGACCCGGCGGCGATCGCCGCCAGCCAGGGCGCGCTCCCGCCGAACACCTTCGGCGGTGA
>Ga0070717_10001582_pt1 | contig 15751 bp, 18 predicted proteins | sample LARL113metaG_FD_71366 | JGI IMG/M metagenome (GOLD analysis project Ga0070717, IMG submission 71366) | Corn, switchgrass and miscanthus rhizosphere microbial communities from Kellogg Biological Station, Michigan, USA - LAR L11-3 metaG | ecosystem: Host-associated > Plants > Roots > Rhizosphere ... | reverse complement strand
GCCTTCCACGCCTTCAGACTCTTTACGAGTTTTGAAGGGATGGGAATCTCGCGTTCCTTGTACACCTTTGGTCTCCATCCGCGATCGGGCTTGTGGCTGACGCGAACCGTGCTGGCCGTGAAGTTCACGTCTGACCAGTACGTGTACATGACTTCCTGCTCACGGATCCCGGTCATCAGGAAGAATTCATACCAGAGCCGCTCTTTCGGATTGCCCTCGATGGTTTTACTGTCGCACGGAGGCCCGCGGGCGAGCAATCACTGGAGTCAATCTGTCCGCCGCTTCATTGTTGAAGCGTAAGAGTCCCAACGCCGCAACGTGCATTTCTGGCGGCATAGGTAAGCGCAGTGTTGGTGGATCCGGTCACGAGGCGTCCGGCAACATTTACTATCCCTGATCCGACTAGCGTTCCGTTCGCTTGCAAAGCGAGAGCTATTGGCGTAGCGCCATTCTCGATCTTCAGCAAGACTTGGCCGTTGCTGTCTTGCATGGAATAAGTCTGCGCAACGTGCGCTTCCCCACATTCCACGGTCGCGGAATCTTCGCGGAACTCAATGCGAAGGCCGCTCAGTCCTGCGTACACGCCTGCCAATCGCAAACCAGGAGGTACGGGCGGTTTCTGCTTCGCGGAAGGAGCCACAACTTGCGTCAATGATTCCATGATGCTTCCGGAACTGCTGCTGCCCTGCATAATTCCTGCGGTGCACCGCTCGGTTTTGGAAGTCATTGGTGGTAGCTGGTAATTAGTGACAGGTGCAGGTTCGTACGAAGTGCTTGTGACCTGCTCAGTCACGGAATACTCCATTCCGTTTTGATGTACATCGTCAGTGCCGGAGTAGTTCTGGGCCTCGGCGGCATCGATCTGCCGTTCCCGAGTTGTGGTTTGGGTTTGCGTTTGATACCCCGGTACAGGTGATCCTCCGCCGCCGTGGCCAATCGGCACGAGTCCACTTAGCACGACATCTGCCGGGCCTGCCAAGGTGTTATCTGGCCTGAACGCCACAACGAGCGGCTTGGGAGAAATGTGTATCTTCACCGATATCTGATCTGCCGCCCTTTCGACCTCATAGGGGTAGGGCGCGGCCAGAAGCGGGCCACAGGTAACGAGGACTTTGTCCTGAGTGAACGCAAGGTGAATCTTATTTCCGGCGGAACCGGAGAATGCGCCGGTCAAACGTAGCCCCACGGCCGCAGTCTCTCCGGTGATGCCAGAAACCACATCACCACCTGCCAGATCGTTGAGTCCGACCTTTAACCCTTCACCGAGGCACTCCATTTCGCTTCGTCCGGACTCTACGCAGCGACGCATGGCAACTCTGCCAGGGTCATTTTTCATCCCCTGCTGGACTTCGGGAACAGTTGCTTGCGGATCTGCGCTTACTCCTTGTGCCGCAATGCGCTTCTGCTCTGCACGTAAGGCCGCATAGCGTGCGTTATCTTTCGCGACGATTTGCGTGAATTGCGACTGAAGTCCCTCGGAAAACAATTGCCAAATGTTGATGCCCTTGAATCCGAATTTCGGGTCCCACCGGCTGAAATGGTAGGTCAGGTCCTCGCTGGGCTTGTTGGTTGGAAAAGCCTTGTCCGCCTCCTGGCTCACCTTGTACTGAGCAGTTAGGTAATCTCTAAGGATCTTTTCCTCGTCGGGCAGCATGCCCGTACGGGAGAATTCGCGGTCGCCCATTAATGTCTTGACAATTTCGGTCAGTTCGTAGAATGCCCGTATTTGACGCACTGCGGTCTCCCGCGGATCGTTGGTCTTCATCGCTTGCAACACGCGATCAACGGAAGGCATTTCGCTGAGATAAGGAGGATTGAGTACTCTTCCGCCCGCGGCGGGTCTGGCCGCGGACTGCGATGCTGGACCGCCCTGCGTCGTACAGATCACTCCCAGGGCGGCGGCCTGTGCCTTCGGCATAGAAATTTCATCGCCGAGTGGCCCATTGGGCGCACCTTTTACGAGAGAACAAACCTCAGCCCCGGGTCTCATTTCGCAGTGCTTTACCACGACGATCATGTTACCGGGACAGGTGTAAGGCACGTTCAGTCGCAGAGGTGGTGGCTGCTGCGCGTTAGCGAAAAAGCTAGTGGCGCTAATTCCGTACAGCAAAACGGTTCCCAAGTGAATCTTCATAACCATGCTCCCGAAAAACCATTACCGCACAGTTCGCCAAGGATCGCGAACTTCGCAGAACAGGGTCTTCTTTGCGCTCTTTGCGCACTTTGTGATGTTTGCCGTTAAAAGCTCTAAGCCGCAGTTCGCAAATTGGTAATCAGTTGCGGAGTTAATCCTACTTCTTCTTCGTTAACCGCGTGATGAAACCGCCTGGAGGACCATTGAGAGCCCCGTCATCATCAACTGTGAAAACAGTCTTGTCACCTTCACAGGTCAAGGTGACATTCTTGCCGCTCTCGGCGTAGGTGCAACTATTGGTCACTGGCCCGGTGGACACGTAGGCTTTGCCGCCTGACTTGAACTCGATTTTGACCACCCCACCGTTGTCCTCGTAAGTATTGCCCTCGACTTTGCCGCCGCAGCCGATGGTGAAAAGTAACGTTGCAATACTTCCGATGCTGAGTACGTTCTTAACCACAAATCTAGATTTCATGATCTCCCTCTCCTGGTACGCGGAAATTCAGTCCCAGCCACAACCTGTTAGGTCAGTTTCCTCGACTGCCAACTGCGGATCCAGCCTGTCCGGACGACATAGGTGAACCATTCTGGCGGCACAACACCTATCACTCGATCAACAACACCGCTATTACTTACATCGTTTAAATCGGTTATGGTCTGTAACTCAGCCAGCAATTCGTATACCCCCTCCACAGGGAGTGGACTGCCGATGTTAACCCCGCTGGTCGTCATGTTGGTATTCAAGGCACTCGTCGTGCTCTTGTAGGTCGTCTGATCAAGCGGAAAGACGGCAGCGAGATAAGTATTCAATTTGGTCACCATTGTGCCGAAATCAGTAGCACTAACGGTGTACGGTGGATAGGTGACAGTCGCCAAACCATTTAATACGCCAAACCAGTGAACTGTTGTACTGTCCTGGTAGCCGACAAACTGCACCCTACCAAGCTCATTTGCACTGTCGAACCATCCGAACACACCAGCTGCACTGTTAAAATTCCATTCGGTGGACTCAGCAACGGTCGCTGGCAACGCAGATACCTCAAACGGTGATAAGTCACACTGGGCGAATGCCTGTCCGAAGCAAAACAGGCACACAGCCAAAATCGGGACACATCCTGATAGGCTGCACGCCGCCTTCCTCTTCATGGTTGCCTACCTCCGTGAGACGGGTCAAACAGTCGTTCGCGATCGAAATCTCTGTCAGACCGAATATCTAATCTTCCTGGGATCGGAACCGAGGGCCGGGTTCCAGCCGAACCATGCGGGAGAACGGGGAGGCGGGTACGGCTGAGGCAACTGACTCTATCCCCTAAAGCGGGTAGTGTCAAGCAGGTCATCGAGCAGGTGACGTCAAGCTGCCTGTGTAAATAGGTGTAAATAGGTTGAGGGTGCGGGTTTTCCATTCCAGGTTGAATCTCTGGAAGATGGAGTAGATGATTCGGTCCACGCTTTCTACGTTGACAAAGCAAATCATGGGCCGGGTATGGCGGCTGACCTCGAGAAAGCAGAGCTCGATCACGTTGGTGGTGCGCAGTTTGCGCCACCGGTGCCGGGGAAACGCGAAGAACGACAGCAACTCCAAGGCGCATTATCGCACATCGTAGCTAAGTTGCACTGAAGAGGAGCTCTCCGTTCCGGTTCGCGGAACATGGCGCCTTTGTTCCGTGCTCTTTCGCGGCAGCTACAAAATGCCATTTCTTCACGTTAGTATTCCGATAGAGGTTGTATCCTCGCCCGGGAAGGGGCCTCCAGAATCATGCGATGCGCCAAAGCTGTGACTCCGATAAAAATCGACGCGAACCGGAAGAATGCCAAACGTTCAACTGGGCCGCAGTCCGAACGTGGTAAATCTATCGCAAGGTTCAATGCAGTAACGCTCGGTCTGTTTGCAAAGCATGTCGTCATTCCGATCTGCGATGGCTACAAGCCCGAGAGAGATTTCAATTCCCTCCTCGACGGATTGTATTCGAGGCGGGGAAGTACCCAAGCGGGAAAGAGACAGTTGGACGGAAAACGGACTAGGATTTCTAATCGGCCGCGGAAGAGACGTTGTCTGCCCCGCCTCCCGATAGGCCGCGCTAATGCTACTCCGTGTGCTGAGGCGCGATGGAAGAACCACTCCATGTTTTTGTCCCGATGACGCAGCCCCCTGCTAGTTGGAATCCGATCGAAAACGACGAGTCAATGTATGCCGGGACCGTCGTCCTGCAAACCGAGCGGCCCATGAACGATATGGAGATGGTGCGGATGACGCTTGCAGGAATCAATCCGAATCTTACCGTTGTAAACTTTCAGACTTTTGAGCAACAGGTCGCAGATTCTTCAACGACGAGCGAATGATCGCACGGTTAACTATGTTGTTTGGCGCATTGTCGTTTCTTCGGCGAAGAATGCAAGCCGCCCGGTCAAAGGACGGCTTGCATGCTGGATCAGTGTGAGTCTGCAACATCGTGGGTTAGCTACTGCGCCTTAACGATCTGGAAGAAAACATCCTCTTGGGGATGCGTGACGCCGGAGATCGGGTCTAAAGGGTTCACTGGCTGCATAACGGTATTGCGCGTGTCTCCCCAGGACACGTACACCTTGCCGTTGACCGCCTTCGCGCTCTGATATTCACCGAGGGCATAACATTGCGCGATGTTACGGTCGTAGTTTGTGGTCGCAAACGGGTGGGTGGCAGTGGGAATGGGGATGTTGCTTGGGGGCAGCGCGAATGGCGTGCTGCTGACTCGCAGGGTTCGGTTGGCCGGGAACGAATTGCCGCGATCATGCGAGTTGGCCACGTCCAGGTCCAGGCTGCCGTCGTTGTGCTGGGTGTAGTAGGAGATGTGCACCGATTGCGGGCTGCCTTCATCCAGGCTCAGGCTGGGGTGGACGTGATGCGGGTCGCCGGCGGGGTCGACCTGGATCTGCGGCGTCCACGTGGCGCCGCCGTCATCCGAGCGGATGAACATGATATTCGAATGCCCGTTCGGATCCCCGAAAAACGGACTGTCAGAGGTGTTCCAAGCCAGAAAAATCTGGCCATTGCGCGCCGCCAGCGCTGGTTGTGCGATCAGCCGGGTGGCGCTAACGAATCGCCGCAAGCCAAATTGTCCGCCCCCGATATCCGGCCCCGCATGGAGCGTAAGGCGGAGGTTGTTCGTACTGCAAGAGATCAACTCTCCGGGCTGCACGATGGGTAGGAGCGTCGCATCGAAGGCTCCCGGCACGTTAAACGTTGCGAAGTGGAAGGTGGCTCCGCCGTCATTCGAAATCAGCATCTGGATGAAGTCGGTATCCGCGTTGCTGAAATGCGCGAACGGCAGATACAGTGTGCCCGTGAAACGGTCAACCACCGGGTTCGTGAAACTCAGAAAATTTTGCGGGCGGGTGGGATCGGGGTCTGCCGGTGGCGCGTAGATGATCTTCGAAGTCCAGGTGACGCCGCCGTCGGTGGATTTCGCGAATGCCAGCTGGGAACCCGTCGCCTGAAAACTCGTCCACGTGACGTAGACGTTGTCGCGGCCCTTGTTGAAGGGATCCGGCCCGACCGCCAGCCATTCCTTGTCGCTGCCATCATCGATGGCTGCTACTACCGCATTGCCCCAAGTGGAACCGCCGTCGTGCGACGTATTCACGGTGACCGCTCCATGGCTGCCGTCAGCATTTTGTCCCAGTTGCGCGAAATAGAAGTTGCGGTGACGGTCCACATCGATGCTGGGATCACCGAAGGAGAACGGGGTGCCCTCTACCCCGGGGAAGAACCCCGACTTGAACGTTATGCCCCCATCGGTCGAGGCGGAGAAGCCGCTGAGTTGGACGCGATCGAACACCAAGCCCGGCCCCGAAGGGTTGGCAATCACGTGCAACCCGGCCGAAGTGTTGTAGGTGGCGACAATGTTCTGCCCGGACGCAGCTACGGACGTCTCACTCTGCGTGTAGTGGACGAAGGAGCGGAATCCGGGGAATTGTTGAATCGTGTCCAGCGCAGCGTCGTTGACCTGCAGGTTCCCCCCGCGGAACTGGATCGAGGGCACGACCGGCAGTCCGGGCGTGGCACTCGGTTCATCCAGTACGCTGATCACTCCGGCGCCTGTCGTAATCTCATCCCGAAAGATTTTCGCATCCGAACGCAGGTCTATGTCGAGTCCGTTCTTTACGACGGCTGTTGGCACAACTTGGGCTTGCGGACGAATGCAAAGCGCGGTTGCCGCCAGCACGGCCGCCAACCCAATTCGAAAGATGAAACGATTCTGTCCTTTCATGCGGAATCTCCTTTTTGACTTCAAACACGGTGCCGATTTTACGCCCATCCCGCCCGTTCGCGACATTGTGAAAACATTTTCATCCGACCCAAGCACCAGGAACCGGTCGACCGCGAACGAGATCCATCCGGCCGAGGAACAGGGAACGCTCGTCTTCGGAGTCGGTGCTTCAGGTATCTTCACCAACGTGGCAGCGCAACACGTCTGGATTCAGAACGACTACACTTCGATCGTGCCGCCACAGTTCTTCGCCACACAGTTCCTGAACACGTCTCCACGAACGAACCTCACCTTGTGCGTGCAGCCACAAGGCAGACAGTCCTATCGAGACGCTATCACCCGTCGGACAGCTCGGGGTGCGAACTGGCCGAAGATGACGTCGTGAACTTGACCAGACGAATACAATCGCTGTGCCCGCCAATCTTGAGAATTATCACAAATTCCTCAAGTCCCAGGTCGATCGACTCGGCTCGTTTCAGTTCGATACAGAAACGCTCTTGTGGCATTACACCAACGGACCCGGCCTGTTGAGCATCTTGTCGTCTGGCACGATCTACTCGACCCAAGTCTCCTGCCTCAATGACAGCAGCGAGATCCGATACGGCCAGGTTTTGTTTCAGAAGGCTCTTACCGAATCCATAGCGAGCTTTACTGGCGATGATCGAGTGAAGCAGTTCGCAGTTTGCTACCTCAAACTTATCGAGGAGGCAGCCACTCTCATCGCACCTCCTCATGCTCCTAGTCCGTTCTTTGTGACCTGCTTCAGCAGCGAGGATGACGAGCTAAGTACTTGGCGGGCGTACGGACCCGGTCAAAAAGGATACGCGATCGCTTTCAAGGCCAATAGGCTGTTTAATTCGCCTAACGCCCTGCTAAAGGTGAACTACGATGCAAAGGTGCACAAAGAGCTCGCGACTGAGGTAGTCGCGGCGACACTCAAGTTTTACGAAGAAGGTCTGCAAGGGAAGCAACCGCAAGAGATCCCAGCGTGGGATGAAGAGTTCATTCAAGTATGGGAATCGAGGGTCACGTATCTCTCGCCGTTGGTTAAAGACCCTGGGTTCAGGGCTGAGAACGAGTACCGTATCCTTCACGAGTTCGCGATCGGAGAACTTCCGAAGATGGTGATCCTCCAGAAGGAGACCATGATGACCCGCCATATCCCCCTTTCGTTCCCACTCGGAGGCGAAGCCTGGGTGCCTCGACTCCAGATCGAAAAGGTGATGGTCGGACCGTGTCGGCATCCAGCCGTAACTGGAATTTCAGTCGACACGATGCCTGCGAAAGATGGGTTACGGCGGTGGCAAAGTCGTGCATTCCGTCAGACCGCTGCAAGAGACGTAAGTTTCAGAGGACTTCTGTCGTGAAGCAAATAGCCGATCCGCACGTTATCACCGGAATGCGAACGTCGTCACTCGTAGAGATGTACTTTCCTAGGGCCGTTACTTAGATTCAACTTCCAGTCTGGCGACGTGATCTGATTCGGCACGTCGCGTGTTGACGGTTGGCCGTTGACTGACAACGCATTTGGAAACGCTCGAAGGAGCGGTGCTAGTGTCTTTCGGGACTACCCGTCCTGGAGCGTTAATGCTCGATGGAAGCGAGAACTTGTTGTGGTTCTAGTCTCTCGGAAAGGATTACTGTGACCTTCGGATGATAGTGAAATGTGCACGGATAGGGCTTGTCCAGTGTTTCACGATCTGGGGCGTAGAGAATGATTGGCTTGCCAAAGGCCAGGGCGGCGCCGACTTCGGTGTAAGTTTCACGGCCGCCGGGCAACAGGACAATGACTACGTCGGCCTCGCCGATGCCTGCCACCTGGGCACACGCTAGCTTTGAGAACTCATCGGGAGTTCTGCAGCTGCAATGATTTCGTCCTTTGTCTCGGTCGAGAGGACATTCAGGGCGGCCCGGGACGGCAATTGAGAAACTGGAGCAAAGACTGGACACGACGAAGTCGTTGGAGCTAACTGAACTGAGACAGAAAGTCGTGGAGATGAGACAGTCCGTGACGGTATAGTGAGACGTTTTCTCTTCGAGTCTGAGACAGCGCATCCTCCGCGCCCAGATCGCTCAGCCTAGACCTTCAACCTGAACATTAGCGCGGTCAGTGTCGGTACCTGTAAACATTACTGCCGGAGAGAATCCGAATGCTGCGGCGAAAAGATTGCGCGGAAATGTGGATCGCATCGTGTTGAACTTCATGACCTCGTCGTTGTAAAACTGCCGCGCGAAGGCGATGCGGTTTTCGGTGGACGTGAGCTGCTCTTGCAGCAGCTGAACGTTCTCCGTTGCCCTCAGTTGTGGGTAGTTCTCGACCATTGCGAAAAAATTCCCAAGCGCCGACGAAAGGGCCGTTTCGGCCAGCGATCGTTGCACGACATTATTGCCCGCAGTGATTGCATGGGCACGCGCCTGCGTCACAGATTCGAAGATAGAGCGCTCATGCTGAATATATCCGCGTACGCTCTCAACCAGATTCGGAATCACATCGTGCCGCCGCTTCAACTGCACTTCAATTTCTGACCAGGCGTTTTGTACCCGGTTGCGTAGCGCAACCAGGCCATTGAAAGAGGCGATTACCCACACGAGCACGATCACAACCGCGACCAGAACCAGCATCAGCTCTATCGACATTGCGGCTTTCCTTGTGAACTATCCCGCCACTGTGTGTGGCAGTAGGGCGAATATCTTGTGAATGAAAGCGAGCCATACGACGAGGAAGACAAGGCTCGCCATTGTCATAATTGATATGAGAAGCAAGAAGAGCGCGATTATCAGCAGGATGAGCGGCGATAAAACAAAGCCGAACCCCAAAGCGATCATCCCTGTCTTCGATTTCGCCGCCTCGAAGTGCGCTCCCATTCGGGCAAGTCGTTTCAGGCGCCGTTCGATCGAGGGGTGAAAACCCATCAGGCTCATCGATGAAGGACTCAATTCCTGCTCGCTACGTGCTTGCTTTGTCCCTTGGGTTGCGTCGTCGTTGATTGCTGCATGTATGCGAGTCGCCAATAGCTTGGCCAGCGCTGCGGTGTCACCCTGACGCGCGGCAAGGAAGTCGTCGGGATTGGGAAACTGGGCAGCGAAGGCAGGATCGGCAGCTTGCACGGAACGATGCATCGCCCTGAGTCGTTCTGCGGCCTGCGCGTCTCCTGCAAGTGCCGCACGCACGGTGCTGGTAAACTCAGGCTGCAATTTGTAGAAATCGGTTATTCCGGAGGATGCCGGAGAGACAGCGGATCCCTTTTCGGTCACACTCCACGCTTGCGCCAGGAACTTTCGTTGACGAGCATCCGGCGCACCCCGATTGCCTGATTTGGGGTTTACGAAGAACAGGTGAGATGCCCAGTCACCACCCAGAATTTCTCCCGGTTCGTGACTGAGTTTTTGCAACGCCGAAGCCAGGCTGTCGGGATTGCGGGTAAGTTGCACTGCCGAGGCGTCGGCCAGATAACATCGCGTGCGCCAGAGCAAAGCCATGGCCGGTCCAAGGGCTGCGATGGAGAAAAACCAGAGCGACAGTTTAATAGCAACATTGGTGAAGAAAATCGGGAAGAATAGAAAATTCCGAATGGACCGTACCTTCGACTTGCGGGTCCCCGGATCAAAAAAGTTATCGATGTCATCCGTATCTAGATTGCTGCTGCGGCTAAGGAGCTCGGCGATGGCGGCAGCTTCTTGCGCCTCATCCTTGCCAACTGAACCACGTAGCGCGTAGCGGAAAATTTTCCAAAGAATGTGGCGGGATCGCGGCCCGAATGGCGAATGATGAAGGCTACGAGCAGTCCGCAGGTTTCGAGTACTGCCGTCATTCGAAAAGCTATGTGCAGGTCGCCATTGCCAATGGAGGCGATCAAGTGCGCGAGCACAGCCTCTAGTTCATCTCGGCTTAAGTCGTCAACCAGGCGACGAGAAACGACAATCCGAGCGTCATACGGAGAAGTACCGATGGCCGCCGCATTCGCTCCCGGCGAATCCACTAACATGACCTGTGGAGCAGGCAAACCGGAGGCTATCGCCATTTCTTGGACCACGTCTGCGAGTTGCAATTCTTTCAGTTCTGCCTGATTGGGTTCGCGGGCTTTGAGCGCCAAAAGAGCGCCGCCGACCCCACTGCGGTGGAACATTATGTTTACGCCAACCCACAGAGCCATGGAGAGCATCACGCCCGGCAGAAGCATGACAACCGCTCCTATCGCCAGAGCTTGTGGATCGGCATGCTTCTGTTAAAGCAGCCACCCGAGTGCAACGAGGCCGAAGCGGGCCAGATCCGTTGAAAACTGCCAGAATGCGGCGGGTAGGGGCGAGAAATAATTGATTATGTCCGCGACAATCAATGCGACGGCGTAAAGCAGCGGGGTGACCACTAAGGCGAGTGGAATCCCTATTACCACGGCTGCGAATACACATAATACGGACATCCGCCATGTTGCCCGTCGATTACGCCGCTGGGCATCAAAGAAGCTTTCCCGATCGCGCGGCACAAATCGCTGACCAGAAGCAGTTGGGATTGAGGATTCGCGCATTGTCACCATGGTTGCCTCCTTGATCCCCGTTGCCAACGATGTTTAATCGCTCAATAACGCCAGTCCAGCACTATCTTGCACGAGAGTCAGCAACCGACCTGCTCCGGCCCGCAGTTGGGATCGACTTCATCGCGATACGAAGGATGAGCGGCTAATCGCGGCTCGCGGCAAACTAATTCGTGCAACCACCCATGTAATTGAATTAGGCGTCGATCCTGACTTTGTTTCCGTAATTCTGGTGTATGACTTCTAATCTCGATCAAAAGAACCAAGAACTTCAGAGCCTGGACTTCGCCGTCAAGACAGGAATAAATGACAAATGAAAATCAACGACTGAGAATAAAAGAATAAAAGTGTAGACCTTCGAGAGTCCACAGTCCAGAGCAGACCGAAGCCCCGCCTTCAAAGTTACGATGCTGTCACACGTAACAGATCAGGCGTCTCGGACCTCTCTCGCCGGATCATGGTTCTCACCAGAAGCGATCGGGCCGCTTGTCATCGACAAACGGGCGCCTCGAACGGCCCAGAACACTCCGGATAATCTCTTACGGGTTTGCTCTCTTGCTGACCAGGGTGCATCGTTCAGATAACGCTTTTCCCGACATGGCCGTCAAGACAGGAATAGCACCAGGGCCCGGAATACGCAATCGTGATAGTCCACAATAGTTGCCCTTGGAGCAAAATACGAACCCGGATATACTTCGCGGCATGTCCACGGGGGGGGCGCGTTGGATGTCTCGGCAGGCTTGTCGGAGTCCTCTTGTTTGGCGTGGCTGTTGTCTATGCGGTGGCTGCCCTGACCAGCCCGTGGTCCTTTCATATCGGCGGGCGCTGGACGCCTTTCTTGTACTGGTCCGGATACGGCAAGTTAGTGACGAAGAACGGAACGTATCCCCTCTATATTTCCTTTTATCCGTCCTCACATTTCTCCAGGCTTCGCCTCGATGGCATGCGCCCCACCGGTGGCGTGAAGGGCAACGGCTGGCTGTGTACAGCACCCGGCGTCATTGAACGCCTAGCGCTCTCCGGCACGATCTATGGCAACTGGAGCACCACCGAGGGCAGCCTGATGGAATTTCGCCTGAATGAACGGAACATCATCGATCTGGGCCAACAACCGCGCGGTTATTTCGACCTTTACGGCCGCTGGCACGGCACAAAACTCATGATGGACGATCGCGGCAGATACAGCAGCCCCTTCAGCTCCGGCGTGAAAATTGAGCATGCATCGGTGGCCCTGGACTGGGGCTCTTACTCGGATTTCAAGACCATGTGCGCAAGCGCAACGAATTCCCGCCCCGGTCGATGACACGGGGAAATCGCTCGACCAAAGCGGAGGTGTGTGGTTGTTTGAAAAGGTGGATGGCGAGTGGAAGAAGTCAGAGCGTGTGGGCAGCCAACTTCTTCTTCATGGCCAGGACGTGACCCGCAATTTCGTCCGGGCGCTGCTCCGGAACAAAATGACCGCAATCCGAGACCGATCCACCGTCCAAGTTTTCGGCTACCATTTCAACCATACCGTCGAATCTGAGCGCCCTGACGATCCGGGACTCGACCCGTCATTTACCACTAGCGTTTCTCTGAAGCTATCGGTCTCAGCCGATCTTAGTTCACCGCATAGTTGAGAGTATTGATCTTCCACGAATGCGATCGCAGAAGTTTCTAAAGAACGCGGCACTATGTACGAGGGGCTCTATCGTGGCACGCCGAGCATACCAGGGAACGCATCCTCCGGAGCGCGGCAAGAACCGGCAGGCCTAATTAAAGCCGCGTTTTCTCAGCAAACACCGTTTGACAACGCTGAGAATGTGGACTAATCTGCCCACCGCGTCAGCCAAATTCCTGGCCACGGCTTTGAATCAATTGAGCAGTTCCCCCGCGCCCTTACTCGTCTCCGGAGGTCTGAATGATCCCATTGCCCAATGGTCCGTTTTGCGAGAACTATATTGTCGATGACAACCCAAGCCCTGCGAGCGCGGCCATCCGACTCTGCAACTTTCAGACCGGAGGGTCTGACCTTCTCGAAGATCATCGGATCGCGTTATTTCAGTGGATCATGCGTCCCGGCTACGACACCACCCATGCGTGGATTGACCTGGTCGGTTATGCGAGCAAGAGGCCCTTTCGCAATAACGTGGGAGACAACTGGACTCTGAGCAACGCTCGGTGCAAGGCCGTCCAGGATCACCTGCAAGAGAAGTTCTTCTCCATGTTTGTGAGGGGCTTGAGTGGCTTTAAGCGTGGGGCGGTCGAAGGAGAAGGCGAGTTCCACCGTCCTGGTGTGGTAATGGGAGTAGGGGACTCCCAAAGCGGAGCGGATCCGACCAACGACCACAACCACGGCTTTTACCGCGCCGTATTGGTGCGGCTGTTCACTCAGGGAGATTATAAGTGGAAAGACATCCCGGTTCGGCGAGGGCACACCGAAGTTGCCTCAAGACGTTTCGAGTTTGAGGGGATCGAGTTCGCGTCATCGGAAGGCAGCGTGGGCAAAGGATCGGTCGGAGCCAATTGCCTCATCTTCGGAATACATGATCTAACGAATAGGCGTCGACGGTACTTCTGGCTCGGCGGGCTAGAGCTCGGTGTGGCCACTCCTAAGACGCCAGCCATTTCGTTTTCCGCCGAGCACAACAGCACGCCTGTCCCGTTCACCACCCTAATTCCGTTCCTTGATCTGGAAGACTTTGCTGGGGATGGAGTACTGACCGCCAAACCTGGGATTACGTTCGCTACGCTCATCAACGTGGGCGGAGCTATGACTCTCACCTGGTTCCCTAAGGAATACCTAAACCGAGGGATTGGAACGCCAGTGGTGATCAATTTCAGCTTCTCGAGGGGTTTTGGAGCCTCGTTGTGGAGCGGCGGAGTTGGACGGGTTCATGCCTTGGACCCAGCTTTCCGGCCCACGGTTTACTCCCGCTGATCCCGGAAGAATCGGGCCGTCCTGCTGGCGGTTTTTATCGGCCCGGACTCGACAAACTGATGGGCGACGCTGCACGACGGCGCTTCGACGTGGTCGTCGTGTGGCGTTTTGATCGCTGCGCGCCCCTTCGGTATCACATTTACTCAGAGCCCTTGAGCAATTTCAGTCACTGGGAATCGACTTTGTGTCCCTTTCGGAGAACGTCGACACCAGCACTCCGACCGGAAAGATGATTTTCACGGTATTGGGCGCTGTGGCAGAGCTAAAAACAACTCGACAGTGAAGACACAAAGAACGCAATGGGGAACATCGCGTCTGTGCCGAGAGTAACTATTCGTGGCACCTTCGAAATGATATACGGATGTTGTCTCCTGACACTGCGAGGTAGTCACTTGCGCTTCCGTACTGCCTGCTCCCTAGTATTACTATGTCTCGCTCCTATCTCTTTTGCACAAAAGCATGAATCGGTTGATCCCGTAAACGCAATCTTACAACAGGAGTTAGGCCGTTCCTTCAACGTACTAAAGACGACTCCGACGCCGCCCTACTTCATCTCCTACGAGCTTACCGATCGCCGAACCGTTACGGTCGATTCTTCTTTTGGTGCGCTGACCAACAGCAACGATGTGCGGACCAGGTTTTGGACATTGACTTGCGCATAGGCGACTACAAACTGGACAGCACACATGGTGGGGCGATGTACTTTGGCTCCTTTGGGTCGCTCGGCCAGTTGCCAATCGAAGACGGCGTAGATGCTCTGCGCGTTGCGTTATGGCTGGAGACGGATCGGCGCTACAAGGACGCGGTGCAACGGTTCGAATCGATCAAGACCGACCGCGAGCTCAAAGCCGAAGCTGAAGACAAGTCTCCGGATTTTTCTGCAGCCCCCGCGGAAACACATCAGGACAATCCGGGCGTTCTCAATTTCGAGCGCGCAGTTTGGGAAGAGAAGGTTCGGCGATACGGGCATGCCTTCCGAAGCGTGTCGGACATTAGCGACGCGGAGGTTTCCGCCTCGGCTGTCCTTCTCACTCGACGCTACGTGAACACCGAAGGTGCACAGACTGAAACTTCTACGCCCATCTACCGTCTTACGATTTCCACCTCGATCCGAGCGCAGGACGGAGAGGTTCTCCCCTTGCACCAGAGCTACATGTCGTTTAGCCCGGAAGGTTTGCCGAGTGACCAGGATGTAACCAGGACGATCGCGCGAATGATTGAGACGCTACAGGCACTGCAAAAAGCGCCTGTAGCAGATGCTTACACTGGACCAGCAATTCTATCCAGCCGGGCCAGTGCCGTCTTTTCCACGAGATCTTCGGCCATCGCATCGAGGGTGCCCGTATGAAGGACGAAGATGATGCGCAGACCTTCAAAAAGAAGATTAACCAGCAGGTTCTGCCGCCTTTCTTGTCCGTCTATTCCGATCCGACAATGCGACGGGTTGGCAATTCAGATCTGATCGGGTACTACGCATATGACGACGAAGGCGTCAAGGCGCAGCGCGTCACCGTGGTCGATAAGGGTACGCTGAAGACCTTCCTCATGTCGCGATCACCCATCGACCAACTGGCTGGATCCAACGGACACGGCAGGCGGGAGGAAGGGTATCAAGTAGCGGCAAGGCAATCGAATCTGATCGTATCCGCCTCGCAAACCGTGCCTCATGAGCAACTGAAAAAAATGTTGCTGGAGCGCATCAAGGCCGGCAACAGGCCTTATGGGCTCTTGCTGGATGACATTGAAGGCGGATTCACTTTTACCTCACGTAGTATTCCCAATTCTTTCAGGGTCATGCCTACGGTTGTTTACCGCATCTATCCTAACGGTCGTGAGGAACTGGTGCGCGGCCTCGACCTGATCGGCACACCCTTGATCTCTTTCAGCAAGGTCGCGATGGCGGATGACCAAACCGGAG
>Ga0070717_10001581_pt1 | contig 15754 bp, 15 predicted proteins | sample LARL113metaG_FD_71366 | JGI IMG/M metagenome (GOLD analysis project Ga0070717, IMG submission 71366) | Corn, switchgrass and miscanthus rhizosphere microbial communities from Kellogg Biological Station, Michigan, USA - LAR L11-3 metaG | ecosystem: Host-associated > Plants > Roots > Rhizosphere ... | reverse complement strand
GGTTGCCGGGCGGCCAACTACCGGCTGACCGGTGAGCAGGTCGAACGGATCTGCTGCGTTCACCTGCCCGGACCTGGCCAATGGCGCGTCCTGGTGGGCTTCCCCTCAGCTCAGGAGGTGGCCGTCCTGATGGTCGGCCAGCACGATGAACGGTCTGCTCGGAACGTCTACCGGCGGTTGTACGGGAGCCTGGGCATTGCCGACCCGCCGGCCGGCGAGCGCGACAAGCTCCCTGTTGCGAGGACGATGGGGCGGCTCCTGAAGATGAGGAGATCGTGCAGGGCATCGAGGCGGCTGCGCGAACCTTCAGACGGCGCCGTCGAGAGCGGACCTGAGGCGGTTCAAGCCGGCACCGGGTCCTCGATCTTCTCCAGGCACTCGACCCGGTTGCCGAACGGGTCCTCCGTGTAGAAGCGGCGGTAGCCGGGCAGCTCCGCGTCCGTCCGGATCGGGAAGCCCGCCGCCGTCAGGCGGGCGCGCAGCGCCTCCAGGTCGTCCGTGCGCAGGGCCGGGTGCCGGCGGCTCGGGGCCACCTGCTCCTCCACGCCGCAGTGGAGCTGCTGGGCGCCGCACGCGAACCAGACGCCGCCCCGGCCGGCCAGCGTGGCCGGCTTCGGCACCTCCGGCATGCCCAGCACCTCGCCGTAGAAGCGCCGGGCCGCGTCCTCGCCGCCCGGTGTGATCGAGACCTGCACGTGGTCGAGCGCGACGATCGCCATGCGGCTGACCATACAATCGCGGGAGGTCGCACACCGGTGCGGGTCGCCTGGAACCAGATGATCGGGGTGACATTCGCCGGAGCCGCACTCGGGCCTGACGTTCGTGGTCGCGGCCGGTCCCGGCGGCTAGCTCGGCGGGCGGCCCGCCTCCAGCAGCGCCGACCAGGCCCCCGCGATCTGGCCCATGGCCGCCTCGATGTCGGGGGTCATCTCGGGGGGCGACTCCGGCAGCCTGCCCCGCAGGTGCAGGTCCAGGCTGTACGTCAGCGGCAGCTCCCAGCCGATCCCGACGCCCAGGATGGCGTCCACCGGCCGCCCGTCCATCATCATCGGCGCGTGCTCGGCGACCGTGGCGTGCTCCAGCTCGAGCACGGTGCCGTCGCCGTCGGGGGTCAGGCGCAGCTCGACCTCGTCCGCCGGCCGGTCGCCGTACACCCACGTGACGAGGAGCAGGCGCGGCGCCTCGCAGCGCAGGATCTCGCCGCCGGCGTTGCCCCGCATCTGGAAGCTGCCGCCGACGCGGAGGTCGCCGGTGACCGGGCTCAGCCAGCGCGCCAGCCGCTCCGGGCTGGTGCAGGCGTCCCACACGTCCTCGATGGGCGCGTCGTAGCGGCGGCGGATCAGCGCAGTGCGCGCGTCGCCCGCGCCGATGCTCCGGCGGCGGACCTCGCGATGGGTCCCGGGCGTCGAGGTGGTGTCGTTGGTCATGTCGTCTCGTGCTCCTTGGTCTCGTCGTTCGCGCCGCGCTCCCGCCGGCCCCGGGCCAGCTCGGTGCCGAGGGCGTCGAACCGCTGGTTCCAGAACCGCCGGTACCGGTCCAGCCAGAGGTCCACCTCGCGCAGCGGCCCGTGGTCGACCGCGTACAGGCGGCGGGCGCCCTCGGCGCGGACCGTCACGAAGCCGTTGTCGCGCAGTACGCGCAGGTGCTGGGAGACGGCCGGCTGGGAGATCCGGAACTCGGCCTGGACGACGGCCCCGATCTCGCCCGCCGACCGCTCACCGTCGGCCAGCAGTTCGAGCACCCGGCGCCGCACCGGGTCGCCGAGGACGTCGAACGCGTGCACCAGTCGAAGATATCATTGCAGCCTTATATAAGGCAACGATGATTAGTCGACCGGCTGCCGCCAGGTGACCTCGCCGCCGACGACCGTCCCCGTCACCCGCCCGTCCTGGACCACGGTGAGGTCGCACAGCAGGCCGGGCCGCAGCCGGCCGAGCCGGTGCTCCATCCCCACGGCATAGGCGGCGCCCGCGGTGTACGCACGCAGCGCCTGCGCCGGGGTGAGCGCGAGCTCCGCGTGCCAGCCCACCCGCCGCCGCCACGACGTGGCCGCGTCCAGGCCGAGCAGCGGGTCGGCCGTCTCTACCGGCGCGTCCGAGCCGAACGCGAGTACGGCACCGGCCTCCTGGAGGGCGCGCCAGGCGTAGGCCTGCCCGGTGAGCGATGGCCACTCGCGGTCGGCCAGCTCCCGGTCGGCGACGGCGTGGATCGGCTGCATCGAGGCGATGACGCCGGCCGCCCGGAACCGGGGCACGTCGGCCGGGTCCACGCACTGCGCGTGCTCGATGCGCGGCCGCCAGCGCGGCGAGGCGCCGGCCAGCGGCTCCAGCGCGTCCAGCGCCCGCCGGACCGCGCCGTCGCCGATCGCGTGGAGGCACAGGCTGAGGCCGGACGCCGCGCAGCGCCGCGCCAGCTCGACCAGCTCGTCCTGGGGCAGCACCGGCACGCCCGACCCGTCCAGCATCTGCGCGGTGCGGCTGCCCAGCGAGCCGTCCAGGAACGCTTTCACGCCCCAGATCCGCAGCCGGTCGTCGCCGACCCCGCCCCGCAGGCCCAGCCGCTCGGCGTGCTCCAGCCGGGGGGCGGGCAGGTTCCACGTGACCCGGACCGGCAGCGGCCGCCGGCCATGGAGTCGCGACAGCGAGGCGAACGCCGCGGCCCGGTCCATCGAATGCGCCGAGGTGACGCCCAGTCGCGACAGCTCGCGCAGCGTCGCGGCCATCGCGGCGTCCACTCGCTCGTCCGACGGCCCCGGCGCGCGCCGCCGGACCAGGTCCATCGCGTTCTCGCGCAGGATCCCGGTCGCGTCCCCGGCCGCGTCGCGGTCGATCACGCCGCCGGGCGGGTCGGGCGAACCGTTCGCGACGCCCGCGGCGCCCAGCGCGGCCGAGCTCACCCACGCCGAGTGCGCGTCCTTCCTGACCAGGAACGCCGGGCGGCCGCCGGCGGCCTCGTCCAGCGAGCGGCGGTCGGGGAACCGCGGGTCCCGCCAGGCGTCGTTGTACCAACCGCGGCCGACGACCCAGGCGTCGTCGGGCAGGCCCGCGGCGTGCCGGCGGACGCGCGCCAGCGCCTCCTCCAGCGACCGCGTCCCGCCCAGGTCCACCTCGAGCTTCATCCGGGCCAGCGACTCCAGGTGGATGTGCGCGTCCGTCAGCCCGGGCAGCGTCCGCCCGGCGAGCCGCACCACCTCGGCGCCGGGCCCGGCCGCGGCCGCCGCGCCCGGCCCGACGGCCAGGATGCGCCCATCCGGCCCGGCCGCGACCTCGGGCGCGCAGCCCGCGAACAGGCGAGCGCCGGCGATCAGCGCGCCTCGGCCCCGGCGCCCGGGGCGGCCGGCTGCGCGGCGGCGGCGCTCTCGGCGAGGGCCTCGCCGAGGATCTCCAGGCCAACGTCCGCCTCGGCCGGGCTGAGCACCAGCGGCGGGCACAGCCGCACCGCGCGCGAGCCGGCGGTGAGCAGCAGCAGGCCGCGCCGGAAGGCGCGCTGCACGACCTCGCCGGCCAGCTCCGGCGAGCCCAGCTCGAGCGCGGCCATCAGGCCGAGGCCGCGCACGTCCGTCACCAGCCCCGGGTGCCGCTCGCGCAGGGCCCGCAGGCCGTCGAGCAGGTGGTGGCCGACCTCCCGCGCGTTGTCGACCAGGCCCTCCTCCAGCAGGTCCAGCGTGGCCAGGGCGGCCGCGCAGGCCACCGGGTTGCCGCCGAACGTCGAGCCGTGCGACCCGGGCGCCCAGCTCATGTGCTCGCCGCGGGCGATGAACGCCCCCAGCGGCATGCCCGAGGCCAGCCCTTTGGCCAGGCAGACCACGTCCGGCTCCACGTCCCAGTGCTCGGCGGCCAGCAGCCGGCCGGTCCGTCCCATCCCCGACTGGACCTCGTCGGTCACCAGCAGGATGCCGTGCCGGCGGGTCAGCTCGCGCAGCCGGGGCAGGAAGTCCGGCGGCGGCACCAGGTAGCCGCCCTCGCCCTGCACCGGCTCGACGAAGACGGCCGCCACGCTCTCCGGCGGCATGACCGTCGCGAACAGCTCCTCGATGTTGGCCATGGCCTCGTCGCTGCCGATCCCGCGCGACTCGGACGGGTACGGCACGTGGAAGACGCTGGGCAGCAGGGGAGCGAACCGGCGGCGCTGGGTGGCCTTGCTGGCGGTCAGCGACAGGGCGCCCAGCGTGCGGCCGTGGAACGCGCCGAAGAACGCCAGGAAGTTGGGCCGGCCGGTGCCGTACCGGGCCAGCTTCATCGCCCCCTCGACGGCCTCGGCGCCCGAGTTCGTGAAGAAGACGCGGGCGGCGGCGCCCGGCAGCATCGCGGCGGCCAGCCGCTCGGCCAGCTCGATCTCCGTGCGGTAGTAGAAGTCCGTGCCGGACATGTGGAGGAAGCGGCGCGCCTGGTCCGTGATCGCCGCCACGACGCGTGGGTGCGAGTGGCCCGTCGAGCAGACGGCGATGCCGGCGGTGAAGTCGAGGAACGTGTTGCCGTCCACGTCGGTCGCCCAGCAGCCGTCGCCCTGGTCCATCACGAACGGGTAGGCGCGGGTGAAGCTGGGCGACATCGCGACCGAATCGCGCTCGATCAGCCTCGCCGCGTTGGGTCCGGGAAGGTCGGTCCTGACTTCGGGTCGCCGCAGCATGTGTCGAGGATACGGGCCGGAGGAGGCGCCGCCCAGCCTCTTTACCGGGGCTGCTCCAGCGCCTCGTCGAGCGGGACCAGACGCTTCTGCAGACCGTAGATCGCGGCCTGCGTGCGGTCGGCCAGGTGCAGCTTGGAGAGGATGTTCGAGACGTGCGTCTTGACCGTCTCCTCGCCGATGCCCAGCGCCGCCGCGATCTCCTTGTTCGACCGGCCCCTGGCCAGGGCGCGCAGCACCTCCACCTCGCGCTTCGACAGCTCGTCCACGGGCGCCCGCTGGCGGTTCCGCATCTCCTGGAGCACCCGTGCGGCCACGCTGGGGTCCAGCACGCTCTCCCCGCGCGCCGCCGCATGGACGGCCCGGACCACCTCCTCCACGCCCGCCGTCTTGAGCAGGTACGACGTGGCCCCGGCCCGGACCGCGTCGAACACCAGGTCGTCGCCCTGGTGCGACGTCAGCACGATCACCTGGGTGGCCGGGCTGCGCGCCTTGATCTCGCGGAGCGCGGCGATGCCGTCCATCCCCGGCATCTGCAGGTCGAGGAGGACGACGCCCGGCACCAGCCGCTCGACCGCCCGCACGGCCGACTCGCCGTCGGGGCAGTCGCCGGCCACCTCGATGTCGGGCTCGTGCTGGAGCAGGAAGCGCAGCCCCTGGCGGACCACGTTGTGGTCGTCCACGATCAGCACCCGGACCACCGGCGCCTCGCCCATCACGTGCCCGCCGGCAGCAGCACGCGCAGGCGCGTGCCCAGCCCGGCGCCGCTGTCGATGGCCAGCGAGCCGCCCAGCTCGCGCACCCGCTCTGCCATCAGCCGCAGGCCCAGCCCGTGGGGGCTCGCCCCGCGGTCGAAGCCGCGCCCGTTGTCGGCGACGGTGAGCTCGGCGGCCGCTCCGCTCTGCCGGAGGCGCAGCTCGATGCGGTCGGCCTCCGAGTGCCGGACCGCGTTCGACAGCCCCTCCTGGGCGATGCGGAAGATCGCCTGCTCGATGGCCGGGTCGAGCGGCACCGGCTCCAGCTCGCGCCGCACGTGGACGCCGGCGCGGACCTCGTACGCCTCGCACAGGTCGGTCAGCGCCGGCACCAGGCCCTTCTCCTCCAGCGCCGTCGGGCGGAGCTCCAGCAGCAGCGCGCGCATCTCCTGGATGGTCGAGGCGACCGTCCGGCTCAGCGTCTCCAGCTGGGGTTGGACCTCGGCGTCCGCCGGCAGCGCCTTGCGCAGGCCGCCGGCCAGCGCGTTGATCGAGAACAGGTCCTGGGAGATCGAGTCGTGCAGCTCCCGCGAGATGCGCGAGCGCTCGGCGAGGCGGGCGTTGCGCTCGGCCAGGGCCCGCTGCTCGGCGATCGAGTCGGAGAGCCGGCCGGCCATCGCGTTGAAGTGCCGTTCGAGCTGGCCCACCTCGTCCGGGCCGGACTCCGGCACGCGCCGCGAGAAGTCGCCGGCGGCGAAGCCGACCGTGCCCGCCGCCAGGCGCCGCAGCCGCTGCACCGTGCCGCGGGTGGTGAGCGTGCCGAAGAGCACGCCGACCGGGATCGTCACGAGCAGGAAGATGACGCCCGACCGGAGGAGGGGCGTCAGCGCCGCCGGGTCGATCACGGCCGTGCTCGGCGGGACGGGCACCTGGACGTACACGAACCCGAGCACGTTCTTCAGGCTCTTCGCATCGCGGACCAGGTCGGTCGCCCGGGTGTCGGGGGTGACCCGGATGATCGCCTGCGTCGCCCAGGCGATGAGGCCCCCGGGCAGCTTGCCGATCGCGCTGGTGCCGGTCTGCCACAGCCGCGGCAGGCGGTCCACGGCCGACGTCCCGACGACGTAGCGGCCCGGGTACGAGCTGGCGTAGATCGTGCCCCTGGGGTCGAGGACGAGGGCCATGGACATCGGGGCCGTCTCGGGCAGCGGCTTGTCCTCGTGGGGGATGAGGACACCCTGGTCGACCGTCCGCTCCTGGCCGGGCCCGAGGCCGGTGCCGGGCCTGCCCAGCGCTGGCTTGGCCAGCGCCTCCGGAAGCGTGCCGGCGCCGGCCAGCATCGGCTCGTACTCCTTCACGTACATGTTGGCGGTGTTGACGACGCGGTTGTCCAGGTCGGCCTGCACGTTCAGGTTGGGCACGAGCAGGATCCCGGCCAGCGCCTCGACGACGATCACCGCGGCGAACGTGACCAGCACGTACGAGGCCGTCATGCGGGCTCGCAGGCCGAGGCCGCGGGCGAGCCACCGTGGGAGCGGAGTCATCCCTTCCGGCCGATCATAGAGGCCGGCGGCCGCGCCGCCCTCCCCCGCGCGGGGGAGCGAGATTCCCCGCGGCCGGCGATGTGCCGGCGCGGCCGCCGGGCCCACGCTGCCAGCCATGACCAGGAGCCTTCCGCTGATCGGGCTCGTCGCGGCGCTGGCGCTCGTGGCGGCCTGCGGCACGGCCGCGGCGCAGACGCCGGCCGCCCAGCCCAGCGCCGACCCGGCCGCGATCTATCACCAGTTCGCGCAGTGCGTGCGCGACCACGGCCAGCCCGACTTCCCCGACCCCACGCTCGACTCGCAGGGCCAGCCCCAGCTCCCGCCGGGCGTCGAGAAGCCGCCGACCTCGATCATGCAGTCCTGCGCCTCGATCCTGAACCGGCTGCCGGCGTCGCTGCGGCCTCGGAGCGCCACGGCCAACGACCCGGCCATGATGCGGCGCTTCGCGCAGTGCATGCGGGCCCACGGCATCGACGACTGGCCCGATCCCAACGCCGACGGCACCTTCACGATGCCGCCGACGCTGGGCAACATCAAGACCAACCCGCGCTGGTCGCAGATCCAGGCCGCCTGGAGCGGACCGTGCAAGCAGTACGACCCGAGCGGCCACATCTCGGGCAATTCATGAGGCGGGCCCTCGCCATCGGGGCCGTGGCGGTCGTCGCCGCCGGCCTCGCCGCCGGCGCGCTCGCCCTCCACGGCCGCCAGGCCCCGGCCGCCGCGACCACGTCCGTGCCGGTCGGCACGGCGCGGGTGACCAGGACCGACATCGTCTCCCGCCAGCGCGTCAACGGCACGCTCGGCTACGGCTCGCCGTGGACGGTGACGGCGCCGGCCGGGACCCCCGCCGACGCGCTCCGCCAGGCCCAGGCCGCGCTCGCGACGGCCCAGGCCGCGCAGGGGGCCGCCGGCCAGGCGGACCAGGACACGGCGGCGGCCGGCCAGCTCGCCGTCCAGCAGGCGCAGGCGGCGGTCAGCGCCGCCGGCACCAACGCGGCCGCCCTGGCCACGGCCCAGCAATTGCTGGCGACCGCCCAGCAGCACGCGGCGCAGGCCCAGCACCAGGCGGACGCCGAGCTGGCGGCCGCCCGGGTCGCGGCGCAGAACGCCCAGGGGGCGCTCCAGCAGGCGCAGTCGAGCGCCCGCCTGGACGGCAGCGTGACGTGGCTGCCGGCGCCCGGGACCGTCGTGCAGCAGGGCCAGACGCTGTACCGGGTGGCCGGCAGGCCGGTCGTGCTGCTGGACGGCGCCGTGCCGGCGTACCGCGAGCTCGGACCCGGCGCCAGCGGCGACGACGTGCGCCAGCTGGAGCGGGACCTGATCGACCTGGGCTTCGCCAGCGCGTCCAACCTCGCCGTCGACGGCAGCTTCACCGGCGCCGACGCCGCGGCCGTGTCCCGCTGGCAGGCCGCGCTCGGCGTGCCCCAGACGGGCGCGGTCCGGCTGGGCGAGGTCGTCTTCGCGGCGGGCGCGGTGCGGGTGGCGGCGCTCCGGGCGGCGCTGGGCGCCGACGCGGCGCCGGCGGCCCCGATCCTCGACCTCACGTCCACCCGGCACACCGTGATCGCCCAGCTCGACGCCAGCCGCCAGCAGCTCGTCCACCCCAACGACCAGGTCTCGGTGCTGCTGCCGGATGGGCACACCAGCGTCGCCGGCACCGTCACGGACGTGAGCCGGGTGGCCGCGCAGCCGAGCCCGGCGCAGGGCTCGAACCAGGGTGGCGGCCAGCCGAGCCCGTCGGTCGCGGTGACCGTCACGCTGGCCGACGAGTCCGCCGCCGGCACGCTCGACCAGGCGCCCGTCTACGTGTCCATCACGTCGGCCTCGAAGAAGGGCGTGCTGGCCGTGCCGGTCACCGCCCTGCTCGCCCAGCCCAATGGCAACTACGCGGTGGCGGTGCGGGCCGGCGGCGAGCGCCGGCTGGTGACGGTGCAGCCGGGCCTGTTCGGCGACGGCGGCCTGGTCGAGGTCAGCGGCGCCGGCCTGGCCGAGGGCGACCTGGTCGAGGTGCCGGCATCGTGAGCGCGGTGCTGGAGCTGCGCTCCGTGGGGAAGCGCTACCCGGGCGACCCGCCGGTCGACTCGCTGCGCTCGGTCAGCCTCCGGATCGAGGAGGGCGAGCTGCTGGCCATCGTCGGCCCGTCCGGCTCGGGCAAGACGACGCTGCTGCACGTGATGGGCACGCTGGACCGGCCCACGTCCGGCGAGGTGCTGGTCGCCGGCCAGCCGGTCTCGGCGCTGGGCGACGCCGATCTGTCCGGGCTGCGCGCCCATCACCTCGGGTTCGTCTTCCAGCAGTTCTTCCTGCTCGACGGCGTCAGCGTCCTGGACAACGTGGCCAACGGCCTGCTCTACCGGGGCACGCCGAGCCGCGAACGTCGCCGGCGAGCCGGCGAGGCGCTGGAGCGGGTGGGCCTCGGCCACCGGCTGGGGCACCGGCCCAACCAGCTGTCCGGCGGCGAGCGCCAGCGGGTGGCGATCGCGCGGGCGCTGGTCGGCCGGCCGGGCATCGTGCTGGCGGACGAGCCGACCGGCAACCTGGACAGCGCGGCCGGGGCGTCGATCGTGCGCCTGCTGGCCGAGCTGAACCGCGACGGCACGACGATCGCGGTCATCACGCACAACCAGGAGGTCGCCGACGCGGCGCGCCGGCGGGTGGAGATCCGGGACGGCGCGATCGTCGCCGACACGGGGGAGGAGGCGAGATGAGGCGGTCGCACCTGCGGGCGGTGGACGTGCTGGTCGCCGGCACGGTCGGGCTGCGCGCCCGCCGGCTGCGGGCGGCGTTCTCGGCGCTGGGCATCTGCATCGGCATCGCCGCGATCGTGGGGGTGCTGGGCGTGACCCAGTCGAGCGAGGCCGACCTGCTGGCCCGGATCGACCGTCTCGGCACGAACCTGCTGACGGTGGACCGGGGCCAGGGCGTCGGCGGCGAGGAGGGCCCGCTGCCCCTCACCGCCCCCTCGATGATCGGCGTGCTCGCGGGCGTCCAGCGGACCTCCTCGACGGCCATCCTGCCCGGCGCCGTGTACCGCACCGACCAGGTGCCGGTGGTCGAGACGGGCGGCATCGGCCTCCGGGCCACCGACCCGTCGCTGCTCCAGACGCTCCAGGCGAGCCTGCTCCAGGGCACGTTCCTGAACGCGGCGACGGCGCGCTACCCGGTCGTGGTGCTCGGCTACGGCGCCGCTCAGACGCTCGGGATCGGCACGCTGGACCAGCCCGTCCGGATCTGGAGCGACGGGCGCTGGCTGGCGGTGGCCGGCATCCTGCGGCCCGTCGAGCTGGCGCCGGAGATCGACCGCTCGGTGCTGGTCGGCCTCGACTACGCGGCGGCGGAGCTGGGCTTCGACGGGTTCCCGACCCGGCTGTACGTGCGGGCGGACCCCGACCGCGTGGCGGCGATCAGCCAGGTGCTCGGGCGCACGGTGAATCCCGAGAACCCGGACCAGGTGACGGTCACGCGGCCGTCCGACGCGCTCGCCGCCCGGGTGGCGGTCCAGGGCTCGGCGACCGCGCTGTTCGTCGGTCTGGGCGCGGTCGCCCTGCTGGTCGGGGGCGTCGGCGTGGCCAACGTGATGGTGATCGCCGTGCTGGAGCGGCGCTCGGAGATCGGCCTCCGGCGCGCGCTGGGCGCCACCCGCGCGCACGTGGGCGCGCAGTTCCTGTCCGAGTCGCTGCTGCTGTCGCTGCTGGGCGGCGCCGGCGGGGTGCTGGCCGGGGCGGCGGTGACGGCCGCGTACGCGGCCCAGCAGGGCTGGACGGTGGTCGTACCGCTGGTCGCGGTGTGGGGGGGCATGGGCGCGGCGGCCGCCATCGGAGCGGTGGCCGGGCTGTACCCGGCGCTGCGGGCTGCCCGGCTGGCCCCGACCGACGCCCTGCGCACCGTGTGAGCCGGCCGCCGCGCGCCGGCCGGCCGGGCCGCCGCGCGCCGTCCGACGGGGCCGCCGCGCGCCGTCCGACGGGGACGGAGCGGCCAATTCCGCCTCGCATCCGCCAAGCTACAGGTGACGAATGGGCCTCCCGCCTCTGGCACACGAGACGCTCACCCGGGCACCGCGGCTCGCCGCGGAGGCCGGCCGGACCTGGGCGCGCACCGGCGCGCTGCTGCCCGTGCTGGGCGCGGCCGCCGCCGGCGTGCTGCTGCTCGCGTACGAGCGCCTCTCGGCCACGGCGCCGATCACGGCCGACAGCGCCAACGCGGTGCTCCAGGGCCGCTCGATGGCGACGGGCAACGTGTTCCTGAGCGGCTGGACGCTCTCCGGCGCGTCGTTCTACCTGACCGACCTGCCGTTCTACACGGCCTTCGCCGCGATCCGGGGACTGTCGCCGGACGTGGCGCACGACGTGGGCGCGGCGATCTACACGCTGCTGGTGCTGGCGGCGTGCTTCCTGGCGAGGGGCCGCGCCCGCGGCCTGCCCGCGCTGGGCCGCATGGCCGTGACCTTCGTGCTGCTCGCCGCCCCGGCGCCCGGCGAGGCGACGAGGCTGCTGCTGCTCGGCCCGTTCCACGCCGGCACGACGCTCGTGCTGCTGGTGGCCCTGCTCGTGCTGGACACCGCCGGCGAGCGGGCGCTGGGCCTGGCGGTCGTGGGCGCCCTCCTCGCGGTGGCCGTGTTCTCCGACGCGCTCGCCCTGTACGTGGGCGTCCTGCCGATCGTGATCGTGGCGCTGCTGCCTCGGCTGCGTGGTCGCGGGCAGCGCCTGGACCGGACCCTGCTCGCCACGGCGCTGATCGGCGTCGTGGCCTCGGTGCTCCTGATCGGCGTCATCGACGGGCTGGGCGGGTTCGCGACCGTGCCGCTGCAGGCCTCGTTCGCCCGCGTCGAGGACCTGCCCAGAAACACGGCGCTGGCGCTGGAGGGGGTCCTGCTCCTCTTCGGCGCGAACATCTTCGGCCAGCCGATCGCCTCGCTCGGCACGCTGGTCATGCTCGTCCACCTGGCCGGCGTGGCGTTCGTGGCGCTGTGCTGCCGCTGGGTCATCCAGGCGTGGCGGCGGGGCAGCCCGCCCGATCGCGTGACGCAGGTGCTCCTCGTGGGCATGGCCGCGGACCTCGCCGCCTACCTGCTGAGCAACCAGGCGATCGACCTCAGGACGTCGCGCTACCTGATCCCGTTCCTCGCCTTCGGCGCGGTGCTGGCGGGGCGGGTGGGCGCCGATCGGCTGCGGGGCACCAGGCTGCGCGGGGCGGTCGCGGGCATCGGGTTCGCGTACCTGCTGTTCGCGGCCGTGAGCCTGCGGACGCCCGTCGCGCCGTCCCCGGAGGCGGAGCTGGGCGGGTTCCTCCAGGCCCACCACCTGCAGTACGGGGTGGCGGCGTACTGGCAGGCGAGCACGGTCACGGTGCAGTCGGAGGGCCGGGTGCGCGTCCGCGCGTTCGTGGCGACGCAGCCGCAGCCGACCGCGTACGCGTGGGAGTCCGAGGGTTCCTGGTACGACCCGAAGGTGCCCGGCAACGACGCCAGGTTCGTGGTCCGGGACACGCTCGACCCCCGCTCGGTGGACCAGCGGGCGATCGAGGCCTCGTTCGGCACCCCGGCCGAGGAGTACCGGGTGGGCCGCTACGAGGTCTTCGTCTGGGACCGGAACCTTCTCGACGACCTGGTCCGGTAGCCGACCCTCTTACGACTTCCTGACGTTCGTTTGTGTCTTTGCTATGGAAGCCGTTCTACGGTGGGGTCGTGAGGTCGCTCGGCATCGCTGGCCTGTTCTGCCTGGTGCTGGGCGCGGCGACGCTGCTGGCGGGGTTGCTCGTCGGGGCGGACCTGCGGCCGCAGGTGCCCGCCCGCGCCGCCGCCGCCGCCGCGCCCTCCGCCAGCCCAACCGTCGAGCCCATCGCGCTGGCGACGCCGACCGCCACCCCGACCGCGACCCCGGCCCCGACGCCGCGCTCGTTCGCGGCGCTGCAGACGCAGGTCGACGGCCTCCTCCAGTCGGCCGGCGCGAACGGGGGCGTGACCCTGGTCGAGCTCGGACCCGGCGACTCGTGGTCGCTGAACGGGGACCAGTCGTTCGTCGCCGCCAGCACGTACAAGCTGCCGCTCCTGATGGAGGAGGCGCAGGACGTGGCGGCCGGCACGGCGCACCGGAGCGACGTGCTCTGCTACGACCCGAGCGACTGGGAGGACGGGTGGTTCTCCGACTACGCGCCCGGCTCGTGCTACTCCCGGGCCGAGCTGGACCAGCGCGTGGGCGAGTACTCGGACAACACGGCCGCGCACATCCTGGTCCGGGTGGACGGGGGCGGGGACGCGCTCAACGCGTACGCGAGGGCCCACGGCGCCACCGGGTCGGAGTTCTGGGACCCGAACGTGACGACGAGCAGCGACCTGGCCCGCCTGTGGCAGGACGAGGCGAGCGGCCGCGCGGGCGGGATCGCGGCGCAGCAGTACCTGTACCCGCTGCTGACGAACACGGCCTATGAGGACGGCATCCCGGCGGGCGTGCCGTCAGGGACGACGGTCGTGCACAAGATCGGCGTCCTCGACGCCGAGGTGAACGACGCGGCGCTGGTCACCAGCGGCCCGCACGGGGCGTACGTGCTGACGGTCTGCACGGAGGGCGGCGACTGGACGCTGATCGCGAACGTGTCCCGGGCGGTCTCGCAGTTCGAGGCCAGCTGAGTCGGGGTCAGCTGCGGGCCGGGGCGGGGGTAGGCGCCGGTGACGGCTCGTCGTACTCCGCGGACATGTCCTGCCGCGAGCGGTCCTTCAGGCCCGCCACCGACAGCAGGCTGACCAGCGCCGCGACGCCCAGGTACACGGCCAGGAACCGCGGGTCGCCGAACCGGTGCAGCAGCGCGAACGGGATCAGGAGCGCCGGACCGTCGGCCAGCAGCGTCGTGAGCTGGGAGCCGAGCGCCGCGCCGCTGTAGCGCAGCCGGCCCGTGAAGCTCTCGGCGACCAGCCCGGCCTGGGGCGCGTACTGGACGTCGTGGATCGGCAGCGACAGCACGATCGCCACCAGCACCAGCAGCGGCGCGCCGGAGCCGATCATCGCCCAGTACGGGTACGACCAGAGCACCATCAGGGCCGCTCCGATCATCACCATGCGCTTGCGGCCCACGATGTCGGACAGGAAGCCCAGGCCGAGCAGCGTCAGCACCGACAGCGCCGCCGTCAGCAGCACGAGGACCAGCACGCCGGACTCCTGGAGCTTCAGCAGCCCGGCTCCCTCGCCGAGCAGGAACACGGTGAACAGCAGGAACGCCGTCTGCTGCCCGACCCGCAGCAGCGCGACCAGCAGCACCTCGCGCCACTGCCGCACCAGCACCTCGGAGACCGGCGACGACTCGATCCGCCGCTCGGCCAGCAGCTGGGTGAAGACGGGCGTCTCCCGCACGCCCAGGCGCAGGTACATGGCCACCGCGATCAGCACCACGCTGAACAGGAACGGGATGCGCCAGCCGGCGTCCGCGCCCAGCAGGGACGTGAACAGCTGCATCGATCCGAACGCCAGCGCCATGCCGGCGGGGAGCCCGATCTGGGTCCAGCTGCCCAGGAAGCCGCGCCGGCCCCGGTGGCCCCACTCCACGCCGAGCAGGACGGAGCCGGCCCACTGGCCGCCGACCGCCAGGCCCTGCACCAGGCGGAGCAGGACCAGGAGGATGCCGCCGACCACGCCGGCCTCCGCGTACGTCGGCGCCGCGGCGACCAGGGCCGTGGCCAGGCCCGCCAGCAGCAGCGTCGCGGTGAGCGTCGCCTTGCGCCCGATCCGGTCGCCGAGGTGCCCGAACAGGAAGGCGCCGACCGGCCGGACGGCGAACCCCACCGCATACGTGGTGATGGCGAGCAGGGCGCTGAGGAACGCGTTCGACGTTGGGAAGAACAGCCGGCCCAGCACGGTGGCCGCCGCGTACCCGAACAGGAAGAAGTCGAACCAGCCGGCGGTGCTGGCGAGCGCTGACGCAGCGACGGCGCGAACGAGCTGACTGCGAGCCGAACGCTCGGCCGATGTTCCCGTGTGCGCCTCCGATGCGACCATGCTTGTGACCTCCGATCCCCGTGGGTAAGCGTATCGACGTGTGGGACGTCTTTGTTCGTACCACACCGTGCCGTGCCGGCGCACCCGCCCAGCGGTAACATGCGCTGCTCGCAGTGGCGCGATCGCTGGCGATGATCCTGACCCGACGCGCGGTGCACCGCATGGCCGACGCCGCCTCCCTGGAGCGCGGAGCGGACTATGCGGCGAGAGGCCGCGTCCACGGCCTGGCGCACGATGGCGAGGTGGTCGTGGCGGAGGTGGTGGGCAGCCGCCGCTACCGCGTCCGCCTGTGGGCCGAGGACGACCACCTGGCCCACGTGTGCACGTGCCCGGTGGGCGAGGACGGCCGCTTCTGCAAGCACTGCGTCGCGGTGGGGCTGGCGTGGGTGGACGCCCGCCTGGCGGCCGTCCCCGACCTGCCGGCGCCGGCCGACGTCCGGACCTACCTGTCCACACTGGCGCCGGAGGCGCTGGTGGAGATGCTCATGGAGCAGGCGGCGGTGGACGAGCGCCTGCGCCGCCGCCTGGCGCTGGAGGCGGCCCGCAAGCGGGGCTAGCGGTCAGCCGCGGGCGGGGCCGGTGAGGTGGCGTCCGCTTCGGGTCCGGCTGTGCAGTCGTGCCTTGGCGATCGGCTGGGCGCGCCTGCAGCGGAGCATCGTCGGGGGTGTGGGAGCTCAGCGAAGGGGACGGGCTGGTGGGCTAGCACCATGCCACCATCGGATGGCAAGTGGTTCACGACCGGCCTTTGCCGGGCGTGAGAGACGTAATCGGGCGGTCATGAGGGCCCTCACGCCCGGCAACAGGCCACCTGTGCTCTCCCCATTCCAAACCGGGACGTTAGCGCCCCCGAGTAACCGCGAAATGGGCTCCAGCGTCCCGGTTTGCCCGGGTTACGGCACAGTTG
>Ga0070717_10001576_pt1 | contig 15769 bp, 15 predicted proteins | sample LARL113metaG_FD_71366 | JGI IMG/M metagenome (GOLD analysis project Ga0070717, IMG submission 71366) | Corn, switchgrass and miscanthus rhizosphere microbial communities from Kellogg Biological Station, Michigan, USA - LAR L11-3 metaG | ecosystem: Host-associated > Plants > Roots > Rhizosphere ... | reverse complement strand
CTTTGGGAAACATTGCACGCTTGCGTTCAATGTCAAGGCGCAAGTCTTCGCGCTTGCGGCTTAACGAAACGCGACGATCGATCGCGATGCGGCTGCGATTGCGTCGCCTGAGGTTGCAATGCGGCAGAGCCATTGACCCAGCGATGGCTAGGGCCGCGACGCAGCCAACATCTTTGTGTTTCGCACCAGTGTGCCCACTGCTACGGTTCGCCGTGCCTCTCCGTAGCCAATGTGGGAACCCTCGGTGGAACGGAGGACAAAATTCGGCCGAAATCTGAAACGTACCGATCAATTCGGCGTACCAACTTAGAGCTCTCGATTTGAACCAAGGGCACCAAGGAATGATTGAAATCATCCTGACCGTCTGCGCGATCGCCAATCCGGCCAATTGCGAAGAGAAGTATCTCCGGTTCGCCTGGGACGGCTCGCCCCGTCAATGCATGATGGCCGCGCAACCCTATATCGCCGAGTGGATCGGCAGCCATCCGGAATGGATCGCCACGAAGTGGAGCTGCGACTATCCCGGCCACGAGAAGCGACGGATTTGATCTGCGACGCGCGCGGCTTCAGTTTGGGCCGAAGGCAATACCCCAAGGCAATTCCCCGACCTGAATCGATTTGATCACCCGCAACGACGCCACGTCGATCACCGAGACGTCGTTCGAGACGCCGTTGGCGACCAGCAAATATTTCTCGTCGGGCGTAAAGGCCCCGTGCCAGACACGTTGTCCGACCAACAGATATTTCAGGACGGCATGCGTGACGCCGTCGACCACTGCCACCCGGTTGGCGGGTCCGAGATCGACAAAGCCGAGCTTGCCGTCCCTCGTGATGTTGATGCCGACCGGCTGGATCGCCTCGGACCTGAGGCCCGGGATTTCGAAGGTGACGGTTTGTTTGAGCTGCCGCGTCGCCGGATCGATAATCGCAAGACTTCCGCCGATCTCCGAGGTGACCCAGAGCTCCGACCCGTCGGACTTGTAGGCAGAAAAGCGCGGCCTTGAACCGACCAGCAAATTGCCGGCGATTTCGCGGCTTGCGGTATCGATAAAATGCACCATGCTCGTTGTCTCGGAGGTGCAGATCAACACCTTGGAATCCGGGCTGACCGCCATGCCCTCGGGTTCGGTACCGACCAGGATCTGACCAAGCGCTGTGCGTTTCTCCACGTCGATGACGGTCACCATCGCGTCGTTCTCGTTGGCGACGTAAAGAATCTTTCCGGCCGGATCGAGCGTAAATTGTTCGGGATCCGCGCCGGACGGCAGTTCACCGGCATCGTTGCGCGTCTTGGTATCGAAGACCTGGATCACATCATCGTCACCGAGCGCGACGAAGATGAATTTGCCGTCCCGGCTGACTTCGATGCCGCGCGGCCGCTGTCCCGTCTTGATGGTGGCGATGGTCTCCATCTTGTCGGTGTCGATGACGGAGATCGAATTGCCCTTCTCGTTGGAAACATAGGCCAGGAAGGCATCAGCAGGATCGAGCTTAAGCAAACATCCGAATAGCGAAAGGCCGAACACCGCGATTCCGCGCCATTTGATCATGTGGCATTCTCCAACTGTCGACTCCGACGTATCCGCTGCAACTTGCGTCACGGAACCCTATCCGGCTTTCCTTGCGCAAGACGATAGATAGAGTAGCCTGAAAGCTCAAACGGAACGAACGGCAAGCGATGTTGCTGCGCGATCGGCAATGTCCTGAGATCGCATGGGGAGGCTTGATTTGCTCCGCCTTCTGATTGGCGCCTTCGCACTCATCCTGCTCGACGGAACCGGCCTTTCCGACCAAGTGCCGGAAATCAAGATCGGTTACCTGCATCAGCCACCATCGAGGATCAGGATATCGCTGATCGATGTGCCGGCCGCCAATGACGGGCTTGCCGGCGGGCAGTTGGCGATCGAAGACGACAATGCTACCGGTCGCTTCCTCAACCAGCACTACACGCTGCTCGAGAAACTGCTTGGCGAGAATGACGATCCGGTGGCGGCGATGCAGGCGCTGGCCGACCAGGGGGCGTCCTTTATCGTCACGAGCCTGGATGCGGATCGGCTGCTCAAAATAGCCGATGCCGGCAAGGCGCGCGACGTCACCTTGATCAACGCGTTTGCGCTGGACGAGCGGCTGCGGGAGCAGGATTGCCGCGCCAATGTCTTTCACGTCGCGCCCACCCGTTCCATGCTCGCCGACGCGCTGGCGCAATATCTGGTCTGGAAGAAGTGGCGCAAATGGATGCTGATATCAGGTTCGCACGAAAGCGACGGTTTGTTTGCCGATGCCTTGCGCCATGCCGCGACCCGGTTCGGCGCCAAGATCGTCGAGCAGCGGGTGTTCAAGGACACCGGCGGCGCCCGGCGGACCGACAGCGGCGTCACCGAGATTCAGCAGCAGATGCCGGTGGTCACGCAAGGCGCTGTTGATCACGATGTGCTGGTGGCGGCGGACGAAAGCGAGGTCTTTGCAGGTTACCTGCCATACCGGACATGGGACCCTCGCCCGGTTGCAGGTTCAGCCGGATTGGTGCCGACCACATGGGACGCAGCATTCGACCAATGGGGCGCCGTGCAGTTGCAGAACCGCTTCACCAAAAAATTCCAGCGCTCGATGACCGCCCATGACATGCAGGTCTGGACCGCGGTCCGAATGATCGGCGAGGCGGCGAGCCGAAGCGGCTCGGGCGAACCAGCCAAAATAGTTGCATACATGAAAGGGCCAGATTTTTCGGTCGCAGCCTTCAAGGGCCAGAAGCTCACAATCCGTGACTGGAACCTGCAGTTGCGGCAGCCCATCCTGCTGTTCGACGGCAGGAACACCGTATCGGTGTCTCCTCAGGAAGGTTTTCTGCACCAGGTATCGACGCTTGATACGCTCGGCCTGGATCGCCCCGAGACCAAGTGCAAATTCAAGTGAGGGCGTTCATAGCTGCGATCTTTTACAACCTGAAGCGCCGGGCGCGCATGTTGCTGCGCGACGTTCACGCCGTCTACCTCGCAGCTTTCGATCCACGCGTGCCCTGGTACGTCAAAATTCTCGCAGCCACCGTCGCAGGCTATGCGCTGTCGCCGATCGATCTCATTCCGGATTTCATTCCAATCCTTGGATACGCGGACGACCTGATCATCGTGCCGCTCGGCATTTGGCTTGCGGTGTCGTTGATACCGCAAGATGTGATGGCGGAGTACCGCATCAAGGCGGACCAGGCCGAGCGTCCGCGCAGCACGATGGCAGCGGTCGCTATCGTTGCGATCTGGGTTGTTGCGCTGGTCGCGCTGTCGTGGGCCGCGATTGCGCGCTGGTCCCATTGAGCCGAATCCTGCGCCATCGTCCATGCCACGATTCCGCCAAAGTAGTGGGAGCGATTTTTCGCGACGTCGGGCGCACAATGTCTGCTTGCGCGGATTCAACCGGAGTCCTATCGTTATGGGGCGCGGTAACCTGTCGTTCCGTGCAAAGGGAGACCTAAAATGGCCTGGAAGACCCCAAAAATAGTCGAAGTTCCGGTGGGCATGGAAATCAACATGTACGCCTGCGCGGCTCGCAAATAAGCGCTTGCGACAACCTTCGCATTTCGACGGAGGTGGACCGTCGGTTGCAACGACACGCCCGCAACGGACGACACGCGACACGCGGGCCACCTCCGAAAATGGTTCGAGATTTCCCGATGATTTCACGACGCACACTTCTACATACCTTGGCCACGGCGACCTTGGTCGGCATCCCCGTTGCCGCGTTTGGAAAATCGGGCCGCTCCAGCGCCGTCCAGATGCTGGATACGGACAACGACGGCACCGTCGATTTGATGGAAGCCAAAAAAGCAGCCTCGGCGTTGTTCGACAGACTGGACCGCGATCACGACGGCACGCTCGACAAGCGAGAACTTGCCGGCAGGTTGAGCGCGAAAGAATTGGCCGCCGCTGATCCCGATCACGACGGAACCCTGACCAAGGACGAATACCTTGCCATAGTCGAGCAGCGCTTCAATGCGGCAAATGCCGATAGCGACGGCACGCTGGATGCAAAAGAGCTGACCACCAAGGCCGGCCAAAAATTGATGCGACTGCTCAAATAATCAGGCGCAGCCCCGCCCCGTCACGCGACCCCGCGCGCTCGCGCCGCAAGCGCTGCGAACGGCCCCGCATCGGAAGTTCTGAGTCAACACATTCCCGTCCCACGCGCCGCCAGCGCGTGGGCCAGATTTCCCTTTGGGTTCCATAGCTTATCTGATTCGCGGCACGAACCTTGCTTTCTAAAATTTTGCCGGATCCCTCAGGAGTGCGAGATGAAGCGCATCGTCCTTGGACTGGCGTTTTTTTGCGTGATCAGCGTGGTTAATGCCCGCGACTTGGGGCAGTGGGAGAATACCGATCCCACTATCCGTAAATGGTACCAGGCACTGATGCGGCCGGATGTTCCGACGTCGAGTTGCTGTGGCGAAGCCGACGCGTATTGGGCCGACGAGATCCACGTCAGAGATGGAAAGACCTACGTCACGATAACCGACGACAGGGCCGATGAGCCGCTTGGGCGGCCTCACATGCCGGTCGGCACCGAGATCGAGGTTCCGGACATCAAATTGAAATGGGATGAATCGAATCCCACCGGTCACGGCATCTTGTTTTTGAGTCACAGCCGTTACGTCTTTTGTTACGTTCAGCCGGGCGGGGTTTGAGCGGCGTAATTTGCAGGCGGCCGTTGGCCCGCTTCGTGCATCTCCCCCGAGACAACAGGAACCAAGCCATGTTTATGCGTTTTTGGCTTTTTGTCGCCGCCACGGCAGGATTTGCCCACTTGATCCTCTCGATGGCGGACCGGGAGATCAGCGCCGGCGTGGACAGGCTCGCCACGGTGAGGCTTGCGCAGCCCGATGCGCTGGATGTTGACTCGAACCTCAAGCTCGTGAGCGAGCGCAGTCCGTACATGCGAAGCGAGCGATAGCGGAATCGACGTGCGGTCCAACTGGACCGTACCGACCAAGCCGGCGTAAGTTCATCTTCGCGTTTCAAACAGCGTTTCCGGTCGCCTCGCCCTGCTCTCTTGTCTCCTTCCGGCGAAGGCGGATGCGGCGCCAGAGAGAAGACAACGTTTCGCAATCTCGCCGCGCCTCACGCGCGAGTTTTACCCTGAACGTTCTGCCCTCAGAAATTAGAGGGCGCAGGGAATGCCGGGCGCTCAATGCGCCCGCAGCCTCGCATGCAAAGTAAAATGAGCATACGAGCATAGTCACCACGGTCACACCGGTTCACCCAGCATTCCCAACGCAATGGTTTTAACGGTTACTTCGTGCTCTCCCCGGTGACCGGGCTTTTTGCCACCGTCGCCGACGGAATACCTTCCGCCAACTTGACGCCAGCGTCGGGGCGTCAGGACCACACGACTTCGCCGTCCGCGACTTGCCGCGCCCGTCTTGCGCTGCCATCGCGTCCACCGCATCCCGTCCCGCGTCCGTGACGTTCGCGAAACGCCCCTCTGTGGGACGAGACGGCGGGAGTTAAGCCACTGATTTGCCCGACGGGTTAAGCGAAATATTTTTCGCTAAGGGACTGGACGACCCAAATCACGTTGATCCGGCTTGAGAATTCGCCATTTGCGCGCAGGCCGGCGAGGCTGGAAATCACGTCATGCTGCCGGGCATGAAGCAGCGAATTGAAATCCCAAGGGCGCCCCTGAGCGGCCAGACCATGGTTCTGCCGGCCAGGTTCGGCTCGGTGATCACGGCATCATCGGGAACATCGATCCATTCGTTGTCGATGCGGACGCGGTAGTGGCCGTCCTTCGATTCCCAGTCCGGATCCAAAACGGTCACACCGTCGGCGACCGAACAGCACGGTCCCTTGCCGGATCTGAGGCTGTCGAACCATGGCTTGAGCGGAGATAGCATGTAGCGGCCGTCGTCGCGGGCCTCGACCGCTCCAATCCACAGCGGCGCGAGAATGCCCAGTGTGAAGCCAAGGACGGGTGCTTTCATGATCGCATTCGGAGCCTGTCGGACCGCCTCCAATCCCCAGATGCTCCCTGATCGTTTCGAACTCAACTTCGCGGCGCCTTGATGGCAGTCAACCTGCACCCGCCGACGCGATGGCATCCCAGCTATTCACGATCGTGAGAGCTTCAAAGCAAGTTCGTCGTCTCACGCAGTTGGTTCAATGCGCTGTCGCCCGGCTTTGTTCCTACGCGTGACGGGCCCTTCGGGAGGAAGCCAAGAGCTGCTCCCGTGCAGAACAGGGGTTTTCGCGAAGCTATTTGCGCTCCGCGCAGGCGTACATGTTGATTTCCGTGTCAACCGGCACTTCAACGATCTTCGAAACCGCGCCCACTCCTCGGCCTCGGCCAGCCAGTACTCCATTTCCAGGGCGACGAGATGGAGCTAAGTCGCTTTCCCGACATTGCTGATCGCGAACACCTGGTGCTTCGTGCACGCCGCCACAGCCGGTCCTTCGATTTCAATACGCGATGGATGATTGCTCCACGGGAAGGCCAAACGTGTCTCGCCTGGCGAGTCACGAATTTGGCGATCGCGTAATCTTCATTATCACCGGACGATCAAGATCGCGTTAGCCATTTGTGAAAGTGGCCTGGCAGGGTGTGAAATTCTATTTGGTGGCGTCGGCTGGATTGCAACCTATATCCGCCTCACGCCGCTGGACGACTTGACCGCGACGTTGATCGAAGTCTCGATCGCTCGAGACATGAATTAGCACATCGCACTCGGGTATGCGGCCCAGTCGACGGCACAACGCTATGAACGGCCGAGAAGCAACGGATAGACGAGACAGCAGATGGACAGGCAACGCAAAAAGCGGCGCGGCGACTTGGGACCGGTGATCGTAGCCGCGATCGTCGCAATCGGGGCTACGGCCGGTATCCTCTTTAACGACTTTGGTCCAAGCAATGCTTCGCAGGATAGCCGCGCGGCGCGGATGATCACGGCCGCGGCGCTGTCGAAGGCCGGCGCAATCAAAATTCCGTCCGAGCCGCCCAGCTATCGCACGGTGGGCGACGATGGAATTACCCTGTAATCGCGTTCGACCTTTTCGCTTGTACGAAATCGTCGCCAAACGCTGTTCGGCATTCGTCAAGACAATCACCAGCGCCCGCGGCGCCGTTTTCGGCAGAGCTGTCGTCGTGCTTGTTTGCAGCCTGGCCTGTTTTGGGCCTGCGAACGATCTTCAGGCCGGAACACTGCTTTCGCCCGGCGCGGCAACGTTGTTCGGTAAATCCGCCGAACCGTTTGGGCGTATCGCCTACCCGCATTCCTTTGGAAGCCTGAGCGAAAAATGGCGCGGCGTTGAGCGCAGGCTCGACGACGAAAGGGTGCAGCTGGCGCTTTGCGACAGCGACCGCGAGCATTGCGCGTCCTCCGCCGCGCTGCAATTTCTCGCCATCGTCGATGTCGCCAGAGAGCGCGATGGCCGGGCCCGGCTCGGCGAAATCAACCGCGCCATCAATCTCGCGATCCACCCGATGAGCGATCTTGCCCAATACGGCGAAATCGACGTCTGGAGCTCGCCGCTCGTCACCTTTTATCGCGGCGCCGGTGATTGCGAGGACTACGCAATTGCAAAATTCGTCGCCTTGCAGCTGGCCGGCATCGCGCCGGACGATTTGCGCATCGTCGTCATGCGCAACACCCTTTCCGGCGAGAGCCATGCTGTTGCCGCGGTGCGGCTCGACGGCCATTGGTGGATGCTCGACAACCAGCGCATGGCAATGGTCGAGGATGCCTATGTGAGGAATTTCCAGCCGCTGTTCGTCATCGGCCAGTCCGGCGTCATGAAGTATGAAGCTTTCCCGCTGCTGGCCGCTGCGCCGGAGCGGGACGTCACCCCCTCCGCCACGCTTGAACTAGCGCCCCAGCCCGGCCTGATTTCACCCTCCAACTAGATTTCAGACGCATTGTCGGCGCATCGTCCGGAAGGATCGATCCAAAATTCCATTTCGCCGCAGCGTTCGAGAAGCTAGCATGGCGGGGTGCCATCGTTTTCTTCCACGCGGCGGAGATTTTGAGGATGCGGGCTATCGTTCTGGCGATCGTTGCAATCCAGGTCGGGCTGGCGCTTCCCGCTGTTGCCGATACCGATGATGCCGATCGGTCGATCAGCGACGTGCTGCCGCTCTTCAACAAGAACCACTGCGAGACAGTCAAAGATCCCGCGGAGCAATTGTTTTGCGGGGATGCTGATCTCAGCGCCGCCGCCGTCAAGTTGAACAGCGCGACCCAGGACAGGCTGAGCCGGATTCCGGATCGCCGCCATGCGATCGAGGAAAATGTGCAATGGATCCGGGATCGCAATTCGAGTTGCGGTATCATCGGACAGGAAACGGTCCGCTTCGAAGACATCGAGCCGGTGAGCGCCTGTCTGTTGAAGGAAACCGAGGAAAGGATCGCGATCCTGCGCGACCGGAATTTCGATTGTCTCGCTGTCGACAACGCCGCCGGCGCGCTGATATGCAGCGACCCGACGCTTGCCCTCGCGGAGTTGGAGCTCAACGAGCACGTCCTCGCCTTGATTGCCAAGCTGAACGAGAATGAAGCCAAGGACGCATTCGCCGAATACGCGAGGTGGTCCAGGGAACGCGACCGCAAATGCAATCTGGTTGGCAAGGAAAACGTGCCGCTGGGTGAACTGTCTTCGTCGGAGGGCTGTCTTGCGGATTATCTCGGCCAGAAGACCGCCGAGATCGTCGCCGCCAAGGGCGATCCAAAGCGCGTGTTCGCACGGCGCCTGCCCTCGCCGACCCCCAACGCCGACGCCGTCGACGTTTGCGTCGGCCAAATCCACGCCGCCAACACCTGCGACGATTTTCTGAGGGTCAGCCGCGTGTTCGAGATCGACAGCGAGGTGGCCGAGCAAAGCGCGCTGGTGACCGCCGAGGTCGAGATGGTTGTGCTGTCGCCATTTGCGGTGTGCAGCCCGATCGCGTCGAGCTGCACCGGCACCTGCTGGGATTTGCAGTCCGGCAAGCCGCACCCCTCGCCGGCAAGCAGGGAGAGTTTTGCGGTAGCGCACCGGCTCAGGATCGAGAAGGCTTTCGCGTTTCAAAAGACCGATAGCGGCAGCTGGCGCTGCAATGCGACGGCGCTGAAGCCGGTGGATTTTGGCGTCGCGCTCGGACGCCGATAGGTTCGCGCTTTCGCGACCGGCGCCGTCCGATTTTTCCGAACCGTATTTCGCCTGTCGAAATCAAGCTCGCTTGCCGCGACTAATCCGGCACGCGCTTGATATTTCGTTTGGCGAAAAGATGACGACACAAATCTTCTCTTTTTGCTTTCACATCGTCGATTGATTGACGCCGTCGCCGCCCACGACATACCATCGCAAAAGATCCGCTAGAGATCATTGGGAGGGATGGATGACACGCCGGCCGCACGTCGAGTCTGCTCGCCGTTTTTTTCCCGATATCGACAACGACAGATCGGCGCCCGCGCGCCTGGTTTGGCTTGCCGCCACGGCCGGATTGAGCCTTGCCATTTGTTGCGGCAGCGCGTTTGCGCAAGGCGACCCGAAGGGATCGGTCAACCACATCAAGGCGGTGACATCGGCGGTCGATGGCGCCCTGGTCCGGGCCAATACCGCAACCTCCGATGATTGGCCGACCGTCGGCCTCGACTATGCGGAGACGCGTTTCAGCAAGCTCCACATGATCAATTCCGACAATGTGCGAGGCCTTGGCCTGGTGTGGAGCTACAGCCTCGATTCCTCCCGCGGCGTCGAGGCGACCCCGGTCGTGGTCGACGGCATCATGTACCAGACCGCTCCCTGGAGCGTGGTGCACGCGATCGACGCGCGGACGGGAAAGAAAATCTGGACCTTCGATCCCGGCGTCAACCGCGAGCAGGGCTACAAAGGCTGCTGCGACGTCGTCAATCGCGGTGTCGCGCTCTACAAGGGCAAGGTGTTCGTCGGCGCCTATGACGGACGGCTGATCGCGCTCGATGCCGCGACCGGTGAGAAGCTGTGGGAAAAGGACACCCTGATCGACCACGATCATTCCTACACCATCACCGGCGCGCCGCGCGCGTTCAACGGCAAGGTGCTGATCGGCCAGGGCGGCGCGGAATATGGTGCGCGCGGTTACGTCACGGCCTACGATGCCGAAACCGGCAATCAGGTCTGGCGCTGGTTCACGGTGCCGGGCGATCCCGCAAAGCCCTACGAGGACGCCTCGATGGAGGCCGCGGCCAAGACCTGGGATCCTGCCGGCAAATACTGGATCAATGGCGGCGGCGGCACGCCATGGGACTCGATCACCTTTGATCCCGAGCTGAACATGGTCTATATCGGCACCGGCAACGGCGCGCCGTGGAATCGCAAGATCCGCAGCCCCTCCGGCGGCGACAATCTCTACCTCGCCTCGATCGTGGCGCTGAACGCCGATACCGGCAAATATATCTGGCACTATCAGGAGACGCCCGGCGACCACTGGGACTACACCTCGACCCAGCCGATGATCCTCGCCGACATCAATATCGACGGCGGCCCACGCAAGGTCATCCTGCACGCGCCGAAGAACGGCTTCTTCTTCGTCATCGATCGCACCAACGGCAAGTTCATCTCGGCGAAGAATTTCGTCGATGTGAACTGGGCGACCGGCTACGACGCCAGTGGAAGGCCGATCGAAGTGGGCCCCGCGCGCGGCGACGATCCGTATGACTCGATCCCCGGCCCGTACGGCGCCCACAACTGGCATCCGATGTCGTTCAATCCGCAGACCGGCCTCGTCTATCTGCCGGCGCAAAACGTGCCGCTGAACCTGACACCGGAAAAGAGCTTTGCCCAGAATGCGCCGACGCCCGGCAAATTCGGCGGCACCACCGGCTGGAATGTCGGCTTCGTGCTGAACGGCACGCCGCCGAAAGCTCCGGCATTCGGCCGCCTCGTGGCCTGGGATCCGGTCGAGCAGAAGGAAGTCTGGCGCGCCGACTATGTCGCGCCGTGGAATGGCGGGACGCTGACGACCGCCGGCAATCTGGTGTTCCAGGGCACCGCCGACGGGCGCTTCATCGCCTACGACGCCAAGTCAGGCGCAAAACTTTGGGAGACGGCGACCGGCACCGGCGTGGTCGCCGCACCCGCCACCTACATGGTCGACGGCGTGCAATACGTCTCGATCGCTGTCGGCTGGGGCGGCGTGTATGGGATTGCGGATCGCGCGACCGAGCTACGAAGCCCCGGAACGGTCTATACCTTCGCGCTCGGCGGCAAGGCCTCGCCGCCGGCCTTCGTGAAGTATCAGACCGAAGGCCTGCTCGAAGGCGTGCCATATGACCCGAAGGACGTGCCCGAGGGCACCGCGCTCTATGTCGCCGCCTGCGCCACCTGCCACGGCGTGCCTGGCGTGGACAACGGAGGCAATGTCCGCAATCTCGGCTTTGTCCCCCGCGAGCAGATCGCGAACCTGAAGAACATCGTGTTCGCAGGGCCGTTCCGCGATCAGGGCATGCCTGACTTCACCGGCAAGTTGAAGGACGAGGATTTGGTGAAGATCCAGGCCTTCATCCAGGGCACCGCCGACGCGGTCCGCCCGAAAAAGAACTAGAGCATGATCCGGAAAAGTGTGCAGCGGTTTTCCGAAAAGATCATACTCAATCAAAGACCTAAAGCGCGATGACGATTCAACCCAATCTCATCGCGCTTTAGCTCCGCTCTGCGTCATGCCGATAGTCGTCTGAAGGACGGCATCGCTTCCGCGCGCCTACGGCCCGATCAGGCCGCGGTCGGGCGAGCGCAGTGGACGGCCAGTTCACGGATGCCGAGGCCCTCGTCGAAGAAGCGATCGTGCTGTTCCACGGCCGCGAACGCCGGGTCGCCACTGTCGCCCATCTCGCAGCGCCGGATCGATGTGAACCCCGTGGCCTTCAGCGCGGCGTCGATCGCCTGATAATCCCACATCCAGAGGTGCTTGCTGCGTCCGAGCTTTTCCGACGCAAAACCGGCGAGCCCGCTGGGATCGGCTTCCGCGCCGAGATAACTCGACCGGAGAAATCGATCGTTGGCGTCGGATTGTCTGCTTTCGAGGTCCGCGAGATAGCGGCGCGCCCGCGCTTCCAGGTCGGGCACGATCAGGCGAAAAATCCCGTTCGGGCGCAGCATCCGGTACGTGTTGCGCAAGGCGACCAGCATCGATGAACGGGAAAGATGCTCGAGCACGTGGGAGGCATAGACGCCGTCGGCCGAACCATCGGGAACCGGCAGGCCCTGCACGATGTCGCCAAAGGTGACATTGGCTGGAAATCGCTGCGCGTTCTTCCTGACGAACCGGCCGGCCAGCGGAAATCGCTCGACCCGCAAGGTGAACGACGCATCGAAATTCAGCCAACCCTCCGGCGCGCTATGCTCGCAGCCATATTGGATGTGGGTCATGCACGAAAGCCTTTTGCAGGTGAGATGGTTTCCAGGAAGCCCAGGGCCTTTTACATGGCCGGAATTGCCGGAAGCAATCCGTTTTCAACGATCCTTGGCGTTTGCGGTGTTTTGAAAGGAAACCGGTAACTTCCGCAATCGAAAGGGCTGCGCGCTGACCTGCACGCAGCCCTTCTCTCACGAGCGATAACGCCTAGAACGACAGGCTATCCCTGACCAGCACCCACCGCCCGTTCTGGATCTGCTGCACCTGGGTGATGGTGTTGGCGAGATGGTCGGTCTTGGAGAATTTTGTCGGCGGCGAATTGAAGATGTCGAGGAACTTGTCGCCGGATTCCAGCGCATCGAGCACCTTCTGACCGGTCAGATCCTTGCCGGCCTTGTTGACATAATAGGCGAAGGTCTCGACCGCGTTGTAGCCGATGATCGCCTGCGTGTTGGCATCGGTGCCGAACATCTTCTTGTAGTTGGCGAGCCAGTCCTTCACCTTGCCCTTCGCGGTGTCCTCATAGGGAATTTCGAAGCCCGATGCCGCATAGAGTCCTTCGACGGATTCCTTGCCGAGCGTCGGCACTTCCAAGACGTTGGTCGGCGTCGCGCCGAGGAACGTCACGTCCCAGCCGAGCTTCCTTGCTTCGCTCATCGCGCCGATGGTCTCGCGGATCACGGTGCCGAGCAAGACGAGATCGCAGCCGTCGGATTTCATCTTGGCGACCTGGGCGCTGAAGTCGGAGGCGCCGCGCTTGTAGCTCGTGATTGAGGCCGGCTGTACCTTCATGGCTTCGAGCTGCTGGTTGAAGCCGTCGAGCACGTTTTTGCCGTACTCGTCATCCTGATGCATGATGCACGGCTTCTTGAAATTCTTCGCCTCCATCATGAATTTCAGCGCGGCGCGCGTGCTCTCGACATAGGGCAGCAAATTGTTGAACTTCAGCCGTTCCTGCGGCTTGGCCGGATCGAACTTGAAGGTGAATTCGGCCGCCGTCAGCGGGAATAGCTGCAACACGCCGGCGTCGAACAGCACGTCCTGTGCGGCGAGCACGGTCGGCGAACCCATCGGGCCGACCATGGCAAAGATCTTGTCGCGCTCGACCATCTTTTGCGAGGCCAGCACCGCCCGCTTCGGATCGTAGCCGTTGTCCTCCAGGATCATCCGCAGCTTGCGCCCCTGGATGCCGCCGGCCGCGTTGATTTCCTCAACCGCCATTTTCATGCCGTTGGACACCGGAACGCCCCACACCTTGATCGGGCCGGACAAGTCCTGGTGCGTGCCGATCACAATCTCGGTTGCCGAGATGCCTTCATTGGTGACTTTGGTCTGCGCCGCGGCCGGCAGCTGCGTCAGCGCGAGCGCGCCGATCGCAAGGCCCAGCGCCTTGAGCGATTTCGACATCATAGGTCTCCTCTTCCCTGTTGGTACCTCTGGCCCGTGTTGAGCGAAGGCTGGGCCTCCTGATCCTTCGCCGTTTTTCAGACTCTCAAAACTTTTCGCGGCTCACGCCACCGCCCGTTCGCCATACATGGCGTCGATCTCGCTGGCGTAGCGCTTGTTCACGAAACTGCGCTTCAGCTTCATGGTCGGCGTCAATTCCTCATCCTCGGGGGTGAGTTGACGCTCGATCAGAAAGAATTTCTTGATGGTTTCGACCCGGGCGAAATTGGCGTTCACCGTCTCGATCTCGCGCTGGATCAGCTCCTGGATCGCGGCCGCCCGGCACAGGCTCGCATAGTTGGTGAAGGGAATGTCGTGGTCCTGGGCGAACTTCTCGACATTCTCCTGGTCGATCATGACGAGGCAGGTGAGAAACGGCCGCTTGTCGCCGATCACGACGGCGTCGGAAATATAGGGCGAGAATTTGAGCTGGTTCTCGATCTCCGACGGCGTGATGTTCTTGCCGCCGGAGGTGATGATGATGTCCTTCATCCGGTCGGTAATCTTGACAAAGCCCTCATTGTCGATGGCGCCGACGTCGCCGGTGTGCAGCCACCCCTTGGCGTCGATGGTCTCCGCAGTCCTTTCCGGCTGGTTCAAATAGCCCATGAACAGGAAGTCGCCCTTGATCAGGATCTCGCCGCGCGGGCAGATCATCACTTCGCCCCATGGCACGGCGGTCCCGACCGAACCGAGCTTGATGCGATCCTTCGGCATCAAAGTCGCGACGCCGCAATTCTCGGTCTGGCCGTAGACCTCGCGCATGTCGATGCCGAGCGCGAGATACCAGCGGATCAATTCCGGTGCGATCGGAGCAGCACCGGTGAGCGCGACCCGGCAGCGATCGAGCCCCAGCAGGCGGCGGATGTTGCGGAACACCAGCCAGTAGGCGGCATGATTCAAGAGCCGCAACGGCAGCGAAGGCGTCTCGCCCTCGAGCCTGCAATCGGTCATGCGATACCCGATCGCGAGCGCGCGGCGGTACATCCAGTTCTGGAGCGACGTTGCATCCTTCAGCGCGATGGTGACACCCGAATAAAACTTCTCCCAGATACGCGGCACCGCGAGAAATGCGGTCGGCTGCACCTCGCGAAGATTGTCCGGCACCGTCTCCGGGCTTTCGGCGAAATTCATCACCGATCCCACCGCAAGCGAAATGTAATAGCCGCCGACCCGCTCGGCGACGTGGCAGAGCGGCAGGAACACCAGCCGCTCCTCGGCATCGGTCGACGGAAACAGATCGGTGGCGTGGCGCATCTGGTGGGTCACGCCGCGGTTGGAATGCATCGCGCCCTTGGGCGGACCTGTCGTGCCGGAGGTGTAAACCAGAATGGCGAGATCGTCCGCACCTCGGCTTTCGACCATCTCGTTCCACAGCGTTTCGTGGCCCGCGATGTGATTGCGCCCGAGCGCGGTGAATTCCGCAAGCGACATCACCATCGGATCGGAGAACCCGCTCAAGCCCTCCATGTCGAACACGACGATCCGTTGCAGGGTCGGACAGCGGGCGCGGCACGACAATATCTTGTCGAGCTGCTCTTCGTCCTCGGCGAAGATCACCTTGGTTCGGGAGTCGTTGACGAGATATTCGACCTGGGCTGTGGAATCGGTCGGATAGATGCCCGACGAGACGCCGCCGGCGCAGAGGATGCCCATGTCGGCGAACACCCATTCCGGCACCGCATTGGCGATGATCGAGGCGACGTCACCCGGCTCAAAACCGATGGCGCGCAACGCGTAGGCGATGTCCTTTGAGACTTCCAGCCACTCGCGCCAGCTGGTCGGCTGCCAGATGCCGAATTTCTTTTCGCGGATCGCGGGCCGATCGCCGCGCTTCTCCACCGCGAGCAGAAAGCTCTTGGCGATCGTATCGGCAACTGTCAGCACTGCCGGCCTGGCCATGCTCGTTCCTCCCTCTCCTCGCCCGCGTCGGAAACCGGCTTCTTGTGGCCGGTGTTTTTTCCGAAGCGGA
>Ga0070717_10001575_pt1 | contig 15781 bp, 10 predicted proteins | sample LARL113metaG_FD_71366 | JGI IMG/M metagenome (GOLD analysis project Ga0070717, IMG submission 71366) | Corn, switchgrass and miscanthus rhizosphere microbial communities from Kellogg Biological Station, Michigan, USA - LAR L11-3 metaG | ecosystem: Host-associated > Plants > Roots > Rhizosphere ... | reverse complement strand
CGGCCACCACGACGTCGTCGGGCCCGACGTCCAGGGCGGTCGCGAACGCGCGCAGCACGCTGACGACCCCGCGGTGAGGCACGCCGACGCCCTTGGGCTGGCCGGTGGAGCCGGATGTGTAGATCACGTACGCGAGCTGGTCCCCCGCCACGGGCACCTCGGCGCCCGGCTGATCTCCGGCAGGCGGAGGGTCGGCGCTGGTGAGCACGATCGAGGCGCCGGAGTCGCGAAGGACGCGCTCGCGGCGCTCGGCGGGGTGCCGCGGGTCCAGCGGCAGGTAGGCGGCGCCGGAGCGGAGCACTCCCAGCGCGGCCACGACCATGTCGATCCCGCGTTCCATGCACACGGCGACCGGGACGTCGGGCCGGGCGCCGGCCGCGCGCAGCCCGCGTGCGAGCCGCTCGCTGCGCCGGCTCAGCTCCCGGTACGTGAGCCGCCGCTCCCCGGACTCGATCGCGACCGCGTCCGGCGTGCGCGCCGCCTGGCGTTCGACGAGCTCGTGGACGGGGAGGTCGGGGATCGCGCGAGCGGGGCCGTGCACCGTCTCCGCGCCGGGCAGGGGCAGCCGGGTGACCGGCCTGTCCGGCCCCGCCACCGCCGCGTCCAGCAGGCCGACGAAGTGGGCGGCGAGGCGCTCCATCGACGCCGCCTCGAAGAGGTCGGTGGCGTAGATGAAGCGTCCGACGAGCCCCTCCGGGCGGTCCTCCAGCTCGACCGACAGGTCGAACTTGGACGTGCCGTTGTGGATGCCCATCTGGGTCACCAGGTCCCAGCCCGGGGCGGTCGGCGGCGCCGGGGGCTCCAGCGTGAGCAGCACCTGGAAGAGCGGGTTGCGGCTGAGGTCGCGCCGGGGCTGGAGCGCCCGGACGACGTGGTCGAACGGCACGCCGTCGTCCGCGAAGGCGGCCAGCGTGACGTCGCGCACCCGGCGCAGGACCTGGCGGAACGTCGGCTCCCCCGACAGGTCGGTGCGCAGGACGATCGGGTTCAGGAAGTAGCCCAGCAGGCCTTCCAGCTCGCGGAGCTTGCGCCCGGTGGTGATGGTTCCCACGACGAGGTCGTCCTGGCCGGTCCACCGGTGGAGGACCACCTGGAAGGCGGCCAGGACCGCCATGAACAGCGTCACCCCCTCGGCGCGGGCGATCGCCTTCAGCCCGTCGGCTGCGTGGCTCGGTACCCGGACCGGCGCGCACGCTCCGCGGAAGCTCTGCGCCGGCGGCCGCGGGTGGTCCGCCGGGAGCTGGAGCTCGGCCGCGCCCGCCAGCCGGTCGCGCCAGCGCCCGAGCTGGGCGGTCGCGGCAGGTCCGCTCGCCCACTCGCGCTGCCAGGCGGCGTAGTCCGCGTACCGCACGGGTGGCTCGGGCAGCGGGGACGGACGCCCCTCGCGGAACGCCTCGTGCAGCGTGTGCAGCTCCGGCAGCAGCACCTGGTAGAGGGACACGCCGTCGAAGATCAGGTGCTGGAGGGTGAGATGCAGGCGGTACCCGTCCTCGCCCATCGCGACCAGCAGGGCGCGCCAGAGGGGCCCGTGCTCGAGGTCGAACGGCCGGCGGGCGTCCTCGGCGGCCAGGCGCAGAGCCTTCGCCGCCCGCCCCTCGGGGGGCAGGTGGCTGAGGTCGACCAGCGGAAGGCGGTGGACCGCCGGCGGCAGGACGACCTGGACGGGTTGGCCCGCCTCGGTGCGCACCACGGTGCGCCACGCCTCGTGGCGGGAGAGCACCTCGTCGAACGCCCGTTCCAGGGCCCCGACGTCGGTGTCCGGCGGGCAGTGGACGGCCAGCGACTCGTTGTAGACCGGCGAGCCGGGCGCCAGCCGGGCCAGGAACCAGAGCTGCTCCTGGCCCGGGGAGAGCGGCCGTGGGCCGGTCCACGCCCGGCGGGCGATGGCCGGGGGCGCGGGCACCCGGGCGCCGCCGCGCAGCTGGCGTTCCAGGAGCGCACGCCTGGCCTCGGACAGCCTGTCGCGAGCGGGCCCCGACCCGACGGCCACCCTTCAGCGCACCGGCGAGAACCGCACCGGCAGGGCGACCAGGCCCCGCAGGCCCAGGTTCTGGCGCCACGTGAGCTCGGCGTCGGGAGCCAGTCGCAGCTCGGCGAACCGGCGCAGCAGCGCCGCGAACGCGATCCGTCCCTCGAGGCGCGCCAGCGGCGCGCCGAAGCAGTAGTGGCCGGCCCAGGCGAAGGCGACGTGCCGGTTGTCCCGCCGTCGGACGTCGAGCGCGTCCGGGTCCGGGAAGCGCTCGGGGTCGCGGTTGGCGGCTCCCATCACGGCGATGACCGCCTGGCGCCGCTCGATCCGGCGGCCACCGAGTTCGACGTCCGCCGGCGCCATCCGCGCCGTCTGCTGGCTGGGGCTCTCGTAGCGGAGCAGCTCCTCGACCCCCGACTCGATCAGCGACGGGTCGCGGCGCAGGCGATCGAGCTGGTCGGGGTGGCGCAGCAGGGACAGCACGCCGTTTCCGATCAGGTTGGTGGTCGTCTCCTGGCCGCCAACCATCGTCACGATGGAGTTGGCCACGACCTCGTCCCCGGTCAGCCGGCCGCCGTCCACCTCGGCGGACGCCAGGGCGTGGACGAGCCCGTCGCCGCCCTCGCGCAGCTGGCGGTGCATGTGCTCGCGGAAGTACGTGGTCATCTCGTCGAGGCTGCGGACCACGCGCGCCGTCCGGTCCGGGTCGTGCTGGAAGTTGCCGAGCACGCCGGCGAAGTCGGCCGACCAGCGGATCAGCGTCGGCCAGTCGTCGACCGGGACACCGAGCAGCTCGGCGGTGACGATGGCGGGCAGGGGGTAGGCGAGGTCGGCGATGACGTCCATGCGACCGCGGTCCTGGACGGAGTCGAGGAGCCGGTGCACGATCCCCTCGATGCGCGCTCGCATCCGCTCGACCCGGCGTGGCGTGAAGGCGCTGGCGGCCAGCGTGCGGATCCTCGTATGGGCGGGCGGGTCCAGGAAGAGCATCTGCTTCACCATCACCGCCGCGATCGGCCCGAGCGACTCCATGCCCATCGCCGCGAGCTGCTCCGGGCTCGGCGTCCGGTCGGCCGAGAACAGCTGGAGGACGTGCACGACGTCGGCGTAGCGGGTGACCACCCAGGCGTGCAGGTACGGGTCCCAGTGCACCGGGTCCTCGGTGCGCAGGCGCCGGTACAGCGGGTACGGGTCGGCCAGGACCTCAGGGCGCAGGAGCTGGTACAGGCTCAGGTCGCGATCCGACACCTGTCCGGGCGTGGTCACGCCAGGAGTTCCTCCACTTCGTCGTCGCTCAGGGACTCGATCCGCTCGACCACCATCCGCTCGATCTCGGCCGCGATCGCCCCGATCGTCGGGTGGTCGAACAGTCCCTGGAGGGTGAGCTCCACGCTGTAGGTGTCCCTCAGGCGCGTGATGAGCTGAGCCCCGAGCAGCGAGTGGCCGCCCAGCAGGAAGAAGTCCTGGTCGACGCCGACGGCGGGCAGCCCGAGCAGCTCGGCCACGAGGTACGCCACCCGCTCCTCAAGCGGGCTGCCCGGCTCGGCCGCAGGGTCGTTCCGGCGATCCGGAGGCGGCAGGGCGGCCCGGTCGACCTTGCCGCTGGCCGTCAGCGGCAGCGCGTCCAGCACCACGAACGCGGCCGGGACCATGTACGCCGGCAGATGGGCCTCCACGTGGGCGCGGAGCGCCGCCGGCGACGGCTGCCGCCCGCCCGCGGGCACCACGTAGGCCGCCAGCCGGAGGTCGTTCTCGACCGGCTCCCAGGTGGTCAGCGCGGCCCGCAGCACGTCAGGATGGCGGGCGAGGACGGCGGCGATCTCGTCCGGCTCGACGCGGAATCCGCGGATCTTGACCTGGGCGTCGGTCCGGCCGAGGAAGGCGAGCTCGCCATCCGCGCGCAGCGCGACCCGGTCGCCGCTGCGGTAGATGCGGGCGCCGCGCCCGGCGGGGTCGGGCACGTAGCGCTCGGCGGTCAGCGCGGGCCGGCGGAGGTAGCCGCGGGCCACGCCGGCGCCACCGATGCAGAGCTCGCCGGCCGCGCCGGGCGGGACGGGCGTCAGGTCGTCGTCGAGGATCCGCACGGTGACGCCGCCGATCGGCCAGCCGATGGACGGCGGGCGGCTGTCCACGTCCTCCGCGGGCACCTCGCCGGACGTGGTGACCACGGTGCACTCGGTCGGTCCGTAGTTGTTGACGAACCGGAAGGGCACCCCCGCGGGCGGGCGCCGGTGGAGCGTGTCCGCGCCGGTCAGCAGCACGCGGAGCGGGGCGCCGGCCGGCCACTCCAGGGTCGCCACCAGCTCCGCCAGGGCGGTGGGCAGGAAGCAGATCGTCACGCCGGTGGCCAGCAGCCAGTCGCGAAGCCGCGAGGGGTCGCGCCTGGTGGTGGCGTCGGGCACGTGGACGCTGGCCCCGGCGGCCAGGTATGGCCAGAGTTCCCAGACCGCGGCGTCGAAGGCGGGACTGGAGAACAGGGCCGCCCGATCGTGGTGGGTGAGCGCGAAGGCGTCCGCGTGCCAGCGGCAGAGGTTCCGCAGGTTGCCATGGGTGACCTGCACACCCTTGGCCTCGCCGGTGGAGCCCGAGGTGTAGATCACGTAGGCGGCATGGTCGGGCGGGACTCCGGCGACCGCCCAGCGCCGGCCGCCGGCCGCCGGCGGCGTCTCGTCGAGGATCGTCACCGGCCACGTGCCGGCCGGCAGGCGGCCGGCGAGCTCCGGAGCGGTGACCACCGCCGAGCAGCCGGCGTCGCGCAGCGTCCGGGCGATCCGGTCCACCGGATGCTCGGGATCGAGGGGCAGGTACGCGCCGCCGGCGTACAGGACGCCCAGAGCCGCCGCCGCCAGCCGTGGCGAGCGGGGCAGGAGGAGGCCGACCACGTCCTCCTGGCCGGACGGCGCGGCGGCTCGGAGGGCGCCGCCGATGGCGGTGGCCCAACCGTCCAGCTCGCCGTAGGTCAGCTCCTGATCCGCACCGGCGACCGCGGTGGACGAGGGACACGCGAGCGCGCGCTCGTGGACCAGGTCGGCGACGGTCGGCTGATTCGCGGCGCTCGCGCCCGCGGATGCCGAGGACGTCACGTCAGCGTCGTCTCACCGCGCGCGCAACACACGCGGCTCCGGCCCTGCCGTCCGCAGGCCCCAACCATGCCCGGCCCTCCACCTCTCACACGGCCCCCTCACTCTCTTCTCTACGGGAGACGCGCGGGCAGGCCGAATTGTTCGGTAACGCCGCAAAAAATCACGCAACAAGCGCTGCCCGCGATCTCCATCCTAGGCATGGCGCCATACGATTGTCCAGCAGTAACTCTGATAGCTTTTCTTTCAGAACCCGACCGGCGAGGCCCGCCGGAGCCGCGAGGCCGGCGGAACCCGACGACTACCGGTGGCCGTTCCGTACAGCGGTCGAACTCATCTCACAACATGTCTTTGATGTGTGATTTGAAGTACCCCCGTACTGTCGATCGCCACTCCACGTGGGCCAGCAGCCCACTCTGATCTCCGGGGTCAGCAGGTCCGACCAGCACGCCAGCACCCGCACGGCGGCGCAGGTGCCCTCCGGCACCGGAGGGATCCGCTGATCTTCGGCCGCACAGCTCGCGCTGGAGCCGCCGGGGGTGAGATACCGTTCCCGGTGTCATGACCGCGCTCGTTCGACCCATCGACCAGGTATCGACGGCGGACCGGGACGCGGTCGGGGGCAAGGGCGCGAACCTCGGCGAGCTGGCGCGCGCGAGGTTCCCAGTCCCCGACGGGTTCATCTTGACCACGGCGGCGTACACCCTGGCCGCACGCGCGGCGCGGCTCGATCCGCGGGAGCCGGCCGCTGCCGCGCGAAGCCTGACCGCATCGGCCGTGCCGGACGCCGTGGCGACCGCGACGTGCGAGGCGTACGCGGCGCTGGGAGGAGGGCGCGTCGCAGTGCGCTCCTCGGCGACGGCCGAGGACCTTCCCAACGCATCCTTCGCCGGCCAGCAGGACACCTATCTGGACGTTGTGGGCGAGGAGGCACTGCTCGAGGCGGTCCGCCGCTGCTGGGCGTCGCTCTGGAACGAGCGAGCGGTCGTGTACCGGCATGCGAACGGCATCGAAGACGCCGGCGTGCATCTGGCGGTGGTCGTGCAGCGCATGGTCGACGCCGCGGCGGCCGGCGTTCTGTTCACGGCGGACCCGGTCACTGGACGCCGTCGCCGCGCGACCATCGACGCCGTCGCCGGCCTGGGCGAGAAGCTCGTCTCAGGGGTCGTCGACCCGGAACACTACGTTGTCGACACCCCGACCGGCCGCGTGGTCGAGCGGCCGCCGGCTGAGGCCTCCGTGCTCTCGGATCCCGAGCTGCAGGCGCTCGCCTCCATCGGGGACCGGGTCGAGTCCCATTTCGGCACCCCGCAGGACATCGAGTTCGCGCTGGACCGGGGGCGGCGGCTCTGGCTCGTGCAATCGCGGGCCATCACAACCCTTTACCCCCTCCCGGTCGATGCGCCGGGTCCGGACCAGGACCTTCGCGTCTACTTCTCCGGCAACGTGTTCCAGGGCTACTTCGAACCGATCACGCCGATGGGGATCCAGTTCTTCCGGCTCATCGGCACCGCCGCGTGGCGCACGTTCGGCGCCGGCGTCAGTGACGCGGCCGCCGGGCCGGAGAGCCTTGCCGAGGCCGCCATGCGGATCCACCTCGATGTCACGCCGGTGCTCCGCGATCCGGTCGGCCGCAGGGCGTTGGTGGCGATGATGGCAATGGGCGAGTCGCGCAGCTCGGTGGTCTTCGCGCGTCTCGCCTCCGATCCGCGGCTGCCGCCGATGGGCCGCTCGCGGCTGCGATCGCTGCAGCGCATCGCAGGGGGCCTCATGCGTGCCGGTGTCCCGCTGGCCGCGCTCCGCATGCTGCGGTCACCGGAGGCCACGCGCGAGCGCTACGTGCGCGAGCTGGAGAAGATCGCCCACGTCCAGCTGCCGGCGGACGCGGACGCGGCTGGCCGGCTCGACGCCTTCGAGCGGCTCGTGCTGACCGTGCTCCCGCAGATGATCCCTCGCCTCCTCGGGACGATCGCGCCGGCGATGCTCTCGCTCGTCGTTGCCGGGCGGATCCTCGGGGATCGCGCACGGAGCGACGAGCTCCAGATGGTCACGCGCGGAGCGCACCACAACCCCACCACCGAGATGGACCTCGCGCTCTGGTCCCTTTGTGTGCAGGTGCGCGCCGACCGGGACTCGCGCACCGCACTCCTCGAGCGGGCGCCTGCTGACCTGGCCGCCGCATACCGGGCAGCAGCGCTGCCCCCGGAGCTGCAGGATGGGCTCTTCACGTTCCTCGGGCGCTATGGCTTCCGTTCGATCGGCGAGATCGACATCGGCGTGGAGCGCTGGTCGGAGGACCCTGCGCACATCCTGGGCGCACTCGCCAACTACGTCCGGCTGGGTGACGACGCCCTGGCCCCGGATCGGCAGTTCGCCAGGGCCGAGCGCGAGGCAGCGGAGATGGTGGGCGCGCTGCTGGAGCGCGTGCACGGACCGAGGCGGTTCATCCTCGGGTTCGTTCTGGGCCGCGCTCGTGCGCTCATCGGCTCGCGGGAGGCGCCCAAGTTCCACCTCATGCGGCTCCTCGCGACCCCGGCCCGGGAGCTGCTGAAACCCGCCGGCGCAGAGCTCGCCGCGCGCGGCCGTCTCGACCGGCCCGACGACATCTTCTTCCTGACGCTGCCCGAGGCACGGCGGGCGGTCGCGGGTGAGGATCTGCGCGAGGTCGTGGCGTCGCGCCGCCGGGTCTTCGAGCGCGAGCGCGGTCGCCGCCACATTCCCCGCGTCCTTCTCTCCGATGGCACCGACGCAGAGGCGGCCCTCGTCTCCGCGACCGATGGGCTGCGCGGTTCGCCCGCGTCGCCGGGCGTGGTCAGCGGCACCGCGCGGGTCATTCGATCGCCCCAGGGGGCGAGACTGGAACCGGGCGAGATCCTGGTCGCGCCGTCGACAGATCCCGGCTGGACGCCCCTCTTCCTCACGGCCGGCGCGCTGGTCATGGAAATGGGCGGGATGATGTCGCACGGCGCGGTCGTGGCGCGGGAGTACGGCATCCCCGCCGTGGTCGGTCTGGCTGGGGCAACCGAGCGGATCGTGACCGGCCAACGGGTCACCGTCGACGGTTCGGCCGGAACGGTGATCCTCGACGTCGAGGAGGGACCGGACGCACCGGTGTGAGCCGGTGGTCTGACCCCTGGGCTGGATCAGCCCTCCGCTGATGCCCGGCTTCGCGGGCGGCGATACAGGCGCGTTCCAGCTGTCGCGGCGCCGCCGTGTCGTGGCATGCTCGTGAATGAGGTCACGACGACGCTGATGGCGGGCACGAAGACGCGCAAGGAGAAGGACTCGCCGGAGTCGCAGTCGCAGCCGGAGAGTCTGACCCGCAGGGACTACGACCGTGAGCTCAGGCGGCTCCAGGTGGAGCTCGTCCAGCTCGAGGAGTGGATCCGGTACCGGGGCCAGCGCGTCGTGGTGATCTTCGAAGGCCGCGATACCGCCGGCAAGGGAGGCGTGATCAAGCGCATGACGGCGCTGCTGAACCCACGTTACTGCCGCGTGGTTGCGCTGCCGGCTCCCACCGATCGCGAGCGGACGCAGTGGTACTTCCAACGCTACGTCGCACATCTGCCATCCGCCGGCGAGATGGTCCTGTTCGACCGCAGCTGGTACAACCGGGCAGGTGTCGAACGGGTGATGGGCTTCTGCACGGACGACGAGTACGACGACTTCATGCGCACCTGCCCGCAGTTCGAGCGGATGCTCCTGCGCTCGGGGATCATCCTGGTCAAGTACTGGCTCTCGGTCAGCGACGAGGAACAGGAACGCCGCTTCCAGGCCCGGATCAGCGATCCCAGCAAGCGTTGGAAGCTGAGTCCGATGGACCTGCAGGCTCGCGCGAGGTGGGTCGACTACTCCGAGGCCAAGGATCAGATGTTCGCCTACACCGACATCAAGGAGGCTCCCTGGTACGTCGTCGAGACGGACAACAAGCGGGCCGCGCACCTGAATCTGATCAGCCACTTCCTCACGCTCATTCCCTATGAACCGGTACCACACGAAGGCATCGAACTCCCGCCGCGCCAGAGGCGCGGCTACCAGAGGCCCCCCAAGAGCATGCAGACGATGGTCCCGGTCCGCTACGAGGTGGAGTGAGCTCATGAGAGTGCGAGACCTGCCCCCCCAGGCCCTGATTGCCGTCGATCCCGAAACCAGCCTCGCCGAGGTCGCCAGGCGCATGCGTCTCCACGACACCGACTCCGTCGCGGTCATGGCGGAGGGTCGCCTCCTCGGGATCATCACCGAGCGGAACCTGGTAGGCGCCATCGCCGACGGCGTCGATCCCGAACAGATCAATGCGGACGTCGTGATGGCCGCGGACCCGGCAACCATCGCGGTGGACGAGGACGTGACGATGGTTGCGGTCAAGATGGTTGCTCTGGGCGTACGCCACCTCACGGTCGTCGACGAGGAGAAGCGGCCGGTCGGACTCCTCTCGGCCCGCAACCTGGTGGTTGTGCTGGATCGCAGCGCGACCTCAGCGGAGTGATCGTGTCCTGCGGTCCGGCGGCGAGCGCCACCGAAGCGCTGCCCGGGCCCTTGGACGAGCCTCGCGTCGGTCCAATGAGCCCGTGCCGAGCGGCGAACCGCGCGCGGCGCGAGCCGCGCCGAGCGCGACCGGACCGGAGGCCCGGGCGCCCGTCGTCTTGACCACCCCGCCCGATTCGCGGGAGTTATCGTGGTTCGTTGAACTCGCCTCTGAATATCGCCGACGTCAGCCGGGAGCCTCGCTGGCCTCCTGGCGCGCGTATTCGAAGCTCGTGATGTCGACGCGCTTGCTGGCGGTCAGAATGCCGCCTCCCTCCCCCCAGTACGTTCCGGAGGTGGGCGCGACGTCCGAATAGTCCCGTCCCGTCGCGATCGTCATGTGCCGGAGCCCCACCCCGCCGCCCTGCGTCGGGTCGAACGGGAACGCCGCGGCGAGGCCCGATCCGGACGGGTCAGGCAGGAGCACCTCCACCCAAGCGTGTGTCCCGCCTTCCCCGAGGAGGTGACCGGAGACGTAGCGAGCAGACAGGCCGAGCACACGGCATACGGCGAGCATGATGTGGGCGTAGTCCTGGCACACGCCGGCTCCCAGGGCCAGTGCCTGTGCCGCCGTCGTGTGGATGCCCGTGACGCCGCACTCGTACGTCAGCGCCCCATGCGCCCACTCGTTGACGGCCCTGGCGAGATCGAGGCCGCGGCGGCCGCTCCCCGCGATGCTGGCGGCGATGTCGGGCAGCGGCGCCTGCGGCGCCGTCAGCTCGGTCGGCTCGAGCAGCCGGCCATCGGTAAGCCAGCCGGGAGCGAGCAGCGTCGGGCCGGCCGCGGCCGACCGCTCGATCGAGACTCGCGCCTCGAACTCGACCTGCTCGCCCACGCGCGCAGCGGTGAACCCGACCACGGTGTTGCCGAATGCGTCCAGCGAGCGCCGGACCTCACCCTCGGTGGAGACGCGGACATCGTCGAGCACCAGACGCTGACCGCCGTGACGCTCGGGCGGGATGACTATCAAACGGTGCCGGAGGTTCCGGATCGGCGCCGGGTACTCGTATCGGAAGCGCTGCCGGATCAGGTACGAAGTACTGGCGACGTCCCCCCAGTCGATCTCGCGCTCGTCGATCAGGCCCGGCAGCAGGTCCTGGACCGTCTCGTGGCGGTTCGCGCTCACGTCGGTGCTTCGTCGGCCCACACCTCGAGGCTCCTGAACACGGCCGGGCCCCAGGTGGTCAGCATCGCGACGTCCACGGCATCGCGGCCCCGGCCGATCACCACCCTGCCGACACGCGGCCGGTTGTTGCGCGGGTCGAACGTCCACCAGCGCTGGCCCAGGTAGACCTCGGCCCAGGCGCAGAAGTCCATCGGGTCGGGTGACGGTTCGACGAAGAGGTCGGGCAGGTACCCGAACACGTACCGTGCTGGCAGGTTGGTCGCGCGGCAGAAGGCGATGAAGAGGTGGGCGAAGTCACGGCACACTCCTCGCCGGCGATCGAAGACGTCCTTGGCGGTGGTCAGTGGACCGCTGGACCCGTACTGGAATTCCACATTGTCGTGGACCCAATCGCAGATGGCCTGGGCTCGTGCCCAGCCGGCCCCGGCATCGCCGAACAGCTCCCATGCCGTGGACATCAGGACGTCCGAAACGCAGTATCGGCTGGCCAGCAGGTAGTGGAGCGTTTCAGCCGGGAGGTCCTGGATCGGATGCTGGGGCGCGCCGACGTCCGCCTCGTCGGGCCGCCCCGGAACCTCCACGATCGCGTCGTAACCGAGCCGCACGGGCCCGGCAGGAAAGGCCACTCGCTGGATGGTGTTCCCGTACATGTCCGTGAGAGGCGTGAGATCGGCCGGCGGCTCGACCTCCCACGCTTGGCGCAGCAGGCCGGTGACATCTGGCCGCTGGACGGCAACCTGGATCAGCGCAGAGCTGGGGCCGGTGAGATCGTACGCGAAGGTGCATCCGACACGGAGGCGGAGCGTGTCTCTCAAGACGGTTTCCAAACGATACCGAATACGGATGCGGAAAGCATCCGGGTTGATCGCACTGAGCCGGCGCGCTCTCCGTCGGGCGCTCCGACCAGAGGAGTCGGAGACCGGCACGGCTTAGACTTCGATGAGGTGGCGCGCAGCGATCTGCCAGCAGCCGACGGCACGGCCAGCCGCTCCTACGACGAGATGCTCGTCGGCCCCGAGAGCCCACGCCGGCCCTACCGCCGCGTCCACGAGCTGCTCGACCGGCTGGGTGGCGCTGACCTGCGCCGGCGTCGACTCCTCGCGCAGCGCGCGTTCCGGGACCTTGGCATCACCTTCACCGTCTACCAGGACGACCGGGGAATCGAGAAGCTCTTCCCGTTCGACCTGATCCCGCGCATCATCGAGCCGATGGTCTGGGCGCGCCTCGAGAGCGGGCTCAAGCAGCGCGTGACGGCCCTGAACGCGTTCCTCGAGGACGTCTACGGCGAGCAGCGCATCCTTCGTCAGCGAGCGGTTCCTCCCGAGGTCGTGCTGTCCTCGGCCGGGTTCCTGCGCGAGCTGGTGGGACTTCGGGTGCCTCACCGGCTCCACTGCCATATCGCGGGCGTCGACCTGGTCCGGGACCGGCGCGGCGAGTTCCACGTCCTGGAGGACAACCTCCGCACGCCCTCTGGGATCTCCTACGTCCTGGCCAATCGTCAGATCCTGAAGCGCGTGCTCCCCGAGCTCTTCGCCGGCTACGACGTGATGCCGGTGGAGGGCTACTGCCACCAGCTCCTGGCCAACCTGACCTGGCTGGCTCCGCCCGGTGTCGACAACCCCACGGTCGTGCTGCTGACGCCCGGCATCTACAACTCCGCCTACTTCGAGCACCAATATCTCGCAAAGCAGATGGGCATCGCGCTGGTGGAGGGCTCGGACCTGCTCGTCGACCAGAACCGTGTCTTCATGCGGACGACGGGCGGGCTGCGCCCCGTCCACGTCATCTACCGGCGCGTGGACGACGAGTTCCTGGACCCGCTCTTCGGCCGAGGGGACAGCCTCGTCGGCGTCCCCGGCCTGGTCAACGCCTACCGCGCCGGGGGCGTGGCGCTGGCGAACGGGCTCGGCAACGGCGTCGCGGACGACAAGGCCGTGTACGCGCTGGTGCCCGACATGATTCGCTACTACCTGGACGAGGATCCACTCCTGCCCAATGTCCCGACGTACCTCTGCTCGAGAGAGGCAGACCGCCGGTACGTCCTCCAGCACATGGAGCAGCTCGTCGTCAAGACGGTCGGTGGCTCGGGCGGCTACGGGATGCTCATGGGTCCGACATCGAGCCGCGCCGAGCGTGAGCGGATGAGCCGGCAGATCGCTGCGCACCCTCGAGACTTCGTGGCCCAGCCGGTCGTCGACCTGTCCGTGCAGCCGGTGGTCGTGCCGGGCGGCCTGGTCAGCCGCCATCAGGACCTGCGGCCGTTCGTGTTGAGCGGGGCGGAGACGACGGTGACGCCGGGCGGGCTCACCCGGGTGGCCCTCCGGCCCGGTTCGCTGGTTGTCAACAGCTCCCAGGGCGGCGGGAGCCGCGACACGTGGGTCCTGGCAGGCCGGAATGGCGCTCCTTAGTCGGGTCGCGACCCTCCTCTACGTCCTGGGCCGCGACCTGGAGCGGACGGAGCACCTGGCCCGGCTCCTGCGTGTGCAGTCGGAATTGTCGCTCGATCGGTCGCTGCTTCGTGGGCGCCGGTTCTGGCCCGACTTCCTCGGGCTGGCCGGCTGGGTGGCGCCCGCCTCGTGCAGCAGGGAGCATGCGATCGAACTGGCTCTGGAAGACCCGTCGGGGCCGTCGCTCCGGAGGTCGATGGAATCCGTGCGGAGCGCGGCGCGGGCGGTCCGGCCCTCGCTGTCCATCGAGGTGTGGGAGCAGGTGAACTCGCTCTACTGGCGCCTGCAGGAGGCCGGCTGGCGGGGCGACCTGTACGATTACCTGCACGAGATCGAGCTGGGAACGCAGCTGATCGGCGGCCTGGTGGACGACACGATGGCGCACGATGAGGCGTGGGCCTTCGTGAAGCTCGGGAAGTACCTCGAGCGTGCGACCAACCTCACGAGCATCATCACCCGCAAGTCCCAGGAGCTCGTCCGCCACCGGGACGATCCCATCGCGTGGGCCAGCGTGCTGCGCTGCTGCGCTGCGTTCGAGGCCTTCCGGCTGCGATTCGAGGCCCCCATCAGCGGAGACGTGGTGGCGCGATTCGTGCTGTTGGACCGGGCCAGCCCGAGGTCGGTGGCCTTCTGCGTCGGCCTGGCGCTGGCCGCAGTACGGCACGTCGAGGGCCCCGGCGGCCAGAGCGCGCCCCTCCGCTTGATCGGACAGCTGTCGGCGATGTTCGAGTATGCCGACCCCTGGACCGTCGGCGCCGCCCCGCGCGACTTCGGCGTGCAGTTCGACCGCGCATTGCTCGGCCTCCACGGAGCGCTGCGCGAGGTCTACTTCCAACCGAATCGGCTCGCGCTCAACGTGCAGGGCGAAGAGCTCAGCCGTCAGCCACAGCAGCAGCAGCAGGTAGGACGGTGATCCTCGCGATCACGCATCTCACGCGGTACCGCTACACGGCGGACGTCACCGAGATGCAGATGGAGCTTCGCCTGCGGCCACAGAGCGGGCGCGGTCAGACCGTGCATCTCCACCGGCTCGTGGTGCGGCCGGAGACGCCGTTGGGCCGCTACATGGACGGCTTCGGCAACGAGGTCCACTACTTCAACCTGCTGCCTCCGCACGACTGGCTCGAGGTCGTGAGCGAGACGCTCGTCGAGACCAGTACCCCGTCGCGGCCGGAGGCGCTGGACGTCGTTCCCGCCGACATGCTGGCGTTCCGCCCCCCGGTGGTCGACGTGGCTGGCGTGCGCCGGCTCGCGCGCCAGGCGCGGCTGCGCGAGCCCGAGTCGCCCGAGGACGTGCTGGAGGCGCTGCAGCGGCTGGTGGGCGCCATCGTGCGTGGGTTCCGCTACAGCCTCGACGTAACCACGGTATCGACGAGCGTCGACGAGGTGCTCCAGCTCAGACAGGGGGTGTGCCAGGACTTCGCCCACCTGTTCATCGCCGCGGCGCGGGCGATGGGAATCCCCTGCCGCTACGTCAGCGGCTACGTCTATGATGCGACCGGCGAGCAGGTCGTCGGGGCCTCGCACGCGTGGGCGGAGGCCTGGATCCCGCAGACGGGATGGTCGAGCTACGACCCCACTCATCCCGGCCTCTCGTTCGACAGGTACGTCCGCGTCGCTGTCGGCCGGGATTATCGGGACGCCGCGCCGACCCGCGGTGTGTACATGGGTTCGGCGAGCAGTGAGCTGGAGGTCAGTGTCGTGATCCGCCCCGTCGACTCCGTGAGCTAAGCAGCCCGCGCTCGGCAACCTGATCCTCTGTCCGGTCTTGAACGGGACACGTGCAGAAAAGGGTAAGCGCGTGGTTCAGCGGCATCACTGCGCGGTCACCTGACCCGGCATGTAGCACCGCCGCTTGATGGATCCGGCACCCAGCAGGGCGCACCGGCCGCGTCGAGCAGGCCCTGCAGCTGGCCCGCCTCGTCGTCGAGCACGGTCGGGATGTCCTCGTTGCCCAGGACGATGCGTCTGAACGTGTCCTGGTAGGCCAGGGTGAACTTGTCGGCCTCCGCGCCGAGCCCAACTGGCGGGTGCGTCTGGATAGGTCGCGGACTGGCCTGATACATGTCGTCCACCCTGAGCTCGTCCGCCTGCGGCGCGGCGAGGCCGGAGGTGTGGATGGCAGGGAAGAAGCTGAGGCTGGCGCTTGCCTCGGCCTGCTGCTCGGACCGGGTGAGCCAGTCGATGAGGTCCTCGGCGCCAGCCTGGTTCGACGCCCCCTTCGGGATGGCGAGCCCGACGACCGTCGTCATGTACCCGCGACCCATCGGACCGCTGGGCGCCGGTATGGCCTCGAATTGGGCCGAATGCAGGGCAGCCTCGAGACGTGCCTGGTGATCCCAGGCGATCCAGACGTCTCCGCGCAGCAGCGGAGCCTGCATGTATTGGTAGCTCATCGACGAGAGGTTCGTGACCTTCCACAGACGCTGCAGCATCCGCCACATCTGGACCGCCTCTGCCGACTTGAAGCTGGTCAGAACCTTCCCGGTGTACGACGGATAGAGGTAACCCTGCAGGAAGCGCTGGAGCAGGCCTCCCTTGGTGCCCTGCTCCGCGGGCAGGCCGATCATCCGCTTTCCGGTCGCGTTCTCGATGGCCTGGCCCCAGTCGATGAGCTGGTCGTACGTGAGGTTGT
>Ga0070717_10001574_pt1 | contig 15793 bp, 14 predicted proteins | sample LARL113metaG_FD_71366 | JGI IMG/M metagenome (GOLD analysis project Ga0070717, IMG submission 71366) | Corn, switchgrass and miscanthus rhizosphere microbial communities from Kellogg Biological Station, Michigan, USA - LAR L11-3 metaG | ecosystem: Host-associated > Plants > Roots > Rhizosphere ... | reverse complement strand
CAGTGTCGTGTCAGGAGCATTGTTTTTGATCCCACATTCAGCCGCTTGCCTCTGCGAATCCTTTGGAAATCGAGCAAGATTCTTCCTTTTCGTAGGGCACCGTGACCATGCAATCCGCATCTTTAATAAGCGTCGGGAAAATAAGCGTCGGGAAGCTTGTGCCCACGGAGGTAGGTTTATGACTGCAGCGGACGTACTCGTCGAAGGGCTGATTGACTGGGGGGTGGAGGTAGTGTTTGGACTGCCCGGCGATGGTATCAACGGAATCATGGAGTCTCTTCGAACCCATCAGGACAAGATCCGTTTCATCCAGGTACGGCACGAAGAATCCGCAGCTTTCATGGCCTGCGGTTATGCGAAGTTCACCGGCAAACTCGGCGTATGCCTCGCTACCTCAGGCCCGGGCGGAATCCACCTCTTGAATGGACTTTATGATGCCAAGCTCGACGGCCAGCCAGTATTGGCCATTACGGGACTGCAATTTCACGATCTGATAGGCACCTACACCCAGCAAGATGTCGCACTCGACAAGCTGTTCATCGACGTCGCCGTTTTCAACGAACGGATCATGGGCCCTACTCATGTGGAGAATATAACGGACCTGGCCTGCCGCACTGCGCTGGCATACCACGGCGTTTCGCACATCACATTTCCGGTTGATCTCCAGGAAAAGGAAATCAAAGAGCGGCAACGTTCAAAGCGCAACATAGCGCATCACACGTCAGATGTTTACGCGCGTAGCGCACGCCTTCCCGATAAGGTCGATCTCGAAAAGGCGGCAGACATTCTCAATCGCGGCAAGAAGGTTGCAATCCTCGTCGGCCGCGGCGCCTTAGGAGCCACCGATGAACTGGAGCAGACTGCGGAGTTGTTGGGCGCGCCGATCATTAAGGCACTCCTAGGCAAGGCGGCGGTCCCCGACGATAGTCCCTATACAACGGGTGGCATCGGGCTGCTCGGAACCAAGCCGTCTCAGGAGGCAATGGAAGATTGCGACACATTATTGATGGTAGGGAGCTCATTTCCTTACATCGAATTCATGCCCAAGCCCGGGCAAGCGCGAGGAGTGCAAATCGAACTGGATCCCAAACGAATCGGCTTGCGCTTTCCTGTCGAGATCGGTCTCGTCGGCGATAGCCGAAACACTTTGCGAGAACTCATTCCACTGCTCCAGCGCAAGGAGGACAGAAGCTTTCTGCAGGCGGCGCAGGCGGGAATGAAAGACTGGTGGCAGATCATGGAAAAACGTGCCACCCGAACCGACAAACCGATGAAGCCGCAAGTGGTGGCATGGGAATTGGGCAAGCGCCTGCGTGATGACGCTATCGTCAGCTGCGACAGTGGAACAATTGCGACTTGGTGGGCGAGACAAATCCTCGCCCGCCGCGGACAGATGCATACTCTGTCCGGCAATCTCGCTACCATGGCCCCCGGATTGCCTTACACCATCGCCGCCCAGGCAGCCTTCCCCAATCGCCAATGCGTTGCATTCGTGGGCGATGGCGGCTTCTCAATGCTGATGGCCGATTTTGTGACGGCTGTCAAATACAAGCTCCCGATCAAGGTCGTCATCATTAAGAACAACACCCTCGGCCAGATCAAATGGGAGCAAATGGTTTTCCTTGGCAATCCCGAATACGGCGTGGATCTGCATCCGATTGACTTTGCCGCGGTCGCCCATGCCTGTGGCGGCGTGGGCTTCACGGTCGAAGATCCCGGCGAATGCGGTCACGCATTGGATGAGTTCTTGAGTGCTCCGGGGCCCGCAGTGCTGCAAGCAGTGGTGGATCCGTTCGAGCCGCCGTTGCCGGCGAAGGTCAAGGCCGAACAAGCACTGCATTTTGCCGAATCGCTGGCGCGCGGCGAGCCCAATCGCAAGAAAATTGCCCTCACTACGCTTTCGGATAAGGTCCGAGAGTTGATTTAGTGGAATCGACGTTCTTGCCATGCAAATCGTCGCCCGGAACCCGGAACGATTTCTGTCGAGGATTCGGAGGAGATTGTGAAGAATGAAACTGTTGTTATTACCGGGGCATCTGCCGGGCTAGGCCGGGCCGTGGCGCGCGAATTCGGGCGCCACGGAGCCAAGGTTGGGTTACTTGCCCGTGGTATCGACGGTCTTGAGGCGGCGCGGCATGAAATCGAATCCTTAGGCGGGCGTGCGATTGCCCTACCGACCGATGTTGCCGATGCCAACGCCGTGGAAAAGGCCGCTACCGTCATCGAGGAGCAGTTCGGTCCTATCGATATTTGGATAAACAATGCGATGACCTCGGTTTTTTCTCCGGTCAAGGAAATGGAGGCGGAAGAATACAGGCGAGTAACTGACGTTACTTATCTCGGCGTTGTTCACGGAACCCTATCGGCACTCAAACGGATGTTGCCCCGCGATCGAGGCGCGATTGTACAGGTTGGCTCGGCCCTCGCATATCGCAGCATTCCGCTGCAGTCGGCTTATTGTGCGGCTAAACATGCAGTTGCCGGGTTCACTGATTCGCTGCGCTGTGAGCTGATTCATGACAAGAGCAAAGTCCGATTGACGATGGTACAAATGCCTGCCCTCAATACGCCGCAGTTCGGCTGGGTCAAAAGCCGTTTGAGTCACAAGGCCCAACCTGTACCCCCGATCTTTCAACCTGAAGTTGGAGCCCGAGCGATCTATTGGGCATCGCATCACTACCGACGCGAGATCTACGTGGGTTGGTCTACGGTAGAAGCCATCATTGGAAACAAAATAGTTCCGGGTCTTGCGGACCACTACCTGGGCCGAACAGGTTACGAATCGCAGCAGACATCGGTGCCTGAGGATCCGAACCGTCCCGACAATCTGTGGAAGCCGGTTCCTGGAGACCATGGAGCGCACGGCACGTTCGATAATCGCGCGCGGAAAAGTAGCAGTCAGCTATTGATCGACCTGCATCGCCTGGGTATTGGATTGGGGCTCGCGGCGGTTGCGAGTGCAGGCTTTTTCCTGGCCTCGAAGTCTCGGAGTGAAACATCAATCCTCTCACACGTCAAAGGGGTTTGGACTCCATGGCGTAAGCGTGCCGCATAACTACTCACATTTCGTTGTGACGGCAAACCAAAAGTCGTCCGATTCCAGTCCGGGTGGCAAGTCGGCTTTGACCATCAGGAATTAGCGATGGGCGCATCCGGGCCAACAGCATGGGCGTCGTTTTCCATCCTTAAGGCTTGAACAGCCCCAGGTGATCCGGCGGCTTCTGGTTTCTGCTTTTTTTGCTGATTCAATCCAACATATCCACTCGTTGCGTGCCAGTGGTGTAATGGTGTCCCATGCCGCTAAAGCTTGCGTGTCGGATGCAAGTGCCTTTCTTAAATCTGCGGGTACCTTGTGTACAACACCGCTAGAAATTTTTCTTTGCGGCGTAGATAAGCTTCCTCTCGTAGCTCTAGCGGCGCGAGGATTTCTTGCTGTGCAAAGGATTTCCGGGCGTTTCGCCATAGCGATGTCCTAACGCTCAGGATAAGTCTACGGTCGTGTGATGGGCAAACCGGAATCAATTTAACTTAGCGTACGGGTGCCGCCCGTTAAGAAAATCTCCCGACGCTCTCTGCTATAATCCGCTCTTCGCGCATCTAACTCTCTATCCATCAATGCTCTCGGAGTCCCAGGGTTGAAAAGAACCTTAAGCTCTTTTCTTGTCTCCATTTTGGTCAGCACGGGGCTGATTTCCTGCGGCGGCTATTCCAGCCCGAGAAACGCCAGTAGAAGTGGTCTGACTTTTCGAGCGTTTGTTTCCAATCCGGTCAGCCCGGGGCCAAGCGGTGGTGGTTTTCCAGCGTTAAACATCATCGATGCGACCAAGGACGTGCTGAGTCCCTTTGTTGTTTCTCTCTCAGGGACGGTGGGCAGCGCCGGCATGATGGTCGAAAGTCCCAAGCGGGACCGCACCGTGGTTCTCAGTCCGGCAGGAAATTCGGGTAACAGCGTTCTTGCCATTGTCAACAATGCCGATGAGCGCGCCTCCTCCATCGTTACCCTTCCCGGCCCTACTGAGAGCATGTTCGTCGCTAGTGACAGCACGACTGTGTACGCAGCTATGCCAAGCGCTCCTGTGATCGGTCTACCTGCCGGCGCCGTGGTTCAAGTCGACCTCGCGAATGCGGCAATAAGCGCCACTATCCCTGTGGCGGGCGCGCGCTTCCTGGTCCCGAGCCCGAGCGGAAATCAAATCCTGGTGATTTCGGATACCGCGGACACCGTCACTGCTCTAGCCCCAGCGCTGATCAGCTCCGGAAATGCACTTACCACGGTCAGTGCGCCTCCGGGTACCTTTGATAAGCCAGTGTGGGCAGTATTTAGCTCCGATGGTTCGACCGCTTATGTGATGAATTGTGGGCCAGAGTGCGGCGGAACCGCTGCCGAAGCCGGTATCGTTACAGTGGACATGACCCAGAATCCCCCGCAGGCGAGTCCGCCAGTCCCGGTTCTCGGTGGAGCGACGACGGGTCTTCTCAGTGGAGGTAATCTCTACGTCGCCGGAACTCCGTTTCCCACGCCAGCCGGTGTGGATTGCCACACAAGTCTCTGCGGCAAGCTGACCGTTTTCCCCGCTGCCAATCTGTCCACTCCGAGTGAGTTCGCGATCACGGACGGTTATCACGACCGCCTGGTAATGGCCCCGAACAACCAGTTGTTCATCGGCTCGCACACCTGCACCAATGTCATTGCGACGAGCACTACTCCCGGGCGCGGCTGCCTTTCGGTTTTTAATAGTGGCGGGAATACTGTCTATACAGCAGCACAAAATGGGGACGTGACTGGGATTCAACCAATTACTAACCGCAGCGTCGTGTACGTTTGTGAAGGCGGCGTTTTAATTATTTACGACACCGCACTCGATTTAGGTAACCAGAGGCAGCTTGAACCCCAAAAGACTCAGGTCACTATTTCTGGTCAAGTCGTTGACGTGAAGCTGGTCGACTTTTAAGAGCTCAACCCCTGGGTGGTTGAGATTAATGCAATCCCGCGATGACTAATTCAATCTATTTCGGCCTCATCATCAAGCGGTGCGCTGCTGCTTTCTCTACCGCCGACCTTGAAAATGGCAGCAGAAATGTATAGCCCGTGTACCATGCCTGCCATTGATCCATATAGTTAGGACTTAGAAAATTCCCGGCGTTGCCGGTGACCACATTCAACGTCGATGAATCGAAGTCTGATAAGTTCGCCGTGAATCTTTCCGATGGACCGTAATCTCTTCCCGCCGCCTTCACCGTGTACACGCTCCCCGATTGTAATTGTTCACCCGGACCCGTCCATCGGCGCAAAACCGGGATTCTTCCGAGAATCGGATTCTGAATAGTTAGCGAATTCTCCGCTCCCCATTTCCATGAATTGAGATCCTGGGGCGCTTTCTTGACTGTTTCTTCCAGCGCCGCCACTAGTACATCGTCGAAAGTGGCCATCCCCGGCGGCAACCATCGCTGCGGACGCTGCGATAGAACATTCTCCAGCCATGCGGTTTCCATCATCCAGTGATAACTCTTCCAGCTCATCCGGGAATCAGTGCCATCTGCAGGGGCTGGACCTAGTTTCGGTTCGAGGAGCAGACGCATTAGCTCCGCTCGGGCATCCGAAGCAATCGTCGGTGCGGCCAAATTTCCATCCATCTGCCCGTTCCAATTCCGCAGAATGTCAGCTGCCTTGTGCACGCGTGCCGAAGCATTTTTCGCGTGATCAGCGGCAAAGACCAGCTTGTCGGCGACGAGCCGATCCAGCTCGGAGTAAATATCCATTTCGAGCGCCAGCATGTCGGCCAAAGAAAATTTCCGTCCCGAGGCGAGCACTCGATAAATCCTGTCGGTACGCCAGGGCGCTTCCCACTCCACGCTGATTGAATACGGGTATTTGTCCGGTGAAATTCTTCCATTTGCAGTCGCGATGATCCCCGAAGTTGGATTCAGTACGCTGGGCAGCTTGTCGAAGGGAATGTACCCGGTCCACTCATGAGCATCATCGCTCCCATCAACCGGAAGGCTGCCATCGCCATTGGCACGAGTTGGCACTTTGCCCGTGGTTTGGTACCCGATGTTCCCATCCACATCCGCATAAACTAAATTCTGCCCCGGTGCGTCTAATTCAGAAAATGCCTTACGAAACTGCTGCCAATCCTGCGCCGAATCCGCGTGAAAAAACGGATTGCGAATGCCGTCGTAGAGCGTCCACCGCAGCGCGATCTTCCGCATTTCCCCAAGAGAGAGTTCAGTTACAATCGGCCCATGTCGGGTGACCTGAACATCGACAATCAGGTCCTGCTTATGTTTGACGTGGATAACTTCGCGGCGTATCTCGGGTGATCTCCAGCCGGCAGGCGTCAGATATTGCCCTTGCTCGTTGAATGTTTCAACGTACAGATCTTCCACGGTCGGGCCGACATTGGTGCATCCCCAGGCAATTCGCCGATTATGTCCCACCATCACGTAGGGATAACCCGGAAGCGAAACTCCGGCAACGTCGAAATCCCCTGAATGCAAATGATTTTCATACCAGAGGTTTGGAATCTGGTGCCCAAGGTGCATATCGTTCGACAGCAGCGGCTTGCCCGTGGTGGTATGCGCGCCGGAAATCACCCAGTTATTTGATCCCACGGGTGCCGCCTCGTCACGCATAAAATCTTCAAGAAACGGTCGCAGCAATTCAGGAACCGTATCCCATGACGCCCCTGCAGCCCTGGCCCTTGCTGCCTGATGTCCAGGAGCACTGTCCAGGGAACGAGTTGCCATCGCGGGTGGATGATCTCGCCACGAGGTATTCACATAAAGATCGGCGGTTAACTCTGGACCAAGTTTGGCCAGAATTTTTTCTCGCGCTAGTGCTGCCTTGGGACTGGTACTGAGTGTCTCCACCATTTGATACCCAATTGCCAGTGAATCTTCGGGTGTCCATGGCCGCGGCGAGTAATGCAAAATTCGGAATTCCAGTGGCAACCGATCACGATGAGATTGGATGAACGCGTTAATCCCGCGCGCATAAGCTCCGAATTGCTGTCGATCTTCCACAGTTGCGGCCAGCGCCCCTTTTTCAGCCGCGGCTCTGATCCCTAAAATTCTTTGCTGCCGGTCACGCTTTACCGCCACATCGCCCACAATCTCTGCCAGATCGCCTTTCGCCGCGCGCCGCATCAAGTCCATCTGAAACAGCCGGTCCTGCGCCGTAACGTACCCCTGCGCGAAGAAAAGATCATCCGTGGTGGTCGCATCAATTGTTGGGACACCCCGACCATCACGGGTTATCGTGACCGGCGCCGATAATCCCGCGACCTCAACTGCACCGTCGATTTCAGGCAGCGCCGAGCGCGCGATTGAGAATAACCAAAGCAGAGCCGCGCCAAAGACAAGAAACAAAATCAACAGGGAGATGCCAGCGGTCCGCCACAGCCTCAATCGCGAGCGTGCCGGTGCCAATGGCGAGAGTGTGTCCACTTTCATGAAGGATTTCCGATTGTAGGCTGTGACCTCATAATTGACAATTTGAAGCACATGGTGTGCCGGCGCAATCGCCTATCGACAATTAGCAAACTGGCTGTCTCCGATCCCATCATTTGGCCTGAGTCGCGATTGCCCAGTATGATCTCTAAAGGCCCGACATGATCTGCTCGAATTGCGATGCCCCCATGCCCGACGTCAGCGCATTCTGCCCGGCTTGCGGCAGCTCTGTTGCTGCCGAAAAATTTAGCGCAAGCGATCCGCATGAAAGGGTCCTGGGCGCGCTGGCCTATGCAGGACTGCTTCCAGCCCTTATTCTCTTGGCAATTCCTGCGCTTCGGCGCAACCCGTTCATCCGCTTTCATTGTTGGCAGGCTGTTTTCTTTTCGGGCTCATCAATACTCTTGGGGCTGGCTCTCAGATTATTATTCGTCCTATTCTCAATGCTGCCGGTCGTCGGATTTCTGCTGGCTTGGCTGTCCTTGGGAATCGGCGCCCTGGGCATTGTCACGCTCTGGGTTGTATTGGTGGTCAAAGCCGTGCAGGGCCAACATTACGAACTGCCGCTCATTGGGCCCCTGGCCGCCGAGGTTGCCTCCTAGGACATGCTGCACTGATTCTTCGGGACTTAGTCCAGCCTGCGTAAGCGCCGCTTGACACGCAGCCCTCGGAGATGGCATTCCTATTTACTTTTAGCTTATGCCTCGAAACTCAGCTCACGGCCGGTCGGGTCAAAAGGGAACTCGTGAAAGTTAAGGTTTTCTATCACGATCGATGTTTCGACGGCGCGTCGTCGGCCGCACTTTTTTCGCGTTTTTTCGCTGAGCGCATCCGCAATGACGTTGACTTTGTTTACTCCGGCCTACTGCACCGGGCTGGGACGCTGTTCAATGAGGCCGACTTTAACGGCGATGAAAATGCGATAGTTGATTTTAAGTACTCCAGCTCTCCCAAGATCACCTGGTGGTTCGATCACCACCAGAGCGCTTTCTTGTCGCCTGAGGACGCCGAGCACTTCGAGCAAGACCAGGGAAGCCGCAAGTTCTACGATCCTGATTTCAAATCCTGCACCAGCTTCATCGCTACCATTGCCGAGCAGCGCTTTGGCTTTAACCCGGCGTCGGTTGCCGAGTTGGTGTATTGGACCGATGTTATCGACGGGGCGTTATATAAGGATGCCAAGACCGCGGTTGAAATGAAAGAGCCCGCAATGCAGCTCACCATGGTGATTGAATCCACTCAGGATCGCGAGTTCATTCCTCGTCTCATCCCGCTGCTCGCAACCCATCCACTGGCCGATGTTGTGCGCGCTCCTTTTGTGGCGCCCCTGCTGCCGCCCTTGTTGGAACGGCACCGCAGCTCAATCAGCGTTCTGAAGGACCGCATCGCTTCCCGAGATCACACGCTGTTCTTTGACATCACCGATCATGATCTCGAGGGGTATAACAAGTTTGTTCCTTACTACTTGCACCCTGAGTCGATCTACAGTGTTGGGCTGAGTAAGAGCAGCTTCCGGGTGAAGGTGTCGGTGGGGTCGAACCCGTGGGCACCAAGCCCACCTGTCGTGAATCTCGCAAGAGTTTGCGAGCGCTATGGCGGCGGCGGCCATGCCCGTGTGGGCGCAATTTCGTTCGATGTTACCCAGCACGAGGAAGCCAGTAAAGCTGCACGAGAGATCGTAGAGGAGCTGCAGGCCAGCGTTCGATCTACACTTTCGGGACCAGCTACCTGAGGAGCCGCTCTCCTGGGCGTTTACACTGATTTCACCATCCAAGCCGTCTTGATTCCAAATGCATTCAGCCTCAAACACCGAACTCGTCGCTATGCGCACCGAGCACCACCGGCGACTTCAGGCTCTGCGGACGGTAGCTTTAATGGAGTTCGCCAAAGGCGTGGCTGCTTTGGCGGCAGCCATCAGTCTGTACTGGGTTGACCCCAGCGACGTTGTCGGTGCCTTCCTCGATTTTCTCCACATCAGTCCAGATCACCATTTCGCCCAAATGCTGCTGCGATCCGCGGATTTTCTGAACAATGCCAGCATGTGGTGGGTCATTCTGGTGGCCTGCGTTTATTCTGGCCTTCGTTTTGCCGAAGCCGCCGGTTTGTGGCGGGCGAGACCATGGGCGGAGTGGATCGCGCTGGTCTCCGGTGCTGCATATATACCCTTCGAAGCTTATAAAGTAGCGGATAAATTGAGCCTGTTTCATGTCGCCATATTGCTGATCAATCTTGCGGTCGTTGCTTACATGTTTTACTTACGGATTTACCTCCCGCGCCTGCAAAAACTTGTAGCTAGCGTCCGGTAGAATTGGACTTCGCCAGAATTTGTCCTCCGACTGAATCTTTGCCTACTAGAAGACAATTCCTCTACACCGGGGCTGCGGCTCTCGCCGGCGCCACAGCGCTAGGAGCCGACGGGTATCTCGAATCCTACCGTCTTCAACTCAAAAGAATCGAAATCCCCTTGCAGCGCCTGCCGCATGAGTTTGACGGATTTACTATTGTTCAACTCAGCGATTTTCATTATGAAGAAAGATTTTCCGCCATCCCCATTCGCCACTCGGTTGATCTGGTAAACAATCTTCATCCTGACCTGATCGTTCTCACTGGCGATTTCATTACCGTGTCGCTGCTCAAATTCAGACACCATGCTTCCCGCGAGGCCGCAAAGACCGCGGTCCCTTGCGCCGAGGTCCTGCGGCCCCTGCAGGCGCGGAACGGAACGTTTGCCGTTCTCGGTAACCATGACGCTTACGCCAATCCTGGAGTGGTGACTCAAGCCCTTCGGCAGCACGGCATTCTTGTGCTCAAGAATGCTTGCGTGCCGATTGAACGAGCAGGGAAGCGTTTCTGGCTCGCTGGGATCGATGACGCGCTCGAAGGCCGACCAGATCTTGGCGCAGCCATCGAAAACATTCCGTCCGGCGAAACTCTTATTTTGCTGGCCCACGAACCCGATTTCGCGGATGAGGCAGCGCTGACGCCGGCTGATCTTCAACTCTCCGGTCACTCTCACGGAGGGCAAATCTGGATTCCTGGTATTGGAGCTCCGTGGCTGCCGTCCCTGGCTAGAAAATATCCGCGGGGACTCTACAAAGTCGGGAACATGACCCTGTATACCAACATCGGGATCGGGACCATTCGCGCTCCGATTCGCATCAACTGCGTCCCCGAAGTGACCCTTATCACGCTCCGAACTGGTGACCGCGGACACAGTGTCCGCCGATGATCTACGCGATCAGAAACGACCCAAACAGGCTGTATAACAGCACCGCCAACACGATCAGCGTAAATCCGACGTACATGCGGTCTCGTTCGATCGCGAAGGCTACCGCCGAAAACATCACTCGCGTAATCGGCGTCGCAATCAGCAGCAACAGACCCAACTGCATTATTCCGCGCGGATCGCCTGAGAACGCAGTCCGAATGATTCCATGAACTGACCGCAGATTGTCCGGCGCGCCGTGGAATGTACGATACCCTACATGCGCCGTCGGGTTTTCGGCAAGATAAGGCACTGCGCCGCCAATCAGAACCAGCGCGGCGATCACCACGCCAGCGCGCAACAAATTTGCAATCAGCCCTTCGACGCGCTCGTCATCCAGCGGATTCATCGCCATCACAATCCTCCGGTCAATCCCTTGAACATCATTTCGACGCCAAGCAGCACAATCACCACACTAAAAACCAGCCGCAAGCGTTTCGTCTGTGTCTTCACCAGCACCCGCGTTCCCAACAGGGAGCCGATGAGCACACCAATCATGACCGGCATTGCCAGTGATGGATTAATGTAACCCCGGCTTAGGTACACTCCCGCGCTGGCGGCCGCCGTTACACCAATCATGAAATTGCTCGTCGTGGTTGAAACCTTGAACGGTATTTTCATCGCCTGGTCCATGGCGACTACTTTCAGCGCGCCCGATCCTATTCCCAGCAGACCTGATAGCGCTCCCGCGATCCACATCACCCCGAAGCCGGCGGGTACGTTATAAACGTTGTACTGACGAATGCCGCTTGTATCCGGGAAACTGCCGTTCATCTTCAGTTTTGTTGCCAGCGGATCAGGGGGTTCTACCACATCGGTCCTCGGTCGCGTCCTTCGGGATACGTAAGCCGAATACATCAGGACAGTGCCGAAAATAATTGCGATGGCGCTGGCGGGCACTTTAGCTGTAAGATACGCGCCAAAAAGCGCGCCCATCGTGGTCGCAATTTCCAGAAACATTCCTATCCGAATATTAGAGAACCCTTCTTTCACGTACGCCGCTGCCGATCCCGATGATGTGGCGATGACTGAAACGAGTGACGCCCCAATCGCATATCGCAAGTCGACGTGAAAGAAAATCGTAAGCAGCGGAACCAGCACCACGCCGCCGCCTAATCCAGTTAGCGAGCCAAGAAACCCAGCAACCAGCGATCCAGCCCAAACCAGAAAAGTGAATTCGAGAACGTTCATTAGGATTAATCAGTCTGCCACAGTCTCATCTGACACAGCCCGACTACAAAGACCGACCAATTAGTCTGCCACAGCCTCGTGCGTCGTCGGCCTTGCCAGTCACTCCTCAGTTACTTCTCGCGCGCCTATTGTCAGGCGAACCTAGTTATGTGACTCACTCGAAACTGGTAGAAAGAGCGGTCGCGTGGCTGCGCCGGTATGGCTGCAGCCTTGTGCTCTCTGAGCAATGCTGTGCCAGCGGCGAAACTCCTGACGCCATCGGCTGGAAGCGCGGTTGTCATTCTGTGGTGGTGGAGTGCAAGGCCTCACGCTGCGATTTCCTCGCGGACAAGGAAAAACCGTTTCGCGTGCAGCCCGGCATCGGTATGGGATGCGAGCGTTTGTACCTGGCGCCTGTCGGCATCATTCGGGCTGACGAGCTGCCTGCAGGGTGGGGACTACTCGAACTTCGGGGCAGGGAAGTCGCTTTGGCTCACCGCCCTGCCACCGACCTCCGAACGGCACGGGGCTTTCGTTGCGAAATGAACCTGCTTCTCGCGAGCCTCAGGCGGGTTGAGGTCCGCATCGAGCCGCAATCGATTACCGATTTCCTTAAATGGAAAAATCGCATGGCGCAATACAACCGCGGATCGATGCCGCAAGGCCTGACCCCGCCGCAAGAAGAACCAAATGCCTTCCTCCAATCGGAAATTACTGAGTGACCGGGGAATGTACTTCCAGCTGCTCTGGATTTGTTTATTCATGCTAGACTTCGTCTCGTGATGATGTGCAGGCTCAGGGGCTGCGCTGCATCATGCTGATGATGTCTCGGGTGACGCCGCTCAAGTTGCCCAACGTCGATACAGTGTTTTCAATTTCAGGGTTTGGTCCTCCGCCATTTCGCGCACGGGGTTGTGATTTCCAGCTCAGGTTTTTCTGGCCGGATTAGTGATCGTATAGACCTGGGAAGGAGTTCCGCATGGGTGTCGCCCTGCACCAGGATGTGTGCGCTGCTTTTTTCGATCGTTTACGCCATGCTCCGTCTCGTGCTTTGCTGCTCGATTACGATGGGACCCTTGCGCCCTTCACGCCTGAGCGGGACCGCGCGTTCCCCTATCCTGAAATTCCCGAGCTGGTCGCGAAGATTATGCGCACTGGAACTCGCGTCGTACTCATCAGCGGGCGCCCCGCAACTGAGCTGCTGTTTCTGAGCGGCATACATCCTCATCCAGAAATTTGGGGAAGTCACGGCGCAGAGCGGCTCATGCCGGATGGTTCCTATCAGGTCGAACCGCCTTCCCCCCATCATCAGGCTGCATTGCAAGCCGCTGCACATTCGCTGCATGCCTGTGGTTTTGCCTCCCGAATGGAAATCAAGCCTGGAGGCATTGCGGTCCACTGGCGCGGTTTGTCACTGGAACAGCGAGCCCCGATGGAAGCGAAGGTCAGAAGCTTGTTCGATTCCGCAATTGAAGACCACGGCTTGCACCTTCTTCCATTCGACGGCGGCCTCGAACTGCGCGCCCCTGGCAAGAACAAGGGAGACGCAGTCTCAGCGATTCTGTCCGAGGCCGGATCCGAAGTAGCTGCCGCTTATTTAGGCGATGATCAGACCGACGAGAATGCCTTTCGTGCCATCAAAAGATGGGGAATTGCAATTCTGGTGCGCCCTGAACCTCGGCCTTCCGTGGCCGATTCCTGGTTGCGGCCGCCGGATCAACTGGGTCGTTTCCTGCGCAATTGGCTTACAGCCTGTGGAGCGGAAGCATGAAGCTGCTGGAAGGGCGTCTGATCAATGTGTCGAACCGCTTGCCGGTGGAAGTTAAAAACCGGGGCGGACAACCTCGCCTGACCGCCAGCGCAGGCGGGCTCGCGTCGGCGCTTGATAGCATTTGGCGTCACCAGCACGGGCTCTGGATCGGTTGGGCCGGCCCGGTCGACGCCGGGGCAGCCATCCCGCTTTTGCAAAAAGCCGCTCGCGGCCGTCCTTACACCTTCCGCGCGGTCCCGCTCTCTTCGCAGGAAGTTTCGAAATTCTATTCGGGCTTCGCTAACGAAATCATTTGGCCGCTATTCCACGAGATGCCCTCCCGCTGCAATTTCGATCCGGAATACTGGGAGGTTTATCAGCGCGTCAACCGCAAATTTGCGCAGACCACGGCAGAGAGCGCCAGCGGGAAGGATTTCATTTGGGCCCACGATTACCACCTCATGTTGATGGGCCATTATTTGCGCGAGGCAGGCTGCACCAGCCCCGCCGGATTTTTCCTTCACATTCCGTTTCCTGCACCTGATATTTTTGAAAAATTACCGTGGCGAAAAAACATCCTTCGCTGCATGCTCGGTTACCACCTCCTCGGATTTCAGACCGACCGCGACCGGTTTAACTTTCTTACCTGTGTCGAACGAATTCTTCCCCAAGCTTCGTCAGAGCGGCAGCATTCTCATCACATGGTCGCCTACGACAATCACAAAACCAAAGTTGCCACATTCCCCATCAGCATCGCCTTCGAAGAGTTTGCCAACCACGCCGCCAGCCACGATGTCGAAACCGCAGCCAATCAACTGCGACGCGAGTTGTCCAACAACTTTATGGTACTCGGCGTTGATCGTATGGATTACACCAAAGGCATACCTGAGCGTCTCAAGGCATTTCGCATCCTGCTGCACCGTTATCCCGAGTTGCGTCACCGCGTCACCTTCGTGCTGGTCGTGGTTCCCAGCAGGGAAGACATAAAAGAATACAAAGCGCTGCGTGGGGAAGTTGAACTGCTGGTTAGCCAGATCAATGGCGAATTCACCGAAGCCGGCTGGGTTCCCATTCACTACATTCACCGCAATCTGTCTCGCAAACAGCTGCTCAGTTATTATCGGGCTGCCGATATCGGATTAATCACTTCATTGAAAGACGGAATGAACCTGGTAGCAAAAGAATTCTGCGCGGCTCAAGTGGACGAGCAGGGGGTGGTCATCGTCAGCGAGTTTGCCGGAGCTGCCGCCGAGCTGCGTCACGGTGCGCTGGTGGTAAATCCCAACGACCTGGCGGGAGTTGCCGAAGCCATTCACCGCGCCTGTGTGATGCCAGTCGAAGAGAAACGCGCGCGCATGAAGCTTCTGCGCGATGTAGTGCGCACCTACAACGTGCAGCTCTGGGCAGAATCTTTTCTCGATGCCGCTCTCTCGTCAGACAAGACCATTACTCGCGACGGCTCCGCTGGTTCTTCCCCTGAAGGCACTGACTTCCCGCTCGCCGCTTCCTCCGCCAGTCAAGATCAAAGAATTGCTTAATGTCTTCGGTGGACTGTCCGTACCCGGTCATGCCCGCTTTGCAGTGGAGGACATCCGCCGTAACTCTCCCTCAACCGTAGCTCGTTTACTCCCACCCGTTTTTCTTTTCGTGAGTTCTTTCTTCGAATACATGCTTCCCCGGCAGTTCTTTGCGCCGCACCGGCATGGGGCGGAATCATCTAGATCGCCGTCGTAGAGGTTGTAGTCGTACGCCAGTTCCTCGCCTGCTGCGATGTTGCGAATGGCACGGATAATCACCCGTCCCCGAATTTCGTCGGCTTCACAATTGGGATCGCAGCAATGATTGATGAAGGCAGCTATACCATCCCCATCGATCACATGTTCGCCGTCAATCAATCCAAAAAGATACGTACGCGGGGAGTGTTCGTAAATGTCGTCCGCCTGCGAATTGGTGAGGCGCGGACCGGTATATTCAGCGACGACAGCCCGCTTCTTTATGGGTGTAGTGGTATAAACGCCGTCGCTATGAATCTGCGAGTGCCGGATAACCAGTGCCATCTTTCGAGATTAGCATTTGCGAATGGAACTCAGCCTCCGAGTTCCGGTTCAAGGCGCCGGGCTAGGCTGCGCTCTCGTGCTTTTCAGCAGTGCTTTCGTGGT
>Ga0070717_10001571_pt1 | contig 15812 bp, 15 predicted proteins | sample LARL113metaG_FD_71366 | JGI IMG/M metagenome (GOLD analysis project Ga0070717, IMG submission 71366) | Corn, switchgrass and miscanthus rhizosphere microbial communities from Kellogg Biological Station, Michigan, USA - LAR L11-3 metaG | ecosystem: Host-associated > Plants > Roots > Rhizosphere ... | reverse complement strand
CGCGATGTATGCTTCATTGAAATAGGCCGTGTACGCGGCGATTAGATCCACGCCCTCGGTTGACTGACCGCAGAAAGGGCATTCGTCCTTCTTGGCATATCGGAGAACTGCCATTCGCTTAACATCCGCCGCTGGCCGATCTCGGTGCCAAAAAAATGTACCATGAGACATCGCCCCTTCATTGGCGTAGGGCCGGAGTAGCGGTGTAGCCGAACGGCTTGCCTTGGGTCGCAATCAGAGATCAGACCTTCTCGCGTTAATCACGGTGACAGGCTGAAGAGCTTGGGCCGCGCTCCCTAAAGAAAATAACATGATGTTATGTTTGTCGCATAACAGAGTAATTGTGTTAGCTGACCGAAGCACTATCCTAGCGCTGCTTTCGATGTGTTTCGCTAACACGGGCCGACGTCGTCAAGACCGTGGAAAGACGAAAACAACATTCGGATAGCTACCCAAGATTTTCAAAGAAGCCCGCAAAGGGACATCAGCAAACAAAGTTGGGAGGAGGCTTACAATGGCTAGTGCGCAAACGGCCCACGACACGGGGCAATCAAAGAAGGCCGCTGCGAGCGGATGGATTGGATCAGCCCTCGAATATTATGACTTCTTTATTTACGCCACCGCGGCGTCCTTAATTTTCCCGCAGATATTCTTTCCATCGAACAATCCTACCGTCGCCATCGTCGCATCGCTTGCGACATACGGTGTTGGCTATGTTGCCAGGCCCATCGGCGCCTTCGTTCTCGGACACTGGGGCGACACCCATGGCCGGAAAACAGTTCTTATAGTCTGCATGTTCCTTATGGGTCTCTCGACGATGGCTGTTGGCATCCTGCCGACGTATCAACAGGTCGGCGTGCTCGCGCCAATCCTTCTTGTTATCTTGCGCCTCATACAGGGGTTTGCCGTTGCCGGAGAAATCTCCGGCGCCAGTTCGATGATTCTGGAGCATGCCCCGTTTGGACGGCGTGGTTTCTATGCCAGCTTTGCTCTCCAGGGGGTACAGGCTGGGCAGATTCTCGCGGCGGCGATCTTCCTTCCGCTAGCTGCCTACATGCCTAACGAAGCATTCAATAGCTGGGGCTGGCGGATACCATTCTTGCTCAGCTTCTTCGTCATAGTCGCGGGCTATATCATCCGTCGCAAAGTCGATGAGACACCAGCTTTTGCAAAAGAGGACGAGCAGGGCAAAATCCCGAGAGCCCCTATCATACAAGCGTTCAAGCTGAACTGGAGAGACATGCTCCGGGTGGTCTGCATGGCGCTGATGAATGTTATTCCAGTCGTCGCTACAATATTCGGCGCGGCCTATGCAGTCCAACCAGCCTACGGAATCGGGTTCGCAACAGACGTCTACCTGTGGATTCCGGTCCTGGGGAATATGCTGGCCGTGTTCGTCATTCCGTTCGTTGGCAACCTGTCGGACAAAGTTGGCCGCAAGCCCCCTATCATCATAGGTGCGCTTTGTTCTGGTTTGCTCGCGTTCGGCTATCTCTACGCGATCAGCATCAAGAACGTGCCGTTAGCGATCCTCATGTCGCTATTGATGTGGGGCGTCGTCTACCAGGGCTACAACGCTATCTTCCCGAGCTTCTATCCCGAGCTATTCCCGACGCGAACTCGGGTTTCAGCGATGGCCATATCCCAGAACATCGGGACAACGATCACGGCTCTGCTTCCCGCTCTCTTTGCAACCGTGGCGCCTCCCGGCTCCGCTAACATCCCTCTTACCGTTGGGGCACTCGCCTTCGGTATAACCGTCATCGCGGCAATTGCGGCTGTGTCTGCCCGGGAAACCTATCGGATCAACATCAGTGATCTCGGAAATCCCGACGCTATTCCAATGGCGAAGGCAGACTATGACAGGATGCGGGCCCAGGCCGTTGGCGGAGCAGCCGTGGTTCCTACCTGACCGCCCGACGAGCCGACGAAGAGCGCCGCGATGTCAACATTATTGAGCGGTGCCCTTGTCCAAATATGAAGCTGCCGCCTTTGAAGCGACCGAACGAAGACAGCAGCAAGCTCCGATAATGAACCAGAGGTTGCGGCAGCATGAGCCCAGAAGCCGAGTTTCACCAACGTGATCGCGATCTTCATCCGCCGGCGTACACGCCTGTCTATAAAACGAGCGTGCTACGCTCGCCGCGCGTCCCATTGTGGTCGCTGCAAAACTCGCTTTCTGAGGTGACCGGTCCGACATTTACCCCTGATGAGCTTGGTCCACTCGATAACGATCTCATCCGTAATTATGCCAAGACCGGAGCAGCGATCGGCGAACAAACCATCGTCCATGGTCATGTTCTCGATGGCAACGGTGAACCAGTGTCCAACACGCTCGTCGAGGTGTGGCAGGCAAATGCGGGCGGACGTTACCGCCATCAAAACGATACCTATATCGCGCCGATCGATCCGAACTTCGGTGGTTGCGGGCGGATGTTAACTGACGAGCGCGGCTACTACTTTTTCCGAACGGTCAAACCGGGTGCATATCCCTTTCGAAATCGCGTCAATAGTTGGCGGCCGGCGCACATCCATTTTTCCGTATTCGGGACAGGCTTCGCACAGCGGCTCATCACACAGATGTATTTCGAGGGTGACCCCCTCATTCCTCATGATTCGATTATCGCAACCATCCCCGACAAGTCAGTTGCGGATCGATTGACCGCAAGACTCGACCTCAACGCATCGCAACCGCTGGAATGCCTGGCTTACCGCTTCGACATCGTGCTGCGCGGACGTCGCCAGACTTTGTTTGAGAACAAGTTGCATGGAAATTGATATGACACCGACGCCTTTCATTCCATCCTATCTTCCGGAGACGCCGTCGCAGACGGCCGGTCCGTATGTGCATATCGGTCTCATACCGAAACAAGCAGGTTTTGAAATCTTCGAGAATAATTTTAATGGCGATATCGCAGGTCCCAATGTGGCGGGCGAGCGCATCATCGTCGAGGGACGAATCTTCGATGGCGCGGGCCACGTGACCAAGGACGTGCTGGTCGAGACGTGGCAGGCCAACGCCGTAGGCAAATACAATCACCCGTCTGACAAACAGGATAAGGCACTAGATCGCGGCTTTCGTGGCTGGGCGCGAACCGGCACGGATTTCGTCACGGGGCTCTACACGATCCGCACCATCAAACCGGGAAGCGTGGTCGGCCGTAAAGGCCGAAAGGCCATGGCGCCTCATCTCAATTTTTGGCTGGCCTCTCGCGGTATCAATATCGGGCTCGCTACGCGCATGTATTTTAGCGACGAGGAAGCGGCAAATTCCCAAGATCCGGTCCTGAATATTATTGAGCAACCGGAGAGGCGTCGAACGCTGATAGCGCCCCGGTCTGAGCGAGGCGGCGCAATCGTCTACACTTTCGACATCTATCTTCAGGGCGATCGGGAGACGGTTTTCTTCGACGTCTGAAGTTTTTCAATAGCAGCTGGACCGGCCAGTTGTCGATGTAACCACTGACAAAGGGAGAATAATTTGGCGACTGACAAAGATATCTTGGCATCCGTAAAGCCGGGCAGGCCGCCGGCCGATTGTCCTGTGCTCGGAACATGGCGACTGCGGACCTATGTTCGCGAACGATTGTCCGACGGGCAGCGCCACAATCAGTTTGGCGACGCACCGGTCGGCTATATCGGTTATGCGCCCGACGGCAGGATGTACGCAATCTTCACGCGGGATGACCGCGTCGTGCCTCGCGACGTAGTGCCCACCGATGAAGAGGGCGTACAATTGCTTGGCACAATGGTCGCCTATGCCGGTACGTTTTCTCTAGGGGAGAACGTCGTGGTTCATCACATCGACACTTCCTGGAACCAGGCATGGACCGGCACAAATCAAATTCGGCACTTCGTGCTGGAGGGAGACACGCTGACGATCACGACCGCCCCCTACAAAAGCTACTTGGATGGCACCGTGGGCCGATCAATTCTCGTCTGGAGCAAGATCGAGTGATGTCGCATTTCCTAATTGCAAGAGATTTGCCATGAGCGACCTATTTGAAATCCAAGGATCTCATGTGCTGGTTACCGGCGGCACAAGCGGTCTTGGACGATTTTTTGCGACTTTTCTTTCAGCACGGGGGGCACGCGTGACCGTTGGCGCGCGTCGCGCGGAAGCTTTGGCCAAAACTGTCGATGACATCGCCGCTGCGAAGGGCCAAGCCCAAAGCGTGGTGATGGATGTCACCGTCGCAGCGAGCATCGAGACCTCGTTGGACGCTGCTGAAGCAGGATTCGGTCCAGTTCAAATTGTAATTAACAACGCTGGTGTTACGGCGACACGGCCGGCACTGCAGCAGGACGAGACCGATTGGGACAAAGTTATCGATACCAACCTGAAAGGGGTCTGGCTGGTAGCGCAGGCAGCTGGACGTCGAATGGTCGCGCAAAAGGTGAAAGGCTCCATCGTCAATGTGGCCTCGATCCTGGGCTTGCGGGTTGCAAGTTCTGTCGCTCCATATGCGATTTCGAAGGCGGGTGTTGTGCAGATGACCAAGGCCCTTGCTCTGGAATGGGCGCGTTACGGTATTCGCGTCAACGCACTTGCGCCGGGATATTTCGAAACCGAACTCAACGACGATTTCTTTCAGGAGGCCGCGGGTCAGGCGCTGATCAAGCGGATTCCTCAGAGACGGCTTGGCCAATTGCGGGAGCTCGAAGGGCCGCTTCTGCTGCTGGCTTCGGAGGCTGGTTCCTACATGACGGGAAGCGTGATCGTCGCCGATGGCGGACACGTGGTTTCGACCCTGTGAATGATAGCTTCTTAAAAAACGGGCTCATGCCGGAAATGTCGTGGTGATCCAATGAATACAAATGACACGCACCCTTTCGAGACGAGCTTGGATCGACATCCGTCCAACTACATACCACTGTCGCCCGTCAGCTTTTTGACCCGCGCAGCAAGCGCGTTCGCCAGCAAGGTGGCAGTGATCGATGGCGCGCGTCGTTATACTTATGCGGAGCTGCTTGATCGCTGCGTCCGGCTCGCATCTGCACTGGCGCAGCTTGGGGTAAAACGGCTCGATACCGTGGCGATCATTGCATCGAATATTCCGGAGATGATCGAAGCACATTTCGCCGTGCCGATGCTTGGCGCTGTACTCAATCCGTTGAATACCCGTCTCGACGCTGCAAATGTCGCTTTCTCGCTTATGCATGGAAGCGCCAAGGTTTTGATCGTCGATGCGGATTATGCACCGTTGGTGCGGCAAGCGCTGCAACAGGTGGATCAAGAGATCGCCGTCATCGATATCGCTTCCCCTGATTCACTGGCCGCGCCACTGGGTCAGCACGCCTACGAGGCGCTCCTCGCTTCCGGCGACCCGGGTTTCAACTGGCCAGGCGTCACCGACGAATGGCAGTCGCTATGCCTGCTCTACACCTCGGGCACCACGGGCGATCCGAAAGGGGTCGTCTACAGCCACCGCGGCGCCTATCTCTCGGCGCTCGGTAACGGTTTCAGCTTTGGACTCACCTTCGACAGTATTTACCTTTGGACACTGCCGATGTTTCACTGTTCCGGGTGGTCTTATCCGTGGGCAGTTGTCGCCGCTGGCGGCACGCAAATATGTCTTCGCAAGGTCGAGCCAGCACAGATCTTCAAGCTAATAGCAGAGCATCGTGTCACGCACCTCTGCGGCGCGCCGATCGTACTAAATATGCTCGCTCATGCGCCCTCCGATCAGCGAGTACAATTCGAGCACACGGTCACGGTTGCGACCGGTGGCGCAGCGCCGCCCTCAGCCGTCTTCCGGTCTATGGAGGCCCTCGGCTTTCGGGTCACTCATCTTTATGGGGCCACCGAAACTTACGGGCCCGCCACCTCTTGCGTCTTCCAGCCCGAATGGAATGCGCTGGCGGATGAAGAACGCTTTGCCAGGATGGCGCGGCAAGGTGTTGCTTATCCGATGGTCGAGGCTGTGACGGTCGCTGATCCCAAGACAATGGCCCCGGTTCCACGGGACGGCACGACAGTCGGCGAGATTATGGTTCGCAGTAATACCGTGATGAAAGGTTACCTCAAGAACGAGGCAGCGACGGCAAAGACGCTCGTAGGTAACTGGTATCTTTCGGGTGACCTCGCCGTTTGGCATCCCGACGGTGCGATCGAGATCAAGGATCGCTCCAAGGACATCATCATCTCTGGCGGCGAGAATATTTCGAGCCTTGAAGTGGAGGAGGTCCTCACCCAGCACCCGGCAGTCATGCTTGCAGCAGTTGTCGCTCGTCCGGACCCGACTTGGGGCGAAACGCCCTGCGCATTTCTTGAACTCAAGCCAGGCGTCGCGCAACCCGATGACAAAGAGGTCATCGCTTTCTGCCGGGCGCGCATGGCGCGCTTCAAAGTCCCAAAAACTTTGATCTACGGTCCGCTGCCCAAGACATCGACCGGGAAGATACAGAAGTTCTTGCTCCGCGAACAAGCAGGCGCCCTGTGAAGGAGTGGCGCAAAGCCAAAAACGCGGAACAGTGGCGAGAGCCGATCGCCTGCAGGCTGGCTATCCCATGACGATGCAGCACGCCGAGATCAATGGCATCAATATCGCTTACGACACGCATGGTTCGGGTCCACCCCTTGTTCTGATCATGGGCTATCGCCTGAATTCGCACGCGTGGCCACTCGGCTTCATCGAGACGCTGGCGGAGCGATTCACGGTGGTGTTCTTCGACAATCGCGGCACTGGCGCTAGCGACAAGCCGACGTTCGGTTATGAAATCTCTAATATGGCCAGGGACGTGTGCGGCCTCATGGATCATTTGAAAATCGCACGCGCCAGTGTTCTTGGCTATTCCATGGGAGGAGCGATTGCGCAGGAATTCGCGCGGCAGTTTCCCGACCGGATCTCAGGTTTGGTTCTTTGCGCGACGACATGCGGCGGTCCCCGAGCGACCTACGCGCCACCGTCCGTCGTCCGAGTGATGCGGGAGCTAGAAGGGCTGAAGCCGGAAGAGATCGCACGGCAGATATGGAAAGTTACCTACTCGCCTGGATATCTCGAGAACCACCGAGAACTGGCAGAAGACCAGATGCGACGTGAGATCGCCACGCCGACTCCCTTGCATGCTGCGGATTTGCAGTTTCAGGCCTTCGCCGAATTCGACTGCTCCAAGGCGCTTACGACTATTCAGGCTCCGACCCTCGTGCTGACGGGCGATCTCGATCAATTGATCTCACCACAAAACTCTAAGCTCATTGCAAGTCGCATTCCGAGAGCCAGCCTGATCATTATTCCTGGCTGTGGTCATCGCATGATGTGGGAGGCCACCGACGAATGTGTCCGTTTCGTCACGGAATTCCTAGCCAACGTTTATGAAGGGCGTCGCGAAAACGCCGCTGCGCCTGTTTCGCAAGACGACCGAAGCCCTTTAACAGATTTCGTCGATTTTCTTACGCCTACAGTGGAGTTTTTTACAAACTGGCCGTGGATGTTTGCGGGAGCCGGAGTCGATAGCATGGTGATCGCCCGGCAATCGGTCTATTTCGGAAGTAACGCTCAGTTTGGTGACGGCAAACCAGTTATCCTCGTCCCGCGACTCGCCAGCAATCTTCCCTTCATACTTCTCTCGAACTGGCTCAGGGTACTCGGATATCGTCCGGCGACAGCGGGTATTTCGGGGGATTTCGACGATCAATCGATCGCAACCTTGATACGCATCACCACGCAGCGGATCGGTCGAAAGGCAGTCCTGGTCGCTCCCGCTTCCAGAGAGCAGTTCGTATCGGCAATCGCAGAAGCCCATAAGGACTTGGTGTCTGATATCGTGTTGCTCAATGCTTCACGCCGGTTAGATATGCCCCTCGGCGTTCGCGCGCATTTCATTTCGCCCGTCTGGTCCCTGCTTTTTGCCATGACCGCATTGCCACAAGTGCTGCGGAATATCCGAATCGAATTGATCGAAACGCCCAGTTCGGTCGAACCGGAAAGTGGTCATTACAACTCGCCGCTTCCGTTACACACCAAACATGCCTGACTGCTGATCCGGGAGCCCACTATGAGCCGCATCATTTATGTATTGAACGGTCCCAACCTGAATCTGCTCGGCAAGCGCCAGCCTCACATCTACGGTCACGAAACTCTTGCTGATGTCGAGGCTGATTGTCGCAGGGTTGCCAAAGAGTACGGATTCGAGCTTCGCTTTCACCAGTCCAACCGTGAATACGAGATTATCGACTGGATTCACGAGGCTAGAGAAGCTGCATGCGGCATCGTGATCAATCCTGCCGCATTCACCCATACGTCGGTTGCGATCCTCGACGCGTTGAATGCTTTTGAAGCACCGATCATCGAAGTCCACATCTCGAACGTCCACAAGCGCGAGGAATTTCGCCGCCACTCCTATGTCTCCCTTCGCGCGGACGGAGTGATCGCGGGTCTTGGAACCCAGGGGTATACGCTCGCACTAGGACGTCTCGCGCATTTGCTCGACAAGGCCGATGCGAAATGAGTGCGGGTTTCCGGCGGCATGGCGTTCAAATCGCCGTCGGGACCGGGTCAGGTCGGACCGCTATCGTGACTTTGCAAGAATCCGGACTGGTGGACAACCATCTCGATGACAGAAGGAAAAACTAGATGACGATCAGCGGACGAACAAAGCTCATTGCCCATCTCGGCTATCCGACCGAGAGCTTCAAGGCACCGATGATCTACAACCCATATTTCGAGAAATACAATATTGACGCCATCGTCGTTCCGATGGGCTGCAAGGCTGAGGACTACGCTGCATTTCTCAAGCTCGTGTTTAAGCTTTCCAATATCCATGGAGCGCTTGTCACCATGCCGCATAAGGTGACCACGGTCCCGTTGCTGGATGAGGTGATGACCACAGCGAAAGTCGCGGGCTCGTGCAACGCTGTCCGCCTTGGCCCCGGCGGTATCCTTGTCGGAGATATGTTCGACGGTGAAGGCTTTGTTCGCGGCGTTTTACGCAAGGGCCGGGTGTTGGCAGGTGCGCGAGCACTTGTGATCGGGAGTGGAGGCGTCGGCTCTGCGATTGTCGCGTCGCTGGCCAAGGCTGGCGTGGCGGAACTTGCCCTGTTCGACGCCCATTCAGCGACAATGAACGGCTTGGCGGAGCGTTTGCGAGCTTACTATCCGGCGTTGAAGATAGAAGTCGGCTCCAAGGATCCTGCTGGCTTCGATGTTATCGTCAACGCGACACCGCTCGGGATGAAGGAGAGCGACCCATTACCGATGGAGGTTGCTCGAATTTCGCCCTCGACGTTCGTCGGCGAAGTCGTCATGAAGCAGGAGATAACGCCGTTTCTAGCGGCGGCACGAGCGCGTGGCTGCCAAATTCAGATCGGCACCGACATGCTCTTTGAGCAGATTCCGGCTTACCTTGAGTTCTTCGGCTTTCGTACGACCACGCCGGACGAGCTTCGGGCGGTCGCGCAGATCAATTACTGACCGCGGTCTCCCCCTCAGCTCGTTTCGCGAGCGCGGCAGGTTGTCTAGCGGCTAGGTAGCCACTAAGTCGCGGCGCTGTGCAGTGGTCCAGATCATTTAGGGATCGCAGCGAGGCAGCGCAACGTTGCGTCGTGAACGCGACGGGCCACCGCTTCCGGGCCTTCCAATCCCGTCAAGCGCTGCATCGGCACCTCAAGAGTAATCTGGGTGTGATGCGGCAGTCGCGTCAGAACGGCAGCGATATCGATACCACCCTCCCCAGGCGGTAGCCGCTCCGCGCGTGCTGTATGCAGAAGCCCCTCAATCGTCGTTGGCTTCTCTGATGGTGCATCGCAAACATGAGCCATCGGAAGCCATTCGGCCGGAATAGACTCAAGTTGGCTTAGCGAACTGCCAGAGCGATCAAAATGCAGCGTATCTACGAGAATGCCAACATTCGGACATGAGGCCGCAGCGACAACCTTGGCCACGGTCGCGAGGTCAGGCACCGTGGTCCAAGGAAAAAATTCCAGCAGTGCGGACAATCCGTAGGGTTTGGCGAGGTCCGCGATCGCGCCAAGTATGTCAGACAGGCGCGCATGGTCGCTATCGTAAGGCGCGGTGATGATGTGGCGTGCGCCGAGCGAGGCGCCGGCAGCGATAAAAGGCTCAAGCGCGGCGACATCTATCTCAGGCGTGATTTGGACGAGCTCGATGTCCGAGAGCCGGAGACCCGTGTCCGCCAGCGCTGCCCTGGTTTCGCGCATCATGACCGCGTCGTTCATGAGCGGATAGCCGGGGCTATCTTTGGTCACGGCGATTAGCCGCAGGCCGACCGCTCGATAGCCGGTGCGCGCCGCGACGCGCACCATCTCCGGTGGAGGCAGCGACAACACAGTAAGGTGCGCAAGTGACAAGTCAGAACGCAGAGCGATACCCTTTCAAAGAAACGACCTTCTCATGTATGTCTCGCGTCAGACTCGCGGGATGGTCGACGGTCGCGATTCTCGCGCCTGCGCAGCGAGGCGAACAGCGGCATTTGCGGCACCAAATCCATCATAGTTCCGGCGCTGGACGACCTCGAAGAAAAACCGCTCGTCGAACGTGTGGGTGTAGATCTGGAAGAATTCGCCGTCGCCTTCGCGATCGTACAAGATCTGGTTATCGCGCAGTGCCACCATCGTCGCTGCATCGAGATCGTATTTGGCTTCGATATCCTCATAATAGTTGTCGGGAATTTTGAGGAAATCCGCGCCGCGCGCGCGCATGTCCGCGACGGTCGCGAAAATATCGGCGCACGAAAATGCGATGTGCTGGACCCCGGAGCCGAAAAATTCGCTGATGAAGCGGGACGCCAGCGTGCGCGTGGCCGATGAACCGTTAAGGATCACGCGCAGGCCCTGATTGCCGTTGATCAGCGCCTGGCTCTGCACCAGCCCCAGGGGATCGGCAATCTCCATCTGCGGCAAGCGTTGCAGATCAAGAACCCCGGTGTAGAACAACAGCCAGGACAGCATCTCGTCGTAAGGCATCGACTGTGAGATATGATCGACCGCATTGAGACGGTCGTTAGTCGCATCGCTGCGCAGCGCTTCGAAGTCCATATCCCAGTTCTTGCCCGCTTGTTCCAGAAAATAGAGCAAGCTACCGCCGACGCCGCGGATCGCGGGGATTTCCAGTTCACCCGGTCCGACCGGTTGATAGAAGGTGCGCGCCATCAACGCTTCCGCGCGCGCCATGGTCTTGCTGGCGTCATCGACATCGATCGCGATGGCGCAAACGCCAGGGCCGTGTGTGATGAAGTGCGAGTGGGCAAAGCCGTCGGGCTCGCAATTGATGACGAGCTCAATATTGCCTTGCGACCAGCGCTCGACATCCTTGCTGCGGTGGGAGCCGGTTTTGCGAAACCCGAGCTTTCCAAACAGCGCCGCCAGATCCCTGGCCTTGGCTTCGCTGATCGCGAACTCGATAAACCCGACGCCGCGGCTGTGCGCCTTCGGTCGCAGCCTGGCTGCCGGCGCATGGGGCGAGCTTTCCGCGAGCTGATCCTGCAGCAGAATGAGCGAACGCAGTCCATCCGTCGCGGTGCGGACCGCGGAGCCGGCGCGAAACTGATCGTTGAATATCTCCAGCGACAGCGGGCCGGCATATCCGGCCGTCTGTACCGCTTTCATGAAATCGGCCACCGGGAGATCGCCCTGTCCCGGAAAACAGCGGAAATGCCGGCTCCAGGATAGCACGTCGAGACCTAGCCTTGGCGCATCTGCCAGCTGAACCAGAAAAATCTTGTCGGCCGGGATCGACTGAATTGCGTTGGTCGGAAACGCCGGCGCCAGCGCATGAAAGCTGTCCAGAATGACCCCGATCGATTTATGGTCGGCACGGCGCACGATTTCCCAGGCGTCGCGATAGTCGTTGACATGGCGCCCCCAGGCCAGCGCTTCGAAGCCGACGCGCAGGCCTCGCGACGCGGCGAGTTCGCCGAGTTCGCGAAAATCCGCCGCGGCGCGATCAATGCCGCCGAACGACGCCGGAGAAATATTGCTGCAGATCAGCAGCAGGTCGGTGCCCAATTCCTGCATCAAGTCGAACTTGCGCTGGGCCCTCGCGAAGGTGCGGGTGCGTTGCGGTTCGGGCATGCCCTCGAAATCGCGAAATGGCTGGAACGCGCAAATAGCCAGACCGAGATCGCGGCAGAGCTGACCGACCTCGCGGGGACTGCCATTAAACGACAACAGATCGTTCTCGAAAATCTCGACGGCGTCGAACCCGGCAGCGGCGATGGCGCGCAACTTTTCATCGAGAGAGCCGCTTAATGAGACAGTAGCGATCGATCGAGCGGTCATGCGGTCTGCTCCTTGATTCGGTCCTGCGAGACGCGGGCAGCTGTTCGTGCCGCCTCGCGCGCGGACAAGCGCCTCGGCGGCCCGTTCGTGCATGCCCGGTGAGGCAGAATGCGCAATCGGCGCGCCGAGCAGGCCGGCAAGAATGTGGCGGCTCGAAAGAAGATCGGCGGCGGCGGATTTCAATATCGTACCTTGGCGTCAACTGATATCGAGCGCAGCGCCAAAAATAGCCCATCAGTAATCTAACACAATTACCATGTTGTGTAGAAAACGTAACATTATGTTATTTTCCTTGGATGCGCGATTCGGGCTTTGCTTTCCCATTTCGTGCAAGGCCGCCGGCCTGCATTTCCGAACGCAAGCAGCTGATGAAATGTTCGACGTAAAGCGACAGCGGCGCACCACGTTTCACTGCGATGTAAGTATCGAATTTGGTGGACTCCACGATTCTTAGCAGTGTGATACCTGGGAAACCGCCATGGGCAACAGTGAATTGATCGATCACGGCGATACCAAGCCCGGCCTTGACCAGCGCGCAGACCGTAGTGCCGAACCGCGCGCGGATGGTCATATCGTAGTTGAGCTTCTTGCGGGCAAAGATTTCGGCCATTATGCGCCCGTAGGGATCGGTCGGATCGATACCGATTAGCGGATAGCGGATGATTTCCGCTGCAGAGATTTGCTTGCGGCCCGCGAGTTCATGCCCGTCGGGGACGATGCAGAACAACTCGCCCGACGCAAGCGGCAGGAAGTCGAGGCCAGAGTGGTCGAGGCGATAGCTCATGGCAACGCAATCACCTCTGCCGAGCAGCAGATAATCGATAGCCTCTTCGATCTTGAGGATGTTGATGTCGATACGTAGTTCAGGATACCGCCGCCGCACGCGCTCGATCGCACGCGGCACCATGACCTGGGAGATGCTCGGTACCGAACCAACGCGCAACTCTGACAACGCACCGTGTCCGATTTTGGAAATGATTTCGGTGAGATCATCGACCTTTTTGTAAACACCGTTGATCTGTTCAAAAATGTTGTGTGCTTCGGGCGTCGGAAAGTAGCGCCCATTCTGGCGTTGGAAGAATCTGATGCCGAGCGATCTTTCGGTGTATTTCACTAGGCGGCTAATACCGGGTGCCGAGACATTGAGAAGCTTAGCCGCGCCGCCAATGGTGCCTGTCACCATGACCGCCCGGATAACCTCGACCTGGCGCAGTGTCATCATTTGCCCTAAACCCCAGACAGAGTAGGCGCCTTTAGATAAGGCCCACTCAGATCGCGCGAGAGTTTTGGCGGCGATTCGCCAAAATGAGACAGATGGCTCTTGGACATCGCTCATGTGCAGAAAGCCAGAGCCCGTGTCTTCTCCCGGTATCGGCCAGAAGTTGCACACAGAAACCACAAGAATGCGCGCCGGGCCCCTCCTTGGAGCATTACGGAGACAGACGCTCCACTCGCTTCTATTTGCATACAGGCGAAGTCGCGACGGTGGCGCAAGGAGGACGTCTCGCAACGCACAATTTTGGCTGCGCCGCAACGATCGAATATTGATGAACCGATCGACGGAATGGACGCCAAGTTCGCCGGGGCGCTTTATCGGAGCGACATGTTTGCCAATGGCGGTCATTGCTTCCTCCCGTCGTCATCCGACGATTGAACCAGCATCAAGCAACGGCATGCAAGACGTCTTCCTCCGCGCTATCGCTTTTGCGATTTCCGTGCTCCATTGTGCCTCGACTTGTCCTCCATAAGGACAGCGTATGCGCATGACAGGATGGAAGCGATGGACTTGAAGGGCACGGTTGCACTGGTGACGGGCGGCAATGGCGGGCTGGGGCAGCGCATCTGCCATGCGCTCGCGAAAGAAGGCGCGCATATCGCCGTGATGTACGCGCGCAGCCGCGAGCAGGCGGAAGGCGTCGCCGGCGAACTGAGGTCGCAGTATCAAGTGAACGCTCAAGCATTCGCCTGTGACATCACTGACGACAAGGCTGTAGGCCGGCTGGTCGGCGAGGTCACCCAGGCCTTCGGTCGCCTCGATATCCTGATCAACGACGCCGCCTACAACCTCTCGATCCCGTTCGGAGATCTCGACAGTCTCTCGATGGAAGTGTGGGACAGGATCATGGCCACCAACCTGACGGGGCCGATGCGCCTGACCAAGGCGGTAGCCCCTGTCATCAAGGCCCAGGGACAAGGCCGCATCGTCAACATCGCTTCGGTCGCAGGGCTCAGCCCGACCGGCTCTTCCATCGCATACGCCGTGTCGAAGGCGGGGCTCATTCATCTGACGCGCTGCATGGCAGTGGCCCTGGCGCCCGAAACGCTCGTCAACTGCGTAGCCCCGGGTCTGCTGGACGGCACGCGCGCGACGGCCAATCTCAAGCCCGAGCAGGTCGAGCGCTCCGCGTCGAGCTCGCTCCTGAAGAAGCCCGCCGACAAGGACGACTGCGCCGACATGGTGGTCGCCATGTGCCGCACCGAGACCATGACCGGCCAGACGGTCGTCATCGACGCTGGACGCATCTTTCATTGAGAGGGCGGGCTTAACCGGACCGCTTCGTGGTTCGATTCCGGCCAGGGGCAGGTCGCGGCAATGAAAGTGCAATCCAGCAGCTGGTTCGCGACTGGCGCGATTGGAATCGGACCGCCGACGCCCTGGAATTGAATTGCAACGCCCGGCGGCGAACGCCGACCGTCCGAACCGCGAATTGGCATCCGCACCAGTCTTGCACCAGAAATGACCTCACCGAACTCAACAACGCGATCGAACGCAGACGAAACCGCAGCAAATCAGCGAAGCTGATCGGTAGTCTGCCGCTCATAATCGTCTGGTTGCCGGTTCGAGTCCTGCCGCACATATCGGGAAGCGCCCGAGCTTTTGAGTAGTCTCCTTCACCCTGCGGCGGCTCTGAAGGCGCCATTACTTCGTGCGTTGAACGCCGCGTGATTGCTCTCCACTAGGTGGGTTTTTTTCTGCTCAAACTTCCAGGGTGTTCTTTTAGTCAACCGCCAACTTCGGCTGCCCAGCTGAAGTCATAATGAGCGCTCAACAACTTCATTGCTACGACAACGACGAGAACGCAGATGATTTGCAGCAACGTTCTGGTCGAGAACACTTTATTGAAGAGCGTCATGATGCCGCCTTCTAGCGCTGGTGACCGAGCCGGATTCCAAGCTTGAGCGCCTTTTGGCGGAGTGAGCCTTCGGAGCGCTTTGTGAGCTTCGCAATATTTGCAACCGGAGTCTTCGCTTTCGAATGAGCGCGCAGCTCCTTCACGTCGGCCTTTGTGTATTCGCGACGCACAGGTTTCTTCTTCGTAGCCGTCTTCTTTGCCTTCTTCACCACTTTTAGCTCCTCGATTCGAGAGTGGGCGTACTAGCACAGCAGCATTGAGGCGCAACTCTCCATCAGTTGCTCTATATGCTGGTCCGATGTGTGTGCCTCTCTCAACAGACGCGGCCGATATACCCATGCCGCCGAATTCTGACAGGATCGCGATGATGCGGTGGTGGGCGGACGAGTTCGACCAGCTGATGGAGCACTGTCGTCATCAAAAATGAGCGCCTGAAGAAA
>Ga0070717_10001570_pt1 | contig 15815 bp, 5 predicted proteins | sample LARL113metaG_FD_71366 | JGI IMG/M metagenome (GOLD analysis project Ga0070717, IMG submission 71366) | Corn, switchgrass and miscanthus rhizosphere microbial communities from Kellogg Biological Station, Michigan, USA - LAR L11-3 metaG | ecosystem: Host-associated > Plants > Roots > Rhizosphere ... | reverse complement strand
CAATTCGTGGGAACAGCCATGGAATTCCAAAATGTACACCTCCCATCATAAGATGAGCAGGAGGAGTTAGCCACTGGAAACGCACATAGCCGCGATAATCAATCCCAAGGCTGAGAATCTCTGATATCTATTATATCCTTTTGCTCAGTCGATCTGCCCAGATGCAGTTCACAACCCGCTGTCGAAGCAACAGGCAAAGCTTCAAGGCAGGTGCAAGGGAATCGTCAAATAAGGCAGATTCTCGAAAAGCCCCGTCTGAATTACCTACCCCTATAGCATAAAAATATGGTAAACTGTATAATAAGAGTGTTTCATTGCGAAGTGCTAGCGAGGAGACCTCTTGTTGTGAGTCTCATACTCAACATACCTGAGCCTGGGCAATTGGTAGATGTGCGGCAGCGTCGTTACGTCGTGGTGGATATTGCGCAGAGTGTCCTTCCTCCAGACCCGCTCAAATCTGTTTCGCATCCCCAGCTTCACCAGGATCACCGGCCCCAACACCTGGTCACGCTTACCTCGGTTGAGGACGATGCGCTCGGCGAGGAACTGCAGGTCATCTGGGAGGTAGAGCCAGGCGCGAAGGTTACCGAAAAAAATGCGCTGCCCATGCCCGATGGCTTTGACACACCCCACCGGCTCGACACCTTTCTTAACGCGGTCCGCTGGGGAGCAGCCTCGAGCGCCGACGTAAAGGCTTTACAATCGCCGTTTCGTAGCGGCGTCGAACTCGAGGACTACCAGCTTGACCCCGTGGCGCGCGCCATTCAGATGCCCCGCGTCAATCTGCTGATCGCCGATGATGTTGGCCTGGGCAAAACCATCGAAGCCGGGCTGGTCTGCCAGGAACTCATTATTCGTCATCGCGCCCGCAAGATACTGATCGTCTGTCCCGCCGCGTTACAGTTACAATGGCGGGACCAGATGCGCGACAAGTTCGGCCTGGAATTTCGCATCGTCGATAGCGACCTGCTGAAGCTCCTGCGACGCGAGCGCGGGCTGCATGTCAACCCCTGGACGCACTTCCCACGGCTCATCACCTCGATAGATTTTCTCAAACGCGAGCGACCGCTGCGCCTCTTCAGCGAAGTGCTGCCTCCCGGTGGCGAGCCGACCTACCCGCGCAAGTTTGACCTGCTGATCGTGGACGAAGCGCATAACATCGCGCCGTCAGGTCGGGGCCAGTACGCCACCGATTCCCTGCGCACGCATGCTATGCGCCGGATTGCACCGCACTTTGAACATAAACTATTTCTCTCGGCCACGCCGCACAATGGTTATCCGGAGAGCTTCACCGCCCTGCTGGAATTGCTGGATAACCAGCGTTTTGCCAGGGGCATCAAGATCGACCGTACACAGCTCCAGGCTGTCATGATACGCCGCCTCAAATCTGAGTTGCCGCCCAGGTGGGATGGCACGCCGCGTTTCCCGGCCCGCGTGTTGGAGCCCATCGAAGTCGACTATACGGCGGAAGAGCGCACTATCCACTCCCTGCTGCGAACCTACACTCGTTCGCGCCTGGAAAAGGTCAGCGATGACGTTGAGCAATATGCGACCGAGTTTGTGCTTAAGCTGCTCAAGAAACGCCTCTTCTCATCGCCGGAAGCCTTTGCCCTCACGCTCAGGCAGCACGAGGAGTCGCTGGCTCATGCCCGGCGACGTGCTGCCAGCTCCTTTAAGAGCAACATGGGCATCCTGCGCAGGCAGGTGGAACAGGCCGAAGAGGAGACGGACAACGATGAGGAATTGGAGGAGGCCAATACAGCAGCCCTGGAAGCTGCCGCCCCACTCTTCCGCGAACCCTCTGCTCAAGAAATGCACCTGCTTACACAGATGCGCACCTGGGCAGCCAGTGCCCGCGCGCGCCCCGATAGCAAAGCAGCTAAATTGATCAACTGGCTGCATACCACTATCAAACCGGGGGGAGCGTGGTCCATGCAGCGCGTAATTATCTTTACCGAATATCGCGCTACTCAGAAGTGGCTGCACGACCTGCTGGAGCGCCACGGCCTGGCCTCACCCGGACGCCTGCTCACGCTCTATGGCGGCATGCGCACCGAGGAGCGTGAAGCCATCAAAGCTGCCTTTCAGGCCGACCCCCGGGAATCAGAGGTGCGTATCTTACTGGCGACGGATGCCGCCTCAGAGGGCATTGACCTGCAAAACCATTGTGCCCGGCTCATCCACTACGAGATTCCCTGGAACCCCAATCGCCTGGAGCAGCGCAACGGGCGCATCGATCGCCATGGCCAATCCGCCCCCGAGGTCAATATCTATCACTTCGCGAGCAGCAAGTTCCGCAACCGTTCTCTGTGGGCGGCGGAAGACCTGAATGTCGGCGAGTTGGACGATGACCTGGAATTTTTGCTGCGTGCCGTGCGCAAAGTAGAAATCATCCGTGAGGACCTCGGCAAAGTCGGCCCGGTGATTGCCGAGCAGGTGGAAGACGCCATGCTGGGGCGCAGGCGCACGCTGGATACGCGCATCGCCGAGGAAAAAGCTGCACCACTGCGCAGCCTCTTGAAGTTTGAGCGCAAGCTACGGGAGCAGATCGAGCGTTTGCACGAGCAATTGCAGGAAAGCAGGCGCGAACTCTACCTGACTCCAGAAAATGTGCAGGCCGTGGTTGAGATTGCCCTGGAACTGGCCGGGCAGCCTCCGCTGCAACGCGAGATCCTGCACGATCCCAACGGCGAAAAACCCGGCATCGAGGTCTTCTACCTGCCCCAACTCAGGGGAAGCTGGGCGGCGTGTACGGAGGGCCTGGAGCATCCCTACACCCATCGTATGCGGCCCGTGGTCTTTGACCACGAACAGGCCAGGGGACGCGATGACGTGGTGCTGGCTCATCTCAATCACCGGCTGGTCACCATGTCGCTGCGCCTCTTGCGCGCCGAGATCTGGTCGCCGGGTGCCTGGCGCAAACTGCACCGCGTCACAGCGCGCACCGTCCCCAGGCTGGCACTCGATACACCAGCCGTCATCGCTCATGCGCGGCTGCTGCTCTTAGGCGGAGATAGCCAGCGCCTGCACGAAGAACTGATTGCCGCGGGCGGCTACATGCGCGAGGGACGCCTGGTACGTATGAACGTGGGCCAGGTCCAGCAGGCACTGGCCGCTGCCCGGTCCGAGCCCGTCTCTCCCCAGGTGCAGCAGCGACTACAGGAGCTATGGCCTGAACAGCGTGACCCTCTGGTGCAGGCGTTAGAGGCGCGTATGAAGGAACGCGCCAGCAGCTTGAAAAACCTGCTGGATGAACGGGCACATAAAGAGATGAGTGACATCACTGCTATTCTGAGCGAACTGCGCACCAACATCCTGTCAGAGTTGCGCCAACCCGAGGTGGTACAGTTGCAACTGGCCGGTTTCAGTACGGCGGAAAGGGAACAGTTCGAGCGTAACATGTCCACCCTGGAGGAGCGCGTCGAACAGATCGATGCCGAAATTGAGCAAGAGCGAGCAGCTATCCGCAAGCGTTACGCCGATCCGCAGCCTCGCCTCTTCCCGGTAGCAGTGACCTATCTCGTTCCAGAACACCTGGCAAATTCGTAGGAGTGTAATTATGGCATTTAACAAGCACCATCGGGAATACCCGTAGGCGCATAGTTTATTGGCGCAGCGCCGATTATGAAGAGTAACGACCAAAGCCGATCATGTCATGCTGAGCGTAGCGAAGCATCTGGTTGCCCATCGAGAGATCCTTCGCTTCGCTCAGGATGACAAGCGACCCGCGATTATTACCAACCAAGATCGGGAATACCCCGTAGGCGCACAATTTATTGGCGCACCGCCGATTTATCGGCCTCGGTGGATGTTCCGAAATCCAGTTTAAAAAGGTAAAGTGCATTATCGCACCTTTCTGGAAAGGACCAATATGAATGTTCCTCGTCATCACGCCGAGTGGCTATCGCTGATAGAGGTATCCGGCCCATTTCTGAGCATGCCCGTCTTGCTGGAGGTCTTTCCCCAGGGCCTGGATGCGCACGATCCCGATCTCAGCCGCCTGCTGCGTATGGCGTATGACGAATGGGCCGATAACCAGGCAGGAGCCCGGCCCGATCCCGCCATTCATAGCCAGTGGCTGCGCTTCGTACTTGCCAATGTTTTGGAAATGCCGGGCGAGGTGCTGGCCGAAGGTCCCGCTTTGCCGCCCGGCCTGTACGCGCATATCGCTGACGAAAACGAGACCCTGCGCCCTGACATGGCGCTTGTTTCCCCTGATGAGCGCAAGCCGCGCCTCTTAATCAAGCTCTACCCGGCCGGGCAAGACCTGGAGAAGCCTGTCGCGGGCCAGCGCTGGCCCGCCTCACCCGCCACGCGCATGATGGAACTGCTGCGTAATACCGGGGTGCGGCTGGGACTGGTGACCAATGGCGAGCGCTGGATGCTGGTGGATGCGCCTCCCAACGAAACTACCGGCTTCGCATCCTGGTATGCCGCGCTCTGGCTCGAAGAACACATCACGCTGCGTGCCTTCCGCAGTCTGCTGCGGGCGCAGCGCTTCTTTGGCGTGCCCGAAAACGAAACACTCGCAGCCATGCTCACGGAGAGCGCCAGCAATCAACAAGAAGTGACCAGCCAGTTGGGCTACCAGGTGCGCCAGGCGGTCGAAGTGCTGGTGCAGGCGCTTGACCGCATGGATAAGGATCGCAACCGCATACTGCTGGGCAACCTGGGCGAATCGGAACTGTACGAGGCCGCGCTCACAGTCATGATGCGGCTGGTCTTCCTCATGTCGGCGGAGGAGCGCGACATGCTGCTGCTGGGAGAGCCGCTCTATGATCAGAATTACGCCATCTCCACGCTGCAAGCCAACTTGCGCGAGCAGGCCGACCAGTATGGTGAAGAGGTCTTAGAGCGGCGCAGCGATGCCTGGAGCCGCCTGCTGGCGGTCTTTCGCGTCGTCTACGGCGGCGTCGAGTATCAAGATTTGCGCCTGCCCGCCTACGGTGGTCACCTCTTCGACCCGGACCGCTACCCGTTCTTAGAGGGCCGCACTCCAGGCACCTCCTGGCGCACGCAGCCAGCGGAACCGCTCACAATCAACAACCGCACCGTGCTGCACCTGCTGGAAGCGCTGCAATTCCTCCAGGTGCGCGTGCAGGGTGGAGGTCCCACCGAACGGCGGCGTTTATCGTTCCGTGCATTGGACGTTGAACAGATCGGGCATGTCTATGAAGGCTTGCTCGATCACACAGCCCGGCGAGCGCTTGCCCCCGTACTGGGCTTATTCGGGTCGCGAGAACATGAGTCCGAGGTAGAACTGGCCGAACTTGAAGGACGGGCCGCTAAAAGCGAGACGGCCCTGTTGGATTTCGTAGAGGAGAAGACGGGCCGCAGCCGCAACGCCAGCAAGAACGCTTTGCTAAACTCGCCCATGCCCAAGCGCTTCAGCCGCAATAGTTTGCTGGCGGCGTGCGATAACGACGCGGCTTTATTTGAGCGCGTATTGCCCTTTGCCGGTTTGCTGCGCACGGACACGTTCGACAATCCCGTGGTCATCACCGCGGGTTCCGTTTATGTCACACAGGGCAGCGACCGCCGCTCGACAGGCACACACTATACACCGCGCAGCCTGACTGAGCCAATTGTGCAGCATACCCTCGACCCGCTGGTCTACACCGGCCCGGCTGAGGGCAAGCCACAGCAGCAGTGGCAACTACGCCCGGCAGCGGACATCCTCAACCTGAAGGTGTGTGACATGGCGATGGGCTCGGGTGCCTTCCTGGTGCAAGCCTGTCGCTACCTCGCCACAAAACTTGTAGAGGCCTGGGAGAACGCCGAGCAGCGCCTGCCCGGCAAACCGCAGATCACGCCGGAGGGTCACCCGTCGACGGGCGCACCGAACGAACTGCTACTGCCCAGTGACGCCAATGAGCGCCTCGCCATCGCCATGCGTATCGTGTGCGAACGCTGTATCTACGGCGTGGACAAAAACCTGATCGCTGTCGAGATGGCCAAACTCTCGCTCTGGCTCATCACGCTCAGCAAGAATCGCCCTTTCACCTTCCTCGACCACGCCCTGCGCTGCGGCGACTCGCTGCTGGGCGTCAACCTGCGCCAGCTCACCTCCTGGTCGATGGACGACAATCACACCAATGCTAGAGCGCGGCAGATGGTCTGGATCGAGCCATTAATCAAAGATGCCCTGGATACCGCCCTCAAGCTGCGCCGCCAGATACGTACCATGCCCGAGAACGACGTGCGCGACATCGAGGCCAAAGCCCGCCTGCTAGCTGAGGCCGAAGAGGCAATGGAACTGGTCAAACTTGGAGCCGACCTGCTCATAGCCACGGCGCTCTGCGACCCCAAACGCCAGGCCATCTTGCAAGACACCATGCACGCAGATTATATGATGCTGGTCAGCGCTTATGAAGAGGCTCGCAAGGAGAAATTCACTGAGACTGGCAAGTATGACGGGCGAGCGGCGTTCAAGAAACTGCGCAAAGACGTTGACAAACTGCTCAATGGTCGCCGCCCTTTACATTGGCCGCTGGAGTTTCCTGAGGTGTTTGCGGTGGGTATAGGGGAGGAGCGAGGGTTTGGGGCTGTTGTGAGTAATCCGCCGTTTCAGGGAGGTACATTGATTACTGGCACTCTTGGTACTGATTACCGGGAGTATCTTGTGAAATATTTAGCACAGGGCAAGAGGGCAGCTCGTGCTGACCTTTGCGCCTATTTCTTCCTACAGGCTAGTAGACTAGTCCGACAAAATGGGCTATCTGGCTTACTGGCTACTAATACTATTGCACAAGGTGATACACGAGAAACAGGATTGGATCAGTTAGGGGAAGAAGGATGGTCAATTACTAGAGCTATTCCGAATCGCAAATGGCCGGGTGCTGCAAACCTACAGATTGCTCATGTCTGGCTGTACCGAGGGAATTGGCGAGGAGCATGTATACTAGAAGGACACAAAGTTGAGAGTATTACCTCATTTTTAACTCCGGTAGGCAAAATCCACGGGAAACCATATCAAATAAGAGCCAATTTCCTTAAGTCCTTTAACGGAGTTAAAGTTTACGGGCAAGGTTTCGTGTTAGAGCCTAAAGAAGCACAAATTTTGATGGAGAAGGACTCCCGAAATAGAGATGTCTTGTTTCCATATCTGAACGCTGAAGATTTAAATACTCGACCTGATCAGTCTCCTAGTCGTTGGGCAATTAATTTTTATGACTGGCCACTTGAACAAGCTAAGAGCTATCCTGATTGCCTAAGCATCGTGCAAGAAAGAGTAAAACCAGAACGGCAGCGTAAAAACGATAAAGGAGAGTATATCCTTAGAAAGCCTTTACCTGAAAAATGGTGGATTTACGGGGACAAAAGGCCAGCACTCTACTCAACAATCGCTAATTTAAAACGAGTATTGGTTCGCGGAGAAGTTAGCTCACATCCCACATTTTGCTGGCGACCAATGCGAGAAATATTTTCTCACATGTTAATCGTGTGGGCATATGAACATAATTGCTATTTCTCTTTACTTCAGTCCTCATTTCATAGTGTGTGGACCTTTGAATACGCATCAACCCTTGGAAACGGGATTCGCTACACTCCCACCGACTGCTTCGAAACCTTCCCATTCCCCCCACACCTTGAAGGCATCGACTCCATTGGCGAACGCTACTATACCCACCGCCAATCTATCATGCTCACACGCCAGGAAGGCCTCACCAAAACCTACAACCGTTTCCACGACTCACATGAGACGGCGGAGGATATTGTGCAGTTACGGGAATTGCATAAGGAGATGGATGAGGGGGTAGCTCATGCGTATGGCTGGGATGACCTGGAGTTGGGGCATGGTTTTCATGAGACGAAGCAGGGGTTGCGTTACACGATTAGCGAGGAGGCACGGCGCGAGGTGTTGGGCAGGTTGTTGAAGCTGAATCATGAGAGGAATGCGGAGGAGGAGGCGATGGGGTTGCATGAGAAAGGGGCGAAAGGGAAGAATGGGCGAGGGAAAGGCAATAGTGCGGGGAAAGGTCTGATCAGGGAAGTACAGGGGGAGTTGTTGTTTGAGTGATTGTATGAGATTGGGGGATTTGACATATGGGTGATGAATGGTTATGGACGCCTAAGCCAGCATTTCTCGCTGCCTGGCGAGCATTGCCTGGAAAAGAAGAACACCAGGTGTTGGAAAAGATCAAATTACTTGAGCATGATCCCACCCCTGATGGGAAGACTAAAATGCAGCTCAAGTATGTAAACGGAGATATTTACCGTTTACGCAGTGGCTATTATCGCATCTTTTACACCTTTAGAGATCCATATATTAGCCTGCTTAAATTAGTGCGCCGCGATGACGATACCTATGACGACGACCTGGAAGCCGAGTTTCTTGGCGGATTTGACCCTGATATTGAGGTTACTCTCGAAGAGGAGAGACAGCCCAATTGGTTTGCTCCACCAGCACAGGAAAAGAAACGCCTGTCGCAGCCCATTAACGCAGAGTTGTTGGTAAATTTGCGCGTCCCTGAGGAACACCATGCCCGGCTGTTATCAATTCAGACTGAAGATGAGCTTCTAGATTGTACCGGTGTACCGCAGGAGCACCTGGCGCATATTCTTGACTATATTTTCCCTCCAACACTTGCTCAGATCTTGCAGCAGCCTGATTACATCATAGATGACCTCGACGACCTTATACGCTACAAGGAAGGCGAACTGCTCGGCTTTCTGCTGCGTCTATCGCCCGAGCAGGAGCGTTTTGTGAGTTGGGCAATTAGAGCAACCGGGCCCACGCAGGTCAAGGGTGGACCTGGAACTGGGAAGAGTATAGTTGCGCTCTACCGCGTACGTTCTTTGCTTGAAAAATTGCGTAAGATGGGACAACCCGATCCGTCAATTCTCTTTACCACCTATACCAATGCCCTGTTGAATTCATCCGAGCAGCTCTTAAAACAACTACTGGGTGAAGATGCCCGCTTTGTGGAAGTGCAGACGGCGGATAAAAAAATGTCTGATATCTTGAAGCGAGCGGGTGTGCCGAAAAAGACCCCCAACGATAACGATATTATCCAAAAGATCTTCCAAAGAGCATTAAAGCAGACCCAGTTTGAGGGCAACGTACTGCAACAGCAGGCCCAGCAACAATCTCTTGAGCGTTTAGCTTTAGACTATCTGTTGGACGAGATTAACCAGGTGATTGTGGCACGACAGATCGAAAGCTTACAAGACTATATGAGCGCTCGCCGGCCAGGCCGCAAGGTTCGCTTGAGCGATATGCAGAAGAGGGGAATCTGGCAGGTTCACCAGACATTCCAGCGGCATCTGAAATATGCCGGTGTGGAAACCTGGCAACAAGCGCGGGCAAGAGCGGAAGCACTTGTTTCAAAAGACTACGAGTTTCAAAGCTATGACGCTGTAGTGATAGACGAGGCACAAGACCTTGACCCAAGCATGCTGCGTTTACTCGTCAAGCTCTGTAAAGACCCGAGTCGCTTATTCATCACTGCGGATGCCAACCAGTCCATCTATGGAAGCGGCTTTAACTGGAGCGATGTGCATGAAAGCCTGAAGTTCCACGGCCGCACCAGCATACTAAGAGCAAACTATCGCTCGACCCGTGAAATTGGCGAGGCCGCCCAATCTTACCTGGCGACAGGCATATTAGATGCTGAACCGGTAGAGCGCATGTATGTGAACAACGGGCCATTACCGGTAGTTCGCTCCGTACATAATGATGGCGAAGAAATACGCCTTTTGGTGCGCTTTTTACAAGGAGCTGCCCGTGAACTTCGACTTGGGATTGGGTCTTGCGCAGTCCTTTGCCCGGCTAACGAGACTGGCAAGGCAATAGCAGCGAATTTAATACAAGGTGGAGTAGAAGCAACCTTCATGGAGAGCAGGGATTTGGATTTGTCACAAAAAGGGGTAAAGGTGCTCACGCTGAATTCCGCGAAAGGCCTGGAGTTTCCAGTGGTCGCTCTAGCCGGTTTTAGCGGTAGTCGCTACAATTATTTTTCCTCCAATGTCTTAGATGAGAAGCAAGAGGAAGATCTGGCGCGAGCAAGACGCCTCATCTTTGTAGGCATGACCCGCGCCATGCGTGCACTCATGGTTGTTGTGCCTGCTGGAACATGTTCACCTTTGTTGACGGGTTTTGATGCAACGTACTGGAATCTCGGGATTTAGGCAAGGTTCAATGGTGAAGACTAATCCTTGACCGTTTGACGAGTCACATCATGTCACCCTGAGCGCAGCGAAGGGTCTGTCGCGATCGGCAGCGAGATGCTTCGCTGCGCTCAGCATGACAGGGCTGGACCTTGCTCTTGAGCAGGAACTGTCAAGTTCATTGGAACCTTGCCTTAGTTAGAAAAGAGGAAACGTGTCGTGGATGTAATCAGCTTGCCTCCCGTCCTACCCGCTGAACTCGACCTGGCAACCATCAATAGTCGCTTGCGTGAAGGCCAGGTCATGCTTGACTGGAGCCAGGTTACAGCAGCCTCGCAGGAGCAGCTGCGTATGCTGCTGGCTGGCCTGGATCTCGTCGATGCTAGCGAGGCGCTGGGCATCGATACCGTTCCCGCCGACCTGGCCGGAGCAGTGCTGCAAGCGATCACTGCGGACCATGGAGAGCAAACGATCGAGGATGGAGATACCGGTGTTATTGAAGAACCAGGAGCACCTGCAACAACTCTAGCGCCAGCAGAATCCCCGCGCACGATGCTCCAGCCGCCCTCAGCGTCTGCCCTGCGCGACGAGCTAGAACACCTTGTACTTTTAGACCTGCTCGGCCCGGCGGGTGGCCCCGGGGAAGAGCTAGACGAGAACAGCGTACGCGACCGCTATCTCGTGGGAATGCTTGCACCCCGCGATCAGCAGTTAGTGCCGGAAGAACTGGACGAACTGGCGATACCGGAAGAAGGTGGGGGTGAAGATGGTACGAATGATGATTTCAGGCTGCAAACGACCAGCCTCAGTCCGTCGTCGATTGGCTTGAGTTTCTGCGTTGATGGGGATGCTGCTAGCTTGCTCGTCAAAGCGAGTTGGGGTTACTACAGGCGCGACCATAGTGAAACGCTCAAAACTGCTAAGGGGTCTCCCAAAATGATCTGGAAGCGTCAACACATGGGAGGAGAGCCGCATATATTTCCCCTCAAAGCCGGGCCACTGCCTGCCTGGAGTCCTGAGCCGGAGGAACAGCCTGATGTCGTTGTGCGTGGGCTCGCGCGCCGCACAGGTGACTTCTGGACCGTGACACTCTTCCTGGTCAATGAGCAGCGCGAACCCGAAAAGCGTCGTGATGAGGCATGGGTTTTCCAGCCGGAACTAATCGTCGAAGCTCCTGATGGCGCACCTATCTTCCAGCAGCGCCCAACAATCAAGGGGAAGAGGCAATCCGACGAAGAGCGGATGATGGCAATGCTCTACCGCAGGCATGTTGGGTTCGCCATTGGTCATGGCATAAGTGTACATGCCGAAACCCTGGCGCAAGATTCTACCAAAGCGGTTCGTCTCACTACTCGCGTGGTACCAGGCTACGATGTGCCACGCACCGAATCGCCTACCAGTGCAGAGATTGCGGGCCTGGCCGACCTGGTGCTGGATATGCAGGAACTTGCAGAAAGCCCCGCCAGTGAACTTGTGGACAAATTGACCCCCCTGGCCACAGCCTATGAAAACTGGATAGCTGAGCAAACAGCCCGTATAAGCGATCCTGGTGCTGGACTCTCTAAATATGATCGCGTCGCGCTACAGGCGATGGAGGAATGCCGCCGCACACTGGGACGTATTCGCGAGGGCATAGCGCTGCTGGGGCACAATGCAATCGCCGCCAGAGCTTTTGCTTTTATGAATCGAGCCATGTGGCTGCAGCGTATTCACACCCTGTACGCTGAAGACAAACGACGTGGGCAGAACACATCCCTGGAAGCAAAAGATACGCCTGAGAACCATAGCTGGCGACCGTTCCAATTGGCCTTCATCCTGCTCAACCTGCCCGCGCTCACGAACCTGCACCATCCAGACCGCAGCGAAGATGCCAGCGCCATTGTTGACCTGCTCTGGTTCCCAACCGGCGGCGGTAAGACCGAAGCCTACCTGGGCCTGACGGCCTACACCCTGGCAATCCGGCGCCTGCAGGGCACTATTGAGGGTCGCTCGGGTGAGGATGGAGTCGCCGTGATTATGCGCTACACGCTGCGTTTGCTCACGCTGCAACAGTTCCAGCGTGCGGCAGCGCTCATCTGCGCTTGTGAGTTGATCCGGCAGGAAGATAGGCAGCGCACATGGGGCAATACACCCTTTCGTTTGGGCCTGTGGGTAGGGCAGCGCACCACGCCCAATACAACGGAGCAAAGTGAGGAGTCGAGCAGGCAGGATCGCGGGCTGTACCAGCGCGGGAGTACAATCGGTGGCGTGGGATCACCGCGCCAGTTCACCAACTGTCCGTGGTGCGGCGCTGCCATTGAAGCAGGCAGAGATATCGTCATCGAACCCTTTGCCAAAGGACGCGGCCGCACGTTTATCTACTGTGGCGACCCATTGGGCCGCTGCGCTTTCAGTCGTAAAAATGCTCCGGAAGGATTGCCCGTACTGGTTGTCGATGAAGAGATTTACCGCTGCCTGCCTTCGTTACTGATTGCGACCGTCGATAAGTTTGCCCAGATGCCCTGGAACGGGGCGACACAGATGCTTTTTGGCCAGGTAGATAAGAAGTGCAGCCGCCATGGGTTCCGTTCACCAGATCTCGAGGATAAAGATCAGCACCGTGCAGTTGGGAAATTTCCCCCAGCACATTCAACGCCGCACAAGCCGCTGCGCCCACCCGACCTGATTATTCAGGATGAACTGCACCTGATCTCGGGCCCACTCGGTACGCTGGTTGGCCTGTATGAAACCGCTGTTGACCGTCTTTCAACGTGGGAGGTAGATGGGAAGAAGGTTCGCCCCAAAGTCGTCGCAGCTACTGCTACAATTCGACGGGCGGCACAGCAGGTGTATGCCCTGTTCATGCGCCAGGTCAACGTCTTCCCACCGCAGGGTCTGGATGTTGACGACAGCTTCTTTGCCCGCCAGCGGCAGCCGGGTGATGCGACGCCAGGAAGAAGATACCTCGGCATCTGTGCCAGTGGGCGTAATCTCAAAGCTGCCCATATCCGCGTCTATGTAGCCTATCTCGCGGCCAGCCAGTATCTCTACGCCATCTATGGTAAGGCCGTTGATCCCTGGATGACCCTCGTTGGCTATTTTAACTCCATGAATGAGTTGGGAGGCATGCGCCGCCTGGTGGAAGACGATGTGCGCTCTCGCCTGGGCAAGATGGAGCGGCGCGGACTTGCCCGGCGTAGTCCCCCATACCTTGAAGAACTCACCTCTCGCAAAAGCTCAACCGACATACCTGTAATACTGGACAAACTGGAACAGGTCTTTGATCCAACGAAGCAGGCGCAAGGCACCCAACTCCGGCCAATTGACGTGCTGCTTGCGACCAATATGATTTCCGTGGGCGTTGATGTCAAACGACTCGGCTTGATGGTCGTGACCGGCCAGCCCAAGACCACCGCAGAGTACATTCAAGCAACCAGTCGAGTCGGACGTAACGCCCCCGGGCTGGTCTGTGTCGTTTTCAACTGGTCGCGCCCGCGGGATCTATCGCACTATGAGCAATTTGAGCACTACCATGCAACCTTCTACCAGCAGGTGGAGGCCCTCTCCGTCACGCCGTTTGCTCCGCGTGCGCTGGACCGGGGATTGGCTGCATTGCTGGTGAGTTACGTACGGCTGCTCGGGCCAGAGTTTAACGAAAATAATCGGGCCGGGAAAGTATTTGCTACGCACCCCTACTTCCTGCAAGCTCTTAGCGAGCTGCCACAGCGGGCCACATCCATAACTGGGAGCGTAGAGGTTAGTGAGACGGTCCGAACGGCACTCGAAGAACTGAGAGCATACTGGCTGAAAAAGGCCAGCGCAAATGTAGGCATCGAGTTGGGATACAAAACCAGGAAGGATGGGAAAACCATCGGCCTCCTGCACCAACCCGGGCTGGGGGACTGGACGCCTTTTACCTGTCTGAACTCGCTGCGCGATGTTGAGCCATCGATCAACCTCATTTTAGATGAACGAAGCCTGGGTGAGAATACAGAGAGCGCCGGGAGCACTGATGGAATAGCCGCTGAGACTGTAGAAGTAGAAAGGCCGCAGGTATGAGCGCAACCAGGAAAAAGTATCGCGTCGGTGAGTTGCGCCCAAGCCAGGTATTGTTCAGGTATGGCGTTGGCTCAATTGTAGACCTGCCCTACATTTCAACCATCGTGATGGGACTTGAAGACTGGGAAAACCCCTATCCCAAGATGGTTGGGGAAGAGCGCCTTTTGCAGGCGGTGCAGGCAATCCTGGGCCCGCAAGTCTCACGGCTGCTTGTGCCCCCCGAGGCTCCAGAGCCGGCAGAGGGCCCACCGAATCCATTTGATGACAGGAACACGATTGGTGTTCCAGTGGCAGCTTTCCCGCGCTGGATGCTCTGTACCCGCTGCCGTTCCCTGGCTTCACTTGATTCGGGACTCTTCCAGCTCAAGGCAGACGTCTACCGGCCCGACAAAGCCCGTTACGTGCACGTGAACTGCCCCTCGGCAGGTGTACCTCCGCCGGTGGTCCCCGCGCGCTTTCTGGTCGCCTGCAAGTACGGACACCTGGATGATTTCCCCTGGATCTACTTCGTGCACGGGGAGATCCCATGTAAAGCCAGGTTGAAGCTGCGCGAACTTGGCGTGTCGGGTGAGGCGGCAGATATCCAGGTGTTCTGCGAGACCTGCGGAAAGCAGAGGCGCATGTCCGATGCCTTCGGCCAGGAGGGTAAAAATGCATTGCCCGGGTGCAATGGACGCCATCCGCACCTGCGCAGTTACGACAGGGATCAATGTCATGAGCAATGGCGTGCCATTCTCCTGGGTGCCTCGAATAGCTGGTTCTCTATCGCGCTCTCGACACTGGCCGTCCCAAATGCGCTAGACAGCCTCGGTCAACTGGTTGAGGAGCACTGGCATATTTTAGAGATGGCCACGAGCCAGCAAAACGTTGAACTGTTGCGACACATTGGACAGCTAGGGAACTTTGCGGCCTATGCGGATGCCGAGATATGGGAAAAAGTTGAGGCAAAGAAAAATGCACCCGTCGAGAGCACGTCCTCTACTCAACCAAATCTAAAAGCGCCTGAATGGAAGGTCCTGAGCCATCCATCCACGGCGCCCTCCGCACATGATTTCAAGGTGACACCCGTTCGGCCACCTGCTGGCTACGAGCAGGTACTCAAGCAGGTGGTGCTCGTCGAACGCTTGCGCGAAGTGCAGGCCTTGATTGGCTTCGCTCGCATCGAGTCGCCTGGTGATTTCTCTGACGTGGAAGAGATGCCGGAAGAGCGCCGTGCACCCCTCTCGCGCAAGCGACCTACCTGGATTCCCGCCGCTGAAGTGAGAGGTGAAGGGATTTTTCTCGAATTTCGCGAAGACATTATGCAAAATTGGCTTGCAGGTCCCGCCCAACGCAATCATGACCGCACCTTCATGGATGCTCACATCCAATGGCGCAAGGCGCGTCGCAGGGATTTCCCGGAGTTAGGGTATCCCGGGCTGCGTTATGTGCTGCTGCATTCTTTTGCCCACGCCCTCATGCGCCAGTTGACGCTTGAATGTGGCTATACCTCTGCCAGCATTCGCGAACGCATCTACTCCCTTCATCCCGAGCACGAGGATGGTCCGATGGCCGGAATCTTGCTGTACACGGCTGCACCCGACAGCGAAGGTACACTGGGAGGGCTGGTCGCACTGGGGATGCCCGATCAACTTGGCCGCCATATCGATGGAGCACTGGAGCAAATG
>Ga0070717_10001569_pt1 | contig 15815 bp, 17 predicted proteins | sample LARL113metaG_FD_71366 | JGI IMG/M metagenome (GOLD analysis project Ga0070717, IMG submission 71366) | Corn, switchgrass and miscanthus rhizosphere microbial communities from Kellogg Biological Station, Michigan, USA - LAR L11-3 metaG | ecosystem: Host-associated > Plants > Roots > Rhizosphere ... | reverse complement strand
GCAGGCGAATTTCGGCGCCTCTGAAATCTACTTCGAAGTCGGCCCTCTGGGTGCATTTTTTAGCTCCACCCACAGCGCTCCTCCTGCGTCAAACCGCTTCTTTCCGTTAAAATCAAATCTTCTCATGGATACCTTCGAACAAATCGTCGAGCGTGAGCGGCAGTTTTTGCTGCAGACCTACAACCGTTATCCCCTCGTGCTCACCCGTGGCAAGGGTGTGTTTCTCTACGATATCGCGGACAAGCGCTACCTTGATTTTGTCTCGGGCATTGGCGTGAATGCGCTGGGGCACGCGCATCCGCGGATCGTGAAGTCGATTCGTGAGCAAGCGGCGAAGCTGATACACGTCTCCAATCTCTATTACCACGAGTACCAGGGGCCGCTCGCGGAGAAGTTGTGTGCTCTTTCGGGATTGAACCGCGCATTTTTCTCCAACAGCGGAACCGAGGCGATCGAGGGCTCGATCAAGCTGGCGCGTCTGGCGGGACATCGCGCAGGAGGTGAGTCCAAGTCCCGTTTGGTGGCGCTCGAAGGCTCGTATCACGGCCGCACGTTTGGAGCGTTGTCGCTTACTGGGCAGGCCAAGCATCGCCAGGGATTTGAGCCATTGCTCGAAGACGTGACCTTCGTGAAGCAGAACGATCTGGACGGGCTGCGCGCCGCCGTAAGCGACAATACCTGCGCCATTGTGCTCGAACCGATTTTCGGTGAAGGCGGAATCTACGAGTGTTCAGTGGAATTTCTGCGCGAGTGCCGCGCACTCGCCGACGGTCACCGCGTGGCGCTGATCTTCGACGAAATTCAGTGTGGGCTGGGGCGTACGGGAACGATGTTTGCCTTCCAAAGTTTCGGCGTGACGCCCGACATCGTCGCCATCGCCAAGCCGCTGGCCGCGGGATTGCCTCTGGGCGCGTTCATCGCAAGGGAAGAATTCGCGTCTGCGATTTCTCCAGGACAGCACGGCACGACGTTCGGCGGAGGTCCGCTGGCATGTCGAGTCGCGCTCGAGTTCCTAGCGATTGTGGAGGAAGAGAAACTACTCGAAAACGTCAGCAAAGTCGGCGGCTACTTGCGGCAGGAGTTAGAGCGCGTAGTGGAGAAGCGTGCGGTGACGACCGGAGTTCGCGGACGAGGCTTCATTCAGGGAATTCAGCTGGAGATTCCGGCGCGTCCGATCGTGGATGCCGCGCTAGCCGAGGGCGTATTGTTCAACAGCACGCAGGACACGGTAGTACGATTCCTGCCGCCATTCCTGATGGAAGAGAAGCACATCGACAAAGGGATACGCGTGTTGAACAAACTGCTGGGGAAGAGGCAGAAAGCGGCGTAGGCATTTTCAGTGCACAAAAAACGCCGTGCCGGCCACTACGATTCCTACGACTCCTAGAAACATCCCTAAGTACCAGAAGATTTTTCGGCCCGAAAGAAGTGTGATCGACGTGATCACCAATCCCACTTCCAGGAAAACTTCCGCCAGGTCAAATCGGTCTGCCCGATTTCGCTCGTGGCTTACCTCGGCCTCCATCTCGCGGGCTTTATCCTCGATTTCCTTTTGTTCGTCCTTGTAGCGCGTCGCCTCTCCCGAATATTTCTCCCGCAACTTTCCCAGAGCGGCAGCGTCCGTGGTGGCTTCCACCGAAGTCAAATCGACAAAAAGTTCGTCCGTGTGCCGCCGGATGTTCTTGGCCTGGTAGTACGCCCACTGGTCAGAAGACTTTGCCTGAAGCACAACCTCTTCGGTATGGGCGCGGTGACCGAGCAGCGTCACCACCGCGACTAGCACAGCCAGCGCTGCCATGGTCACCGAGATCGGCGCCAGTGAGGGATTATGCTTCGCATGCTCCGCATGTTCCTGCAATTCGGTCAGCTCTTCCGACATCTCGTCACTCTCCCATAACCTTCACGATGACTCTTTTATCACGCTGTCCGTCAAACTCAGCATAGAAAATCCGCTGCCACGTACCTAAGTCGAGTCTGCCTGCAGTGATTGGGACAATGACTTCATGGTGGATCAATAAAGCCTTCAGGTGGGAGTCGCCATTGTCCTCTCCGGTCTTGTGATGTTTGTAGCCCTTGCGAAACGGAGCAAGATGGTCCAGCCACTGGTCGATGTCTTCGATCAGACCGCTCTCATTGTCATTGACGTACACGCCCGCGGTGATGTGCATGGCCGAAACCAGGACCATGCCTTCCTGCACTCCACTCTTGCTGAGGATCTGCTCCACTTGCGGTGTGATGTGAATGTAGGCGCGGTGGGTCGTGGTGTGAAACTTCAAATACTCGGTAAGAGTCTTCATTTCGAAATCCCGCTGTGAGTTTTGTTTGTAATCCTATCGGAGGGCCTCCGCGATCTTGCCAGTCGCGATGAGTGCTGCAAGGCGCGCGAAGTCTGGGTACATCACGCGATCTTTCTCCATCGTCGGGCAAACTGACCGGATTGCCGCCTGCGCAGCCTGCCCGCGCTTTGAAGTTTTTAGCGGAGCCAGAAAGTCGAGCGCCTGGGCGACTGCCATTGCCTCAATCGCCAACACATTTCGCGTATTCTCCACGACGCGCTTTAGTTTGCTGGCGGCGGTCATGCCCATGGAGACATAGTCTTCCTTATTGCCTGATGTCGTGATTGAGTCGACGGACGCGGGATGAGCTAGCACCTTGTTCTCGCTGACCAGTGCCGCCGCCGTGACCTGCGCCATCATGAAGCCCGAATTCAAGCCGGCGCCGGGGGCAAGAAATGGCGGCAAGCCCTCGCTGAGCGCGGGATTCACCAACCTCTCGATACGCCGCTCGCTGATTCCGGCCAGCGCAGTCAGTGCAATGGCCAGGAAATCCAGGGCGAACGCCAGTGGTTCGCCATGAAAGTTTCCACCCGAAATGACATCGCCCTCCGAATTTCTGGCGTCGGTAATGAAGACCAGCGGGTTATCGACGGCGGAATTCGCCTCTGTCTCAAGCACCGCGCGACAATGCGCCAGCGTATCGCGCACGGCCCCGTGAACTTGGGGGATGCAGCGCAGCGAGTAGGCGTCCTGCACGCGGCCGCATTCGCGATGCGACTCGCGAATCTGGCTGCCTTCCAGCATGCGACGCAGGTTGGCCGCGGTCTTCATTTGTCCCGCATGCGGACGCGCTTTGTGAATGCGCTCGTCAAAAGCCGTATCGGTCCCCTTGAGCGCGTCGCAGCATAGCCCGCCCAGCACGTCGGCGGTGTCCACCAACGTTTCTGCCGCCAGTAGCGCCAGAGCGCCCACCGCCAGCATGGCTTGCGTCCCATTGATGAGCGAGATGCTTTCCTTGGCCTCAAGCACCAGTGGCTTGATCTGCCCGCGTTTCAACGCCTCAGCGCTGGGAACGCGAATGCCTCTTTCGTCGAAGCACTCGCCTTCCCCGATCAGCGCCAAAGCCAAGTGTGCCAGCGGCGCCAGGTCACCACTCGCGCCCACGCTACCCTGGGACGGCACCACCGGCGTAACGCCGCGGTTGAGCATCTCGCAGAGGGTGTCGATCACGATTGCCCGGACGCCAGAGTGCCCTTTGGCGAGCGAGTTCGCGCGCAGGAGCATCATGGCGCGGGTTTCAGGGATGCCCAGCAATTCGCCTACGCCGACCGCATGCGAGCGAACTAGATTGACCTGCAGTTCTCGAATCTGTTCGTGCTCGATGCGCACGTCGCTCAGTTTGCCCACGCCAGTGGTGATGGCGTAAGCGACTTTGTTGCTGGCGACAATGTCATCGACGACAGCGCGCGCCAGGTTGACCGCCTGCCGCGCGTCGGCCGAGAGCAGGGCAGCGCGGCGGGTCTCAAGTTTCGCCACCTCACGCACCGCTTCGAGCGTGAGATCGTTTCCGTTGATGTGGAGTGCGTTCACAGAAATATTCCAGCGTTCGTGCTCGCCGCCAAAAATCGCAATCCTACTTTGCCATCGCCGCGCGAAACGCCGTCAAATATTTTTCCGGCAACGCCACGAGCATCATCGTTGAGTCGGTGACAATGTGCGTGGTCTCGCCCTCCGCCAGAAGCGTACCGCCATTTGCGCGCACGAGTTCGTAACTGAAAACCACGACCGACTCACGCACCGCCTTCAGCCGCGTCCGCACCACAACTTCCTCGTCGTAATATACCGGAGCACGGTAGCGACATTTTGCTTCGGCGACTGCAATGAAGCGCCCGTCCTCACGCTCCATGTCGCGGTAGGAAAAGCCCATCTCCCGCAGTAGTTCCACGCGGCCGACCTCGAACCAGATCAGATGGTTCGAGTGGTAGACGACGCCCATCTGGTCGGTTTCGGCGTAGCGTACGCGCAGCCGGGTCTCATGAAATGCATGTTGACTTCTGGGACTCATTTCCCCGTCCACACGGGTTTGCGCTTTTCCAGGAAGGAGGCGATGCCTTCGCGAAAATCGGCGGTGGTGCGAATCGCGGCATTCTTGCGCACGGCCGCTTCAATCTGGGCGTCGAGTTCCGCGCGGGCATGTGCGGTGAGCAATTGCTTGGTGGCGCGCAACGACGCCGGACTGTTCTCCATCAGCAGTGCAGCCAACTCGCGAGCCCGCTTCATCAGGTTCTCCGCGGGCACGATTTCGCTGACTAAGCCCATCCGTGCCGCTTCCTCCGCTTCGAAAATCCTTCCCGTCAGCAAAAGATCTCGAGCCTGCTTTTCGCCCACCTGTCGCAACAGAAACGTGGAAACGATCGCAGGCACAAAGCCAATGCGCACTTCGGTATAGCCAAACTTCGCGTCGGGAACCGCCAGCGTGAAGTCGCACAGCAGGGCCAGTCCGGTTCCGCCCGCAATGGCCGCACCATTCACCGCGGCGATCGTGATTTTCGGAAACTCATACAGTGAGCGGAACAGGTGGACCATGGTCCGCGAATCCTGCAGGTTCTGCTCTGACGAACGGCCCAGCAACGCCTTCAGATTGTCCAGATCAAGGCCCGAACAAAAAGCCTTGCCCGCTCCGGTGAGGATCAAGATGATCGCCTTTGACTTCGCGACTTCATCCAGCGCGCGCACCAAGTCATCAATCAGATCGAAGCTGATTGCGTTGCGCTTCTCCGGACGGTTCAAAGTGATTGTTGCCACGCCGCCGTCGTACGCGAGTTGTATCGTTTTGTAGCTCATAGGTTAAGATCCGCCACGGATTTCACGGATTATCACGGATCAAAATCATTTTTGTGAATCATCCGTGATAATCAGTGCAATCCGTGGCTGACTCAATGGGCCGCGTGCGAACTGGAAAACTTCGCGCCGATTCCTGCCGTTGCCTTCAGCAGAGAATCCAAGGGCTTCAATTGCGGCAACTCCGCTCCGTGCTGCGTGAGGGTATCAATAACTTTCTCAGTCGGGATGTTACCAACCAACGCGTCCTGCGCAAAAGGACATCCCCCCAAGCCCCCCAACGCCGAATCAAAGCGGCGGCAACCCGCATCGTAAGCAGCCAGAATCTTTTCCGCGGCCTGCTCGGGACGGCTGTGCAAGTGCACGCCAATCTCGAGGTAGTCGAACTTCGCCATTACGGCGCCGACCACCTTGCTGACCAGTTGCGGACTCGCCACGCCGACTGTGTCGGCCAGCGAAATCATCCGCAAGTTATCCACTTCCATCAGCGAGATCGCTTCCATCACCTCGTCGGGATTCCACAAATCGCCATAGGGATTGCCGAACGCCATGGAGATATAAACCACGACGTCGAGCCCAGCGTCGTCGGCTTTATTCTGAATTTTCTCCAGTTCTTCGAGCGCGGCGTCGGGTGACTGGTTCTGATTCTTGCGTAGGAACGTTTCCGAAATCGAATAGGGAAAACCCAGCGTTGATACGGCTTTGGTGTCAATGGCCCGTTGGGCGCCACGTTCATTAACCACGATACCGATAATCTCAACGTCATCGGGCGGATCGAGTTCCTTCAATACTTCTTCCGAGTCCGCCATCTGTGGCACCGCATTTGGCGACACGAACGAGACCGCATCGATATGCTTGAATCCCACGCTGACCAATGCCTTGAGGTAATCGACTTTCAATTCGGCAGGAATCAATCCCGGGAGCCCCTGCCAGGCATCGCGCGGACACTCAATCAATTTGACAAGATCGGCCATAAGTCCTCGGCCACGGATTAACACGGATTCTCACGGATCAAGAAATCATGTTGATGTTTTCTAATCCGTGTTCATCCGTACAATCCGTGGCAAAGTTATGTCTGCAACACCCCCACCTTGAACTCTGCCACGTCCGGGTTTAGCGCCGCAGCTTCCAGCGCCTGCGTGATCGCCTGCCGCGTCTCAATGGGATCGATGATTTTATCGATCCACAATCGCGCCGCGCCGTAGCGCGGATCGGTTTGCTCGTCGTAAGTACGCTTTACCGACTCGTACAGCTCTTTTTTCTCTTCGTCGCTCAGCTTCCTTCCACCACGCTCCAGTTGCTTGACTTTGATCTCCACCAGCGTCCCGGCGGCTGAATCGCCGCTCATCACCGCGTAGCGTGCGGTCGGCCAGGCAAACACAAATCGCGGATCATACGCCTTTCCGCACATCGCATAGTGTCCGGCGCCGAACGATCCGCCGACGATCACCGTAATCTTGGGCACAACCGAGTTCGACACCGCGTTCACCATCTTCGCGCCCGCCTTGATGATTCCGCTCCACTCCGCGTCGCGTCCCACCATGAACCCATTCACGTCATGCAAAAAAATCAGCGGAATCAGGTTCTGATTGCAGTCCATGATGAAGCGTGCAGCCTTTTCCGCGGATTCCGTGTAGATCACCCCTCCGAACTCGATTCGCTTGTGGCCCTCATGATCGGTCTGCTGCGCATGTAGTTTCTGGTTGGCGACGATTCCCACTGCAAAGCCACCGATGCGGGCGTAACCACAGATGAGAGTCTTTCCGTATTCCGGCTTGTACTCGTCAAGGCGGCTGCCATCGACCACGCGCGCCAGCACTTCTTTCATGTCATAAGGCCGCGCCGGCGACGAATCGTAGATGCCGTAGATTTCTTCCGCAGCCAGTTCGGGCTCGACCGGTTTCTTTCGGTCCCACGGAGAAAGCCGACGGTATCCCCACTTCTCGACGATCGAGCGGATCCGCGCGATGCAAGCTTGGTCGTTGGGTTCACGAAAGTCGACCGTCCCACTGATGGCCGAGTGCATGGCCGCGCCGCCTAATTCCTCCGACGAAACCTTCTGCCCGATCGCGGCCTGTACCAGCGCCGGTCCCGCGAGAAATAATCCGCTGCCGTCGGTCATCAGCACGTGATCGCACATCACCGGCAAATAGCCGCCGCCCGCCACGCACATGCCCATGATGGCGGCGATCTGCGGAACACCCATCGCCGACATGACCGCGTTGTTGCGAAACACGCGCCCAAAATCGTCGGTATCAGGAAACACATCTTCCTGCAGCGGCAGGAACACTCCGGCGGAATCGACCAGATAAATCGTCGGAATACGGTTCTCGATGGCGATGGTCTGTGCCCGAATGACCTTCTTCGAAGTCATCGGAAAAAACGCGCCCGCCTTCACGGTGGCGTCATTGGCGATGATCATCACCATCCGGCTCTCAATTCGTGCTAGCCCGGTGATCACGCCTGCCGCCGGTGCGCCGCCCCATTCCTCGTACATGCCGTGGGCGGCGTAGAGACCGAGTTCGAAAAATGTGTCCGGATCGGCGAGAAGCGCAATGCGCTCGCGGGCCGTCAACCGCCGCTTGGCATGCTGGTTTTCGATGGCTTTTGCGCCGCCGCCCTCGCAAATCTTTTCGCCCTCGTTGCGCACCTGCGACATCAGATCGGCCAGAAACCGCATGTTGGCTTCATAGCGTGCCGAGGTCGGATCGATTTTTGTCGTCAGCACGTTGGCCGTTTCAGATGAGTTCGCGGGGAACGATTCGTTACGGTTCGCCATGAGTTGAGAAAATGAAGACGGACTGATTACGGTATACCACGCGGGCGGAGCGGCGCAATGCGGCCCAGACCCGATGTTCGATTGAACGCCTTAGAAGTTACTGGCGAATGCGACGCACTGCCTCCGCCACGGGATCAGCAGCAATCGTATCGACCAGTCCCATGCACAACGCCTGAGCGGCCGTGACTTTTTCTGCCGCCACGAACATTTCTAACGCGCGTCCCTTGCCAATCAGACGCGGTAACCGTTGTGTCCCGCCCCAGCCCGTGACCAGCCCCAAGGCCGCACCGCGATGTCCAAACACAGCGTGCGGAGAGGCAATTCGATGGTGGCAGGCCAGGGCCAGATCGAGTCCGCCGCCCATGCAGTAGCCCGCAATGGCGGCGTACACCGGAACAGGAAAGTGATCGATCACTTCCATCAATGCCTGCCCCATCTTGGCGAACGCAAGCGCGTCCGGTCCATTGAGCTGAGAAATTTCCTTCAACTCTGCGCCAGCGGAAAAGAAGCGATCGTTCCCGGCGAGCACCAGTGGCTGTCCGTCCAACGCTAGTTCGCCTATCCCGTCAGTCAACGACTGCACGCACTCGCGCGTAAGCCGGTTAGTCCCATCGTCCGACTGCAGCCGCAAAACTCGCACTCCCAGTTGCTCTGCAACGCGAAATCCAGACAAAGGCATTGGTATGAGAATTTCGAACGGTCACGCCAGCGCGAAAAGCCGAAGCAGAGAGCCGAAGGCCGAAAGGTTATTCCTTCCGTTCCACCCACTCCGCCAGCCGGCAGCCGTCTTCCTCCAGCTGAAACGTTCCCACGCCAAAGCATTCTCCAACGATTCGGTGCGACTCGGGATCGCGACCGGCGCGTGTGATCCATTGTTGTCCAACGCGGTATTGCGCCGAGGTAAACCATCTCTGCGGCAGGACCTCTACCAATCCAGCCTGCGGATAAAAAACAAAGAGCGCAAACGCCGGATCATCGTTCGACATCGCCCCATAGCTCGTCGGAACGATCAGTTCGTCCACGCTGGCAAATTCCTTGGGCGCGTCGATTTTATGCATGCCCGGTTCGAGCGCGAGCGGCACTTCGAAGTCAGCGAGCGGGGCCGTCGCCGCGTAAATGCGGTCCGACGATGCCTTGAACCAGCCCGCGACCTCCGCCAAATCAAACGCTTTCAGTTGATCGGGATCGAAGCAGGTGAACCGAATATTACGTCCCTCCGGACACCAGAAGCCGAGGAAATGCGGAGGCACCAGAAAGGGGCGGCAGTAGGTGTTGAGAGCAAGGCGAGCGTTGTCAGTTTCCTGCTCGAGGCCGAGAGTCACCAGATGTGCGATGGGACCCTGTTCGCCGTGATGAGTCCAGACAAAAGGCTGCCCCGCGAGCGAGCGGAAAGCGGGGAAGGTTTTCCAGTACCACGGCGCCGGACCTACCGTCCTTGAGAGGATTTCTCGCACACGGGACGCGCCGATTCCGGACATCAGCCTGCCGCCGGCACGCCGGGTCCCTTCACGTGCGTGCGGATGAATTGGACGATGTCGTCCATCGCAGTGCCGGGCTGGAAAATCGCGGTTACGCCTATCTTCTTCAGGCCCTCGATGTCCTGATTTGGAATAATGCCCCCCACGATCACGATCACGTCGTCCATCTTGTTCTGCTTGAGCAGGTCCATCACACGCGGCACGATCGAATTGTGTGCCCCGGAAAGAATGGAGAGTCCAATCACCTGCACATCTTCCTGCAGCGCCGCGGTCACGATCATCTCCGGAGTCTGGCGCAGACCGGTGTAGATCACTTCCATGCCCGCATCGCGCAAGGCTCGGGCAATAACTTTCGCCCCGCGATCATGCCCATCGAGCCCGGGCTTCGCCACCAGCACACGGATTTTCGTATCGGCCATCGCACACCATTTAACCACAGAGGGCACAGAGGAACACAGAGGCAACCAGCAACTGGCTTTTCCTCTGTGTTTCTCTGTGCCCTCTGTGGTTCAAGGTTTGCACATTATAGAAGCGCCCAATGTTCATAGATCACAGACGAGTGTGGCTTCCGCATGATAAAAGCGCAGGAATGGCCACCTCGACGATCATTTCCAATCCGCGCGTTAACCGAATTCCTGGCGCTGTGATTACGGCTGCGATGAAGGTTCATTCGCATCTTGGCCCAGGCTTGCTCGAGAGCGCCTACGAGGCCTGCCTCGCGCACGAACTGCGCAAACCGGGTCTGGGAGTAGCCCAACAGGTTGGGCTCCCGGTGATCTATGACGGTGAAAGAATCGAACTCGGGTATCGCATCGATCTGGTAGTCGAAGGCCTCGTCGTTGTCGAGATCAAGTATGTCGAAGCGATCAATCCCGTCCACCAAGCTCAGTTGCTCTCCTACATTCGACTGAGCGGACGACGCATTGGTCGGCTGATCAACTTCCACGTCGCGCACCTACGCGACGGCATAAAGCGCATGGTGATGGCGATGACTGAGAAAAATGAAGTAATTCCTCGGTGCGACACTGTGGCCTCTATGGTTAAACGGTTTTGATGTCCAGACTCCGCCACATATACCAGCAGGCCACGCTGCGATATGGTTCCCACGCTTTCGCGATCTTCTCCATATCTTTTGGCTTGGGCAGTTTGCGTTTCTTGTAGTGTTTCCGGATGGCCATTTGCACTCCGTAGTCGCCTGTGGGTAGCACATTCGGACGCCGCAAAGAAAACATCAGGAACATGTGTGCGGTCCATACTCCGATGCCCTTCACCTGCGTCAAATGTTGGATGACTTCTTCGTCCGTCAATTCAGGCAGACGCGCGAAGTCGAGCAACCCGGCTGCCGTCTTCGCGGCAAGATCTTTCAAATATGCCGATTTCTGTTTTGACAAGCCAACACTCCGCAACTGCTCGTCACTCAGTTTAAGAATGCCCTCCGGAGTCAGCGGCTCTCCCGCTAGCGCCGCGAAGCGACTGAAGATCGTAACTGCGGCCTTGCCGTTCAATTGCTGATAGACAATCGCCTCAGCCAGGCTGCAAAACTCCGGTACCCCAAACTCCATCCGGCACGGCCCGACGCGCTCAATAATGGCCCGCAGAACGGGATCGGATTTCTTAAGATGGTTAACCGCTTTTCGCATCCATTACATTTATCACAAAATTATGCTCGGGCGAACAAAAAACGAATCCCGTGAGGCTCATATGCTACTGCGTCTTTTTCACTGCAATTCCCAGCACCTCAAATTTCGCGCCTCGCAGCAAGTTGGAAGCCCCCACGAAAGCGCGTCCCGGATATTCGCCGTGGAAATATGTTTTGTAAACACCGTTAAACGTGTCGTAGAGCTTCAGGTCAGTGCAGAAAACCTGGATCGAAACCACATCGTCCATGGTCAGCCCGGCTAGTTCCAGCGTCTGTTTGATTCCTTCCATCACCAGGCGAGCCTCCTCTTCGGCGCTCGCCGGCGGCATACCTGTCTTGGCGTCCAGCCCGATGTGTCCGGCGATGTAGAGCGTGTTGCCAACGAGCACGCCGTCGCTGAAGGGAAGCGCTTTCATATCGCTGGCCCGCGGTTTTACGATGTGCTTCCGGTCTTGCGCCGCAGCCCCAACGCAAATTACGAGAAGCATCAGCCCTACAAGAATTCGTAATTTCATGGTCTCTCCTCACGAATGGAACGAAGATTGGACTCGAAGACTACCACTGTCAGCGGTAAGCGGCCAACAATCTGGCCTTAGTGTTCTTTCCCTTAACGGTCTGAGTGTGACGAAGAACGAGGTGTCCGTCTCCCCGAGACCAGGAGGAAAGCAGGCACATGAGCATTGCGAAATCGGTGCGGGCGTCACTCACCATGAACCAGAATCCCAGGCCAGCGCGTGTCAACTCTGGAATCTTCGTGGTTACGATGGCCTTGCAGATGATTACACGAAGGGGAACTGCTGCGATGCGAGTCCACAATCCAGCCAGTACCAGCAGCCCGCAAACGATTTCAAGTGTTCCCACAAAGTGCGCCGTAAACGCCGGATACGGGAATCCGATCCGTGCGAACCGCTCCACCCCCAACTTGGCGTCGGTGTACTTCAGGATGCCCTGAGTGAAGAAAATCAATCCTACAGCGATGCGGATGAAAATCGTGCCCCTGAAACCGTTGGAGTTCTCACGAAAAGTCGTTTGGCTCACCTCGCGGACCTTCCCGCCACCGAATGCGGCTAGGAAAGAAATCTTATCGTTTCCCCCACCAGTTCCGCCGTCGGCTTATAGGGGGCGCCCGGCGCATCGTATTCAATCGAACAATATCCTTTGTAGCCATTCTTTTTCAGAATGGCAAACGTGCGCGCCAAGTCCACATGCACGGCCTTACCCTGTTCATCGACCTCGCCATCTTTCACATGGCAGATTCCATAGGCATGCGCGAACATCGCATCGATGGCGCGATACGCATAGTCCTCGTCATGCGCCGCCAGGGTATTGCCGAAATCCGGCAAGGCCCGCAACCACTCGCTGTTCACCTTCTCAATCACCTGCATCAGAAAAAATGGATCCTCGCTCACCGGGTTGTCATTTTCCAGATGCACAACGACATTTTTCTTCGCCGCAAATTCCGCCACACGCGCTAGAGTATCGGCCGCACGCCCCACGTCTGGCTTGGAATCCTTCGCCGCTTGGACGTGCGTGCGAATGCTCGGCGAACCCAGGGCCGCGCCGACGTCCACCCATTTCTTGCCCGAAGCAATGGCCCGCTCGCGCTCGGCCACATCCCGTGAATATTGGCTGTGCTGGTCATCCACCGCGATGTCCACTACCGCGGAATGAGCCCTCTCCATCGCCGTGCGGAACTCTTCCAGATATTTCGCATCCGTGGAAGGAAAGATGCGGCTCCACGGCTCGATCTTGTGGATATTGAATTTCTCGGCCACATGCGCCGCAAAGTCCTTTAGTTCAATCTGCTGTGGTGCTGGAACCGTGCCCGAATTCTCGCCGTTCGATCCTTTCGGACTCACGATGAATTCGCGAAAGGGATACGCCGCCACCGCCACGCGTTGCCGCGGATCCGAGGGAAACGCAAAGGTTGGCCCAGATCTTCCCACCACGCCCGCAGAAAACGGCAAGAGCCACGCCCCTGCCGCCGCAGCAGCGCACTCCCCAAGAAATTTTCTTCGATTAGCCCGGTTCATGCGCGCCAGTGTACCAGAGGAATTTCCGCCTCACGTCCTAGCATCGCGCCAACCTAAATGCGTTCCCACGGGACGCGTCCGCAATCAGAACAAACCGCCGGAAAGCGGCGTGCCAGCACCTGCTGACCCGCTGCCAAAGTGGTGGGATTGGATGGTCACGCAAAAACCGACGCCACGGCCGAACGGAAAACTATGTCTGAGGTCCACAGTCTGAGTCCAAAGTCTAAGATCCAAAGTCTAAGATCCGAAGTCTGAGATCCGAAGTCTGAGATCCGAATTAATCTCCGTCTTGGATCGGTCCCAGGGGATCCAAGGTCCGGCGTCCGACTTTAGCGCCACTTCCGCAGTTGCTTCCACACCTGAACGAGCGTCTGCATTTGCCGCGGGCTGGGAAGCCGGCTGTAGATCAAACGGCAATCCCGGTAGGCCTGCTCGTAGAAATCCCGAACCGCGCCCAAGCTGAGGTGTGCGAGGTTGTGTCGCAAGTCCCGCAGGTCCTTTTCGCTCAAGATGTCCACCTTCTCGCGATCGGGACGCCGGGCCATGGCAAAGAGGATGTTAGCATATTCGTTTTTTGTTCGCCTACAATTGGGAAGAAAAGATGCAGTTCGTGAGGGATTTTCGGCAACTAGATCGACCGCTTGCCAACAGCGCTTCGCCTCTGGGCTGACGGAGACTTCCCTGAATGACCGCCACTTCGCGCGTCAACTAACCAATTTCTCGGGTGTCCGTCTGAATCATGACAATGAGGGATCGATTATGCCTAGACAGCTCCCGTTTTTGGCGATCATATATCGGATAGGCGACAGTCTCAACGTTGCGGGGATACGCCGATGAGATCCCTTTGCCACAAGTCTCTGCTTCTGGTGCTGGCGCTCGCCATTCTGGGTTCGACTATTGCCCCTCGCGCGACGGCTGCGGAGGTTGATCGAAATGGCCAGAGCTGGATCGGAACCTGGGCAGCAGCTCCACAGCGTGGTATATCAGGTCGTGTCCAAACGTTCGGCAATCAGACTCTGCGCCTCATCGTGCACACCAGTGCCGGTGGGAAAAAGGTCAGGATCAGGCTCTCGAATATTTTTGGTGAGCAGCCATTGCTTATTGGGAGCGCACATATTGCTCGGCGTGCAACAGGGGCTGACATCGATCCGGCTTCCGACCGAACGCTGACATTTCACGGGCGCCCATCCATTCGCATAGCTGCACGATCCGAGGTAAAAAGCGATCCGGTCGAGCTGGACGTGGCAGCAGTATCGGATTTAGCAGTGAGCCTTTTCTTCCCAAGTCCAACAGAGGCAAAGACGACGCACATCTTGGCGTTGCAGACGAACTATCTCTCTCCCGAGACGGGGGATTCGACTGCAGCGACGAACTTTCCGGTCGCCAGAACAATCGTTGCTTGGCCATTCCTGACGGGAGTGGACGTCGCGACATCATCTCGCGGATCGACTATCGTGGCTTTCGGTTCCTCAACGACTGACGGCGACGGTTCCACGAAGGATGCCAATCGCCGGTGGCCCGATGTGCTTGCGGAGCGGTTGCAGAAGGCGGGCGACGCCAACGTAGGCGTCCTCAACGAAGGCATCATCGGCAATCGGCTGCTAAGCGACAGCCAAAGCCCGCGACAGACCGGCGGTCCGCTAGCAGCGACTTTTGAGCAACTAGGACCGGCGCTGGGCACAGCGGGCGTGGCACGGTTCGAAAGAGACGTGCTCAGTCAAGCTGGCGTAAAGTATGTCATCCTCGTGCTAGGTATTAATGACATCCTTTTCCCGGGCTCGTTCATATCGGACAGCGAAAGCGTTAGTGCGCAAGCAGTGATTGCCGGAAATCGGCAGCTCACTGCGCGCGCTCACAAGAAGCACATTCGAGCCATCGGGACAACTGTCCCACCGTTCGAGAATGCGATCTTTCGGCCACCGTTCTTCAATGGCTTCTACACTCCGGAGAAGGAAAAGACCCGTCAAGCGGTCAATGACTGGATTCGTCGCAGCGGTGAGTTCGATGGCGTTATCGATTTGGACGAGGTTGTACGGGATCCGAGCCGTCCCACACAATTGTTGCCTGCATACGACAGTGGAGACCATTTGCATGTGAATGATGCAGGTAACGTCGCGCAGGGGAATGCGATTCCCTTGGCGTTGTTCCATGGTCGTTAAAGTCGAGGCAGGCTTGTAATCGATCCGACAAAGGGTACACCTGAGGTACACGGCGCCATGCGACCAAACTAAGTTGTTGATCCTAAATGCGGACAAGTATGGTGGAGGCGGCGGGAGTCGAACTATCCAGCGTGTTGAGAACACATAAGTTATTGATTCTAGAAACTGCCAGAAGCGTTAAGAAGACCCCATTGCCCGATCCATTATACGTTTATTGTACGAAAATACTCTTGCTTTGGAGTTCCGCAGACACCAAACAGTGGCCACAGTATCCCATAAATTCCGCGGGCAGGATCGAGAAAAGATACCCAGCTTCCTCCGATACCGCAAGCCACCGACTTGCCATTTCCTCGCCATGCCCGCTTGCCCTCTCGTAATTTCCGGGCTGCTCGTCATGCGACCTAAATCGATGCCAAATGCGGAGATCACTTCGTACGAGCCGACTTATCATTATCGATCTGCATGACCCGGTCCGGATTACTTCCGGATAGCCGAAAATTACCGGCCAATTTAATGAATCGCTCTCGGCGAAACCGCCACCCGACGTGTTCTGGAGAGTGAGAAGTTGTATTCTCTTCCAGTTGGATTTTCCACTTCAGGTAGAGAAGTC
>Ga0070717_10001567_pt1 | contig 15841 bp, 8 predicted proteins | sample LARL113metaG_FD_71366 | JGI IMG/M metagenome (GOLD analysis project Ga0070717, IMG submission 71366) | Corn, switchgrass and miscanthus rhizosphere microbial communities from Kellogg Biological Station, Michigan, USA - LAR L11-3 metaG | ecosystem: Host-associated > Plants > Roots > Rhizosphere ... | reverse complement strand
CCGATGGGAATCCAGCCCCGCGGTGGGGCAGCGGATTGATGAAGGTTAAGGCGACACCCAACGGGCCACTTGCGGTGGATACCCAGGGCGGAGTGTTCACGGAGAGGGGAGAACGCGTCGCGACGCTTCCACCGAGTGAGATCCTGGATGTGGAGGAGTGGCGCGGTCACCTCTGGGTTTTGGCCCGATTTCCCGATCAATCGATTTGGCTCGGAACGGTGGATCGCGCCACCGGACAATGGGTGCCCTACGATGCTCCGGTGGGGCGTTCGGCTCGCCGCCTCGTGGGCGGCCGTGAGTCGCTTTTCGTGGCGCGCTCCGAGGGCATCTTAGAACTGCGCGACCCGTCTGTGCTGTCTATCCCTGAACCAGAGGTGACCATCGGGGGAGACTACGAAATCGCAGTGCCAGCGTCGTCCCATCTCTCGAGCGAGAGCGACGCGGTGACGCTCTTGTTTCCCCCGCCGCGTTTGGGGCCTTGGTCCAACCCTTCTTATAGCGTGCAGGTGGCCCGAGGGAACTGGGACGGCCCAACCGCCGCTGCGCAAATGCGACTGACTCGACTGGCGCGGGGAACCTCCACCGTCGCGATCAGGGCAAATTGGGCCGGTATTGAGAAATCCATGACGGTGTCGGTCACTCGCGACCGTCCGTGGTGGGGCGGCTGGGCGGCGTGGCTGGTCTATACTGCGGCGGCCGCCGCGCTGGTTTATCGGGTGATCGGCTGGAGAACGCTCCAGTTGAAAAAACGGGCGGAGATGCTGGAGCGGCAGGTGGAGGAACGCACCGCCGAGCTGAAGAAAGCGCAGAAGGCGCGCGAAGATTTTTTCTCCACCATCAGCCACGAAATTCGGAATCCGCTGAATGGGGTGGTCGGGATCTGCGACATCTTGGGGAATTCCGAGGAGGACGATCCCCGCCGGACTCGGCGCCACGTCAAAACCTTGCGCGGCTGCGCGGATCAGCTCCGCACCATTTTGGACGATGTGCTGGATTTCTCGCGAATCGATCGCGGCGACATTCAGATTTACGACGAGGTGTTCGAGATCGCTGCCGCGATCGACGGGGCGGTACGCAGTGTCGATCCGAGCTTGGAAAAAACCGTGCTGCACTTACCTCTGCGCGAGGTCTGGGTTCATGGAGACGAAGGCAAGATCCGGCAGATCGTGACCAATCTGGTGTCGAACGCCTTGAAATACGGCGTGCCTTCGGCCGCCCAGGTTTTCCTCGAAGCCGAAGAACAGCCCGGCGGCCCGGTGGCCCTTCGTATTCGTGTAAGGAATACGGGAAGCACGCTCAGCCCGGAGGAGATCGATCGGATCTTCAACGAGTTCGTCCGCGGGGACGATGCGCTGCGGCGAAAGATCCCCGGCTCCGGTTTGGGGCTGGCGGTCTCGAAACGAATGGCCGAAGCGATGAAGGGCAGCTTGAGCGCAAGCAGCGCGGAGGGTTTAACCGAATTCAAACTCTCCCTCCAACTGGTTCACGGAGAGCCCTTGGAGGAAAACGCGCCGGAGCCGACCGGCCCTTTCGAGCGTTCGCGGGCCCTGGCGATCGAAGACGAAGAGTACAATCGCACCGTCTTGGGCTTTCATCTCGCGCAGCTCGGGTACCAAGTCGATTGGGCCAAAGACGGGGCATCGGCCCTGCAGTGGGCGCGGGAGGCGGGTTATGATTTGATCCTGACCGACTTCATGCTGCCGGACATGACAGGGGACGAACTGGCGCGGCAGCTCCTCAAGCTGCTGGCCGACCCCAAACCGCCGATCATCGCGGTGACGGCTTATTCGACCCCGGACAAAATCGCCCAGGCCAAGGCGGCCGGCATCACCGGTTTCGTGACCAAGCCTGTATCCAAGAAAAAACTTCAGGCGGCGATCCTCGGCGCGACGGCTAATTTCGAGGTGAGGCCGCCGACCAAGCAAGACCCCACGCTGCAGTACGATTTTACGGTCTTCGCGCGGATGAATGACGGACGCCGCTTGCTGGCCGAGTTTTCCGAAGGATTGATGGCGGACTGGGAAACGGTGGCGAAGGAATGTAATTCTGGCCTAGGCGAACGGCATTTGATCCTCGCGATTCACACCTTCAAGTCGCGCGTTTTGGTCGCGCACGCCGGAGAAATCGCGGAGCAGCTCAGCTTGTTGGAAGAGGCGGTGGCGGAAGAACGCAAAGCCGACGTGACTCGACTCGTCGCGGTCATCCGGCCGATGGTGACGGAGCTCGCGGCGCGCGCGCGCGAAGAGGCTTTTGTGTAGGAGGAAGGGAGTAGCGCCAGCTGCAAAAAATCACGCATGGAGCCTGGTCTCGGACTTGAATGCCGAACTCATTCGATCCGTTTTACAGAAGCAAACGAAGAAAACAAAGAGCGGGTTAAAAGTAGGGAGTCTCCAAGAGAACAGCGCGAATGGAAACTTGGAATTTCGAATGACCAGTCCCTCTTCGTTCCCTTTGTTCTCTTCTGTAAAAACTATTCTGCCGTCTTAGGCGGACACGGCGGTTTGGACTTGATCCTTAAGACAACCCGGGCGGTTACAATTGGGCGGGCGGGAGGCCGGCGTTGGGTCGTCGCCTTTCCACTAAATCTTGGAAAAGCCTTTTTCCAGAGCGTACTTCATCAACTCTCGCTCTTTGTGAATATCGAGCTTGGTCATGATCCGCTTCCGATGTTCCAACACCGAGGCGAGGCGAATGGCCATTTTTTCCGCGATCTCCTCGTTCGACCTTCCTTCTCCGATGTAGCGCAGCATCTCCTGTTCGCGAGGCGTGAGGATCTTGTTGAAGAAATCGGGCTTGGCCTGGATGCGCCGCCGCATCTGTTGGACGGTGGGAGAAAAAAACATCCCCCCGGACATCACGATCCGTATTGCCTGGTGCAATACAGCGGTCTCGTCGTTCTTGTGCACGAAGCCCGGGATGCCAGCTTCGGCGGCCCGGTAGACGATGAACTCGTGTTTCGGATCGACCGAGGAAAGGATGATGATCGGCGGGGCGCCGGCGTGTTCCGCGGTCTCGGAGATCCAGTCGAGCGCGGTGCCGTCGGGTAATTCCAAATCCACGACAGCGAGGCTGAATTCGGAAACGCGGTGGCTCAACGCCCGCAGCTCCGCGACGGTACGCGCCTCGGTGAACTTGCATCCTGGATACTGATCGCTCAGCTCCCGTTTGATCGCATTCCGAAACATGTTCTGGTCCTCCACCACCAGGAAATGAATGGAAGGGTGGAGCGGCGCCGCGCCCATCGCTGGATGACTAACGCCCATGGCTTTCCTCCAACCAGGTCAGAAACTGCAACTCTGGCGGTAGCCGTTTGACGGCACTGCTGGGTGGGCGATGGAGTGAATTCCAGGGAGCGGGCATGGGGGAGATCGATGGATTGATCTTCACGTCAGCGAACTTTGAAAGAGTACTAGGATTAAAACTTTCGAGCAAGCGCTGTCTCATGGTTGAGGCCCTGAGTAGATTTTTTCCTGCGCTCGTTCCGCCGATCAGATCGGTTCCGATTTTTGTCTAAGACTGACGTTAGAGTACGTAGTGACCTGGTGGTGACACAAGGTCACACGCCCACGGTTCACTCTGTAACGAAGAGGCAACTACAGTGGTTCGTTGGGAGGGCTTGCCGGCGCGCGAAGGCTTTCAAGCTGGGCCGCGAAGTGGCTGATTCCCGAGGCGAGAGCTTGGGCGATTGCTTCACGGTAAGCGGGCGTCGCGACGCGAGCGGCTTCGGCGTCGTTGGTCAGAAAAGCCGGTTCGACCAGAACGGCGGGGCACTTGAGCCAACGGAGGACGCCGAGATGCATGATTTTTTTTCCTCGATCCTCGGATTTCAGTTCATCGAGCAGTGCGCGGTGCAACGCCTGCGCGAGAACGGTGTTCCAGTGGTCGAATCGGTTTGCCGGCTGATCGGTGGTGAGAAAATCGGGGTCGTCCTTGTCGGATTCACTCCAGGAATCGGTCGAATGCTGGTGGGCGGGAGCATAAGTGTAGACTTCCACTCCGCGGGTCGCCTCAACGTCTTTCAGCACGGCGTTGAAGTGGATGCTGACGAAAAGATCGGCGTGGGCGCGGTTGGCGATTTGTGCACGGCGGATCAGGTCCTCTGACTTCGGACCGAGAAGCACGTCCCGAGTGCGAGTCATCACCACTTTGTAACCCAACTCGACCAGTCGTTTCTCAAGACGGCGGGCAACGTCCAGCGCGGCCTCTTTTTCTACTACGTGGACCTTTGGATTCGAGGTGCCGGGATCTTCGCCACCGTGACCTGCGTCCACCGCGATGATCTTTGGGCTGGAGGGCAGCGCCACGCCGAACCCCGGCCGGAGCAGGGGCGTGAGGCAGCGCTCGAAGTCGATCCGACTGACAGAGAGTTGTCCGGAGGAAGAGAGAATGCGGTGCCCAAGGTAGACGCGGAGCCCGTTTACCTTAGCCGGCCGCGCGTCGGCTTCGAGTTCGGCCCGCGCGGACCCGTTTTGCAGGATGACTTTTCGCCCGCGCTCTTTCCATATTAGCTGCGAGCCTAGGAGGCGACTGACCTCGATCACGTTGATATAGTCGGCGCTGCCCAAAACGGTTTTTCCGGCGTCGCTTTCGCCCGAGGTGGGCGGACGAGCGAGGGCCCCGGCAGCGCTGGACAGCCAGAGAAAGAAGACGAGCAAGGCCGCAACGAAGGCCTGGCCGCGTATCCGCTTGACGGTTACCGAATAAAACCGGGCTGGAGAAGCGGTTGAATCCATCGCTTCCTAGCCAAAACCTTTCGGCTCTGGAGAACGAGTACGATCAGACGAGCTAAGCGACTTTCGGGTCTGCGTTCAGCGAACGTGCTCCGTCTTCATCCATTGAACGGCGGTCCGCACGAGTTCGGCTCCACTTTCCAGTCGGAGTTTCAGTTTCAAGTGGTCGCGATGAGAGTCGACCGTCTTGGAGCTGAGGTTGAGGGTCGAGGCGATTTGGCGCGTGCTGAAACCCGTACCGATGAGCTGGAAGACTTCCATTTCGCGGTCGGTCAGGCTGTCGATGGCGAACATCGAATCGTCGCCCCGACGTTTGTTGACCAGCCGGTCCAGCATCATCTCCTTCATCGTTTCACTGAGAAAGAGTTCGTTTTTCAGCACGGTCCGAATGGCCGCGATAATTTGCGCCGGGCCCTCGTGTTTCATGACGTACCCGCGAGCGCCGGCCCGCAGCGCCCGCTCGGCGTAGAGGCTTTCCTCGTGCATGGTCATGACCAGCAGAGGCAGTTCCGGCACGAGGGACTTGATGTTTTTCATCAACTCGATGCCGCTGACGTTTTTCAGGGAAATGTCGATGATCGCCAGGTCGGGAAGGGTGGTGCGGATGAGATCGAGGGCTTTGGGGGCACTGTCGGTCTCGCCGCAAACTTCCAGGTCGGGCTCGCGAGCAATCAAGGCCATCACACCACGCCGCGTGATGGGGTGGTCCTCAACAATCACAATTCTACGCTTCACCGCACACATCTCAGAGGCCGGGGGAGGACTGACGATCGATGCAGGTGTATTTTCCATAAGGTAGACGATGGGGTTGAATAGGGGCAAATCGTGCAGCAGGGGAAAGAAAGTGAGATCAATCGGGAGGACGATTCAACTGTATCCAGAAAGTACTACCTTCTCCCGGCTCGGAGTCCACGCCGACCAAGCCGCCCATTCTTTCGGCCGCCTTGCGGACGATGGTCAGCCCGATGCCGGTGCCGTCGTAGTGACTGGCTGGATGCATCCGTTCGAACATCCCAAAGATCCGCGCCTGCCATTCCCGGGGGATGCCGATGCCGTTGTCCCGCACGAGGAGACGGATCTGGTCGCCCACCGCCTCGGTCCAGACTCGAACGTAAGGCTTGCGTCCTGGAGCCACAAATTTCACTCCGTTGGTCAACAGGTTGGAAAGACACTGGGTGAGATAAGCCTCGTGTCCCATGATAGGCAGGAGTGGCGTTTCCACGACCACCTCGGCCAGCGGGGGCTGCAGCGCCGGATTTTCGGCGATGAGTTGGCGCAAAAGAGGCGCAACCTGCATGGGCTGAAGCCGGACATCTTCACGAACGACGTGGGTATAGCTCAATACGTCGCGGATTAGCTGGTCAAGCCGGCGCGCCGCGGCGGAGATGCGCTTGAGATAATCGCGACCCTGCTCGTCGAGCTGTGGGCCGTATTCATCTTCAACGATTTGAGAGAATCCCTGCATGGCCCGGAGGGGCGCCCGCATGTCGTGGGACAGGCTGTAAGAAAATCTTTCGAGTTCCGAAACGGTTTCCCGCAGTTCAGCGGTGCGCTCGGCCACGACGAACTCCAGGTCTTTGGCGTGGCGCTGGAGTGCGGCTTGAGCGGCTTGGAGCTCTTCTTCCGCCTTTTTTCGCAGGGTCAGATCGTAGTTCACGCCGATAATGGTGGGGGAGGCATCCCCGCGCTCTTGCACCACATCGCCCTTGCTGCCGATCCAGCGCACTTCGTCGTCCTCCCGCGGGATGCGAAACTCAGCTTCGAAATGCTCGCCCCCGCGCGCGGCGCGGGCGAGTTCGGTCGAAACCGCAGCTTGATCCGCCGGGTGGATACGCTCGACCAGCCGCTGAGATTCGATCGTTCTCGTGTCCGGCGGCAGTCCGAAAAATTCGGATACACGAGAATCGATTTCCACCAGGCCAGAAGCGGTATCGAAATGCCACATACCCAGTCGCCCCGCATCCATCGCGAGTTTCAGGCGCTCCTCATTCTGGCGGAGCACCTGTTCGATTTTGGCCCGCTCGATGGTGGACCAGCAGCGCTCCACCACCGTTTTCAAGAGGTCGATTTCATCCTCGGTCCACTGCCGCGGCCGGTCCTGGTGCACCGCCATCATGGCCTGCAGCCGACCCTCCTTGATCAACGGGCAGCAGATGATCGCCTTGACGCTGATGGCGGTAAAACCCTCGGAGCGGTCGGCCGACAGCTCGCGATCCACGTCGCGCAGAATCAAGGTTCGACCTTCGTGCATATCGCGTTCCGCGCGGTTTCCAAAAAGAGAGAGACGGTATTTGCCCACGCAGCTAGGAACACTGCGGGCGTAGTCGAGCGGAATGGTGAAGTGCTCGCCGTCCGCCGCGACATCCGCATAGGCGCAACGCGAGACATGGAAGTGTTCTCCGACCGCGCGAGTGATCACCGCCATGATCTGAACGGGATCGCGGAGGGTTCGCGTTGCTTCTCCGAGCTCGTTTAAAAAGCGGAGTTTTCGTTCGTTTTGCCGGAGGACTTTTTCCGCGTGCTTCCGATCGGTGATATCGATGAACGCGGCGATGATGAAACCCGGCTTTGGCTCTTTCGCCGCGCTGAACCAGACTTCGAGGGGAAATTCAGAGCCGTCTCTTTTTCGCGCGAAAATTTCGTGGCGCTGGTGGGCTCCGCGTTCGGCGGAAAGCGGTTGGAGCAGCTCTCGCAAAAACGAGACGGACGATCCCTCTGCGCCGCGGCTGGGTAAAATACGTTCGATCGATTGACCGAGCAGATCGGATCGCGCATACCCGAAGAGATGCTCGGCCTGGAGATTGACCATGAGGATACGTCCCTCGTCGTCCAAGATCAGCAGGCCGCTCGGCGCGCCGTCGAGCACGGCCGCCAGTTGCGCCTCTCGAGCAGTCAGCGCGGCCGTCACCTGAGTCCGCGCCATGGCTTCGGAAAACAAGTGGGCGATGGAGGCGAAGAGATCCAGTTGCTCTCGTCGAAACTGGGGCTCGCGCCGCGTCCCAAAGGAGAGCGTCCCAAGCAACGTTTGATGCGCGACCAACGGATAACAGGCATAAGCCGTGACGCCGAGGTCACGGATAAACTCGGTCAAGGGATCCTGCGAGCTCTGCACGTCCTCAAAGACATGAGGCTCGAGGTCTTTGGCCGCGGAGCGACAAATCGCGGCGCCAAAGTCGAGCGTTTCGATTCGGTTGGCTACTTCATTCCCGATGCCGCGATAGGCTCGCAATTTCAGCTGCTCTCGAGGGGATCCGACGACAAAGTGGAAATAGAAATCGAGGTTAAACGACGCGACCAGCCGATCGAAAATGCGGTCGAGTAAGTTGAGCGGATCATCCGTAACGAGGAGATTTCGGGCCGTGTCGGAGAGGAGCTGAAGCCGCTCGATGCTGGAGCGCACCTCGCGATCGGCGCGTTCGCGTTCCGTCAGGTCGCGGATAACGATGGTGTATCCAGTAATCCCCTTCGTTGAATCCTGCACCGCGGTGACGATGACCGTGGCCCAGAACCGCGCGCCGCCCTTGCGCGCGAGGATGCAATCCATCGACGCAGCTCCCGCTTCGGCCGCGACCCGAAAAGGATTTTCGCGACGTTCGCCTGCCGGCTCGCTGGGGATTAAGAACCGTTCGGCGGGGGAGCCGATGGCTTCTTTTTCACTGTAGCCCAGAACGTGTTCGCAGCCTCGGTTCCAAGTGGTGATTTTGCCGCCTGCGTCGCTGCTAAAAATTCCGTGATCCTTGATTTGAGCGACGGCGGTCTGGAATTTGTGCTCGCTCGCGTTGAGCGCGGCGCGGAGTTGTTTCCTTTCTGAAGCATCGCGGACCATCTTGGCATAACCGACCAAAGCATCGTGTCCGTCGCGCAACGCGGTGGTTGCGCCGCTCGCCCAGAAAATGGAACCATCGTGACGGACGAGCCAATTTTCATCGTTAGCGACGTCGGCTTCAGCGGCGGTTTGCAATTCGCGTTCCGGCATCCCACTCGCTTGATCTTCAGACCGAAAGAGCCGCGCGAAATACTGACCGATAATATCATCCTTACTGTAACCAAAAAGCCGCTCTGCACCGAGATTCCAAGAGATGATTTTCCCCTCGAGATCCAGCGCTATGATCGCAAACCCGACCGAGTCCTCGAGCAGCAGTTGACCGATGAACGCGGTCTGCGGCGATGGCCCGTGAGAAGAATGGGTCTGGAAGAAAGGCGCCATAACGGGGTGTGTCGCGGGAATACAAATCACTGAAACGCACGACCCACGCCACTGCACGTCTGGAAGTCTGTCCAACGGTAGGCGAAATTCAGTTTCGTCGGATAGGCATATGTATTAGAGGGATTTACACCAGCTAGCAGAAGGCGCCTCTCGTTGTTCGCACCTAGCGAAGGAATAAATCAGCGACAAAATCTTCGTGCATTTAACCCGGTTTTTTCCCGCAACCTTGCTGGTTGCATACTCCTTACTTTGCTTTTCTGAAGCCAGCCGACGTGAGCGAAACAAATTTTTCTGACGCCCTTTCGTTTCGGAACTTTTCCAAAGCGGAGAGCTCTACGGCGGAGCCCAATTTCCATGGGCAGCGTGATGCTATTCTATTTCCAATTCCTAGCAAAAACCTTGGCAGCCGCGGAAGGGCAACCTTCCGATCCGATGGTGGTGCATTCGTTGGTCCAGGCGGACAATGTCGATTCAGCAGCCGACCAAGTGACCAACAGCATGAGGTCCGTGTATTTGAAAATTGGCGACGTTCGGCGGGCTTTTGTCGTTCGTTCGCTGGAAGAACTCGGCCAGGATCGCCGGTTGTTGAGCCTTTCTCAGCAGGCGGCGCGATCGCGGTACGCTTTCCTCTTTGAGTTTTCGAATGGGACGGAGGCGCTCTGTGGTCCCTCGCTCTCTCAGTTTATTTCCACTCATTCGCCTTATCTCGGAAAGAGTGACGCTCCTCAGGCCGCGCTGTCGACGCCCACGAGTGCTTAGGCGAAACAGAACGCCCGCCTAGGGCGTGTTGGCTGCGGTCTCGATCGGTTTGTCGTCGGTTTTTTTTCCGCTCGGAGTGGACGCCTCCACAGGCGTGCTTCCCGCAGTTTCTTTTTGCGGGCTGCCAAAAGGCCATTTCACGCTCGGCAGATGATTGCGGACGGCGGGAATACAAATCCCGATTGCGCTCGTGGCGATCAAACCAACGGCGACAAACCGCATCAGCTTCTTTGCGTGGCGGACCCGCCTCCGCCATCTTCCGTTGAAGCGCCGATGGATGTAATTCTCGAGTCGTTCGATTTCTGGCCAGGGTCCTTCCGCCCACACACTCCTGCTGTCAGCGTCCCAATGAACGCTGATTTTTTTCGCTACCCGGATTTCCATCGCGCGCGGAGGATTGCCTGAGGTTTGGACAATTTCAGGCTTCAACCCTCGCCGCTGAAAATCGCGGAGCAGGAGCTCAATGTGGTAGTGATAATTAACTGCCATAATTCTCCGATGACGCAGGCACCGTGCCTACGAGAAGCGCATCTGGACCCCGCGTTGAATTTTTGGAGCCGCGCTATTTTTAGCCGACTAGGGCGAGACTCCGAATTACGCGCAAGTGATTTTCTTCAAGGAATCGAGGAGCGACTCTGAAATCCGTTACTCTAAGCCGAGCAAGCGGATAGGTTATGGCTGCTGGTTTGCATAAATTTTGTGGCGATTGAGTTACGAAAGCAGCCAGACGTTTTTAACCCTTTTTTCGCTCTGTATGCGTTTTCCCCCTACAGGCGGCGCCCGAGGTTTCCTCAGTGCGATCAGGGGTGCGGCCCGAACGGCAGCCCATGCGATAAGGCCAGGAGCTTACCAATGATCTGTGATCCGAAGCGTTGTAGGTCGGGTCCTCTCGTTTGCGTGACGAGCGGGATCTAAGGCGAGTCAGGGCCTCAACCCTGTCGTGAAAGAATCACTACAAATTTTGTGCAGGCTTTCCGGTCGAGGGACGGCACATGAGGATTGCGAAAGGCTGGAGAGCAAGCATGACCGGTTTTCTTTCTGCTGCGCTCACTGCTGTTTTGTCATGGCCCTCGAATCCACGCCCCTCCGTCTGCTTTGTCCGAAGCTTCCCGCCGGAATTCTTTACGGTGGCGACTACAATCCCGAGCAATGGCCGGAGGATGTTTGGCAAGAAGACGTGCGTTTGATGCGCGAAGCCGGTGTGAATTTGGTCAGCGTCGCGATCTTTGCCTGGGCGCGGCTGGAGCCAAGGCCAGGGGAGTTTGATTTCGCCTGGTTGGATCGCATCCTCGCCTTGCTGTGGGAAAACGGAATTTCGGTGTGCCTCGCCACGGCGACCGCGGCGCCGCCGGCCTGGTTGGCGCGGGCTCATCCCGAAAGTTTGCCGGTGGAAGCGGACGGCACGCGGCTGTCCTTCGGCTCGCGCCAACATTATTGCCTCAACAGCCGCGCCTATCGTGAGCGATCCGCCGAGCTCTGCCGCCAACTCGGACGGCGTTACGCTGATCATCCCGCGGTGGCGCTTTGGCACATCAACAATGAAATCGGATGCCATACGCACGCGTGTTATTGCGATGTTTGCGCGGCGGCCTTTCGCGTGTATCTGGATTCTCGTTACGAAAATCTCGAGGCGCTCAACCGAGCGTGGGGTACGGCGTTTTGGGGCCAGATCTATGGTGATTGGGAGGAGATTATGCCGCCGCGAAAAGCACCGACCTTCCGCAATCCGGGGCAGGTGCTGGATTACCACCGCTTCATGAGCGACGCGATGCGCGACATCCTGGTCGGCGAAATCTCCGCGCTGCGTTCGGTTGCGCCCGACGCGAAAGTCACGACCAACGGACTCACCTTTCCCAAACCCACGGATTATTGGGAATGGTACAAGCACGTGGACATCGCCGCCTGGGATGCTTATCCGGACCCGACCGGCGGGCTGAACGAGGCGCGGGCGACGGCGTTTTGTCATGATCTTTTCCGCAGCCTGCGTGGCGGTCTGCCGTTTATTTTGATGGAGCAAGTCACGTCTCAGGTGAATTGGCGCCCGACCAACGCCTTGAAAGCTCCCGGCCAAATGCGTGCGTTGAGTTATCAAGCGATGGCGCGCGGTGCGGATGGAGTGATGTTTTTCCAATGGAGAGCTTCGAAAGCCGGCGCGGAAAAATTTCATGGGGCGATGCTGCCGCACTATGGTCCGGAGGGACGCGTTTTTCGCGAGGTGCGGGAGCTCGGCGCGGAGCTAAAGAAGCTGAGCCGGGTCGCGGGTGCGCGTGTCGCGAGCCGCGTCGCATTGATCGTGAGTTGGGAAAACCGCTGGGCGCTAGAATTCGAGACCAAGCCCACGCAGTTCGATTATCAAGAAATCCTGCACGCGTTCTATGAACCGCTCTGGGAGCTGAACATCGCGGTCGATATGGTCCCTCCGGATGCCGAGCTGAGCCGTTACGACGTGGTGATTGCGCCGGCGCTGTATCAACTCTCGGCCCCGCAGACGGAGCGACTACGACGTTTTGTCCGCGGAGGCGGAGCGCTCGTGATGACGTATTTTAGCGGCATCGTTGACCCGCAGGATCAGGTTTGGCTGGGCGGATATCCGGCCCTGCTTCAGGACGTCCTCGGACTCGCGGTCGAGGAGTGGCAGCCGCTCGCGCCCGGCGCGACCACGACGATGGCAGAGGCCGGCAAAGTCAAAGCAACGGAAGTCACCTGCACGAAGTTTTGCGAAGGGATCGATCTTCGCGGGGCCACCGCACTGACGACTTATCGCGCGGGCATCTTTTCCGGGCGAGCCGCGTTGACCCGGCATGCTTTTGGAAAAGGAGAGGCTTACTACTTTGGGACCTTGCCGGCGTCGGCCGCGCGGACGGATTTTTTTGCGACCCTGTTAAAACAACGAGGCATCGAAGCTCCGATCCAGACGGATGCCGGAGTGGAGGTCGCGGTGCGGGAAGGCGAGGGACGACGATTCCTCTTTGTCGTCAATCATCAGGCCAAGGAGGCGCGCGTCCATTTTGGAAAGAGGACAGGAAAAGACCTACTCAGCGGACGGAGCTGCGTTGGAAGCGAGACCCTCGAGCCCTTCGGCGTGCGCGTAGTGGAAAGCTGATACGCCTTCGGGGAACGACGGCTTCTCTGGAAACGCGTTTGAGTGGTCAAAGAAGGCAGACCGCTGAAAAAGGTGAGCGTGAATGAGTTTCGGCGTATTCGTTTTCCGAATTCACGCCGGGAAGGCGCGGCTGCTGGATCGGCGCCGAGCGAAAGCCAGGCCCCTGTCTTTAAGAGGTCGGACGTGGTTAGGCTTCGGTTTTGTTTCGAGCCAAAACGGTGAAAAGTTCTTTCAGCATGGCCGGAGTCGGCGGTTTTACCAGGTAGGCGGCGGCACCGAGCTCACGGGCGCGACGTCGATCGCGCTCTTCCGGGGAAGAGGTAAGGATAACGACCTGGGTATTTTCGAGCGTGCCTTGTCGACGCATCGCCTCGAGCACCTCAAAACCGGTGCAGTAAGGAAGCTTCAGGTCGAGAAAGACCAACCCGGGCGCGGGTAAGTTGCCCGCTCCGCCCGTTCCCGCCGAGGTCAAGAAATCCGAGGCTTGCTGGCCATCGGTCAACACCCGGACGGGTGCGGTGATCCCGGCCCCTTTCAGGGCACGACGCATGAAGAAGATGTCATCTTCATTGTCCTCTACCAGTACGATGAGTTCGTCGGTCATCATGACACAATTCAGCAGGCAGTTGTATTTAGAAAGTGGATAGAGGAAGAGGAAAGGCGCGCAGTCCGTGTAAGAAGCAATTTGATACCGGCACTCGCGATCAGACCAAGGATGCGCAATTGATGAACACACGCGGAGCCACGGTAGAGCCAGCGTGGAATTTAAAAGGCTCATCGGGAAATCTCCCGAGAAGATCACGAGGAATAGGCCGGCGCAGAGCAGAGGGTGACCCTGGTGAAACGGAAAAAAAGGCGATAGGGCCGTTTGTCTTCCCCATGGGTTTTCAGAGCAGGCGCTGGGGGACAGCCAGGGAATAGCGCAAAATAGTTTTCAATAAAACCATGGCTGCACGGTGTGAGATCCGGAAATTTCCCTATAACACGCTCGGGATCACTTGAGCTAAGCTACGCTTCACTCCGATCCGATAGCCTACTCAAACTGTGCAGCTTTTTGGCCCCGTTTTTTTGGGGCCCATTCTTTTTACCGAACCGTCCAGACGAAAATCCCCCATGGTCCTGTTAAATAAAATCACTGGTAGTCGGCGGCTCAACAAGCTTCAGCTGAGAGACGCGTTGACCGATCTTCGCAAAGGCAACTTCTCGGTCAGCCTGCCTGATGATTACGATGATGTGGATGGAGAGATCGCTCGCGAATTCAACGAGCTCGTCAGCATGAATCAGCGGCTCGCGCGTGAGTTGGACCGCATGAGCCAGGTGGTCGGTAAGGAGGGCCGCATTTCTCAGCGCGCGTCCCTCGGAGCGGTGAGCGGAGCTTGGCAGGATTCGATCAACTCCGTGAATACATTGATCAACGATCTGGTTCACCCCACAAGTGAGACGGCGCGCGTGATCGGTGCGGTGGCGAAAGGCGACTTGTCCCAGTCGATGGCGCTCGAGATCGAAGGCCGTCCGCTGGAAGGTGAATTTCTTCGCACCGCCAAAACCGTCAATACGATGGTGGATCAGCTTTCGTCGTTCGCGGCGGAAGTGACGCGCGTGGCGCGCGAAGTCGGTACGGAAGGAAAACTCGGTGGTCAGGCCGACGTGCCGGGGGTCGCCGGAACCTGGAAGGATTTGACCGACTCGGTGAATTCGATGGCGGGTAATCTGACCTCGCAGGTGCGTAACATCGCGGCGGTGACAACCGCGGTGGCGAACGGCGACTTGTCGAAGAAGATCACGGTCGACGTGCGCGGAGAAATTTTGGAGCTGAAGGACACGATCAATACGATGGTGGACCAGCTCAACTCCTTCGCCTCGGAAGTGACGCGCGTGGCGCGCGAAGTCGGTACGGAAGGAAAGCTCGGCGGTCAGGCCGACGTGCGCGGTGTCGCCGGTACGTGGAAGGACTTGACCGACAATGTGAATTTCATGGCGGGTAATTTGACCTCGCAGGTGCGCAACATCGCCGACGTGACGAAGGCGGTGGCGAATGGCGACTTGTCGAAGAAGATCACCGTCGACGTGAAAGGCGAAATCCTCGAGCTCAAGAACACGGTTAATACGATGGTGGACCAGCTCTCGTCGTTCGCGGCGGAAGTGACCCGCGTGGCGCGCGAAGTCGGATCGGAAGGAAAGCTCGGTGGCCAGGCCGACGTGCGCGGTGTATCCGGAACGTGGAAGGATTTGACCGACTCGGTGAACTCGATGGCGGGTAACCTGACCTCGCAGGTGCGTAACATCGCGGCGGTGACGACGGCGGTGGCGAACGGCGATTTGTCGAAGAAGATCACCGTCGACGTGCGCGGAGAAATTTTGGAGCTGAAGGACACGATCAATACGATGGTGGACCAGCTCAACTCCTTCGCTTCGGAAGTGACGCGCGTGGCGCGCGAAGTCGGTACAGAAGGAAAACTCGGAGGTCAGGCGCAGGTGCGCGGTGTATCCGGAACGTGGAAGGATTTGACCGACTCGGTGAATTTCATGGCGGGTAACTTGACCTCGCAGGTGCGTAACATCGCCGACGTGACCAAGGCGGTGGCGAACGGCGATCTCGGCAAGAAGATCACCGTCGACGTGAAAGGTGAAATCCTCGAGCTGAAGAACACGGTCAACACCATGGTCGACCAGCTCTCGTCGTTCGCGGCGGAAGTGACCCGTGTGGCGCGCGAAGTCGGTACGGAAGGTAAACTCGGCGGCCAGGCGCAAGTGCGCGGTGTTGCCGGTACGTGGAAGGACTTGACCGACAATGTGAATTTCATGGCGGGTAATTTGACCTCGCAGGTGCGCAACATCGCCGACGTGACCAAGGCGGTGGCGAACGGCGACTTGTCGAAGAAGATTACTGTCGACGTGAAAGGTGAAATCCTCGAGCTGAAGAACACGGTCAACACGATGGTGGACCAGCTTTCGTCCTTCGCGGCGGAAGTGACGCGCGTGGCGCGCGAAGTCGGTACGGAAGGAAAGCTCGGCGGCCAGGCGGTCGTGCGCGGCGTCGCT
>Ga0070717_10001566_pt1 | contig 15843 bp, 14 predicted proteins | sample LARL113metaG_FD_71366 | JGI IMG/M metagenome (GOLD analysis project Ga0070717, IMG submission 71366) | Corn, switchgrass and miscanthus rhizosphere microbial communities from Kellogg Biological Station, Michigan, USA - LAR L11-3 metaG | ecosystem: Host-associated > Plants > Roots > Rhizosphere ... | reverse complement strand
AGGGCCGATGGGAACTGGCCGCACATCTCGTAGCCCCACTGCCCGGTCCCGCAGCCGACGTCCAGGATCCGCCGGGGGTCGTCCACCGGCGCCAGGTGGTTCGTCTGCAGCATCTCGCGCAGCGCGTAGTGCTGGATGTCCAGGCGGTCGATCTCCCCCGGGTGGCGGGGGAACAGGTAATGTTCGCTCTCCCTGACGGGCTGACGTTCCACGGCTGCCGCGACCTCCTCATCGCCGGGCACGTCGAGCTGCCAGTCGACGAGGCCCGCGTCCTGCGCGATCCTGACCAGCGCCCGAAGCGCGGTCAGCCGGCGGTCGATGGTCGACAGGGCGCGGCTGCGGCGCCGCAGCTCGATCGCGTAGTCGAGCGCCAGCCGGTGGGACGCGGCGGGACCGGCGGCCAGCAGCTGTGCGACCGCCTCCGGAAGCGCCTTGCCCGTGTACCGTGCGAACTCCTCGAGATCGGCCGTGTACGCCTGGAGCGTCCGCTCGCCGCGGTTGGCCAGGAAGCGATCGAGCACTTCCTGGGCTCCGCTCAGCAGCTTCGACTCCGTCCCTTCGTCGCTCATCCCCACCGACGGGAGAGTATGGATGGTGGACCAGACATAGCTTGCATGCTTTGATTTTCTACCGATTAGACTTATGGCGTGGGGGACACAACGGTGCTCCACGCGCAGCCGCGCAGCGTGCTGTTCGTGGACGACGATCCCGACATGCGGACGATGTACGGAGGCCGTCTGCGGGCAGACGGCTTCGAGGTCCGCTTCGCCGCCGACGGTCTGGCGGCGCTCGATGCGGCAACGGAGGCGCTCGACCTCGTCCTGCTCGACGTGCGGATGCCCGGCATGGACGGCCTGGAGGTGCTGCGCCGTCTCAAGGGCGACGCCGGCATGGCCGGTGTGCCGGTGGTGATGCTCTCCAACGAGCGCGAGGAGAAGGCGGCGCGCCGGGCCCGGGCGATGGGCGCGGTGGCGTGGTGGACCAAGCTCGACGTGGTGCCGGCGGAGCTGAGCCGGCGCGTTGGCGTCCTGCTGGGCAGGTGATAAGCTAGCGGCTCTCAGAATCCCGTACAGGAGGTGGCGTCACATGGCAGCACGAGTCGAGACGGCGGGCCGGTTCGGCCAGTCGTCGGGCAGCCGCCTCCCGGACGGGACCTGACCCCGACCTCCTCGTAGGCTCGCGGGGTCCTCCCCTCCGGCGCGGCCGGCCCTCCATGCCGGTTGTCCAGGAGGACCCATTGCTTCGAGCTCCCCGCGTCCCGCTCGCCACGCCGGACGCGCCCCGGTCCAAAGAGCTGCACCTCGTCGACGCGGAGGCGGAGGACCCTCGCGTCCTGACCGACGCGGAGCTGCTGACGGCCGCCGCCCGCCGGGCGGTCGCGGCCGGCGGCGGCCACGTGCTCGACGAGGCGCTCGTCCGCTTCCCGAACGGCGCCGTGACCCTCGTGCTGGTGCTGGCCGAGTCGCACCTCAGCCTCCACACCTGGCCCGAGGAGCGGCTCGTCGCCGTGGACCTGTTCAGCTGCGGCGCCATCGACGCCGCCCGCGTGGTGGACGAGCTGCTGCGCTCGCTCAGGCTGCGCCGGGCGGCCGTGCGGAGGGTCGGACGTGGCACGTGACGTGCTGTCCGACGTCGCCGTCGCCGCCGGCCTCCAGGAGGGGCCGCGCGGCGTCGAGGAGGTGCTGCGGCACCTGGCGGGTGGCCCGACGGCCACCCGCCAGCTCAGCCGGCTGACCGGCCTGCCGGTGCCGGTCGTCGCCGCCGTGTGCGGCGAGCTCAGGCGGCTGGGCCTGCTCACACGCGAGCGGCCCTCCCGGCTGAGCGAGACCGGGCGCGAGCTCGCCGGGCCGCCGCACAGCAGCGTGGCCTGCCCGGCGTGCACCGGCCGCGGCACGGTGCTGCCGGCCGAGTACGGCGCGCTGGCGGACCGCCTGGCCGCGCTGCTGGCCGGCACGCCGCCGGCCGACCGGACGCTGGACCAGGCCCACTGCACGGTCGAGACCAAGCTGCGGCGCGTGGCCCACCTCCACGCCGCCGGCGCCCTGAGCGGCAAGGCCGTCCTGCTCGTGGGCGACGACGACCAGCTCGCCCCCGCCATCGCGCTGGCCGGCCAGGCGCTGGGCACGCCGCCGCCGGCCCGGCTGGCGGTCGTGGACGTGGACCCGGCCGTCGTGGCGTTCAGCGGGGACGCGGCCCGGCGGGCGGGGCTGGCGGTGGAGGCGGTCCTGCACGACCTGCGCCGGCCGCTGCCGGCCGGGCTGCTGGCCGGTTTCGACACGGTGTTCACGGACCCGCCGTACACGCTCGCCGGCGCCGAGCTCTTCCTGTCGCGCGGGGCGGCCGCCCTGGCGCCCGGGCCCGGGCGGCAGGCGTTCCTCTGCTTCGGCCCGAAGCCGCCGGACGAGGCCGCCCGGCTGCAGGGCGCGATCGCCGACATGGGCTTCGCGGTCCACGACATGGTCCGCAACTTCAACGAGTACACCGGGGCCGGCGTCCTCGCCGGCGCGAGCCACCTGTACCACCTGGTCGCCGGCGGCCGGCTGACGCCCCCGATCACCGGCCGGTACCAGGCCGCGCTCTACACGGGGGACCTGCGCTCGCGGCGGCGTAGGTCGGCTCGGCCCGGGGGAGAATGAGGGCATGGCCCACGATCACGCGCACGCCGGGAGCGGGCATCACCACGTCCCGAGCCCGGACGCCGACCGGGGCCGGCTGGCGCTGGGCCTGGGCCTGCTGGTCGCGTTCATGGCCGCCGAGGTGGTGGCCGGCATCGCCGGGCGATCGCTGGCGCTGCTGTCCGACGCGGGCCACATGCTCACGGACGCGGGCGCGCTGGCGCTCTCGCTGGTCGTGATCGGCCTGGCGGCGCGGCCGCCGCGGGGCGGCCTGACGTACGGGCTCAAACGGACCGAGATCCTGTCCGGCCTGGTCAACGGCGTCACGCTGCTCGTCGTCGCGGCGCTGGTCGTGTACGAGGCGATCCGGCGCCTGGTCTCGCCGCCGCAGGTGGACGCCCGCCTGATGCTGGTCGTGGCCCTGGCCGGCGTCGCGGTCAACCTCGTGGTCACGTGGCAGCTGGCGAAGGCCGAGCGGCAGAGCCTGAACATCAGGGGCAGCTACCAGCACATCCTGACCGACCTCTACGCGTTCATCGGCACGGCCCTGGCGGCGGCGGTGATCCTGCTGACGGGCTTCGACCGGGCCGACCCGATCGCGTCGATCCTCGTGGCCGGCCTGATGCTGCGCGCCGCGTACGGGCTGCTCCGCGACGCCGTGCGCGTGCTCCTGGAGGCGGCGCCGGCGGGCGTGCGGCCGGAGGAGGTGGCGGCGGCGATGGCCGAGCACCCGAGCGTGGCGAACGTGCACGACCTGCACGTCTGGGAGATCACGTCCGGGTTCCCGGCGCTCTCGGCGCACGTGCTCGTGCGTCCCGGCGACGACTGCCACGCGGTCCGCCGCGACCTGGAGGGGCTGCTGGACCGCCGCTTCTCGATCGAGCACACGACGCTCCAGGTGGACCACGTGAGCCGCCAGGCCCCGATCAGGATCGGCTCCTGAGCTCCTCCGCCAGGTCCCCCCGCCCGCCCACCTCGACCCGGTCGAGCTGGAGCCACCGGCGCATCTGGTCGAGCTCGTCGCGCAGCGCCGGCACCACCCGCCGCGCGTCCTGGCCGGGCTCCAGGTAGGCGCCCGGCACGAGCAGCGTGGACCGGTCCCGGTCCGCCTTGAGGTCGCACCGGCCGACCAGCGTGTCGCCGAGCACGAACGGGCATACGTAGTAGCCGTAGACCCGCTTCTCCGGCGGCGTGTACAGCTCGATCGTGTAGCGCATCCCGAACAATCGTTCGATGCGTCTCCGCTCCCAGACCAGCGAGTCGAACGGGGTGACCAGCGCCCGGGCGGCGACCCTCCGGGGCGCCCGCGCCTCGGGGTGCAGGTACGCGGCCTCGGCCCATCCCTCGACGTGGGCGGGCAGCAGCCGGCCCTCCTCGACCAGCTCGGCCACCAGGCGGCGTGCGGTCGGGGGCGACCGCCGGCGGGCGCCGTCCTTCCGCCACTCCCACGCCGGCCCCGCCGGCAGCCGGTCGCGCCACCCGTCGACGTCCAGGTAGCCGGTGAGGTCGCCCGCCGTGCCGACGCCGCACGCCCTCGCGCCCAGGCAGATCAGCTGCTTCATGGCCTCGTCGCGGGGCGGCGCCGGCGCGTCGAGGGCCGCCGCCGGGATGACGCGCTCGGTCAGGTCGTAGAGCCGGTGGAAGCCCCGGCGGCCGGCGATGGCGAGGAGGCCGGCGTCGTACAGGTGCTCGAGGACCGCCTTGCCAGGCGCCCAGCCCCACCACTTCCCCGACCGCTGCCCGGGCTCCGACAGGTCGGAGATGGTCAGGGGTCCGCGCTCCGCGACCTCCTCGTAGACCCTCGCCGTGTACGCGCCGCGCTCGGTGCGCATGTACTCGAGCGTCGGGTCCGGGCGCATCCGGTAGCGCAGCAGCGGGTACAGCGCGACCGGCATCAGGCACGCGGCGTGGCCCCAGAACTCGAACAGCTCGCGCCGCTGGTACGCCAGGCTGTCGAGGTGGTCCATCGAGTACGGGCCGAGCCGGGCGAAGGCGGGGACGTAGTGCGCCCGCACCAGGACGTTCACCGAGTCGATCTGGAACGCGTGCAGCCGTGCCGCCAGCTTGCGGACGTGGGCGGCCGACGGGGCCGCGGGCCGGGGACCGAACCCCTGCGCGGCGAGGGCCAGGCGCCGCGCCTCGGGCAGCGACAGCGCGACTGGCGTCACGGCGCCCCTACGCCGCGCCGGACCAGGACGTAGTCCCAGCCGGTCAGCTCGGGCGCCTCCAGGCCGTGCGCGCCGAGGATCGAGCAGACCTCGCCGCGGTGCCGCTCGCCGTGATGCACCGCCTGCACCAGGAAGAGGCCGACCGCGTGCTCGAGCCGCGGGTACACGCCCGGGATCTCGGGCATCGCGCAGTCGAGCTCGTCGACGCGGGCCATCACGTCCTCCCAGCCGGCCCGCTGCCGCTCGGCCTCGGCGCGCAGGACCGCCAGGGGCGGCGGGTCGTCCGGGCTCCAGGCCACCCGCTCCCCGCCGGTGATGCCGACCAGGTAGCGCCGGTCGGCGGCGACCAGGTGGGCGAGCGTGGCGTGGATCGAGCCATACGTGCCCGGGACCGTCAGCCGCAGCTGGTCGGGCGTCAGCGCGGCGCAGCGGTCGAGCAGCGCCAGCGTCGCCCAGACGTGATGGCCGAGGATCGTGTCGAGGTGATCGGTCGCCATGGCGTTCGGCCTCCTTTGCCGCCGGCAATTGTGGTCAACTATCCGCCGCTGTGCCGGGCTTGTTCGAGCGGGTGGGGGGCTGGCGGGCCGTCGTCACCGGCGTCCGGGTGCTCGCCGCCGCCGCGCTGATCCTGGGGATCGGCCGCGGGCTGCCGGTCGCCTTCGTGGACCTGGACCTGCGCTACTCGCTGCCGCTGCCGCTGGGCGTCACCGACCTTATCGCCTGGTGGGACCTCGTCGGGGAGCAGCAGGCCAGCGCGGTCGTGCTGGCGGCGGCGGCCGCCGCCGTCGCTGGGACCGCCTACCGCAAGGGCATCCTCGACGGCGCCAGCCTGGCCCTCGTCGCCCTGGCCTGGGCCTTCGCCTTCCTGCCGGAGGGCGTCGTGTTCGTGGGCATGCGGTCGCCGGCGATGGACGGCGTGCTCGTCGTGGGCTTCGCGGGCGCCGTGCTCGGGCTGGCCTCGGGCCGCCTGACCCCGACCGGCTACGGGGTGGTCTTCTGCCTGCTCGCGACCATGGCGCTCGTCGCGCTGCAGGCGCTGCTGGCGGACGCGGTTCGCGACCGGGCGCCGGAGATCGCCGCCGTCGCGGCGGCGGTGGCCCTGGCCCTGGTCGCGATCACCGCCTACCGGTACCTGCCGTGGGCGACCTGGCACGTCCGGCTGCCCGGGACCTCGGTGCGGCTCGTCACGCTCGCCGTGATGCCCTGCGTCATCGCGGTCGGGCCGCTGCTGGCGGCCCGCGCCGGGCAGGCGACCGCGGCCCTGGCGCTGGCCGGGCTCCTCGCCGCGACCCTGCTCGTGTACGGCGCGATCGTGCTGGCCCTCCGCGTCCGCGCGCCGCTGCGCCTGGGCGGCGACGTGGACGTGGACCGGCCGCCCGAGCGCGTGTTCCGGGAGCTGACGGACGTCCACACCCCGCTGGCCGCCGGCGCGCCCCGGCGCGCGCTGGAGGCGCTCGACGACCACCCCGTCGGCGTCGGCAGCCGTCTGCGGTACCGCACCACCCAGGGCCACATCGAGACCGTCACGGTGACCACGTTCGACGCGCCCGCCGTGTTCGAGTACGAGCTGGCGCCCGCCAGCTATCGATCGCGCATCTGGTTCGCGATCGAGCCGCGGGAGGGCGGCTCCCGCGTCCACTGGCGGCACCGCCTGGACGTGCCGGTGTACTGGCGGATGCGGGCGAGCTATCGCCGGACGATGGAGCGCGCGCTCGACGAGACGGCCAGGCGCCTGCGCGCCGGCCGGCGGTTCGTGGACGACGAGGCCGCGGAGCCGAGCGTTTCGCCTGGTTGAGCCGGAGCCGGCTGCCGGCGCGGCCTACTGCGCGGACAGGGCCTGGAGGCGCTCGTCCAGCTCGCGGACCGGACCGGCCCCCGCGTGCGCGGCGAGCCGCTGGGCGCGGACCCGGCGGACCCGGTTCAGCGGCTCGGGCAGCCCGGCGGCGACCGCCTGGGTCAGCGCCTGGGTGAGCAGCGCGCAGGCGTGGTCCACCTCACCCTGCAGCGCGTAGGCCCCGCCCAGGTCGGCGGTTGCCATCGGCCGGGTGGCGATCAGCTCCCTGGGCAGCGCCGCCAGCGCCGCCTCCAGCAGCGGGATCCCGCGCTCGGGATGGCCGGCCAGGACGCTGACGTTGCCCCGGTACGCGACGTTGAGGTCCATGCTCCAGCGGCTGCACAGCCCGTCGGCGGGCATCCGCCCGGCGCGGAGGACCAGGCGGTCGGCCTCGTCCATGAGCCGGAACGCCGTCCGCTCGTCGCGACCGGCCACCTCCTCGGCCTCCCGCAGCAGCACCCAGGCGTTGGCGACCGGCGCGGTCGTCCGGCTCAGGCGGTCGTCGGCGGCCTCGAGCAGCTCCTGGGCCCGCGCCGGGTCGCCGCCCGGCCGGGCGGGGCACACCAGCGAGAACAGGTGGCTGGAGATGAGCAGGCCCATCGCCTCCGCCTCGGCGTCGGCCACCTGCCTCGCCAGCCGCTGGGCGATCTCCAGGTACACGGCGGCGGGGTCCGGCCGGCCGACCAGGATGGCGACGTGTCCGGCGAACACGGCGGCGGTGGCCGCCGCGGACGCGAGGTCGCTCCGCATGTCGCCGCCCATCGGGGCGTCGAGCAGCGTGAGGAGGACCTCCAGGTGGGCGTGGACGTCGCGCCGGACCACGTGCGGGGGCTCGGTGCCCCAGCGCCGGTTGAACTGGCGGGAGACCAGGGCCAGGCCCTCCACGACGCGCTGGTCCACGCGGACGGTCTCGTCGAGCACGGCGTCCAGGCGCTCCGGGTCGAGGGCGGCGGGCTGGCCCATGGACGCGGCGAACCGGAGGAAGTCCAGGCGGCGCTCCCGGTCGCTCGACGGGCGGCGGGCGGGCCGGAACAGCGACCAGACGTCCACGTCGGGGTCGGACCAGCCGCAGCCCGGCGTCTCCAGCGCCAGCCAGAGCAGGCGCAGGGCACCCTGATCCAGGGGACGGGCCCCGCCCTCCCAGTCGGCGATCGCGTTCGCCGTGATCTCGGGCCGCGGCGTCCCGAGGAGCTCGGCCCAGCGCCGCATCTCCCCGGCGAGCGCGTCCTCGGTCAGGCCGCGCTCCGCTCGAGCGGCTCGCAGCCTCCAACCCCAATCCTTCATCTCTTCGACGACCATCCGCTGGCCGGCGGCGGACCGCCCGTCCCCGGCAGCGCCAATCATCGGCCTCTGGACCGGGGTTCGTCCATCGGCCTCATCAGGCGCCGCCCGGCGGGCCGGCGCCCGCGTCCTCTGGGCGCCGGCTACGAGCCGCCGCGGCCGTCCTTGCCGTCGGAGCTGCCGCCGCCGCCCTCGTCACCGCCATAGCCGTTGCGCTGGAGCTCGTCGTCGTAGCCGCGCTGGTGGCCCTTGTCCTCGTAGCCGTCGAAGCCGATCGCCTGGCCGGCGAACCGCTCGCCGAGCTCATCCATCATCCGGTCCGGGTCCACGCCGTACTGCGTCAGCAGGTCCCTGAGCTGCTCGTGGTCCACCTGGTCGGGCAGCACCTGCGCGGCCTGCAGGGCCTGGTCCGGGCCTACGTACCGCGAGATGTAGTCGATGATCGTCTGCTTGTCGAAGAGCATCTGCTGCCTCCTCGCGGCCTCGCCACGCCGTTCATCGGGGAATCGTCTACACCGGCCCCAGCGCCGGCTCGTCCCGGTACAGGACGGTCAGCGGCGTGGTCCCCTGCGCCAGCAGCTGCTCCGGCTCCAGCTGGCCGAACAGCTGGATGAGCCGGGCCACCAGGCCGGTCCAGCCGGTCTGGTGCGAGGCGCCGAGGCCGGCCCCGTCGTCGCCGTGGAAGTACTCGTAGAACAGCAGCAGGTCCTTCCAGTGCGGGTCCGACTGGAAGACCTCCGTGCCGCCGAACACGGGCCGCCGGCCACGCTCGTCGGGCAGGAAGATCCGCACCAGGCGCTCGGACAGCTCGCGCGCCACCGCGAACAGCGTCATCGGCCGCCCGGAGCCGGTCGGGCACTCGATGGTGAAGTCGTCGCCGTAGTACAGGTAGAACTCGAGCAGCGCCCGGATCAGCAGCACGTTGACCGGGAACCAGATTGGCCCGCGCCAGTTCGAGTTGCCCCCGAACAGGTCGCTGCTCGACTCCGCGGGCTCGTAGGCGACGCGGTACTCCTGCCCGTCCGTCCGCAGCACGTACGGCTCGCGCAGGTGCGACCGGGACAGCGAGCGGATGCCGTAGGGGGACAGGAAGCGGTCCTCGTCGAGCACCCGGGCCAGGATGCGCCGGAGCTTGGACTCGTTGACCACCGACAGCAGCCGCCTTCCCCGCACGCCGGGCCGGAACGGGTCGGCGATGTCGCCGAGCAGGTCCCGGTTGCGCTCGAGGTACCGGCGGACGCGGGCCGTCAGCTCGGGGTACCGCTCCAGCGTCTCGGCCGGCACGACCGTCGTGGCGCAGAGCGGGAGCAGGCCGACCAGCGAGCGGACCCGGATCCGCCGGCCGGAGCCGTCGGGCAGGCGCAGGACGTCGTAGTAGAACCCGTGCTCCTCGTCCCACAGCTCGTCCGGGTGCTCTCCGGCCGGGTCCATCGCCGCGGCGATCCAGAAGAAGTGCTCGACGAACTTGACGACCAGGTTCTCGTACGCGGGGTCGTGCGCCGCCAGCTCCAGGGCGAGCTCCAGCATGTTCTGGCTGAACAGGGCCATCCACGCCGTGCCGTCCGCCTGCTCCAGGCGGCCGCCGGTCGGCAGGGTCTGGCTGCGGTCGAACGCGCCGATGTTGTCGAGGCCCAGGAACCCGCCCTCGAACACGTTCTTGCCGGTCGGGTCCTTGCGGTTGATCCACCAGGTGAAGTTCAGGAGCAGCCTGGCGAACGCCTCGCGCAGGAACTCGACGTCGGCCGTCCCGCGCTGGAGGTCGAGGCTGTACGCGAACAGCGTGGCCCAGGCGTGCACGGGCGGGTTCACGTCGCCGAAGTTCCACTCGTACGCCGGGATCTGGCCGCTGGGGTGCAGGTAGTCCTCGCTCAGCATCAGGTTGAGCTGGCTCTTGGAGAAGTCGGGGTCCACCATCGACAGCGCGAGCGTGTGGAACGCCAGGTCCCAGGCCGCGTACCAGGGGTACTCCCACTTGTCCGGCATCGAGATCACGTCGTCGTTGTGCATGTGGTACCAGCGCTCGTTGCGGACGCCCGGCCGGCGGGGCGGCCGGAACGGGTGGGCGCTGTGCTCGCGCAGCCAGATGTCCACGTCGAACAGGTAGTACTCCTTGGTCCAGAGCATCCCGGCCAGGGCCTGGCGCATCACCACCCGATGCTCGGCGTCCACGGCGGCCGGGGTGATCGCGTCGTAGAACTCGTCCGCCTCGCGCCGGCGCTCGTCCACCAGCGCGTCGAAGCCGGCGAACGGATCGGCGGCCGCGTCGGGGGCAAGGCGGGCCCGGATGGTCGCCGTCCAGCCTGGCGGGATCTCGAGGGCGACGTGGGCCGCGGCCTTGGTCCCCTGCCGCTCGGGGTTCACGGCGTCCTCACGCCCGCGCACTATCCGCTCGTGGATGCCGTCCTTGACGTAGGGCGTCGGGTTGGCCGAACCCCACAGCCGTGCCGCGTTCGTCTCGTTCTCGCAGAAGAGCAGCTCCGAGGCGCCCTCGACGTGGAGGACGCGCGCGCCCAGCTCGGGATGCTCGCAGCGCACCACGCCGCCGTCCGCCCACAGCCGCGGCCGCTCCGTGTGCGGGTGCACCGACCAGGTGTTGCGGAACCACAGCGTGGGCAGCAGGTGCAGCGGCGCCACCTCGGGTCCCCGGTTGTGGACGGTGATCCGGACCAGCAGGTCCTCCGGCGCCGCCTTCGCGTACTCCACCTCGACGTCGAAGTAGCGGTGGTCGCGGAAGACGCCGGTGTCGATCAGCTCGTACTCCGGGTCGCGGCGGCTCCGGGCGCGGTTCGTGGCGACCAGGTCGTCGTACGGGAACGCGCCCTGCGGGTACTTGTACTGCCAGCGCATGTACGCGTGGCTGGGGACGTTGTCGAGATAGAAGTAGTACTCCTTGACGTCCTCGCCGTGGTTGCCCTCGCCGTTCGTGAGGCCGAACAGCCGCTCCTTGAGGATCGGGTCGGCGCCGTTCCAGAGCGCGAGCGCGAAGCACAGGCGCTGGCGGTCGTCGCTGATCCCCGCCAGGCCATCCTCGCCCCAGCGGTAGGCGCGTGAGCGCGCGTGGTCGTGCGGGAAGGAGTTCCAGGCGTCGCCGTGCTCGCTGGTGTCCTCCCGGACCGTGCCCCACTGGCGCTCGCTGAGGTAGGGGCCCCAGCGCCGCCACGGCACGCCCGCTCGGGCCTCGTGCAGGCGCCGTTCCTCCGCCGTCTCGTGCAGACCGTTCGCCATCCCCTCATCGTCGGCGCGGGTGGCCATCCCCTCCCGCGAACCGGTTCGGGACGTCGTGCGGGTTCTTGCGCACGCGCCGGCCCGGGTAGGCTGGATGGCGAGATGCGCTCCGAGGCCGAGGCGATCGGCCGCCTCGTCGCCACCGCACCACGGGCCGGCTGCTTCTTCGACTTCGACGGCACGCTGGCGCCGATCCAGGTCGATCCCGACTCCGTGTGGCCGACCCCGGGGGTGGTGGACGCCCTGACGGCCCTGACCGGCCTGCTCCGCCGGGTCGCCGTCGTCTCGGCCCGGCCGGCGGGGTTCCTGCGGTCGCGGCTGGAGCGGGTGCCCGGCCTGGTCCTGCACGGGCACTACGGCCTGCAGACCATCACGGCGGACGGCGTCGAGCGCACCGACCCGGCGGCCGGGCCATGGGTCCCGGCGCTGGCCGACCTCGCGCGCCGGGCCGGGGACGAGCTGCCGCGCGGCGCGCTGGTCGAGCGCCAGCCGCTGTCCGTCGCGCTGCACTACCGGGCCGCGCCGGACCTCCGCGACGCGGTGGAGGCGTGGGCGGCGGCGGCCGTCGCCGGCACCGGGGTCCGGGCGCAGCGCGGCCGGATGGTGGTCGAGCTGCGGCCCCCGGTGGACCGCGACAAGGGCACGGTGATCGCCGAGGAGACGGCCGACCTGGCGACGGCCTGGTACGCGGGCGACGACCTGTCCGACCTGCGCGCGTTCGCGGCGCTGACCGACCGGGAGACGGCCGGCGGGGGCTTCGTCGGCGTCCGGGCGGCGGTCGTGAACGAGGAGACGGGCCGCGAGGTGGCGGAGGCGGCCGACTTCGTGATCGGCCCGCCGGAGGCGGTGCCGCCGCTGCTGGACCGTCTCGTGCGGGCGCTGGAGCGGGGCTGACCGTGCGGCGGCCGCCTCAGCTCCTCGACGGGTGCTTCTGCCTGCTCCGCGGCCTTGGCATCTTCGCGGCCACGCCAGGCCTGTGGCCGCTGGGGTTCCTGCCGGTGGCGCTCGCGCTGGTGGTGCTGATCGGCGTCGTGATCGGGCTGGTGGTGGCGCTGCCGGTCGTCGTGGGCGCGCTGACGCCGTTCGCGGACGGCTGGAACCCGACGGACCGCGACGCGCTGCGGCTCGTGGTGGAGCTGGTGCTGGCGGTCGGCGCCCTGTGGCTCGCGATGGTCTCGTACACGGCGGTGGCGCTGGCCATCGGCCAGCCGTTCTACGAGGCCATCTCGCGGCGGATCGACGTTCGCGAGGGCGGCCTGCCCGTCGGTGAGCCCGAGCCCCGGCCGTGGCGCGCGGTGGGCCGGGCCCTGCGCGACGGCCTGCTGCTGGTGGCGCTGACCACCGGCCTGGGCCTGGCCCTGCTGGTCCTCGGTCTCGTCCCGCTGCTCGGCCAGATCGTGGTGCCCGTGCTCGGCGCCTGCGTCACCGGGTTCTTCCTGTCCGTCGAGCTGACCTCGATCGCCCTGGAGCGGCGCGGCCTCGGCCTGGGCGACAGGCTGGCGCTGCTGTGGCGCCACCGGCTGCTGGCGCTGGGGTTCGGAGTGACGGCGTTCCTGCTCTTCCTCGTCCCGCTGGGCGCGGTGGTCGGCATGCCGGGGGCGGTCGCCGGCGGCACGCTGCTGGCCCGACGGCTCACCGGGCCGTGAGCGCCGGTCAGGCCGAGCGTTCGGCCGTGGCGCGGCGGCGGGCCTGGGCCTGGTCGAGCTCGGTCAGGTACCGCTTGCGGAGCCGGATGTGGGCCGGCGTGACCTCGAGGAGCTCGTCGTCCACCAGGAAGTCCAGGGCCTGCTCCAGGCTCAGCTTCGTGGACGGCGTCAGGCGCACCGCGATGTCCTTGGTCGAGGACCGGATGTTCGTCAGCTTCTTCTCGCGGCACACGTTGACCTGCATGTCGTCCGCCCGGCGCTGGATGCCCACGATCATCCCCTCGTAGATCGCCTCGCCGGGCTCGATGAACGTGGTCCCCCGCTCCTGCGCGTTGGCCAGGCCGTACGCAACAGCGGTGCCGGGCGCGGAGGCCGTGAGCGCGCCGTTGCGCTGGTTGCGCAGCTCGCCGGCCCAGGGCCGGTGGCCGATCGCGATCGAGCCCATCAGGCCGGTGCCCGCGGTCAGCGTCAGGAACGAGTTGCGGAAGCCGATCAGGCCGCGCGTCGGGATGACGAACTCCAGGCGGACGCCGCCGGAGTTGTCGTAGGCGCTGTCCACCATCTCGCCGCGGCGCCGGCCCAGGGCCTCGGTCACCGCGCCGAGGTGCTCCTCCCGGACCTCCACGGTCAGGCGCTCGACGGGTTCGACCAGCTGCCCGTTCACGCGCTTCACGATCGCCTCCGGCCGCGACACCTCGAACTCGTAGCCCTCGCGCCGCATGCTCTCGATGAGGATGGCGAGGTGGAGCTCGCCGCGGCCGCTGACCAGGAACCGCTCGGCCGAGACGGTCTCCTCGACGCGGAGCCCGAGGTTGACGTCGAGCTCCCGGAACAGCCGGGCCCGCAGCTGGCGCGAGGTGCTGAAGCGGCCCTCACGGCCGGCCATCGGCGACGTGTTCACGCCGAACGTCATGCGCACGGTCGGCTCGCCGATCTCGATCCGGGGCAGCGGCTCGGGGTGCTCGGGATCGACCAGCGTGTCGCCGATGGCGACGTCGCCGAGGCCGGTGAGCAGCACGATGTCGCCGGCGTCGGCCCGGTCCACGGCCTCCCGCTCCAGGCCCCGGTGGAGCAGGACCTGGCCGACGCGGGCCTGCCGGGCCACGTCGCCGGCGCCGAGCACGGTCAGCGGGTCGCCGGGCGCGATGGAGCCGCGGAAGATGCGGCCGATGGCCAGGTTCCCGGTGTAGTCGTCGTGGCCGCGGTTGGCGACCAGCATCTGGAAGCCGCCCTCGGCGATGGACGGCGGCGGCACGTGCTCCACGATGGCGGCGAACAGCGGCGCCAGCGTCGGCTCCAGGTGGGCGGCGTCCAGGCCGGCCCGGCCCTCCTTCGCGATGGCGTAGATGACGGGGGCGTCCAGCTGGTCGGCGTCGTCGGCGAGCTCCAGGAAGAGGTCGTGGACGCGCTCCAGCGTCCGGACCGGGTCGGCGTGAGGCCGGTCGAGCTTGTTGATGACCACGATCGGGCGCAGGCCGACGCGGAACGCCTCGCGCAGGACGAAGCGGGTCTGGGGCATGGGGCCCTCGGCGGCGTCGACGAGCAGGAGGCAGCCGTCGGCCATGTTCAGGACCCGCTCGACCTCGCCGCCGAAGTCGGCGTGGCCGGGCGTGTCGATGATGTTGATGGTCACGCCGTCCCAGCGGATCGCGGTGTTCTTGGCCAGGATCGTGATCCCCTTCTCGCGCTCCAGCGCGTTGGAGTCGAGGATCAGGGTGCCGACCTCCTGGTGCTCCCGGAACGTGTTGCTCTGCTTCAGGAGGGCGTCGACCAGCGTCGTCTTCCCGTGGTCGACGTGCGCGATGATCGCCAGGTTGCGGATGTCGTGGCGGAGCCTGCTCATGGTGGGCAACGGCGTTGGACTATACCGTGCACACTGAACTGCCGATGAGGATCTGGACCTTTCTGATCGGGCAGCGGACCGACGAGCGGACGGGGTTCGAGGAAATCTACCGGAACCTGCTGGAGGACGCCGAGCTGGCCGAGCGGCTGGGCTACCACGGCGTGCTCCTCGCCGAGCATCACTTCACGAACTACTGCGCGATCCCGAACCCGCTGATGCTGGCGGCCGCGATCGGGCAGCGGACGAGCCGGGTCCGCATCGGGACGGCCGTGATCGTGCTGCCGCTCCACAATCCCGTGCGGCTGGCCGAGGACATCGCGCAGGCCGACCAGCTGACCGGCGGCCGGCTGGAGGTCGGCCTCGGCCGGGGCTACGCGCCGTACGAGTTCACGCCGCTCGGGCTGCGGTTGGAGGACTCGGCCGCGGCGATGGCGGACGGGTTGGCCGTGCTGTCGAAGCTGTGGGCGGGCACGGACGTGGCGGTCGAGGACGGCCGGTGGCCGTTCCCACCGATCACGGTCACGCCACGGCCGGTCCAGCAGCCGCGACCGCCGGCGTGGCTGGCGTGCGGCTCGGCGGCATCGTTCGGCATCGCGCTGGACCGCGGGCTGTACCCGTTCATCGCCGTGGGCGTCCGCGGCAGAGCCTTCGTGGAGGAGTTCCGGCGCGCGTTCGAGGCGGAGTGCGCACGGCGGTCGGTGGCCCCTGCCTCGGTGCGGTTCGGCGCGCAGCTGCTGGCGCACCACGGCGACGCGGCGGAGGTGGAACGGGGAGCGCAGGCGGGCCGGCTGATGTACCGGATCACGGGCCGGCTGATGGCGGGAACCCAACGAGTGCGGGCAGGCCTGGTGGACATGTCAGGCACGGAGCCGTCGGCGGACGTACCGACGGAGCAGATCGTGTCGGGATCGCTGCTGGGAGACGACTCGCATGTCCGGGCGCAGCTGGCGTGGTTGGAGGGTCTGGGGGTGACGGACCTGTCCCTGAACTTCCGGTACGGGGGGCTGGACACGGCGTCGGTGCGACGTTCGATGGAGCGCGTGGCGGAGCTGGCGGGGTTGGGTTAGCGGGAGACGAGCGCCTGGACGGCGCCGGTGACACGCTCGAGCGTCTGCTCAGGGCTCATCGCCGTGGTGTCCAGCCCTTGCAGGTTGAACTCGCCGCGGTGCCGCTTCACCACCGCGGCGATCGTGTCGTTCAGTAAGGCCAACGTCTTCGTGTTCAGGACCGT
>Ga0070717_10001565_pt1 | contig 15845 bp, 27 predicted proteins | sample LARL113metaG_FD_71366 | JGI IMG/M metagenome (GOLD analysis project Ga0070717, IMG submission 71366) | Corn, switchgrass and miscanthus rhizosphere microbial communities from Kellogg Biological Station, Michigan, USA - LAR L11-3 metaG | ecosystem: Host-associated > Plants > Roots > Rhizosphere ... | reverse complement strand
TCGCTGGGCTACCACGAGGTGGGCCGGCCGAAGTGGCTCGTCGCTCGCCGGCTGACGTTCTTCTCGTCCATCGTGTTGCGGCTGCCGCGTCTGCTCAGGGCGGGTTGAAAGGGGGAGAGGGAGATGGAACCGAACGACCGAAGGCTGCACCTCAAAACGCCCTTCTGGGTCGTGGATGGGTACGCCGGAAACAGCACCACCCACCGCGCCGCCTGCCTGGCCGCGGAGAGCCTGCGTCAGGTCAACCACGCGCTGGGCACCATCGCAGGTGCCGAGGACGTGTACGACCTCGTGGCCTCCCTGGCGAGCTGTCTGGAGCGGATGCCACAGGCCACCGAGTTCATGCTCGACTGGTTGAGGCGACAGCACGAGGCGGGCCTGCTGGACCTGGACGATGACAGCGGCGAAGACGTCGCCCTGCGGCTCGAAGAGGTGCGGGTAACGCTCCAGGCCGCCGTCCGTTCAATCCAGATGGCGTCCGCGCACATGCGGGCCGCGCACAACGCCGTGGCGCGCGTCCGCGGGCCGCTGACGGAGGCGCAGCGCGCCGAGCTGCGTGGAGGAGTGAGCGAGTAGTGGAGCCTGGCTGGAGCCGTACCGACAACGGACCCGAAGACCGCGGCCGGGTGCCGATCACCACCGACCTGCTGGCGGCGATCAACCTGATCGAGGCTGTTGCGCGCTGGCAGCTCGACACGCTGGTGCACCCGCTCACGTGCGGAACCGAAAGCGACCACCGGCCACTCCTCCTGCCCTGCTGGGATGCCGACCGGCAGACGGTCTACCTCTGGTGTGCAGCGTGCAACTACCGGCAAGACTGGATCCCCGAGTGGGTCCTGGATCACACGCGCGAGCACGTGAAGCCCGGGTCATTCCCGAGGCTACCGTGAGCGGATCTGTCGAACTGACGACGCCCGAGGAGCGCCTGGTCGAGCGGTATCTGTGGGTCTGCGACTTCCTGGGCCGCTGCGCGATGGCAGTGAGGGACGGCAACTGGCACTACCTCCAGGACAAGGCCGGCGAGCTGGCGGGCGCCGCGAAGAAGCTGGAGCAGGAGGCTGGGCGTGTCCACAAAGGAGAGTTGCGGGTGCGCGAGGATGCTGTGCGCGCTGGCATCCGGTGGTTCGGACGCCACGACCGCGTGGCCCGTCTGCTGCATCCCCTCACCCTGGAGCTGAAGCCAACCGAGGTGGGCTCGATCGTCATGTCGTTGGGCGGCTCACCCACGATGAGCGATGCGCAGCTCGGCTACCTCGCGGAGGCGGCCGCCCGGGTTTCCGCGGCAACGGACGTCGCTCCCGATGTCTGCGTCCGGGTGCTGGCAGCGCTGATCTCGTACGAGGTCCGCGATGACGGTTGAGCGGAGACTGCCCCTGTGGCTGTAGCGGTCCCCCAGCGGGTGCAGTACCGCCGCGGTGTGGCGCTTCCTGCCGACGTGACGTATGTCGGCCGACCGACGCCCTGGGGCAACCCGTTCCCGGTGACGGTCCGCGGAGCCGGCCGGCCGCGGGCACTGGCCGAAGTCGTCACACGCTTCGCCCTGTACCTGGAACAGCGGCCCCGCCTGCGGGAAACGGCCCGCCAAGAGCTGACCGGCCGCAACCTGGCCTGCTGGTGCAGTCTCCGCGATCCCTTCTGTCACGCCGACGTGTGGCTCCAGGAGACCAACCCGGTCGAGACCGCGATGGCGCGTCATCGCCGGGCGGAATACTGGATGGGCATGGCGGACGTCCTCGGCTCGATGGAGCCCAGGCTGCGGGCCAACGCTCAGCGCTTCGCCGCTCGCTGGGAGCGCGCAACCTTCGAGGTCGTCTCGCCGAGCCTGCCGAAAACGCGAGGGATCATCGCGGTCTCGGCCTGTTCTCTGCTGGTGAAGGCTGGCGAGCACGCCGCAGCGCGCGAATGGGCGGAGGCACGTCTCGCAGACGAGAACCTGCCAACCGAAGATCGGCACAACCTGACCGTCCTGCTGAAGGAGGCTTCTTGAACGGACTGCTCGCGGTGGCTGTAGACGTGGCGGCTATCGCGGTCGCCGCCCTGCTGATCTTTGGCCCTCACGAGGCCGGTCACCTCCTGGTCGGCCTCGCGTTCGGAGCACAAGCGCTGGACTTCTCCGTCGGCATCGGCCCGAAGGTCGTCTCTCGTACTTGGGGCGGCACGCTGTACGCGATCCGCTGGTTCCCGGTCGCGGCATACGTCCGCTTCGAGGACGACTACGACGAACGGGTCTCGCCGGGGCGAAGGCTGGTCATCAGCGCGGCGGGTCCGACCGCGAGCTTCGTGGCGGGATACGTCTACTTCGCGGCCGGTGCGAGCCTATATGTCCACGACCTGTGGCGTGGTTTCTTTGGCACCGCGCGGGCGGCGTGGTTCGCCATCACCTTCCTGTTCGGTCACCCCGGGTTGCTGTTCTCCCCCGAAGGTCTCTCCGGGCCGGTCGGAGTCGGACAGTTGGTTACGCAATCAACAGCCTACGGACTGTACGCCTGGCTGCTGGTCGTAGCGATCATCTCGGTGAGCACCGGTCTGTTGAACCTGCTGCCGATCCTGCCGCTCGACGGCGGAGTCATCCTCGCCGCGTTCTTCCAGTTGGTGGCCAGGCGCCGTCTCACGCGGTGGATCACCGCGTACACCGCGGTTGGGTACGTGGTGGTCATCGGCCTGGTCCTCTACGCCACCCGTAGCGACCTACTGCGTCTTCTGGGGCGATGATTTCGACCGCAGAGCTCCAGATCCTGGAAGCGGCGCGTGCCGAGCTGAGCGGCGCCACCTGGGCCGCCTACCGCCGCGACCTGAACGTCTTCTCCGAGTGGTGTAACCGACAGGGGTTCTCCGTCGTGCGCGCGGAAGGCGACGACGTCCAGCGGTGGGTGGAAGAATCGGAGGAGTCCGGCCACACCATGCGACGCCGGCTGGCCGCGGTTCGGAAGTTCTACCGGATGGCCCTGACGGAGGGGTTGATCCATCGCGACCCCACCGAGGGAGTGCGACCGCCGCCGGCAGTGACGCGCCGGAAGCCCCCACGACTCCGGGTGGAGGTGGCACGAGCTTTGCTGCGCGCCGCCCGGGTCGCCGGCACCCAGCAGGAGGCCCTGGTGCGGCTCCTGCTGATCCACGGCATCGGCGCCACCGAGGCGGCCGCCCTCTCTGTCGGCCATGTGGGACTGGGGCTCGGCGCCGGCACGATCCAGGTGCCTGGGCGCCGGGCCCGAACGTCGCTCTTGACCGCCGGTACGCTCCAGGTGCTGCGCCGCCACCTGGAGCTGCGCGCGGACGTCGTCGCGACCACGCAGGCCCGCGAACTCACCGGCGATGACGCGCTGTTCGTCACGAGCACCGGCCGACGCATGGCCCGCGGCGACGTCTGGAGGACCGTGAAGGCGCTGGGCCGCGCGGCCGGCGTCGAGGTGCCCTCGCTCACGCTGGCGGCCGACGTCCGGCCGCTGGAGCGCTACCTGGCATGACCGCGGTGGGGAAGAGGCTACCCGTCCTCCTCGTCGTCTTCGGCTTCGACGTACAGGACGATCGCCCAGCCGGCCGGGTCGAGCACTCCAGCCAGCCCGTCGGGCTTGGTGTAGGAGTACGGCCCCGCCTCCTCGGGCGTGCCCATCAGCTCCTTGAAGGTCTCCGCCGCCTTCGCGTCAGGCAGCAAGTCCTCGACGTCCGGGGGCATCACGTCTCGCAGCACCCGGCCCATCCGGTCCATCTGCGCCATCATCGAGGCGCCCAGGGTTTGCTTCGCCTGGAGCGCGGCGATCTCCCTGCCGATGCGACGGACATCTTCTTCGTTCTGCGCGAGCATATCGAGGACGTCTCCGTTGAACAGGTAGCAGCGCGCGATCATGGGTTGCTCCTCGCAGCCTTGGGGGGATGGAACCGGGCCCGGCTACCGTGGGGTGTTCGGTTCAGGCTCCGGCGGGCGCTGGCAGCTACAGCGCGATCGGCGATCGATCCAGCGAGCCAGCGGCGGCAGCAGCGCGCCGACAGCGACACCCAGGATTCCCAACAGCCCCGCGGTCACCGGCAGCAACGCCTCGCTCATGCGCGGCACATCATAGCCGACCCGCGGCCAGGGCCTTCCGCGTGGGACGCTCGGCCGGCCGAGGAGCCTGCTCCGTGACGGCCACCCTTGCCTTAAAACTCGCGTTTGACCTGGCCATCGTGACGCTGGAGGGCTTTGGGGTCTTGTGGCTCCTGCCGCGCTTCTGGGCCTACGTCACGATGGGCACGCGACGCCTGGTGGTCCCGCTGGTGCCCACGCTCCTGTACCTCGGGTTCGAGATCACCACCTACTCGCTCGCCGACCTCGGCTTCTTGCCGTTCGGCTGGGTGCGCGTCCTCAACGATGTGTTGTGGTTCGCCTGGTTCGCGGCCTTCGTCGTGCCGCAGATTTGGAGGCCAAGATGACCGCCTTCTGGCGCCTTGCGTACCGAACGCTGGACCCCTGGCTGGCCCGCCTGCAGGTCGTGCTCATTCGGGCGGATTGCCGGTTGTCCTACTCGATACATCGGCTGGAGTGCGAAATTTGCCAACTGGCGATCATCCCGGAGCGCCGATGCCTGCATTGGCACATCGAGCAACAGGAGTTTGATCGCCAGATCCAAACGGCTCGCCGGCTAAACGCCGAGCTGGCCAATGGCTAGAGCGTCACGCGGTCGCATCGGCCGGCACGAGTCGGCCAGATGCCCGAAGTGCCGGAAGATCGTTAGCGTCCGCCGGGACGGTCTGCTGTTCACGCATCGCGTGGACGGAGAGCCTTGCGACGGCAGTGGCGGGACACCGGCGCGCGACGTCGTGGACGCGCTCTTGGAGGCTGCACGGCGCCGTGCCCGCCCTTTCCGCGGGCACGAGCCTGACCCTTGATAATGACCGTAAATTGAGCCGGCGTTAATGCATATTAAAAGCGTATAATGGAAGGTGTGAACAAAGCCACCTCGACACGACCCAACCCCGAGCCGTACTGGGACGAAGACTTGAACGTCCCGACGCCGAACTACCCCGCGAAGTACATGCTCTGCCGGGTCCGCCTGTACCGCGATGGCAGCGGCAACACCGTGGCGCTCGTGACCGAGCTGGCTCGGAATCCCGGGGCAAGCGTCACCAACGTCGCCGAGCACGTGTGGAAGTCGCTGACGCGACTTCTCCGCACCGACCGCTTCACCATGGTCGAGCACTACGACGGCGGCAGCTACCAGGATCGCGCCGGCAACGAGACGTTCGAGCAGGTGTGGGTCGAACACGGACGGCCGAGCTGGAAGCACTTGGGCGCCGAGGGCTTCCGCGAGCTTCTCGGGTGACCTACCCCCCCAGCTTCCGGACGTGGGCTTGCCCGAGGGGGCGCAAACGGCTACAATTCAACCGTGAACACTGCCGCTGCGACTCGCCCCCTTCCCGCCCGCTGGACCGTTCCGGCCATCGCGCTCGGCGATTCGCCTGAGCATGAGATGATGCGCGAGGATCTCTGCGCGGACGTCTACCACGCCACGCACGTGGCCACCGCCAACGGCACGGTGATCGCCAAGACGCCGCTGGGCCTGTGCGTCATGCGGGTGCAGAACCTCGATGGTTCCAAGCTGGTGTGGTTCGATCACTCGTCGAACAACGCCTGGACCCGGCGGACCTTCTGGTACAACGCCTCCAGCGTCGAGCAACTCGGCCAGCTTCTGCGCCGGCTGCCGCGGGTGCCGTTCGAGCTGCTTGTGACCGGCGCCTCCGCCCCGCCGCCGCCGCGAAACCCGAGCCGCTGGGACGACGAGGAGAACTTCCACAACGCGCTGGCGCTGGCGCTGGAGCGGGAGATCGATGATCGCCGTGCCTACGAGGAGGCCCTGTGACGGCAACGAACGACGCTGCGCTTCCGCCGTGCCCGAACTGCGGACGGTGCAACTGCACCGTGACCCGTGGCCTGATGGTGACCGGGCTTGCGCCGGTCGCGGGTTTCCAGACGAAGGTTTCAGCGGTCCAGGGCTTCGCCTGGAAGTGTCCTGACTGCGGCGGCTTCGGCCGTGCCTACCCCCCACCGGGCCCCACTTCGGCCGACACGGCGCCAGCGGTACGGTGAACGAAGTCCTCGGATCTCACGTCACATCGCTCGGGCTCCGAAAGCAGGTGGAGAACACCCTCTTGGTCAACGACATTCACATTGTGGGCGTGCTGCTGGTGCAAACGGACGACGACCTGATGGGGATGCGGAGCTTCGGGCGGAAGTCGCTTCGAGAGGTGGACGAAGCCCTGGAGCGCCGCGGCCTGAAACGCGGGGAGGGCTTGCTTGCTCGTCCGGCCGACCCTGTTCGCTCTGTTGTGGAGGCCGCCATCCGAGCCGGCGCCGAATCACTCCGCGGGGAAGCGCAGACTCTTCGAGTTCACGCCATCACGCGAGGCACGCCCGGCCTCGGAACGAGGGCCGAGGAGCTGGAGCGTCACGCGCACGTGCTGGAGGCTATGCTGCCCCCTGGCCAGCCGGAACTTCCGACAAAGGAGTGCACGTGATCTATCTCGACATGAACGTTTGGCAGTTCCTGAACGACAACCTGGGGTTCTTTTTCCTCGTCCTGCTGTTCGGCGGCGGCACCGCCATCATCGTCATCTTCGAGATCGTCTTCGGCAACCTGGCGAAGGCGTTTCAGTCGCTCGGTGGGGGCCAACTGCTGCGGCGGCGCATGAAGGAGCTCGAAGACGAGCTCGACGAGGTGTGGGCGGCGAGGCGTGCCGACGGCCTGGCCATCCGGGAGTGGACCATGCAGGTGAATGCGCAGCTTGGAGCCCTCCAGGCCAAGGCCATTCCACCGCCGCCTGACTTCACCCTCGACGACTGGCCACGCCGAGGCGACGACCAGTCAGAGCGTCGAGCACGTCCGTATCGAGTGGTAGTGGCCGCACCGCCCAAGCCGCGACCTGACGGCGCCAGAAGCAGCAGGAGGCTTCGTAAGGGATGAAGCTGAGCTGGTCGCTGGCCGTGGCCGACGCTATGACGGACATAGAGCACCGCGTCTTCATGGAGCGTTTCCTGGCGGCCAACCCGCACTGGAACGGCGCACAGGCGGCAGACGTCCTGGAAGCGCTCTGTGAGCGCGACAGCAACCTGGACCAGGTGGAGCCGTTCTTCGAGCGCTTCCCCGAGTTCGTGATGGACGGAGGCCCCGAGACTGCCAGGGCTCTCATCTGGAGCGCCCAGCCGTTGCTTCCGGAGACCTTTGCCGCTCTACATGGCCGCGCCGCACAGTTGGTCGCGCTGCGAAAGGCTGAGGGCGAGATTCGCGCCGGGCTGGGCCTGACGCCCGACGAGGTGCGTGAGCACCTGGGGCGGCGGCGGAAGGGTCCGGCATAGGCGACACCTGATGCCAAGAGAAGGCGATGAGGTGGTCGCCCGGAACGTGGACGGCAGTGAGCTTCTGCGGCGTCCTCTGAGTCCTCTGGAGCGAGCCAACGACCAGTTCGGAATGGCGCGACAAGTCCATGGCGATTCGCGAATCCATGCACCTTGCGCCGAACGTACGATCAACCAAGGGGTCTGTAACATGCGATTCCCGGCCGGGCATTACTGGTGCTTCAACTGCAACGTGGCCTGGCGCCCAAAGGAGGGACCTGTTGAAACCCGTTGAGCTTCAAGTCCTGGACGCCTTCCCTCCTCCACCAAGGGAGGTAACGCTGACCGACCTTGAGGAACGCTGTCCCATTCCTACGGACGAACTGCTCGAAACCGTGTGGACGCTCATGCTTGCCGACCTTGTCTCTGCGCGGTTTCGATACGGAGAGCATTCCCAGTTGGAGTGCGAGGAACTGCGCTTGCGGAGGTGGCAGGTGCGAATCCTGCAACGCCTGCCGAGTAGGTTGGCCTACGGTATTCTGCTGGCCATTCGGCGCGTGGAGTTGAACCGGGCGCTTCTGATCTTCCGAATTTCAAACGAGGGCCTGAAGAAGCGGTTCGAGGAGCGCAAGGGTCAGCCGTTCGGGCGGCAGGTGCCAGAGTTCGATGGCTGACGAGCTGTCGGCGAATACCTGGTTCTCCGGAGAGCTCCCGATTCCTGCGCCCGTCGAGAAGCTGGAGCCGATCAAGGAGGTGTGGAAGCCTGTCGCCGGCAAGCATCCGGCGTTGCTGTATCTGTCGAGCCTGCGCGAGTCCGGCCGCCGGTCGATGAAGGCCGGCCTAGAAGCTATCGCACGTATGGCGTCGCACGACACGTTGAGCTGGAACGAGTTCCCTTGGCACCGCATCCGGTACGCGGAGGCGCGGGTCATCGTCAACTGGCTCCAGCAGACCTATCCAGCTCCGGCCACCGCCAACGCCTACCGCTCTGCGCTCCGTGGCGTGCTGCGCGAGTGCTGGCAACAGGGTCTGCTGGAAGGCGACGAATGGGCTCGCATCCAATCGATCAAGCCCGCCCGCGGCGAACGTCTTCCGCGCGGCCGCCACATCGAGGCCGAGGAGATCGAGCGCCTGTACGTCCTACTGGCTGGCGAAGGCACCGTGGTCGCGGCACGCGACGCCGCCTGGTTCGCGGTCGTCTACTCCAGCGGCGGCGTTCGGTTGGAGGAGTCCCTGACGCTGACCTTGGCCCAGTTCAGCGTGGAAGAGAACGCCTTCCGCGTCGTAGGCAAGGGCAACAAGGAGCGCAAGGTGTGGCTCAGCGAGTCGGCCGCGGCGGCGCTGCGCGCCTGGCTGGCGATCCGCGGGCTACGCCCCGGCTACGTCTTCGTGCCCGTCGCCCGCGACCGCACTACGCTCCTCCACGGCCGCCGTCTTGGGCAGAGCACGGTACGCGAGATGTGCGACCGTCGTTCCAAGCAGGCTGGTATTGAGCACATGACGCCACACGACTGGCGGCGCACCTCCATCGGTGACGTTATCGACATGACCGGTGACCTCTCGCTCGCCCAGCAGCTCGCTGGCCACGCCAGCGCCGTCACCACCGGTCGTTACGACCGACGCCCGGAACGCCGCCGTCGATCCGCTGCTCGCCGGCTTGTTGTACCGTATGGACAACAGCCAATAAGACAAGGCGACAGTGATGGCGATAGCAGCAACGGCGTTCAGTCAACCCTCCCTACTGGGTGACCAGGAGGAGCGACCGCGTCTCCGTGTCCTCGGGCCCCCGGAGCCTAGCACTCTGGAGTGGTTGCTTCACGCCGCCGGCTGCGTGGCTTGCACGAACGCGCGAGCGGCGCTGAACGAGCTCTACGCCGCCGGCTGGGACCCGGACCGGCTCATGCCTGTGGCGTGCCCGCGAGGGCTGCGCCTGATGGCGCTGGAGGACATCGAGCTGATGCTGGGCCCCGACGGCGGCCTGGATCGCGAGTGGGCTGCCAGCGCCGCGGTGCGCCTGCGCGAGCAGGCGGATGAGCTGCGCGGCGTGGAGTACGCGAACCGGCACGCTGGAGTCGCATGGGTCGGACTGACGCGGTACATCGAGGCCATCCGACCCGGCCACTGAGAGATCGGCCACGGGAGGGGGCCTTCTGAAACGAAAGAGCCCAGGTGCATCTCGTGCACCTGGGCTCTGCCCTTGTCTCCGCCCGCTGGGGAACGGTGAGGCCCCGCTGAGTCGCAACCAGGCCGCTGCAACACCGCTACCGGGATAAGTCCTCCTCACCGCCCCCCAGCGAAGGTGGGGCCGGACTTGCGCCGGCCCCGGGGACCCCATCCGCGTTGGGCCTATCCGCCCTTGCGTACTAGTAGAGTTCCTCCGCCGGGAGGTCCGCGATGCACTCCTGCGCCATGCGGTCGTCGAAGCCGAGTTCCTTGGCCACGTCCGAAATGTGGGCGGCGATGTTCTCGTTGACGTCGAGGAGATGACCACCGCGCCGATCGTGTTCGTTCTCGAACTTCGTGCGGTAGACACCGTACACGATTGCTCGACCGTCCTCGTGCTGCCTGACGTACAGGTGCCAGGTTCGGTTGGCCTGGAACTCGTGTGCGTCGTCGTGATCGCTCGCCTGCGCGATGATCGGCCAGTCCGCCTCCACGATGGTGACGGGGGCTCGATCGCTGAGGGTGATGGTCCGCTTGTCACTCATGGGCGCCTCCTTGCTGTGACGTGACGTCCGGTGTAAGCCGCCGGACTCCGGCATGTCGAACGAGTGGAGAGGCGCCGGCCGAGCCGCCCACCGCTCTACCCTTGGGCGTCAACGTCTCTCTCGGCAGTCCCCCCGAGGGACCGCAGGACGGGATCGAACTCCTTCAGAGCCACATCTCACGAGGCCAAGACCCTGGCTGGGGTCAGAAACCCAGGGCGCCACCCCTTATCCCCCTCCCACTGCGGGGAGAGCTTCTGTGGGATGCGGCTCTGAAGGAGCTGGTGGACCGCGTGGGTGTCGAACCCACCTCCGGAGCAGTGCACTTCGGCGTTCAGCCCCGTCGAACCCTTCTGCGGCCCAATCGAGCGGACTGCCGAGGGTTGCCGGACGTCGAGGCTGGCATGGCCCGCGCTGCGGGGTGCGCCAGGTGCGTCAGCAATTGCCTCGGTCAGCACCGCGTGCGTCACGTTGCCCCGATCCCTTTCTGGCGGACGGCTCCTACGTGCAATCGCCGGGTCCCTGGGAGGGCTATTCCTCCCGACGTGACCGGAGCAGATCGAGGCAGACCGTTGGGTTCGCAAGCCCGCTGGTCGCTTTCTCTCGATCCGCCCTGGTCCTGGATGGCCTTGGGGGTGCGATCCCCTGTACCTCCTGACCGCGGCGCGTGCACTTCGCTGTTGGCCGCACAGCCGCTGCGGCAGCGCTCGCATTTCCGCCGGTCACGTCGAGCGGGCCCCTACTTGGGAAAGCTCAGACAGCCGGGGGGAGTTGCGCCCCCCGGTCGCCGCCGTAGCACCCGCTAGCCAGGTCTACCGGCTGTCTGAGCTTTCCGCGCCGCTCGGGGCGGGCGAGGAGGTTTCCCTCCTCGCCACTCTCCACCGAGCATGGCTGCGGGGTTGAGGTCTATCTTGGTCCCCCGGGAAGGGGTGGGGCGCTTGTTCCTTGCCGACTTCCACGGCCGCCCCCTGTCGGGTACGCGACGAGCATACGCGAAACCTTCTTCCAGGGCCATGCGGTGCGCCTCCCCTTCCCGGGGGAGTCGGTCTTCACTTTGGAAGGTTCTGTCGGGGCGGAGGTCCCTCGACCGGGGCCGCGCCCCGCCCGACGCTGCCTATTATAACGGTACCGCCGCAGCGCGCAACCCCCAAACTGTTGTTCGGTATAATACCCCGGCGCGCGGCTCGCGGCTGGACCATCTGGCCAAGCGGGGGGAAACGCATCGAGCCGCACGCAACCCATGCGTCTCGTCGGCGGTAGCGTTATAATTGCGGCATGAACGATGCCGCCACGAAGTACATCCGCCGAATCCGGAACCCCCAGAAGCGGCTCTACGCCGAGCTGTACCTGGCCCATCTCCTCGGTGGGCCGGAGCCCGGGCGGCCGCCGAGTCTCAGCCTTATGGCCGCACAGGCGGTCGAGATCGAACTGCGCGAGCTGGTCTCGCCCCCGAAGCAGTTGGACGCAGAGTCCAAGCGGGAGCGCATTCTCGCGCACGTCAGGGCGGCCCTCGACGAGCTGCCGGTTGGCGCCGACTTGGGTGACCGCAGCGCAGTTGAGAACTCGCTCTCTGGCCAGGGTTGCCCCAGCCGTAGCTACGGCTCCTGGGCGTCCCCGGCTTCGCTCTTGGCGGCGGTGGCCGCTGGCCTGGGCGCCGAGGCTTCCCCCGCGAAGCCGCAGCTCCCTCCCGCAGCGATCGAGCTGCTGGACAACGCCTTCTCGCGCGTCCACCGCATCCGGGTTCGAGACGAAGAGGACCGGGCCAACAAGAACCGTGCCCTGGAGTACCGGCAGGGCATCATGTTCGCCATCTGCGCCACGACGGGTCGCGAGATGGAAGACCTGTACGACGAGTTCGCGGAGCGCCAGATCGCCGCCCACGAGTCGGCCATCGCCGAATACCCCCTGGCGCCGTGAACGGTATGCCCGTCCGCAAGATCATCAGCGGGTGTCAAATCGGCGCCGACGAGGGCGGCCTCGAAGCCGGCAAGCGACTCGGCCTGGAAACGGGAGGCTACATTCCCAAGGGATGTCGCACCGCGGCCGGCGCGCGTCCGGATCTCGCGGCCCGGTATGGGCTCCAGGAGACCCCCGAGTGGGGGTACCAGCACCGAACCCGGCTCAACGTCGCCAACTCCGACGGCACCGTGCGCTTCGCCTACGACTTCGACAGCGCAGGCGAGCGCCTGACCCTCCGCTGCTGTCGCCAGCTCGGGAAGCCTCACTACGACATCGTTTTGACCCGTCCCGGCTACCAAATTGGCGCTTGGGACGGCTCGACGTTCGAGGTGTGGGCCCTCGAAGCGGAGCTCATCGAGTTCTCCGCCTGGCTTCACCGCAACCGAATCCAGACCCTCAACGTCGCTGGCAACGCCCACGCAGGAATCGCACTCGTCGTCACCGACTTCCTCGTTCAGGTTCTGACCATGCCGGCGCCCGCCGTCCCTGCAAACGACTCCGCAACGTCTCAGCCGACGCTGTTCTGAACATCCCCGCAGACGAGAAGGGGCGCCGGCTGCACCGGCGCCCCTTCTGTTGCGTCCCGCCGTCCCCTCCAGGAACGACCAAGGGGGCCAGGCCCCAGGTGCCGGCCCCCTTCACCACGCCTTCGACGGGCCTACTGTTGCACGAGCTCGCAGGGGGAACGTTGTCAGAAACCGCCAAGGTAGGGCCGAGCCCCAGCGGGGGCCCGACCCTCCGGCAGCGGGGAAATACGGGTCAGGCTGGTAGAGCTTGCCGGGCCGGAAGGCTGTCGTGGAAGTCCTCGATTGCCTCCAGCAGCTCGCGCGCCCGGCCGGCATTGCGGTACACAGGGCGAGTCAGCAGCTCCTGGAGCTCGCCCATGCCCGCGGCGAAAATGGTCAGGTGGTGCGTCGAAGGTAGCGCAAAGACCGGCCGAAGCACGACGGCGGCGCCTTCCAGCTCACCATCGCCCACGTGCGCCCGCGCCCGATCGATGTATGAAAGGCACTCACAGCCATACGAGCGCTCGATTGGCGGACCCGATTGGTACAGGGTGATGGCGCGGCCGGCCTGTTCTGCCCCTCTACGAAAGTCGCCTGCTTGGGTAAACGCACCACCTGCTATATAAGCGAGGCGTGCCTCCGTGAGATCGAACTCCCCTCCGACGCCATCATGCAGATCGTCGTGTCCAAGGCCGAGCGCCTCTTCCGCCCGCGCGATGGCTAAGGCCACCTCCTCGGCGGCTCCCATGCTGCCGAGGGCCCGCGCTTCGAGCGCGTAGAGTCGGGCCCGCGGCGTGCCCGAGGAGGCATACATCTGGCCCGAGCGCGCCAGCTCGGCGGCCTCCGCCGGCCGGCCAGCCCAGCGGGCGATCATGGACTCCATCCCCCGGGCGAAGGCACGTAGGCCGTCGTGGCCGATCACCTCGCCGTATGCCCAGGCTGAGCGTGCTTGGGTGGCCGCCGAGCCGAGGTCGCCGAAGTCGAGGCTGGCGTTGGCCAAGAGGCACTGAAGCTGTCCGACGAGCAGGTAGAGGTCGGCGGTCTGCGCAGGCCATTGGTGGCCCCGCAGGCGCCGCTTCACCTCGTCCAGCGTGAGGATCATCTCGGCGATGAGCGGCCGGGGCGGTCCCGCGACGTAAGCGTGAGCCAGGCGACTCACATCCTCACGAAGCTGCTCCAGTGCGACAGGTCCCACGTTGGAGAGTTCCGTCTCGGCCGCGTGGACGGCCGACTCCCTTGCTACCGATCCCAGCAGCCTATGAAGCTGGTCTGCTGGCAGCCCCAACCCCACAGCGGCACATGCCGCCAGAAAGTCGCGTCGTTCCACGGCGGTGAGTAAACCACAGCGGATGTCCGGTTGTGTTGCTGGAGATTCTGGGACTATCGCCTCTTCCCAGGGCGGATGTCCCAGGACCGCTCTCAGGGCCTGCCTGTTGGAGGGCCCTGGGGCTACCTCATCACGTTCCCAGCGACCGACCTGGCGGGCGTCCACTCCATGCGTGCCGCCACGCTGCCGCATCCTTCGAGCCAACTCCTCTCGGGAGAGTCCCATTCGCTTGCGCCTTTCCGGGATCCATTCGCGCCATTCCGCACCCATGTTCGTCTCCGGGTCTTAGAGTTAGTAAGGCCCTTTCCTACCCACGAACGGCTGGGTGCAGTGTAACCGGAGCCGGGCGCCTTATGCGTGGCGCAATCTTGGTACCGAACTTGGCCTATCTGCTGGCCTTGCACTTTCGCAACACGCCGGCAACCATGTAGTTCTGCTGACGCGCTGCTTGCTGGGACCAGGAGCAAGAGCGGGTTCGCCCACCTGGGGAGGTGATGCGAAGCGGCTGTCGCTCGCGGCGGCGCACCAGCACATATCGCATGGCGGGCACGTAGCCGAGTCCCAGCGGCTACGAAGGGCCCCTTGCGAGGTACCGATGAGCGGAACGGCCGTCGTAGAAGAGTCGAAGATCATCTCCTCGGGCTGCACCGTTGTAGTGCAGGGCATTGGAGAATCCGAGGAGGAGTGCTACACGATCGTCTCAGCATCCGACTCGGCTCCGCTGCGAGGCTACCTCAGCGAGCGGTCCCCTCTCGCCTGCGCGCTGATGCGTCGGCAAGCGGGCGAGAGTGTTCGCTTCCGAACCCCGGCCGGCGTGCGGGAGGTGCGCATCTTGTCGGTCGCGCCTTCTGGGCGATGACACCTGGAGAACAGGCGCTCGGCAGGGTTGCCCACGAGCTCCGTGGCCCTCTCACCGTCATCGCCGGCTACGCGGAGATGCTGCTCCGCGGCGACATCAAGGGCGCTTTCCAGACCGACGCCCTCCACCTGATCCTGACCAAGGCCCAGCAGGCCGACCAGATGGTCGAGGACATCCTGACGTCGGTTAGGTTGGTGAACGACCAAGTGGTTCGGCGGCCGACAACCTTCGACATCGTCGAACTCGCCCACGAATCTCTCCGCCGTTGCGAGGCGCCACCCTCAGCCGTGCTGCGGGTGGCGCCGAGCTCGCCGGTCTTGGTCCGCGGAGACCGCGAGCAGATCGGCTGGGTGCTGCTCAACCTCATTCGGAACGCCATCCACTACAGCGAGGGGCGTCCGGAGGTCTGTATCTCGATCTCCGAAGAAGATCCGGTGGAGGTCGCGGTCAAGGACTGCGGCATCGGCATCGCACCGGAGTTCCAGGACGAGGTCTTCCTTCCTTTCCGGCGGGGCCCAGATTCCCACGAGGCGGGTTTGGGGCTGGGCCTCGCCCTCGGCCGAGAGGTCGCCACGCTGAACGGCGGGGAGCTGCTGTTGGCGGAGAGTGCTCCGGGAAGGGGCAGCACGTTCGTTCTACGCCTGCCGGCGGCGCCGAGGGGGGTGCGCGCTGTCGTGGGGAGCAGGGGTAGCGTTCGGGCCGTTGCGGCGGTCTGAGATGAATCCGGGAGGAGGACTGGCCTCCTCCCGGTTCCCCTTCAGGTCCCTGATGAACTGCCACCACCCCTTCAAGTGAAGTGCCGATTTTCGGCCCACCTCGGCTGGGCTTCCCCATTCGGGGCTCACCATGTCGAGTCCTGGAAAAAGTAGAACAGAAGCGGGGGATTCGGGGGCTTGCTCCGTTCCCGCCTTGCGGGCTTTCGCCCCAGGAACCGCACCAGAAGTGTACCTCACCCTGGGGCTGGGGAAACGTGCTTCTACGCGGCCTCGTGATGAAGGTTGGCGACCCTCAAGGTACCCATCTCGTCGAAGCGTAGCGACAGGTAGGTGGTAAGCACCTCGTCTGCCATCGGGTACAGCTCGTCCGGGTGGAAGCACCAGGAGCAGTTCAGCTCCCGCCAGGCGCCATCTGGACCGCGCTCCAGCGCGCCAACGCGCTTCCACGGCCGGATCCGGTAGCCGCG
>Ga0070717_10001564_pt1 | contig 15848 bp, 8 predicted proteins | sample LARL113metaG_FD_71366 | JGI IMG/M metagenome (GOLD analysis project Ga0070717, IMG submission 71366) | Corn, switchgrass and miscanthus rhizosphere microbial communities from Kellogg Biological Station, Michigan, USA - LAR L11-3 metaG | ecosystem: Host-associated > Plants > Roots > Rhizosphere ... | reverse complement strand
TGGCTGCCCGACGCGATGGAAGGCCCCACGCCCGTCTCGGCCTTGATTCACGCCGCCACGATGGTCGCCGCCGGCGTTTATCTCGTCGCACGCGCTTATCCGCTGATGGCCGCAGGCGGCACGCTCTCGCAGGGCGGCGCCGTCGCGGGCAGCACCACCGTCGCGCTCACCGTCGTTACATGGGTGGGCGCGGCCACGGCCGTTTTCGCCGCGCTCATCGCTGTTGCGCAGAACGACATCAAGCGCATCCTCGCCTACTCCACCGTTTCGCAACTCGGCTACATGATGGCTGGACTCGGCATGGGCGGCGTGGCCGTGGGCATGTTCCACCTCATCACCCACGCGTTCTTCAAAGCGCTGCTGTTCATGGGCGCGGGCTCGGTGATTCACGGCTGCCACGAAGAGCAGGACATCCGCCGCATGGGTGGCCTCCGCAAACAAATGCCTGTCACCTTCGCCACCTACGCGATCGGCATGCTCGCCCTATCCGGGTTTCCGCTGTTTTTCTCCGGCTTCTGGTCGAAGGACGCCATTCTCGCCTCGGCGCACGAGTGGCACGCCGGCCGCGGCCCGTTTTACCTGCTGGTGGTCGGTGCTCTGCTCACCGCGTTCTACATGACGCGCCAGGTCTCTTACGTATTCTTCGGCCAGTATCGCGGCCACGCGCATGCGCATGAAAGCCCGCGCGTGATGACCGCTCCGCTCGCCATCCTCGCATTCTTCGCCATCGCACTTGGCATTGTGGGCACGCCTGCGTGGCCGTGGTTCCGTTCGTTCCTCGAAAATCGCCCCGCTGCATTCGACTGGGCGGGATTCAACGAGCCCGGTTTCTGGCCGCTCGTCGCGACATCCACGCTGGTCGTTTTTCTTGGTCTTGGATTGGGCTGGTGGCTGTACGGCAATAAGTCGCCGCGCGCCGAACAGCCGGATGCGCTGGAGAAGGCCGCGCCAACGGTTTGGGGCTGGCTGCGTGACCGCCTCTACGTCGACGAGCTGTACTGCGTTACCGTGATCGCTTTCTACGCATGGTGGGCCCGTGTGGCAGAGTGGTTCGACCGGCGCGTGTGGGGCGGCATCGTCGCCGCCGTCACGCTCTCTTTCCGCGCCCTTGCGCATTTCGATCGCTTCTTCGATCAGCAATTCGTTGACGGCGGCTTCGATAAAGGCTGTGAGGAAATTTACAACGGCGGAGGCCTGCTGGCGCGCATGCAGACCGGCCGCGTGCAACAGTATTTACGCTTTCTCGCGCTGGCTGTGGTCGTGCTTGCCGCAATCCTGATCTGGAGCAGTCGCGGATGAACGGATTTCCGATACTTACGCTCCTGACCGCGCTGCCCGTCCTCGGTGCAGTGATCGTGCTCCTCGGCGGCCGTCATGCGCGTGTGGTAGCCATGATCGCCGCGCTGGCGGCCATGGCGGTCGCCCTCGTGGTGTGGATGAAGTTGCCCGCCGACGGAACCATAGGGCTGCTGGAGCAGCGCGCGTGGGTCCCCTCGCTGGGCATCGAGTATCACCTCGGTGTCGACGGGCTGGGCGCGCTCATGCTGGTGCTCTCCGCCATCGTGACCCTCATGTCGCTCGATGCCGCGCATCGCGTCCACAGCCAGCCCAACCTCTACTTCGCGCTCGTGCTGCTGCTCGAATCGTGCCTCTTCGGCACCTTTACCGCGCTCAATTTTTATCACTGGTTCCTGTTCTGGGAACTGAGCCTGATCCCCGCCTTTTTCCTCATCAAGCTATGGGGCGGAGCAAAGCGCGGCCCCGCGGCCACGCAGTTTTTTGTGTACACCATGGCCGGCTCCGTCGGCCTGCTGCTTGCGTTCCTCGCCGTCTTCTTTTCGACGGGCAGCATGAACTTCATCCACCTGAGCCTGATGGCCTCGACCGGCGAATTAGAGCAGGCCGTCACCCAGTATCTGCCTCACCATCACATCATGATGTGGCTCGCCATCGGCGTGCTCGCGGGCTTCGCGGTGAAGGTGCCGCTGATGCCGTTCCACACCTGGCTTCCCGCCGCGTACAGCGAAGCGCCTTCGCCCGTCACCATGCTGCTCACTGGCACCATGTCGAAGATGGGCGTCTACGGGCTGCTGCGCATCGCGCTGCCCATGTTCGGTCACGAGATCGCGCAGATGCGCACGCCTCTCTTGGTGCTGGCCGTTCTCACAGTCGTCATGGGGGCGTGGGCCGCCGCCGCGCAGAAGGACATGAAGCGGGTCTTCGCCTACTCGTCGGTGAATCACCTCGGCTACTGCCAGCTCGGGATCTTCGCACTCGCCGTTCCGGGAGCGGGCGCAGCGCTCGAAACCAGCCAGGCTGCGGCACTCAACGGCGTCATCCTGCAGATGTTCAACCATGGCATCTCGGCCGCGGCGCTGTTTTGGTTTATCGCCATGATGCAGGAGCGCACCCACGGCCTGCGCGGCATCGACGACTTCGGCGGCCTGCGCAAGCCCGCTCCCGTGTTCGCGGGCCTAATGGGATTCGCGTTGTTTTCGTCGCTCGGGCTCCCGGGCCTCAACGGATTCCCTGGCGAGTTCCTCATCTTCCGCGGCGTGTTTCCGCTCGCATGGGTCGCGGCGACAGTTTCCGTGCTCGGCCTGCTGGTTACCGCAATCGTCATCCTCACCGTCATTCAAAAAGTATTCACCGGACCCGTACCCGAGCGCTGGGCCAGCTTCCCTGACATGCATACCGGCGAGCGAATGGCCATGGCGCCTGTCATCGGACTGATGCTGCTGATCGGCCTGCTTCCGCAACTGATTGTGGACAGCGTGAACCCCACCGTGATGAACCTGCTGGCGCACTGGAGATTCTGATGTTAGCGTGGACGATCTATCTCTCGTTTGCCGGCGCTCTCCTTGAAGCAATATTGCCCAAGGGAAGGAATGGGCTCGCACGTGGGGTCGCGCTCGTTATCGCCACCGCCGGCCTGGTCATCGCGATCGCCGGGTTCGCGGCGAACGCCGGCCACGATCGCATCACCATCGTGGACGCTGCCTGGGTCCCTTCGATGGGCGTTCACTATTCGCTCGCCGCCGACGGCATCAGTCTCGTGCTCGTTTTGCTCACCGGCCTCGCCGCGCTGGCCGGCGTGCTCTTCAGTTGGAATATCGAGCTGCGCACCAACGAGTTCTTCGCATTCTTCCTCGCCCTTATCGGCGGCGTGTACGGCGTGTTTCTCAGCTACGATCTGTTTCTCCTCTTCGTGTTTTACGAAATCGCCATCGTCCCCAAGTACTTCCTCATCGCAATCTGGGGATCGACGCGCCGCGAGTACGCCGCCATGAAGCTGGCGCTTTACTCATTCGTCGGCTCCGCAATGGTGCTCATCGGATTGCTGGCCGCGTACGCCACCGCGGGCAGTCATTCAACCGGGCTGGTGCAACTGGGCCAGGCCGGCCTTCCGTTGCATTTCCAAATGTGGGCCTTTCCGCTGGTCTTCATCGGTTTCGGCATTCTGGCGGGCATATGGCCGCTGCACACCTGGGCGCCCACCGGACACGTCGCCGCGCCTACTGCTGCATCCATGGTGCTGGCCGGCGTCATTATGAAGCTGGGCGCCTATGGCTGCCTGCGCGTGGCCATGGGACTGTTCCCGCATGGCATGGACCCGTGGGGGTTCTCCTTCGCGGGCATCGGATCGTGGCGCGATGTATTTGCGGTGCTCGCCGTCATCGGTATTGTCTACGGAGCGCTCGTTGCCCTCGTCCAGAGCGATTTCAAGTTTGTCATCGGATACTCCAGCGTCAGCCACATGGGCTTCGTGCTCCTGGGCCTGATGACGCTCAACCAGATCGGCCTTACTGGCGCGGTGCTGCAGATGTTCTCCCACGGCATTCTTGCCGGGCTTTTGTTCGCCATTGTCGGCCGCATCGTGTATGACCGCACCCACACGCGCCAGCTTGCCGAGCTCGAGCGCATGCATCTGTCGCGGCGGCTTCCGCTGGCGGCTGCCGCGTTCGTTATTGCCGGCATGGCATCGATGGGCCTGCCCGGCTTCTCCGGATTCGTCGCCGAGTTGCAAGTGCTGGCCGGCGCCTGGAAGGCGGATCCATGGTGGACCGCGGCGGCCGGGGTGGGCATCGTGGTCGGCGTGGCCTACACTTGGCGCGCCATGCAGCGGGCCTTCTTCACTGACGTAAGGCCCACCGCGGAGGATCATCCCAAGGGAGGCTGGCACGACCTGGCCCCGATTACCTGGCCGGAATTCACGGGGTTCACATTGCTGTGCGCCATCAGTCTTGCCGTTGGCCTCTACCCGCGCATCCTGCTCGATGCGATTGAACCAGCGGTGAAGACGTTCCTGGCGGGGGGTGTGCAGTGAACTACTACGCACATCTCTTCTACGCCACGCTCCCCGAAACGGTCCTCGAAATCGCCGCGCTTTTCGTGCTGGTGGTCGATCTCACGTTCCTGCGCAAGGCCGAGCTGAAAACACGCGCTCTGTCGGCCTCCCTGCTGGGAGTGCTTGGATGCGCCGTTGCGCTTTGGGCTCAGCTCTGGTCAGTGTCCCACGGCGTGTGGGGGTTTGGCGTCGGGGATACACACGGCCTTCTGCTTGCGAACATCGATTCAGCCGCCGCGGCGCAAGCCGGAATTCTCATCCTTACCGCACTCACGCTTCTGTTGCTGATCGATTCGCGCTTCACGCGCCACGTGGGCGAATTTGTTGCCGTGGTGCTGATGTCGGCCGCGGGCGGTCTGCTGATCGCCGCCGCGCAGGATCTGCTCATCATCTTTCTCGGTCTCGAACTGCTCAGCCTCGGGCTCTACATTCTCACCGCGTTCGCCAAGCAGTCGGGCCGCAGCGCCGAAGCGGCGATCAAGTATTACCTTTTCGGCGGCATGTCGGCCGCATTTCTGCTCTTCGGGTTCAGCTATCTCTACGGCATTTCCGGTTCGACCAATCTCGATGAGGTGATGCAGGCCATCCATCGCTCCAATGGGCCCAGCGTGGATCCGCTGCTGCTGGTCGCACTGGTGATGATCGCCGCCGGCCTCGGCTTCAAGGTCGCTGCCGTGCCGTTCCATCTCTGGGCGCCGGATACCTACGAAGGCGCGCCCGCACCCGGCGCCGCCTTCATCGCATCGGTGTCGAAGGTCGCGAGCTTTGCCCTGCTCATCTCCATCGGAGTGGCGGGGCTCCGCGTGTTCGATGCTGCCGGCGCCAGCGCAACTCCTCTCGCTGATCAAGGTTTCCGCGGTCCCTGGAGCGTGGTCCTCACCATCCTGTCGCTGGCCTCGATGCTCTTCGGAAATCTCGCCGCCCTGGCGCAGATCAGCGTGCGCCGCCTGCTGGCCTACTCGGCCATCGCCCATGCCGGATACATCCTGCTGGCTCTCGCCTATTTCCGCGTCGATGCTTCGGCTCCCTACGAAAGCGCCGGGTACTACCACGGCGCCACGGCCATGCTCTATTACATCCTCACCTACGGGCTGACCACCATCGGCGCATTTGGTGTCGTGGGCGTGGTCGAGCGCGCCACCGGCAGCGACCGCATGGATGCGTTCCTCGGCCTGCACAAGCGCAATCCGTTGCTCGCGGCAGTGCTGCTGGTGGTATTCCTGTCGCTCGCCGGAATCCCGCCGCTGGTCGGCTTCTGGGCCAAGTTCAACCTGTTCGCCGTTGTCCTGGGCGTGGGGGGCGGGGTCATTCCGTTTGCGCTGGTCGCGCTGGCAGTCATGATGAGCGCCGTCTCGCTCTACTACTACCTGCAGGTCCTGAAGCGCGCCTTCGTCATGCCCGCCGTCGATGATCCGGCTCACCGCCCGGACAAGATCGTCACCCACCCGGTCACGATGCTTGTGCTGCTGGCCATCGCCGCTGCCGTCGTGTTCATGGGATGCTTCCCAGCGCTGCTTCAGGACTGGATCGCGAGCTTCTATCTGAAGCTGTAGCGCAGTAATCCTGTTGCGGTCCCAGGTCTCAGAATCGAGACCTGGGGCGCCCACTTTCGAAGTTATTCAACAGTCTGGTTCAGCCGCAGATCGCGCGATGATCCGCCCACGCTCACCGTCCGTTTGCCGCTGGCCAGCACCCACTTGCTGTCCTTCGTCGACCAGTACTGCAACTGCCGCTCGGGAACGTGAATGGTGATGATCTTCGACTGGCCCGCAGTGAGATGCACGCGATCGAAACCGACAAGCGCGCGCACCGGGAACTGAACACCCTCGGGAGCGTCGGCGGGCGCGCCGAGATACACCTGCGGCACCTCGTCCGAATCCATCGGGCCGGTGTTCCTGATGCTCACGCTCACATCGAGGCCGCCGTTCGGTGCCTTCCCGATGTGAAGGTTCGAATAGTCGAATTTCGTGTAGCTGAGGCCGTGGCCAAACGCGTACAGCGGTTCGATGTTCTCCTTGTCGAACCAGCGGTAGCCCACGTTCACACCCTCAGTGTAGTGGGTTTCTTTGTTGGGCGGTCGCTTGGAGCGCTCCGGATGCTTGGGATCGGTCGCCGCATAATCGTTCAGGCTCTTGCCCCAGGTGACCGGCAGCCGTCCCGCCGGGCTTACCTTGCCGAGCAGCAGGTTGGCCGTGGACCAGCCGCCCTCGTCGCCCGGCCACCACATCTGGAGAACAGCCTTCACCTTGTCCACCCATGGCAGGGCCACCGGCTGGCTGGTGTTGAGAACTACCACCGTGTTGGGGTTGACGGCCGCCACTTCTTCGACCAGCTTGTTCTGGTCGCCCGGCAGCCCGAACACCGGTTGCAGGCGCGTCCACACGAAGATAACAGCCACCTTTGCAGACTTGGCCGAAGCGATTGCATGTTCGTGGTCGGCCGCGCGCTGCTCGGGTGTGTACCAGTTCAGGCGAACCTGCACCGGCGCATTCGATGTATCGGGTGACGTCTTGATTTCGATCGCGTGCGGTCCGGCGCTGAGATCGATGGCGCGGCGTACGTTGTCGAGTCCGTCGGTGGTGGGCACCACGTTGTCCTGGTTGGCCTGCAGGATGTCGCCGTGCACGCCGCCCTGGAACGCGCCCGTCGCGGCGAACTTTTTGCCGTCAAGCATCAGGGACGCATTGGTTCCGAGCGCCTGCAGATAGATCCAGTAGTTGCCAGCGTTGGGCACGGTCAGGGTGGCCTTCCAGGAGACGGTTGCATTTGGAACGAGCGGTTTGCCCGACTTTTTGGTGAAGTCGATCGCGGGATCGGTCTGCTCGCCCGTCGAGCCGGTACGCAAAAGGCCTGGCTTGCCGTCGTGGCTGAGCGCGCTCGCAGGAATGGTGTTGCCCGTCATATCGTCGTCCACCGCGAATCCAATATCGGAGTTGCCCGAGATTTTTCGCATCGCCGCCAGCGGACCAACCTGCCGGTCGGGCAAGCCTACCGATCGCTCGCCGTTGATTCCGATCGAGTCCACCTGCGCGCCCGTTGGTCCGATCAGCACCACCGAATCCAGGTCCGCAGCCTTGAGCGGCAGCACCCCGCCATCATTCTTGAGCAGGACGGCCGCATCTTCGCCCGTCCGCTCGATGATCTTCGCGTTTTCCTCGATCGCTTGTGGCGTGACGTCGTGTTTCGAAAGCCCGTCCATGTAGCCGAAGTGAACGATTTCGTAGAGCACGCGACCAGCGGCGCGCGTCACGGTGGCTTCGGTTACAGTGCCGTCTTTCAGAGCCTCCGGCATGTTCTTTGGGTCGAGCTTGACGCCGAAGTTGCCGCCGCTGAAGTCTCGCTTCTCGGCCGGTTCTTCGGGGATGTGGCCGCCGAACATGTCGGCCATGTCTTGCATGGCATTGGGCGGAGGAGGCGGCGGCACCGGCTTCGAATCAAAGAACGACGGAATCGAGAATCCGCCCGCCTTGGGATCGGGCTCGCCCGGCATCTCCATATCCAGCCCCGCGTTGATGAAATTCACGGCATGCACGGCGCCCCAGTCGGAGGTGACAAATCCCTTGAACCCGAGTTCGTCGCGCAGGATTTTCGTAAGCGTATCGGGGTTGCCGCAAGCGAACGTGCCGTTGAGCCGGTTGTAGGAGCACATGATCGAGGACACGTCGGCCTTGATCGCGGCGTCGAATGGGGCCACGTACACTTCGTGCAGCGTCTGGTCGTCGATAAATGTGTTCTCGTGATCGGAGTCGTAGCCGACGTAGTGCTTGACCTGTGCCATGACGTGCTGCGACTGGATGCCCTTGATCTCGGCCACGCCTATCATCGCGCTCAGGAACGGATCTTCGCCGAAGGTGTTGTAGCCGCGGCCGAATTCGAGATCGCGATCGATGTTGACGAACGGCTGCAGGGAGACATCGATGCCCAGGGCGCGATCCTCGCGGCCGATCACGATCCCATTATCTTCGGCATCATGCAGGCTGAAGGTGGCGGCCACGCCCATGGTGGCGGTTTCAGCCTGCGAGGGATGGCGCGTGAGCACGCCCGGCGGCCCATCCGCGAAACGCAGCCCGGGAATGCCGAGCCGCGGCACTCCGGCCAGGTAACCCGCCTGGCCCTGGTACACCTTGGGGTCTTCCTGGGTGCCGTGAATCAGCGTCAGCTTTTCCTCAAGCGTCATCTGGCTGAGAATTTTGTCAACGCGCGCGTCGCCGGTGACCACTGGAACGGATTGCGCGGCGGCCGTGAGGCTCATCGCCAGCACTGCCATTGCCGGGAGGGCCCACGTGCCAACCCTGAATCTTCTTTTTTCGTATGCGTGCATCGCCTGTCCCCTCATTTGCATTTCAACGGGAACGGCGCCGTTAGCGCATGGCACGACCGCCGCTCATAAAACGGTTGAGCATGTTCCCGTTTGTCGGCAAGCAGTGTAGTACACCGGGGTCGGCCCTGTATGCGACGAGAGCCACTTCAAAGCGACAAGGCGTCGGGCAGCGGCAGCCCGGAATCGAAGCCGGCGGCGATGAGGTCTTCGCGCAGACGTTCGACGGTGGTGAATTCGATCGCCTTCATGCCGAGCGCCTGGGCAGCGTCCACGTTGACACGCTTGTCGTCGATGAAGAGCGTTTCTTCCGCCTGCGTGCCGAGTTCCTTGAGCACATGACGATAGATGGCGGGGTCGGGCTTGGCCATGTGCAGTTGGTAACTCCACACCAGCACGTCAAATTCATCGATCCAGCGAAATTCGCGCTTGATATTTTCCAGCACCGAGTCGCCCATGTTGGACAGGATCGCGGTGCGGATGCCGTGCGCCTTCAGCTTGCGTTGCCACCCCACCATGAGCGGGTTCTGGGTGGTCCACATGCGCGCGTCCTGGCGCTCCAGTTCCTTCACTTCGGCATCGCTGAGCGAGAGCTTGGCATCGCGCGCGAACTTCTGCCAAAACGCCGCGCCGTTCAGCTTGCCTTCGTCGTAGGCGTGGCGGTCGGCCCAGTAGAAAGTCTCAAACTGCTCCGGGCTTAGGCCGCTAATACGGACCATTTCATCGTGCGCCGTGAGATCGGGCGTACCCGTCAAGACCATTCCATAATCGAACACCACCGCGCGCAGACCCAATCATCCTCCTCAAGCGATCACCCGTGTATGTTGGAAGGGCGTCTCTATTTATTGTGCACGATGGATTTCACTTGCTTAAGAGGCAGCACGATGCAGTTTTCGCGCAGAACCAACTGGAACACGGAGGAAAGCGAACTGGCGCGCGCGCATCGGCTGCGCGTCGAAGCCGGTCTTCCCGTTTCCGATCTGACCGCGTCGAATCCCCCGCGATGCGGATTCACCTATCCTCCCGACCTGCTTGCCGCGCTCGGCGACCCGCGCGCCCTGGATTATGATCCGCAGCCTCGCGGCCTATTTGGCTCACGCGAGGCAGTGTGCGCCTATTATGGCGATCATGGCGTCGCGGTCGATCCGGGGCAGGTGGTGCTTACCACCAGCACCAGCGAGGCGTACAGTTTTCTGTTCCGGCTTCTCTGCGATCCGGGCAGCGAGATCGTGGTACCGCAGCCGGGCTATCCTCTGTTTGACTTTCTGGCCGTGCTGGATGACGTCCGGCAGAAACACGCGCCTCTGGTTTATGACCACGGCTGGCAGATCGATCCCGAGGGATTTCGGCGCGCCATCACACCGGCCACCCGGGCCATCGTCCTGGTCCATCCCAACAATCCCACCGGGCACTTTACCAAGCAATGGGAGGCGGACGAACTGGTTCAGCTCTGCCGGGAATTCGACCTCTCGCTTATTGTGGATGAAGTTTTTCTCGACTACGGATTTGGTTCGGGTGACTCGGAGCGTGTCCGCACGTTTGCCACCGGCCTGGAAGGCGTGCCGGTTTTCGTGGTCAGCGGGCTGAGCAAGATTGCCGGTCTGCCGCAGATGAAAGCGGCGTGGATTGTGGCCACCGGACCGGATCAAAGCACCACGCTCGGCCGGCTGGAAGTCATTGCCGATACCTTCCTCTCCATGAATGCTCCGGTTCAATTGGCGCTGCCGGCGTGGCTCGCCGGACGGGACCAAGTGCAGAGGCAAATCCGGAATCGGGCTGCGGCCAACCTTTCCGAACTCGACCGGCAGCTTGCGGGGCAGCGGATCATCCGGCGCCTCGACCTCGAAGGCGGGTGGTACGCGGTGTTGAGGATTCCGGCACTCAAGCCCGATGAAGAGACCGTCCGGGAACTGCTCGACCGCGGCGTATGGGTGCATCCGGGTTACTTCTTCGGCCTGCCGGAATTGGGATGGCTGGTGATTAGCCTGCTCGGGCCCGAGGCCGAGTTCGGTACGGGAGTAACTGACTTGCTTGACTGTTTGCGGAAATTTAAGTGAAGTAACAGTACGGGAAGTGGTGCTCATGTATTACGTGACATTATGATAGTAAATCGCTGATCTTGAGCGGCTTTGGTGCTATATTGCTCGATTGACTTAGCGCAAGTTAAGAAACGGGTTGTGATTACGTTCGGCACCGATGGTGGTGGCCGGGCCGTGACCAGGCAGCACGCGGGTGTCGTCGGACAGCGTCATCAATCGGGTCTCAATCGACTCGATAATCTGGCGGGGATTGCCCCCGGGTAGGTCGGTGCGGCCGATGCTGCCGGCAAAGAGCGTGTCGCCCGCGATCACCATTTTCAGTGGCGCGAAGTGAAGGCAGACGGAGCCTTGGGTGTGGCCTGGGGTGTACAGCACGTGGGCCGGGTATCGGTCGAGGCCGACCTGCATGCCGTCGACCAGGCTGGCATCGGGGGCGGCCACTTCAGGCGTGGGCACACCCACCCAGGCCGCCTGCGCCTCCATCATTTTCAGAAGCGGGAGATCGTTCTCATTGAGGAGAATCGGGGCGCCGGTGAGGTGCTTCAGTTTGAGGGCCCCGCCTACGTGGTCGATATGCGCATGGGTGATGAGTATCTGATGCAGCTTCAGGCCGAGGTCCGAAAGGCGCCGATAGATGCGGCTTACCTCGTCGCCGGGATCAATGACAATGGCCTGGCCGGCTTCCTCGTCGCCGAGCAGGGTGCAGTTGCATTGCAGCGGGCCGACCGGGAAGGTCTCGAGAATCATGCCTTGATTCTAATCGTCACGTTTGCGGAACCAGCGAGGCAGCGAGCGCGTATTATGTGCGCGAGAGGTACGCCATGAGACTCCTGCGTCTGTTCGCGATCGCCGTCCCCGCCCTGAGCCTGTTCGCCGTCTCCGCTGCCCTTGCCGCCCAATCGGATTGGCAGAAGTCCTACCCGGTTTCAGGAAAGCCCTCGCTCACCGTCAGCACCGGCGACGCGTCCACGGAGGTGCATTCCTGCTCCTGCCGCGAGATCCGCATTCGGGTGCAATGGAACGACCGTCACGCCGATGACTACACGGTTTCGGAGTTTCAGTCCGGCGACCACGTCAACTTCGATCTGAAGGAGAAGCCGCAGCACTTCGGCATTCACGTGGGAATGCACCGCGAGCCGCACGTCATGGTCGAGACGCCCGGCGAACTGGACCTGGAGGCGCGCACCTCCGATGGGAGCCTGAAGGTGTACGGCGTGAACGGAACCATTGCCCTGCACACCAGCGACGGGTCGGTGGATGTGTCCGACGTCTCGGGCGCGGTGCGGCTGGTGGCCAGCGACGGATCGATCCGTATTCACAACGTCACCGGCACCCTGGAGTCGAAATCATCCGACGGGCACGTCACGATTGACGGCAAGCTGAGCGGAGTGCAGGTGCACACCAGCGACGGCGCCCTGGAACTGACCCTCGCCGAAGGTTCGCAACTGACCACGTCATCGCGGATCGAAGCCTCCGACGGCAGCGTAAAAATCCGCCTGCCTCGAACTCTGGCTGCCGATGTGGACATTCACACCGGGGACGGACACATCGACTGCCAATTGCCGCTGACGATGAACGGCTACAACTCGGGCGGCGGACATAACATTCGCGGCCGCCTCAACGCCGGCGGCACGCCGTTGACGATCCATACCAGCGACGGGAATGTGAGCATCGCGGCGCTATAAAACAAAGAACATGTCTGCGCTTCGCGGCTTTGCGTTTAGGCGGGTTTTCACGGATGCCGCTGACGTTAGCCGATTGATATTCCTCGTCTAAGGTCCACCCGCACAGTCACACAGTGGGGGTGGTCTTCCCTGCTTCTCGATTGAATCAGGGTCAGGTTCAAAGCCGTGCATTGTCGCCCTTTCAAGTTAGCCGGACACCGGGGATTCCGACCCGCGATGGTGAAACAAAGCAGGTCGATCAGCTTCGGTGGTATCCCAGGGCCCAAAATCGAGATCTGGGGCACCCAGTTCTTTCTAGCCAGATACCGGGGATTCCGGCCCGCGACGGATGAAATGAATTTCGGGTTTCAAGGTCATTGGCGAGTTAGCGTCGCTTCGCGACATAGCGAGTTAGCAGGTTCGCGGGTTCTGTTTAGCAGCACGGGATGGATTGCAAACGGGGGTTATTTAAGAGCAGCAAGTCAGCGCCGCTTCGCGGCCTAGCGAGTCAGCAAGTCAGCGCTGGAATCCAGTTCTCACCCGGACGCTATCGAGGCTGCTCCTCGATCTTGCATTTCCATTATGCCCTTGAAGGGGTGATCATATGCAAACTGATTTGGGGAATGACCTAATCGAATGAAGCAGTTACAGCGATCCAGGGGCTAACAGGGCTTGACAACTCAGAAACTCAGCCGCAGCGCCAGGCTGATCTGGCGCGCCGGATAGGCGGCTGTAAATGACAGCGGCTGGCTGAGCTGGGAAACCGAAACCGGCGCAAATCCCGTTACGTTGTAAGGGCCGTTTTCAAGCGTGCCGTGGGGCAGGGGATAGTTCGGGTCCGCGGGCAGGTTATTATTCACCGCCGCAAAGTTGGTGTGGTTGAGCAGATTCTGGGCTTGGACGATCACTTCCAGCCGCCAGCGCTCCTGCGCGCGCATGACCGATTTTGACACTCTCATGTCCCAGCTTACAAAGCTAGCGCCGGTTCCATTATTCCGGCTTTCGTTCCACGGGCGCGCGTTGCCGTTATGCCCGATGGTGCCATTCGCCAGCCCAGGGACAAGCAGCGTAAAAGGAACTCCGCTGCGCACAGCAAGGATCGGGGAAATGACGATGTTGGCCAGCATCCGAGGCACGAATGATCCTTGCCCGGCGGCAAAAGGCGTCGTGTAAACGGAGTTGGCAACGAAATTGTGGGTGATGTTGAAATCCGAGAGCCCATAATCGCGATCGAGCCGCGTAGGCCGAAAGGGGGTGCTGATGGAACTGAAGTCGCTGGTATCGTCGATGGCGCGGCTGAAGGTGTAGTTCGCCTGGAACTGCACGTTGTGATTCATCCTTTGATTCAAAGACAGCGTACCGCCGTGATAGGTTCCCGAACCCTCCGAGGAGAAAGCATTGTTCTGAAAAATGGAACTGTTGGGCTCTCCGACGGTGGTGCCTGGTTTTGGGACGTATAACGGGCCCACGAAGGGATCGATCGGTTTCGACGTATCCTCTACGAAATTCGATTCGAGAATCTGCTCCACATGCTCGCCGTGGTACATGATGTAAGCCGCTTCGAGAGACAGGTTCTTTGCTAACTGGCGCGCAATGCTCAGGCTGGCTTGAATGGTGTAGGTCGACTTGAAATTGGGCGCCATGGTGTAGATGAAGTTTCCAAACGCGTCGGGACCGGGCGGGCTGATGACGATACCCACGGAGGCCAGTTGGTCGTTGTTCATGGCCGGGTTCGGCTGGCTGGTGCTTGCCAGGCTCCGCTGCTTTGCCCAGGCCTCGAATATCGAGGGAAACGGAGGAGACGGCAGGCCGGCGACCAGCGCATTCTGGTTCACATACTTGCCGCTGGTGCCCAGGATGTTGGCATAAAACGGAATCATGAATATGGTGGGAGCCACAAACATTCCGCCGCCCGCCCGCACCACGGTTTTCTGGTTGCCGGCCGGATCCCACGCGATGCCAAAGCGCGGCGAAACCCGGATGCTGTGCGGCACCGGGGCGGGTTCGTGATCGTAATCCAGCCGTATCCCATAATTCAATGTGAGCCGCGGGTTCGCTTTCCACGAGTCCTGCGCAAACAGCCCCAGAAGATCAGTCCATCCGGACCAGTGGTTGTTGGACTCAGGATTCGCCTGCAGCAACAGTGTCGGAGTTCCCGCGAGAAAAGCCTGCACGGCGGTGAGATTGGTGGAAGCCGGACCGGACGCCGGATATCCCTGGCTCAGGTTATAGCTCTCCAGGGCAGATGCGAGCGACTCGCCACCGGACGCGCCCACAATATTGAGGATGGAAAATGTTCCGTCAGTGAACTGCCAGTTTCCGCCGAACCAGAGACTTTGCTTCACGCTGTAATCGTCGGGCCGCCACGAACCGCCGACCTTGAAGAAATGAGTCCTCCACGTCCAGGAGAGGGTGTCGTCGATCTGCAGCCGTTTGAAATCCGCGTTGTATGGATAAACAAACGGTGTGCCCAGTTGGATCTGGTTTCCGAGGTCGATCTCGGAGCCGTTCGGTGAGGGGGCCTGGATGTCGGCTGTATTACTGGGCACGATCTGCAGGCGAGCCGTGTTCACCATTTGCGGGCCGAACAGCCGCGTCCACGATCCCGTGAGGGTGTAATCGGTCTGAAACTCATCGCCGGAATACGGCGGCCGCGGAACCACGGAGTCTCGTTCCCGCATCAAGGCAAAACGAAACGCAAAGTTGTTTTTGGAGTAGGAGTTGTCGAGCCGGGTCACCCAATTGAAGTATCTGCCCCGCGGCGTACTAAACCCGGGAAGGCCGCGCACGCCTGAACCCACAGGGCTGGCCGGAATGCCGTCAAAGGTCCCATCCTCGGGCGTGACCAGCGCATTCAGAATCGGATCATCAAGCGGGTCCCCAAAGACGGGCGCAGCCAGCAGGCCCTGTCCCAAAGCGCCGAGCGGACCGCCTGAATTGGCCATCTGCGTCAGATAGCAGAGTTGCGTGACCTGCTGTTGGGGGCTGTCCTGGTTGGGGCACGACTTCCCATCAAAGCCATTGGGTTGCGAAGCGATGCTCTGAAACTCCTGTTCAGCGGCGAGATTCTGCACCGTGGCTGCATCCAGTCTCTGGAATTCGGGGGCGGTGAAGAAAAACCAGCGGCTCTTTTGAATGGGTCCGCCCAGCGTGGCGCTGGCAATAAAGCTTTGCTCGAATGGCTTGACGCCAAGGCCGGCCAGCTTGTCGAAATAATTCCCGCCGTCGGTGTTCCGGTTGTGAAAATAACCCGCCGCGCTGCCGTGAAATTGATTGGTTCCGCTCTTGGTCACCATGTTGATCGCGGAGCCGCTGGTGAAGCCAAATTCCGCTTCGAAGCTGTTGCGGTTGACCTGGAATTCGCGGATCGAATCGATAGGCACATGCATTTCCCGCATGGTTCCCGACCCGTAGTCATCCTCACCGCCGTCGATGGTTACGAGGTTGTTGCGTCCATTACTCCCGCCCATGGAAAACCC
>Ga0070717_10001563_pt1 | contig 15851 bp, 13 predicted proteins | sample LARL113metaG_FD_71366 | JGI IMG/M metagenome (GOLD analysis project Ga0070717, IMG submission 71366) | Corn, switchgrass and miscanthus rhizosphere microbial communities from Kellogg Biological Station, Michigan, USA - LAR L11-3 metaG | ecosystem: Host-associated > Plants > Roots > Rhizosphere ... | reverse complement strand
TGATCGACGAAGCTGCGGCATCGCTCCGCATTCAGATCGATTCCATGCCCACTGAAATTGATCAGCTGGAACGGCGGGCAATGCAGCTTGAAATCGAAAAGCAGGCGTTGAAAAAAGAGAGCGACGCAAATTCCAGAGAACGGCTGGCCGTGATCGAGAAAGAACTTGCCGAAATTCGCGAGCGGTCGAATGCCCTGAAAGCGCGATGGAAACAGGAGAAAGACTTGATCGCGCGCTCCCGCCAGCTGAAGGAAAAAGTCGAACAGTTACGAATCGAAGAGCAGGCCGAAGAGCGCAAAGGCAATCTGCAGCGCGTCGCCGAACTTCGTTACAGCCTGATTCGCCAGACCGAAGAGGAACTGGCGAAGGTCACCAAGCAACTGGAGAGCTCCAGCGGCAAGCGCATGTTGAAAGAGGAAGTCGACGAAGAAGACGTGGCGAAAATCGTCTCCAAGTGGACCGGAATACCGGTTTCCAAAATGCTCGAAAGCGAAGTTAAGAAACTGGTCACCATGGAGGACCGTTTACGCCAACGTGTGATCGGGCAGGACGTAGCAGTTGAACGCGTCTCCAACGCTATTCGCCGGTCCCGCGCGGGTTTGAGCGATCCCAAACGTCCCATCGGCTCGTTCATCTTTCTCGGTCCCACCGGAGTCGGCAAAACCGAACTGGCCCGCGCTCTCGCCGAATTTCTCTTCGACGACGAGCACGCCATGATTCGCATTGATATGTCCGAGTACATGGAAAAGCACGCCGTGTCGAGGTTGATCGGCGCGCCTCCAGGATACGTTGGATACGAAGAGGGCGGACAACTCACCGAGCAGGTCCGGCGCCGTCCCTATGCAGTCGTCCTGTTTGACGAGATCGAGAAGGCCCATCCTGATGTGTTCAACATCCTGTTGCAGATCATGGATGATGGCCGCTTGACTGACGGCAAAGGCCGCGTTGTGGACTTCAAGAACGCGATCATCATTATGACCTCGAACATTGGCTCTTCTTACTTGCAGGCGGATAGCTTGAGGTCAGAGCGTGACTTCGACGAGGCTTCGAAGCAGGTCATGAACACCTTGCATGCGCACTTTAAGCCCGAGTTCCTCAATCGTGTCGACGACATCATCATCTTCACGCCGCTCGGCAGGGAACAGCTGGCCAAGATTGTGGAGTTGCGCCTGGAAGACGTCCGCCGTTTGCTAGCCGACCGCAAGATATCTCTGGAGCTCACCGATTCCGCTCGAGAGTTGCTGCTTGCTGAAGGGTTCGATCCGGCCTTTGGCGCGAGGCCGCTGAAGCGTGCGATTCAAAAACTCATCCAGGATCCGTTGGCGCTGAAGATCCTCGACGGTGAAGTGCTGCACGGTGATCACGTAATCGTCGACGCCAAGAGCGGTAAGATGCAGTTTGAAGTCAGCCGCAGAGTGGGCGAGCCGGTAAAGTCGGCGAAATAAATTCGTGCCCATGTCATCCCGAACTCGCTGAAAGCGAGAGAGGGACCTTACGATGCGAGTAGACTGGCATCGGTGCGAACCGGAATATGCATGCTCCCGCAAACGGCACATGCAGCGCAGACCGATGTAAGGTCCCTCTCCCGCCCGCTTAAGCAGGCGTGTTCGGGATGACATCGCACAAAGGGCCGTCGCTCACCCCATCAGCAGCCCGCCGTTCACGTTCAGTACGTGCCCGGTAATGTAAGCGGCCTCTTCGCTAGCCAGGAATGCCACGCAATTTGCCACTTCTTCAGTTGTGCCCACCCGTCCCAGCGGGATCATCTTCATAGCATTTTGCTTAAATTCTTCGGGAAGCGCCGCCGTCATGGCCGTTTCAATAAATCCCGGCGCTACGGCATTGCAGGTGATATTTCGCGATCCCACCTCGCGGGCCACAGCCATCGTCAGCCCGATCAGTCCGGCTTTTGAAGACGCATAGTTCGCTTGCCCTGCCTGCCCCATTTGCCCAAAAACCGATGTGATGTTGATGATGCGTCCCCAGCGCTGTTTCAGCATGGAACCGATCGCCTGCTGCGTGCACAAATAGGCTGACGTCAAATTCGTGTTGAGCACCGCGTCCCAGTCCGCACGCTTCATCCGCATGATTAGTTGGTCTCGAGTAATTCCGGCGTTGTTAACTAAAATATCTATCTTCCCGAACTGCGCGATGGCATTCTTGAATGTCGACTTGATCTGATTCTCGTCTCCCATATCCGCGACAAAGACCTGCGCGCGGTCAGTGGAACCCGTAGCTCCGTTGCTTGACGCTGCAATTTGCTGCGCCACTTCTTCGAGCTTCTGCTGGTTCCGCGCTACCAGCGCGACTTTTGTCCCGCACTGCGCCAGCTTTAGAGCGCACGCCCGCCCAATTCCTTGTGAGGCGCCCGTGACCAAAGCCGTCCGGCCGGATAGATCCATGCGAAGTCCTTCAGTTGAGATGTAGGAAGCGGAATTATAACTGGACGGGCTCGGGAACGCGCTCTTCACGATGCTCCCTGATTTCATCCCGGAAAAGGTAGCGCAAAGCCGGGGGCGCGAGAATTGTGGTAACCGCAGTCATAACGACCACGATCGCATACGTTGATTGCGAGACGATTCCCGACTGCAGACCGACCAGGGCAACGATTAATGCGACTTCACCGCGCGGCATCATGCCTGTGCCAACCTGCAACACCACTCGCCATCCCTGGCCCATAACCGGCAACCCGCAACCGATCACTTTCGAAACAATCGCAAGCACGGAAATCATCGCGGCCGCCACCAGTATCTCGCCCTTTAGCACCGAGAAGTTCAGTCTTGCACCGATCGCGAAAAAGAAGAATGGTGCTAGAAACTCGGTGATTCCGGCAACCCGCGGAAACAGGTTCCATTGCGGAGCATAATCGGCAAAAACCAAGCCTGCAAAAAATGCCCCGATGATCGCCGCCATTCCAATCTTCACCGCCAGCCACGAAAGCAAAAGGCAGATGGCCAGTGCCACCACCAGCGACGCATTCTGCATGGACAATTGTTCGACGCGCGGTTCAATGCGGTGCACGATTCGCGGCGCCACGAAGAGCATGAATAAGGCGAAGCCCGCAGCTTCGCCAATCAGAATGCCAATGTGCAGCCAATTGACCCCACCTGACGCCAGCCCGCCCACCAGCGCCAGCATCACCATGCCAAGAATGTCGTCGAAAACTGCAGCGCCCAGAATGATCTTGACCGTCTCGGTTGAGAGTAAATGCAGATCGCCGAAGATTCGCGCAGTTATGCCCACGCTGGTGGCGACCATGGCCGCGCCAACGAACACCGCCTCACTACTCGGACTGCCGCTTAGTTTCATATAGGCGAATCCGAGAATAAAAGGAACGATCACGCCCGCGGCCGCCACCCGCATCGACTTGCCCCCTATGCGGATCAACTCGGCCGGGCTGGTCTCCAGCCCCGCGCTGAATAGCACGAAGATGGCGCCCAGGTCGGCTACCGAATGAATCACATCGCTTGTGGGAATCCAGCCTAGAGCGTAAGGCCCGAGCAACGCGCCCGCGAGAATCTCCCCCAGCACCGAAGGCAAGCTCATGCGCTCAAACAGTTCGCCTACTACTTTTGCGGAAACGAATATTGCGAACAGCTCCAGCAGCAGCAACTGTTCAGTGCCAGTGACCACAACGCTTGCCATCTTAATCGCAGCATATGGCAAGGCAGAATGGCACGCAACAAAACTCCAGAGCTGAATGTGCGGCTACGGGATCAAGCAGAGTTGGTTGTGAAGGGGCTGTTTCGGAACACTCCGCCACAGTTACTAGCCTCGCGCGATATCAGCCGATCACTTCTTTGGTGCTGCCTTGGCCGTGCTCTGGTGCGCGATGATCTGGTCCTTGATCTTCTCGTAAGTGGATTGCGGAATGACTTTCTTAGTCACCAGATCGCGCTTCGTCCGATAGGGTCGGTAATCGATGATCTTTTGCGCGAACGCCTCACCAATACCGGGCAGGGCATCGAGTTGCTCTTTGGTTGCGGAGTTGATGTCGAGCTTGTCGGCGGCGGACGCTTTCGATTTGGCCGGAGCGGAGCTACTCTGTGCGGGCGCGGCATTCACCTCCGGCACCGTGCCGGTTTCCCGAGTCTGCGCCGCTGCGAATGCAGAAGTACTGATCGCGATGCTCCCGAAAAAAACTAATATGAGTAACCGTATCCAAGCCTTGTTCATACGTCCTCCTTCAAGTGTAAATTCGGGTGGCCCACTCAAGCCCGGTTTTGGCTTGAGTGGGGATGTTCACACGTCACAGACTTAGTCCGGACCCACAGACTGCATTGTACCGACGCCACGGGGACTAACGCGTTTTAACCGCAAGAGTCCGGAGATCTATGCCCTCTACTTGCAATCGCGAGTAGCACACGCGATTGTCGGTAGCAGCTTCTGCTCCTGCGTCGCAACCTCGGTTTGCAGCTCGGATCCTGGTGTGAAATGAGCCCGGCGGTTCTCTCCCCAGCAGCTTTCGTCAGACTGATTGCAAACCGGATATAACTTCCCCCATCCCGTTGAGAACAGAATGCGATCTGCGGGAACACCAAGCTCGAGCAAAGCGTCACGTGTTATCTTGGCACGCTTATCGGAAAGAAAAAAGTTGTACACGATTCCGCCACGTTCATCTGCGTTACCGGCGATCGAGACTCTCGAGTTCGGGTTTGCCTTGAGCCAATCTGCATCGGCCTGCAGGGTTTGGCGGGCTTGATCGTCCAAGTCATATCTGTCGAAGGCAAAGTGCACATCCTTGAGGTTCTGTTCGATGACGTGCTGTTCGGCAGGGTTCGTCGCAGATTGGGCTGGCGCACTCGCAACTAGAGCAAGTCCGGTGAGTATCGTGATGACAAGTTGGCGCATTGGAACCTCCAAATTTGTGATTGTGATGCGGGAGGATGGCGCCCAGGTTTGCTTTTTTGAATGCGATAAAGCTGAGTAGTTTCCTCTGCGGACACGGTCGAATACACCTTCAATTACTCAGACGGTGCCCAGTCCGGAACTCATGCCGAAACCGGAAAAACCGCCAGCAGTCTATTTACGAGATAGCCTTACGCGTAAATTCCGCGCTGCCGAATGGTGTACGCCACGCGATCAATCGCCAGCATATAAGCCGCGATCCGGTTATTGACGCCATGTTTTTCCGCATAACTGACGACGTCATGAAACGCGTTCACCATAATGTCTTCCAGTTGTTCGTTGACTACCGACTCCTTCCAGAAGTATCCCTGGCGGTCTTGCACCCACTCGAAGTAAGAGGTAGTGACGCCGCCCGCGTTGCATAGGATGTCCGGAATCACGAACACTTTCTTGTCCGCCAGAATCTCGTCGGCTGTGGCGGTGGTAGGGCCGTTGGCGCCTTCCGCCAGAATGCGGCATTTGATCCGATCGGCGTTTCGGCTGGTGATCTGGTTTTCAGTCGCCGCCGGAACCAGGATTTCGCACTCCGTCAGCATCAGCTCCGCGGGATCGGCTTTCTCGGCTTCCGGAAAATCAGCGATGCCGCGGTGAAGCTCGCGATGTTTTGCCAGCGCAGCCACATCGATGCCGTTCCGGTTAAAAATCGCTCCATCAACTTCGATGATGCCAATAATTTTGTATCCCGCTTGCGCCATAAGAATGGCCGCATTCGATCCGACGTTTCCGAACCCTTGCACAATTACCCGAGTGCTTTCCGGTCGCAAGCCCAACTTCTTAATCGCCTCGTCGCAAACGATCATGATTCCGCGTCCTGTGGCCTCGCGCCGCCCGCGCGATCCGCCAATATTGATCGGCTTGCCCGTCACCACAGCCGTCACCGTTTGCCGCATGTGCATGGAGTAGGTGTCCATCATCCAGGCCATAGTTTGCTCGTTGGTATTCATGTCGGGCGCGGGCACGTCTTTTTCAGGGCCGATGAATTCCATCAGCTCGGCGGTGTAACGCCGCGTCATGCGCTCCAGTTCGCCCTGCGACATCTTGTGAGGATCGCAAATGATCCCGCCCTTCGCGCCGCCGAATGGAATGTTCACCACCGCGCATTTCCACGTCATCCAGCTGGCCAGCGCCCGCACTTCGTCGAGTGTGACGTCGGGTGAGTACCGCACGCCCCCTTTCGCCGGGCCCCGCGCGATCGAATGCTGCACCCGGAATCCTGTGAAAACCTCCAGCTTGCCGTTGTCGAGCGAAACCGGAATGTGCACGATCAATTCGCGGTTGGGATAACGCAAGACCTTCCAAATCCCTTCATCAAGGTTGAGCTTCTGCGCGGCAAAGTCGAAGCGCGCCGATTGCGCCTCCCAGGGATTTATCTCCTGTTCCAGCGAAACAGTTTTCATGTGATCTCCGAGTAAGATTGCGGCCCGCTTAGATTAGGGGAAGAACAGCGGGCAAACCTTCCGATTCTAGACAGTGGAATGCTGGCAAGCAAGCGCCGCTGCCGTCGGTAGTGTTCAGTTTGATTTCCACCGACTGGCGATTCATGGCACAATTCCCGTAGCCATGAAGATAGTTCCAGCTGAACTCACTATGAAGGAACTGAAAAAGGAAGCCCAAGAGTGCGACCAAATGGCCCGCATTGAAGCGGAGCCACGCGCCAGCACACTGAGAGAAAAAGCCGCTCTACTACGAGAATGGATCACAATCCTCAAAACTGGAAAATGGACTTCATGAACAACTGCTGCAGGCTGGTGGCCCATTCAAGCCCGCCTTTGGCTTGAGTGGGGCCGTAATCGCTCGCGGGCGGGGCCTCTTTTTCCTCCCAAATCTCTTCTAGTTGAGGCACATTGCTTCGCCCTAGCTGCGGCCAAAATCGTCGACCCCCTCACGATCACTGCCGCGCCGATTCCGCCATCGCTTGCTGCTGCTGATTGATGTTCGAAGACACTTGCCGCCGCTCGATCGTCATCCGAATGCCGTGCTTTGGGCGCAAGGTAAAACTCGGAATCGGAATGACTGGGTGATCAGGGACGGCCCTCAACCGGAACTGCTGGGCGATTGTCGCGACCACCATGGCGGCTTCCATTTGCGCAAACGCGGCGCCGATGCATTGCCGGGGCCCGCCACCGAAGGGAAAATATGCAAAGCGCGGAAGTTTCGCCGACCCCCCATTGAGCCAGCGTTCCGGGACGAACTTCTCGGGTTGGTCGAAGTATCTTGGATCACGATGCATGATCCACTGGCTCATCACTAAATTCGCGCCAGCTGGAATTCGGTATCCGCGAATTTCGAAATCCGATCTCACCGTTCGCGCGAGGCTCCACGCTGGAGGGTAAAGCCGCATCGACTCTTTGATTACAGCTTCCGTGTAAGGCAACGCCTGAATGTCCGAAAATGCTGGAGCGCGTCCGGCCAGCACCCTATCAACTTCGGCGTGCAGTTTTCCCTCAGCTTCCGGATGTTGGGCGAGCAGATGCCATGTCCAGGAGAGAGCGATTGCGTTCGTCTCGTGCCCCGCCAACAAGAACGTCAGAACCTCATCACGGAGTTGCTTATCGCTCATGCGGGATCCGTCCTCATCGCGCACCTGAATGAGCATCGAGAGGAGATCGCCAGCGTCGCGCTCATCGGCGCGCCGGCGCTCGATGATCCCGTATACAGTTTCTTCGAGATGGCGCACTCCCCGCCGGACCTCGATCATCGACGGCGTCGGCAGATAGCGGCCAATAGGAGGAATCAGCATGCGCGCACCGCTGGCATTCCGCATAAGAGCATTGAGCGCGGAAGAGACGTGCACGGTCTGCTCCGATTCAACATTGAACAATGTACGCACCACGATGCGCAGGGTCAGGTTCATCATTTCTGCATGAATGTCGCGAACCTCACCGTCCTGCCATGTGGCGAGCATCTCGTCAGCGTAGCCGGTCATGATGGCCGCATAAGAAGCGACCCGCTCACGATGAAACGCGGGCTGCGAGAGCCTCCGCTGCCGTAGCCAAAAATCACCTTCGCTGGTCAGCAGACCTTCACCGAAAAACCAGCGGCTGTTGCGAATGACGCGATCTTTTTGGAAATTCGCAGGATTGCGGACGAGCACGGATTCGATCAGATCAGGGTGGTTGAGGAAATAAACCCGCAACCAGACAGCGCGGTAGTAGAAAATATCTCCAAATTCTTGCGCCCACTTCAGGAAAACTGAAAGCGGATCACCACCGGCGAGTGGCAGGTTTCCGATGAGGAATCGTGGCTTGGGACCGGGTGGCCGCCTAATCATTATTCTTTCAGTGTATCGCGGCGGGAATCATCGCTGCGATTGACCCGCCGGGGTTTGATCCGAAAATAGCGATTGATGGCAATGTTCCCGATCACCAGAACCGCGATCAAACTCAAAGGGAAAGCCGTTAAGATTGCATTTACACTGGAAGGTGTTCCTTCCCTCCGTCCGTTTCCGAGTGGAAAGGTCGTGAAACTCGCCACGTAACACGTCATGAAAAAAGCTATGAAAAGCGCAGCCAACACTAGAAGTACTCTAAGACTCACTTTCATGGATGTTTACCCGTGTGTCTCCTGATACGCCTGCAGGCAGCGTTTTGCCGTCTCTATTTCCCCGAACCGGCTACCTTCCTGCTCCAGTAAGTAGTATTCGACTCCGCCCACACTTTCTGCGGCCGCGAAGATGTCCTTCCACTTGGCATCACCTTCGCCAAACAGAACCTTGTAGGCCTTCGCCGGATCGTGCGACCAGTCTTTCAAGTGCAACGACCGGATTCGTCCCGGGTTACCGCGAATCCACGCGACCGGATCTGATCCGGCTTCTATACAGGTGCCGACATCTAGCTGAAGCATGATGGAAGGCTTGGTGTTCTTCGCGATAATCTCCATCGGGCGCACGCCGTCCACCGGCCGCCACTCGGCATCATGATTGTGATAGCCGACCTTCAAATCCGCCGATGCAAGCTGATCTGCGGCGGTGTTCAATTTGTCTGCGATCGCCTTCCAGCCATCGATTCCGCCCTTCGGCTCGGTGTATGCCATCACCATGTACTTGCAGCCGAGAATCTTGTTCAAATCGCGAGCATGGTTGATCTTTTCTGCGCTGAAATATTCTTCATCGTTGTGGGTGGAATAGCAACGCACACCCAGTTCGTCCAGCAGCTTGCGCATCTCCTTGGCCTGACTCTCGGCCCAAGCGAAGTAAGGCGCGTAGAACTCGACGCACTGGTATCCCAGCTGGGCAACGGCCCGCACCGTTCCATTCAGGTCCTTTGCCAGCGCATCGCGGACCGAATACAACTCAAGTCCAATTGGGATCGATGACGATGAAGCGCCTGCTTTCAGTGCCCACGGCAGCGCAGCCGACAGAGCAAGAAACGACCGCCGAGTGAGTGACATGGCGAGATGGTACTCCCGATCAGAGAGAATTTCACTCCGCCGCGAGCCAAATTCCCTCCGTTCTGCGCCCCACGAATGGCCTATCCGCTGGTACACGTTCTTCAGTACCGTAGCCTACCGCGGCCAACGGCGAGAATATGGCTGAGTCGAAAGTTACTTCTCCCCCGATCGAGTTGGCAGTGCCCGGAGGTCAGCCTTCAGCAGAACCTGGCTTCGCTGACCACTGGCCACTGCCTCTCATTTCTCCATGAGCGAGCACTTCACCAACGAAGAGGAACCGGTCTGCGGGGCCTGGCAGCGGCTCGTTCAAGCCGCGCTGATCTTATTTCTCGCGCTGACCGCCTTGGTTCTTGCCCATTATCTTCTACCATCGAATTCCGGCGGCTTGCAACAGCAGGTCCGCACCTTAAACGAGCAGGTTGAACAGCTCAGGCAGGAAGAGGCAATGCCCTCTGTGGTGCTGAACCGTTACCGGAATTCAATCTGCTATATCTTCGGTATCTATCAGGTGGGATTCCCCCATCAGCGGCCGGCGCAGCGAACTCGCATTTCCGGGACCGGATTCGTAGTTGCCGACGGTCTGATCGCTACTAATCGCCACGTCGCTGAACCCTGGTACGGAGACCCTGACTCGGACGTCCTGATCGCCAAAGGAGCAACTGCATCGCTCGAAAAGCTGGTCGCGTATTTTCCGGGATCGGCGGCGCCGGTGACTTTGACTCCTGCAGCTCTTTCGCCCGACGGCGATCTTGCCGTGGTGCGTATGAGCCCTCAACCTGCGTTTGACCTGCCACCGCTGCCTCTGGCTACAGAGAAGCCCAATGCCGGAGAACTGGTTGCGGTCGTCGGATATCCCATGGGAGTGCTCGGGATGATGGCGAAGGCGCCGACCCCTGTCTACGCGCGTCTGGCGTTTCGTCGCGACGATCAAGGCACTGCAGGCGAACTCGCCGCGCTTTCGTTGATCCGACCGTCAGCCACCTGTGGGCACTTGGGCGACGTAGTTGGAGACAAACTCATTTACGACGCTCCCACGGCCCACGGTGCCAGCGGCGGACCCGTTTTCAACTCTCGGGGAGAAGTTATTGGAGTGAACGCGGCCTATATTGACGGCTTCTCAGGCGGGACGCTCGGCGTCTCATCACAAGCCTTAAAGCCTCTGATTGAACAAGCGCGCAAGAGAAGGTTCTAACCGAAGACTCCGCCTGCGCCAGAAAAAAGCCCTAGTCCACATTCTTCCGAAACCCCTGAAACCAACGGCTCACGCACGTATTCTTCTTCGAACCCCTTCGACATTCCTACGTAATCTACTTTTTGTTTTTTCTGCCTTTCCTTGAGTTTTCCTGCCGCTGTTATGCAACACCCGGTGCAGGGCTTCGAGCAGTGCGGGCCCGCGGGAGGTCAATTCGGTGCGATGGTAGATAACCAGTTCTCGGATCACGCGCTCGCCTGCAGTTGTCAGCAACACCAGAACTTCGCGGCGGTCCTTGTTGCCGCGCTGTCGTCGGACTAAGCCGCTGCTCTCCAGGCGATCGATCAATTCCACGGCGCTGTGGTGCTGAATTTGCAGCCGGTCCGCGAGTTCCGCAATTCGCGGACGCACTTCTGGAGGCAGTCCCTTCAGCGCGAGCAGCAACTGGTATTGCCTCGGCTCGAGCTCCGCGTTGCGTACAGTCTTTTCGCTGAAACGCAGATAGCGCCGAATCTGATGGCGAAATTCGGCCAGGGACTGGTAATCCTGAATCGTAAGATTTCGTTCCATGCCGCCGAATTATATCGCCGACGAGATATTTCCCAATCAATATCGTACCACGATATACATCATCGGCCAAACTCTGTGCGCCCCCACGCGGTCGCATGACAGTAGTCATGTGTGCCCGCGGGCGTTTAGAATCCGTGGTTCCACTTTTTTGCTGCCGAGAGGAGCAACCCTTGATCGCCAGGTATACGCGACCGGAACTGGGCCGGATTTGGGGAGAAGAAAACCGCTTCCGCACCTGGCTCGAGGTTGAGATCGCCGCTACCGAGACTTTGGCCGCGGCAGGAATCGTTCCCAAGGACGCTGCCAAAGCCATCCGCGAACGCGCCGGCTTCCAGTTAGAGCGCATCCGCGAGATCGAGGCCGAGGTGCGTCATGACGTGATCGCGTTTACCACCGCCGTCGCTGAAATAGTCGGCCCCGAGTCACGCTGGTTCCACTACGGGCTGACCTCCAACGATGTCGTGGACACGGCCCAGTCACTGCTCGTGAAGCAGGCCTCCGCCATCATCGCCAGCGACTTGCGCCAACTCTCAGACGTGCTGGAGCGTCGTGCGTGGGAGTTCAAAGACATTCCCATGGTCGGTCGTACGCACGGCATTCATGCCGAACCGATCACCTTCGGATTCAAGCTGGCCAACTGGTACTCCGAGGTCCAACGCGACATCGAACGTTTTGACCGTGCCAGGGAAGAGATGCGAGTGGGCAAGTTTTCCGGAGCAGTTGGCACATTTGCGCATCTCAGCCCCGAGCTGGAAGAAAAAATGTGCGCGCGCTTGGGACTGAAACCTGCCGCCATCTCTTCCCAGGTGATTCAGCGCGACCGGCATGCAAACTATTTGGCAACCCTGGCGGTCATAGCCAGCACGCTCGACAAGATTGCTACCGAAATCCGGCATTTGCAGCGCACCGAAGTTCGTGAAGTCGAGGAGTACTTCAGTGAAAAGCAGAAAGGCTCCTCGGCTATGCCGCACAAACGCAACCCCGTCAACTTTGAGCAGGTCAGCGGCCTGGCGCGAGTGGTGCGCTCCAATGCGCAGGCTGGTTTTGAGAACGTCGCCCTGTGGCACGAACGCGATATCTCCCATTCATCAGTAGAACGGATCATTCTTCCTGACTCGACCACCCTTATCGACTATATGTTGGATAAGACAGCGAACCTCCTGGACACAATGTTCATCTATCCAGAGCGAATGAAAGCGAACCTCGAAAGCACGGGGGGATTGGTGTTCAGCGGACAGTTGCTGCTGGAATTGGTCGAGCAGGGAGTCTCGCGCGAAGACGCTTATCGGTTGGTCCAAAGTCATGCCATGCGGGCGTGGAACCAGGGACTGAATTTTCGCGAGCAGGTGCTCAATGATCGCGATATTACCGGGCGAGTTCCGGAAAAAGCGATTCAACGCGCGTTCGATCTGAAACGCCAGCTGCGCCACATCGACGCAATTTTCGCGCGCGTCTTTGGTCCTCGAGGAACCAGAGCAGCCAGCCGACCCAAGTCCACCGAGCGCAAACCGTCGCGCAGAAAATGACCTTCCAGGTCGCATTCATAGCATTTCATGGGGGATTTGTGTCCTTTGCCTGGCGTGCGACCTCACTGCTGACCCTAATTTTATCCAGCACGATTCCCACAATCACCGCTGCGAACGCAGCTCGACAAGATCCGCGCAACATTGCCTGGCAAATTCTCCAAAGTGGACTTGAAAACAAGAAGGTAACCAATCGAACCGTCGCGGTGCAGGCGCTTTCCCTCTTGCCGGAAAACGTCCGTGCCACCCGGTTAGCCATGGCTGCACTTCGGGACAAAAATACTGGCGTCCGCGAAGCCGCCGCTGTGGTTCTTGGACAGCAGCACGCGCGCTCCGCTATCCCCGCACTCAAAGAGGCGTTGAGCGATTCCGAGATCTCGGTTGTGCTTGCGTCAGCGCATTCCTTGCTGCTGTTGAAAGATCCTTCAGCCTACGAAATCTATTACGCCATCTTGATGGGTGACAAAAAAAGCAGTGCGGGTCTGGTGGAGTCCCAGATAAATCGCATCAAGGACCGAAAGCAACTCGCCGAAATGGGCATCTCTCAGGGCGTGGGCTTCGTTCCCTTCGGCGGGATGGGCTATGAGGCTTATCGCCAGATTCGCAAGCATGACAGCTCACCTGCACGCGCCGCGGCCGCCCGTTTTCTGGCCAACGATCCGGATGCTATGTCGGAAGACGCACTGGTTCAAACCGCTGTAGCTGATAACGAGGAGGAAGTTCGTCTGGCTGCGCTCGATGCACTTGCCCAACGCGGCGATCCCCGCTGCATCGATCGCTTAATGAGGGGTCTTGAGGATTCAAAATCCTCTGTGCAGTACCGCACCGCCGCCGTCATTCTGCATTTGAACGACATAGCAAAGAAGCCCCGCAAGCGCCGCTAGACAGCATTCCAGGTTCGGCATTAGACAGGCGCTGCTAGCCTATCCCTGTTTTTCGGAGGTATGACCATGGGAGCGATGTTTGTGACAATCTTTCCGGGCAGTGCGCCCGTGGTAGACGCTAGAAAACTACGCCAGGCCTGCCGTTTGTTGAAACAGAAATTAGGGCAGAGCACGTGGCGGTCGTTTCTAAACTAAAGATACAACAGCCTCTGTTCCGTTTTTGTAACATGCTGTTGATTTGTGCTCTTTAGCGAAGAAACGCAGTAAAGTACGCGACTCGTAGATCGTTTCCAGCTCCTGCACGTAACATTCAGGGCCATAATCCTCATATTGAGGAGTGTTCAATGGTCACACCCAGTTCGCGTGTTGTACTACTGATCTGCTCCATTGCTGTAGTTTCGATTTTGACATTTTGCTCACCTACCGCGAAGCAAGCGCTATCGCCGCAAACATCATCGCCTCAGGCATCATCGCCTCAAACATCATCGCCTCAAACATCGCACATTCAACCGGTGAAGATTCAGCGAACCGAGAATGGTCCTGTTATTAAAGGTTTGTTCGATCTTAGTAAGCAAAGGCCCATGCCTCACTGGAACTGCCCTAATGGCGTGAGTTGTGGCATGGGTGCGGCAAAGGGTCCATTTCCTGTATGTGGAGAAATGTCGAAACCTCAGTCTGCTATGTGCCAGACAATGCCAACTTGTCCCTCCAGTTCGTGTGGGGCCAGCCTTAAAGCCCAATGCTGTGGGGGCGGGTGTGTTCAGCTCGCCGCACCCTGCAACGGCTGTCCTACAGTGGGACGTTGCGTGAATCAGTAGTTGGGGATCCCAGGAGGCTTGCCATGTTTCTTAGATATGTTCTTCTCGCTGTCGTCATTGCTTCGTCGCAAATGTATGCGGAGCAAGGAATCGCAAGGGCGGTGAAATCTGAAGGAGGGTTAGTCATCTATTGGGAACAGAATTCTAGTGATGCTGGCGCGAATCAAGTCGAGATATTCGATGAGCACGGGCACGGAATCTCCAAGCTAAACGTGCTCAGACCCGTGCCGGATGCCAAGCGAGTCAGTATCGACGACGTTTCAGCGCGTGGAGATCTCATAGCAGTCGGCGCGGTGTACGTCAACAAGCAAGGAAGCCGACAAATTCCTAACGCAGGGGCTTTGCTGCTCTTTGATTTTAGCGGTCAGATGCTGTCCGCAATTACTATGGATACCACACACGCAATAACGCGACTTGCTGTAGACGACAGATCCAACATATGGACGCTTACGGATGGCGCGGGCGTTGGAGTTGATCCTGCGACCGTTCCGATGGTAGTGGAGTACTCGAATAAAGGAGAAATTCAGAAGGAGCTGCTAACCCACAAAATGTTCCCTTTTCATGCTTCTGATACGCGGCAAGATGCCCTGATCGGCCCGGCTGCAATGGGATACGAGGACGGCGTTGTATGGTTCTGGCTACCAGGTTCAACGGACCTAGTCACCGTTTCAACGAGCGACTACAAAGTTTCAATCATGAAACCGGGGCTACCAATGACGGGCAATCATGCGTATCCGTTAGCCATCAAACGCGAACCCTCCGGCAGTCTTGTTGCGCAACTTGGACAGGAAAACGGTGCGGGGGGCCGCGAACTGGCTTATTATCGGTGGTCCGCATCAGAGTGGACTCGGTTCAAGCCCGGAAGTTGCGATGGTCAGGTACTCATCGGCACCAGCGCACAGGGGCAGATCTTCATTCCCCACGAGATCGAGCACACCAGCACTTGCATATTCCGGAATGGTCAATAGATTTCCACCAGCATTCCAAGTTCGGCATACACAGTTCCTGAACACTCCCGGCTGGTGCTCCACAATAGCCCCGCGAAACGGCCATGCTGACGTTACACAAGAAAATTTCCACGAGAAGATTTCCACGGTTGACAACTGGAGTAAAACCGTTCTAAATTCCCGCGCATGAAAAACAATTACATATCGGGCCCACAAGGCCTTAGCCGCCGTACGTTCCTCTCCGCCTCGGCCGTCACAGCCCTTGCGACTCACCCCATCGTCAGGAAAGTCACTCCGGCTCTTACCGCACCGGTTGGCTTCAGTTCGATCACGAGCACCGGGAACGTCGATCCGAATCTACGGGCACTGTTGACGCAGATTGATCCCAGCCGTATCCAGGCCACCATCCAGAAGCTGGTCTCGTTCGGCACCCGGCATACCGCGTCCAGCCAGACCGACCCGGTGATGGGCATCGGCGCGGCCACGGCCTGGGTAATCGGGCAGATGAATGCCATTGCCGCCACCTCGAACGGCAATATGACCGTGCAGCAACAGAGCTTCGTGCAGCCGGTTTCCTCGAGAATTCCCGTGCCGACCACCATCACCAACTGCATCGCGAC
>Ga0070717_10001560_pt1 | contig 15870 bp, 9 predicted proteins | sample LARL113metaG_FD_71366 | JGI IMG/M metagenome (GOLD analysis project Ga0070717, IMG submission 71366) | Corn, switchgrass and miscanthus rhizosphere microbial communities from Kellogg Biological Station, Michigan, USA - LAR L11-3 metaG | ecosystem: Host-associated > Plants > Roots > Rhizosphere ... | reverse complement strand
CAAGTTTGTTGTAGACCGAGGTGAGATGGGTGGTAACTGTGCGGTGACTGATGACGAGCCGTTCGGCCACCTGGCCATCGGTCAACCCCTGGGCTACCAGGCGCAGTATCTCTACCTCGCGCGCCGTCAGCCCTGCCGGATAGAGAGGGATACGTCCGGCCGGTAGGACCCGTCCGAGTAGGGGCAAGGCTTGCCCTTGCCCTGGTGGCTTTATTTCCGGTGATGGAGGCATCGTCACCGGTCCCTGCGCCACAAGGACCTGCCCAGGTGTCATCGACCGCCCCTCTGCCAGAGCCTGCGTAAAAATCTCTTCACCGAGTTGGGTGCGAACAGTGGCTTGTGCCCGCTCAATAGAGGTACGCAAGGCCTGGGGCAAGATTGCAGGACCTCCCTGACGTGCATTCTCCGCCGCACCCCAGAGTCGTGCCGACCAGGTTAGGTGTCCCTGCGCCGTTGTGACTGCTGCTAACCCATCAAGGCAAGAGGCCATCAGCCTCCTGTGCTCTAAGGCCTGTGCCAGGGCCAGGCTCTGTTCGTACAGCAGCCGCGCTTGTGCCATGTCTCCCTGCAAGACGTACACGCTCGCCAGCAGGAAAAGTGACCGGGCAATGTTGCGTCGATTGCCTGCCTCCTGGTTGAGCAGGTGGCACTCGCTGAGCAAGCTGCAGGCTCTGACTACGTCCCCCTGTTCAAGAGCATCTTGCCCCAACAGACTGAGGGCGTGGGCGAGCCCCGGCTTGTTGCCCGCCTCCCGGCAAAGCGCCAGAGCTTCCTCGAGCCAGGAGCGCGCTCGCTGATGCTCTCCCTGCATAACGGCATTGCGTGCGAGGTAGATGAGCGGCCAGGCAATATCTCCCGCATAGCCGAGCGTTCTGTAGAGGACCTGACTCTCTTCCAGCAGGTGCTGTGCCCTGGCATGCTCACCCTGAGCAGAGGCCATACGCCCCAGGAGTAAGAGGACAACGGCAGTCCTCCAGGTGTCTCCATTCGCTCTGCTAATCGCCAGGGACGCCTCAGCCAGGGAACCGGCCCGCGCATAGTTGCGTTGGTGCGCAGCAAGACCTGCCAGACCTATGAGGGTGTGTGCGACCCCCTGCTGGTCCCCAAGCTGTTGGCACAGAGACAACTGGTTCTCACCAATCTCCCCTATCCGGACATAATCGCCCTGATGCCACAGGAGCGTTCCTAAAGCAAGGAGTGTCTTTTCCTGTAGAGGAGCCCTGCTCTGCTCACTCGCTGCGAGCAGCCGCTCGAGCATGGCGCATCCTTCGCTCAGATGACTACGCACCGTCCAGAACCGCCATAGCGCGCCGCCCAGGCGCACGCCTATTTCGATGCCGCTCCCCACCTCTTCAGTCTCGCGCTCCAGAGTCCATTCGAGAGCGGCGCGCAGATTGCCATACTCCCGCTCCAGTTGCTCGAACCACCCCACCGCCTCCGCGCTGAAGAGGTGCCTGAACGCCTCCTCCGCAAGGTGGAGGTAGTACGCCACATGTGCCTGTCGCGCCGCCTCCAACTCTCCATGCGCCACCAGGCCCGCCAGTCCATACTCCCGGACCGTCTCCAACATCAGCAGGCGCGGTTCCTCTCCTTTCTGCTCCGTTTGCTGCAGTAAGCTCTTGTCGATGAGGGAGGCGACTCCTTCTAAAACCTCCAATGCCTGGTCTTCATGGCCTATCGCTTGCGCGACGGCGGCCGCGGCTTCCAACGTGTAGTCACCGACGAAGACTGAGAGTCGGCGGAAGAGGCGCTGCTCCTGTGGGCCGAGCAGACCGTAGCTCCACTGCAAGGTATTGCGCAGCGTCTGCTGGCGGCTGGGCAAGTCTTGCGCGCCACCGGTCAAGATCTCCAGGCGATGCGAGAGCCGTTTCAGTAATGCCTGCGGCGGCAGGAGCTTGATGCGCGCCGCCGCCAGTTCGATGGCTAGCGGCAGCCCATCGAGCCGTGTACAGATCGAGGCGATGGTGGACGCGTTGGCCCCGGTTAACTGAAAGTCCGCCTTGATGGCCCGCGCGCGCGCGACGAAGAGTTGCACTGTTGCCACCTGCGCCAGCTCTGAGAGTGGGGGAAGCTGCGCTAGGTCAGGCAGCGCCAGGGGAGACACGGAGAACTCGTGTTCGCCCGAAAGATGCAAGGCGGCCCGGCTGGTCACGAGAACGCTGAGATGGGGGCAGGATGTCAGCAGCTCAGTCAATTGAGGTGCAGCCGCCACCACTTGCTCGAAGTTGTCAAGCAGCAGCAAGAGGCGCTTCTCCCGCAGATACTCCCATACCTGTTCCAACAAGGGACGATCACCAGCTTCCCACAGGCCCAGCGCCTGAGCAATGGTTGCTGTGACCCGTTTGGGATCGCTCACGGGGGCGAGCGCCACGAAGTAGACGCCATCGGGAAAGTCGTCCGGCACATGCTGGGCGACCGCGAGAGCCAGGCGCGTTTTGCCGACGCCTCCTGTCCCGGTGAGGGTGAGCAGGCGCACCTCCGGGCGCTGCAACAGGGTACAGATCTCCGCTACCTCGCGCTCACGGCCAACGAGTGGTGTAGGGGGCACAGGCAGGTGGGCAGAAAGTACATCACGTTCATGGTGCATAGTGAACGCTCTCCACAGTCCCTGCTGACAAAGGATGGAATGATGATCCGTGTCATTCTCGGAAATGCGACGATCAGCTTCTCGCTTTTATTATATCCTAGAACTGCTTCCCCTTGCACAGCTACTTCATCGTTGCTTCTGTTCTATCAAAGCTTCTCACAAGCCTTCCGCAGTGGCAACGGAGGCGTGCAAGCTGCTGTCTCGATGTGAGGACCCCAGCCAGTAACAAGCACAGGGTATCTCGAGGGCGCTCACTCAGGGGCCGGTACCGTCGCGGCTGTGCGGCGCTCTGGCATCCAGCCGGTAGGGGTAGGTGCTCCCACTCGGTTGCGCAGCACGCCAACGCTCTCGACCTCCAGCTCCACGACATCACCCGGCTTGAGCAACTTGCCCAGTTCCAGGCCGCAGCCGAAGCCCACGGTCCCCAATCCGATCAGCTCACCGGGCTGTATGCCCTCTCCCTTAGAGACATAAGCAATGATCTCCTCCACCTGCCACATCATCGTGGAACTTGAGCCACGCGACCACTCTTCGCCGTTGACGCGCGCAATCATGGTCAGACTGTGGGCATCCAGTTCGTCTATGGTGGTGATCCACGGGCCAAGCGACGTCGCGAAATCCTTGCCTTTGGCCGGCCCGAGGAGTCCCATCATCTCCTGCACCTGGATGTCACGCGCGCTGAAATCATTGAAGTGGGTCACGCCGAACAGGCACTCCAGCGCTTGCTCAGGTGTCAGGTCTTTCCCAGCGCGCCCGACGACGAAGCCCAGTTCCAACTCGTAGTCCATGCGCTGCGTATAGCCAGGCCACGGCACCTCCTGTTCGTGACCGATGAGGGTGAGCGGATTGCCCTTGTAGTAGAGGGGCATCTGGTAGTGCTGGGGAATCGCCTGCGGCGGCACTATGTCGCCCTTGAATGTATTGCGCAGGTGCTGCTCGAAAGCCAGGCAGTCGCGCATGACCGGCGGATCGAGCGGGGCGAGCCAGCGCACCTCCTCGAAAGGCAACAGCGCGCTGCCATCTTCGATGGAGACGGATGCCGTGCGCGCGGCTGCCGCCAGAAAGGTTGGCCCGGCGGCGATAGCCGCGCTCATGCTCGACGGGTAGAGCGCCGAGGCCAGGCGGCGCGCCGCATCCTCAGAGGCCCCCGTATACAGCAGGCGCTGGTATTCGGCGCTTGCCAGGTCGATGACGCACTCGCGCTCCGGCTGGACCACCACCAGGCGCGGCACGGCCCCCTCGAGCGAGTCGCGCAGTATCCGTCCCAGTTTCATCGCAGTTGCCTCCTGTGTGGGTATAGGTTGTGACTATTGAACTATTGTATCACGAAGAGATTGGTTGGATTGCGCCCCTGGAGGGTGTCTTCCATGCGCGTCTGAATCGCACCTTTCCATTCGGGATGCGTGAGGATGTAAAACGTTTCGTCTTCCTGGGAACCCAAAACAACGGTTCCTATCCAGCATTTGACAGGGCAGGGACAGCGCCAACCTGTTGCAACAGGCCTAACGCGTCGAAATTGAGCCAGCCTTCTACTGACTTCCCATTTGACCAGCGGAGGAGGTAGATGCCTGTCACTGTTATCTGCTTGCTGCTTGGGGCAATGCCCATGAGGTCTCCCCGGTGCGTACCCCGCGCCGTGTAGCGCGTCGCGGTCATGTCCCTTTCCGTGATCTGCTCTTCGATGGTGAAGTGCAGATCAGGAAAGGCGGTGAAGTACATCTGGACGAACTGTTTGAATGCCTCACGACCTGGCATGGTCGTCGAGGATTCGTGTAGCACGAAATCTGGTGCGGTCACTTCATCGATGACCCCTAGATTCCCCTGGTTTAACCCTTCAATGAGACGGCGGTCGTTGGCTTTGTTCTGTTCAGTTGACATGTGTTTGATCCTTTCTGTTCTGTGATTACTGCTGGCATCTGCTAGCACTATCAGTTTGCCAGTCTGTGGCGATTATCGGTTCGTCGATATAGTGGTTTTCAACTTACGGAGGACGCGCTACAAACACACACTCAAGGGATCCACGCTCACGACGGCTTGTGCGTCCAGGCGTTGATATATGGACCGATCATTATGAGGCCCCGCTGCTGGAGGATTTCATCGCGCATCCGCTCAACATAAGTGGGGGCATCTCTATGCTTTTATGCTGTTTTGATCTTTGCTATATCCTCTAACCCCAGCGACTTGATAGCCCGCTCACGCAGCACAAACTTCTGCACTTTGCCGCTGGCCGTCAGGGGATAGCTCTCGACAAACTGGAAGTAACGCGGGATCTTCTGGTGGCTGAGGCGGCCTTGACAGTACTCGCGCAGTTCCTCTCCGGTGAGCTGTTCCCCTGCTTTCGGGATGACCACCGCCAGCAGTTCTTCGCCGAAGAAGCTGTCGGGCACGCCGAGCACCTGTACATCGGCCACCTTCGGATAGCGAATCAGGAACTCTTCAACCTCACGTGGGAAGAGGTTTTCACCGCCGCGAATGACCATATCTTTGAGACGGCCCACAATGTTGACATAGCCGTGTGCATTCATGGTTGCCAGGTCGCCCGTGTGCAGCCAGCCTTCGCTGTCAATAGTCTCCGCCGTCTTTTCTGGCATGTTGTAGTAGCCTTGCATCACCAGAGGTCCCCGGCAACAGATCTCGCCTCGCTCGCCCACAGGCACAACCTCGCTGGTCACAGGATTGATAATATTGACGTCGGTGTAGGGAATGGGAATGCCAACTGTGGCAGACTTCAACTCAAACGAGTCATCGGGCTGAGTGACGGTGATGACACCGCTGCTTTCGGTCTGGCCGAACGGAATGAGGGCATCCGCCCCGATACGGGCCTTGGCATCTTCCATCAGCGCAACAGGCACGGGCGCTCCCGCACACTCAACCCACTTGAGCGAAGAGAGATCATATTTCGCAAAGTCGGGATGTTGCAGGATGGCGAGTAGCATCGTTGGCACACCGCCGGTAAAGGTGCAGTGCTCCTGGCTGATGATTTGCATAGCCTTCAGTGGATCGAAGACCAGAAGGGGATGTATGCTCGCACCATAGATGAGAGACAACAGAATGAAGCCCACACTTCCAAAGATATGGAAGAACGGGACGATGACACAAAAACGCCCGTTGATAATCGCGTCCATGCGCTCCATCTCGGGTGTTTTTTTCAGGAGGGCCCAGCTTTCGCGCAATGCCGGCAGTTGGTGCAGTCCCTGTCCTGTCAGCCCGATGCGTATGAGCATGCTCTGAGTGGCCAGCACGTCAGCATTGAGCAAGCCGCGATGCGATAAGACCGCGCCTTTAGGAAAGCCAGTTGTGCCCGAGGTATACATGATCATCGCCGGATCCAATGGCACAACCGATGCCTGGCGTTCGCGCAATGCTTCGTCGCTGGTGGAGGCTCCTCCGGCAAGCATCTCTTTGAAGAGGGCGGGATGCCAGCCTGCTTGCTCGGTTAATCCGGCGGGAGGCGTGCCCAGCAAGCACACGTAGCGGAGCACCGGCAGGCGTTCGCTCGTGACCGCACCGTTCTGCTCTCCCTGCGTGGTCATCGAACGAATCGTCGCGACGCAATCATGGTCACGGATCTTGCCCATGAAGAACAGGGCGCGAATATCGCCCTGCTTGAGGATGTACTCGACCTCGGCAGCGCGCAGCACTGGATTGATCGTCACCAACACCAGCCCGGCCTTTGCCGCGCCCATCATCAGTAGAGGCCATGCTGGCAAGCTCACCGCCCAGACGGCAATGTGATCGCCATTGTTCAATCCCAGGGCCATTAGCCCTTTCGCCACGATGTTGGCGCGCTCCTGATAATCGCGGTAGGTCCAGCGCAGGTTGAGTGCGTCGCCAAATTCGGGATAGCCTGAATACACTACAGCTTCCTGGTCCAGGAGTTCCTTAGCACGCAAGTCTAACAGGTCCCCTATTGTCATTTCGAGGGGGGATATGCCTTCGGTCTCGGCCTGCCAGTAAGACAGGCCACTGGTGGTCATGCCCATAGATATTCTCCTTCATGGGGAAACAAAAACAACGCTTCTCTTCGGAACAATCTCCTGTTTTTGATTCATAGGGATTTCCTCCCTGCCAGGAGAGGCTCGACAGGTGCGGGAAGATCTGTTTCGCACCTGTCGTGTAGAGGTTGGGTGCGGTTCCGCTCCGTTACGCGCATCGGTATGCCGTTGGGAATGATCGTGGCAGTGAAGCCAAACTGCTCTGGCGGCCGGTCGTTGGCTGGCTCCAGGTGATAGGAGCGCAGCACTTGCGCTGCCAGTACTTTGACCTCGATGGTGGCGAAATTGACCCCGATGCATAGGCGAGGGCCGCCGCCGAACGTGACTAATCCATAGGGTGTGCCCCGGTCTTCATCGCGCGGCGGGGCGAAGCGATCGGGATCGAACGCCTCCGGAGTGGCGAAGACAGCGGGCAGGTGATGACTGGCAGCCAGCGCCAGGCGCACGGGCGTTCCTGCCGGCAGCCTATACCCGGCAAATTCCACGTCGCGCACCACCTCGCGGGGCACGGTAACGACCGGCGGGTGCAAGCGGCCCGTCTCTTTAATGAAGTTGTCGAGGAGCTTCATCTCGCGCGTGGCGGCCACCGAGATGGAACTCCTCGAGTCGCCCAGCAGGGCGTCGAGTTCTGACTCCACGTGCCGGCGCTGCTTAGGCAGGGTTGCCAGCAGGTAGAGGGTATACGCCCCCAGAACGGTGGTTGTCTCGTGGCCCGCCACGAAGAGGATGTTCAGGTGTCCGAGTATCTGCTCATCGCTGAGTCCCTCGCCAGACTCGTCACGCGCTCGCAGGATCAGGCTCAACACATCGTGTGGCTGCTCGTCCAGGGATATCCTACGCCGCTCTGCAAGCAGCTCCCGCAGGATCGCGGTTAGCTCATCACGGGCTTGCAGCGCTTGTGGCAGGCGCTCATCGTAGCTCTTTGGATCTGTGTTGACTCCTCCTGCGATCAGCAGGTAGAACAGGTGTTGAAGTTGCTCGACCCGTGGGCCGCGCTCGATCCCTGCCAGCGCTGCAGCCGCCACATGAAAGGTGATTTCCCGGGCTTCTCGGTACAGATCCACCTCGCCTTGATCGGCCCAGCGAGTAGTATGCTCGGCGATCACGCGCTGCATCAGTGGAAGGTAGCGCTCCATATAGGCCTGAGTAAAGGCTGGATTCCACATTTTGCGGTGCCATGTGTGTTCTGGCACATCCATATTGAGCAAACCTTTGCCCATCAGGTGACCGATAAAGGGTGTCCAGCCATGCTCATGGCTAAAGTACTCGCGGTGCGTATGCATCACGAAACGATTAGCTTCCGGCCCTACCAGAATCACTGCTTCACGACCGGCAAGCTTACCGATAGGGATCGTCCAACGGAGCACCGGGCCAAGTTCCTGGGCCTGGCGAGCCAGCAAGATCGGCCCCTTGTCCGACATGAGATCCTGAGGGCATAAAGGCAGTTGAGGGGCTTCGCTGAGATTCTTACTCATAACTGTTGTTTCTCCTGTTGCTTTTTCTGGTATCATTGGTGGTGATTTCCATAAAAACAATCTATGGTTGTAGCTCTCCTGCCTGTGCCCTTGCCAACAGACGTGTCCAGGCCAGGAGTTGTGGTGTGGAGATGGGGAGCGAGAAGAGGTACAGGGTATCATGGTCGCCGCCGGGTCCCCGTTCTAGCTCCAGGCGCTTCTTATCCAGCGAACTCAAGCCGCTTTCGTCGGAACGGCTTGTGGCTATGTTGTCTTCGGGCAAGCATGAGCAGGTGGAGACGGTGGTTGAGGACCGGCCTGTATTCTCCGCCATTCCCTGTGCTGATGTACTCTGCACGCTCTGACGTGCATGTATGTTCATGTCCTGCAAGAATTGTGCCGCGGTGACGGAACCGGACGTGAGGTTGCTGTTTTCGTCGTTGAGCAGTTCATCCAGGCTTTCTTTTGAAGAAGAGGTGAATACACGAAGATGATCTTGAGGGATACAACTATAGATTCTCAGAAGCTGCAATACAGCGTTCAACGAGGTGAGCACTGTTGACTTCCAGGTCCACGTAGATGATTGACGTTCTTGAAATGCCAGCCGATAGTACTTCATGATATACCTCCCATATATTTATTGTTAGGGTTTGGTTCCGGTAGAACTCTTAACTGTTCTGAGTCTACCCTGGGAGGTGAGTTTGTTTATCGTAGAATCTACGTATTCGATTACGTATTCTTGGGAAGATGGTATGGCATCGCTGTTACGTATACCTACGAAAGGATGGCATCGTGCTATGTATTCGGATGCGTGCGAAAGCTGGTTAGATGAGCTGGTGTTCGACAGCGAAGCGCGTGGCAGCCGCGCGCGAGTTAACCCCCAGCTTATTGTAGATGGAGGTCAGGTGGGTGGTAACGGTGCGCGGACTGACGACGAGCTTTTCGGCGACCTGGGCGTCGGTGAGGCCCTGGGCAACCAGGCGCAACACGTCCACCTCGCGGGCGGTCAGCCCTGCCGGATAGGCGGGCGTCTGCCTGGAGGCAGGAGTGGGAGAAGTCGGCGACTGCCTGATCTCGATGGGTAGATGTGCGGAAAGAGCCTGTTCAGGTGACATCTTGCGTCCCTCGGCCAGAGCCTGGTTAAAGGCCTTTTCACCGAGTTGTGTGCAAGCAGCGGCTCGTGCTTGCTCAACACGAACACGCATGGCCTGCGGGAGGGATAGGACCCGGCTCTGGCGCATGTTCTCGCGCATTGCCTGTGCCGCACCCCATAAGCGAGCAGCCCAGGCAGGCCGTTCTTGCGCGGTCACCACGGCGGCTAAGCCTTCCAGGCAAGAGGCGATCAGTCCCCGGTGTTCTAGCGCAGTGGCAATGGACAGGCTCTGCTCGTAAAGAGCCTGGGCTTCTCTGTGATTCGCTTGCAACTCGACCACGCCCGCCAGCAGGAAAAGTGACTGGGCGATACTACGTTGGTTGCCCACCTCCTGGTTGAGCTGGAGGCTTGAGGTGAGCAAATCCTTAGCGGCGACCACATTGCCCTGCTCGAGTGTCACCTGTCCCAGCAAACCGAGGGCGTGAGCGAGTCCCCACTTGTTGCCTGCTTCACTAAAGAGTGCCAGGCCCTCCTCTAACAGTTTGTGTGCTCGTGGATATGCTGCCTGCGTGATGAGGTTGCGTGCCAGGTAGATGAGGGGCCAGGCGATCTCTCCCTGGTAGCCGAGTGTTCTGTAGAGTAGCAGGCTCTGTTCAAACTGCGCCTCTGCTTCGGGATAGTCCCCCTGGGCAGAGGCCAGACGCCCCAGGAACAGGCGGGTGGTTGCAGCTACCCAGGTATCTTCTATCTCCAAGGCTTCCCCGGCAAGTGTACGTGCTTGTGCATAATCGCGCCTGTGCAAGGCAACTTCTGCCAGCCCCAGGAGAGTCTCTCCGGTCCAAAAGTAGTATCCCACTTGCCGGCCTAGGGAGAGGCTTTCCCTGCATATCTCCTCTAGTCGAGCATATTCACTTTGATACCAGGTGAGGGTAGCGGCAGCAAACAATACCTGCTGCCGCACAGCTATCTCACTTCCCTCTGTGGCATGCAGTACGCGCTCCGTGACAGCGCGCCCTTCGCTCAGATACCCTCGCAGCCCCCAGAACCTGCTGAGAACCCGGTTCAGCCGAGCCGCCAACTCTATACCACTGCCTGCCTCCCCCGCCGGTTTGTCTTTGCGCTCCAGGCCCCATTGCAAAGCGGCCAGCAGGTTCTCGCGCTCCTGTTCCAACCGCTCGAGCCATGTAATTGCCTGTGCGCTGGTGAGATGCCTGAACGCCTCTTCGGCCAGGGCGAGATAGTAGTCTGCGTGTACCCGTCGCGCTGCTTCGAGCTCGCTAAGTTCCTGGAGACAGAGCAAGCCGTACTCGCGGATGGTCTCCAGCAGCAGCAGGCGCGGCTCCTCGCCCTCCTGCTCCGTTTGCTGCACCAGGTTCTTGTCCAGCAGAGAGGCCACTCCCTCCAGCACCTCCATCTCCCCTCCGTTGCCTATATGGTGGGCAGCCTCAATTGCTTCCAACGTGCAGCCTCCCACAAACACCGAGAGCCAGCGGAAGAGGCGCTGCTCCTGCTTGCTCAACAGGTCATAGCTCCACTGGAGAGTGTTGCGCAGCGTCTGCTGGCGGGCGGGCAGGTCACTCGCGCCTCTGGTAAGCAGCTCGAGCCGATGCGAGAGGCGGCTCAGCAGAGCCGGTGGTGGCAGCAACTTGATGCGGGCAGCGGCCAATTCGATGGCCAGTGGCAGCCCATCCAGGCTGGCGCAGATCCCGGCAACGGTGCGAGCATTGGCCGGGTTGAGCTGGAAAGTGGATTGGATGGCGCATGCACGCTCGACAAAGAGCCTCACGGCGGCCACTTGCTCGAAATCCGGCTGCTGTGACAACCGGGCAAGATCGGGAACGGTCAGCGGCGGCACTGGGAACTCGTGTTCGGCTCGTACATGCAGCATCTCCCGGCTGGTCACCATGACTTTGAGTTGTGGGCAGGCAGCGAGGAGGCCCACGATCTGCACTGCTGCGCTCACTACCTGCTCGAAGTTATCGAGCAGTAGCAGCAGGTGCTTCTCCTGCAGGTAGTCCTGCATGCGTTCTTCGAGGGGGCGATCTCCGGCTTCCCACAGGCCAAGTGCCTGGGCGATGGCAGGCATGACACGCTCAGGATCGCTCACAGGAGCCAGGGAGACGAAACAGACCCCATCGGCAAACTCTTCGAGGAGGGTGTGGGCAACTGCCAGGCCCAGGCGCGTTTTGCCGACACCGCCGGTGCCTGTCAAGGTCACCAGGCGTACCTCCGGGCGGCGCAGCAGCGTGCAACTCTGCGCCAATTCGGATTCGCGTCCGATGAGTGGCGTGAGCTGCAAAGGCATGCTACTTTTTGTCATGCGTAAAGGCCCCGTGGCTGGCCTATGTGGGAATGCCCCGTTCTTGTCTTGCATGGCCGGTTGCCTTCGACAACGACTGCTTCAGTATGTAAGGATGAGGTAACGTTGTTTGTAGATGCCAGGATACGATGACGTGCTTGTTGCGTCTTTATTATACACTGTTTCTCAGTAGAAATGCTTAGACACTATCTCTCGCTCGGTTTTTCCTTTGCAAAGAAATAGGCCGGGCGGATGCCCTCTTCTCGACGAGAAGATTGTGGCATGCTCTCGTTGAGAACGTATTCATAAGTAGCTTTTACCAGCTTTCACTGGCTGTTGCCAGTCGGCAAGGAGATAGATGGGGATTTAGACCAGCCGGTGTTCGGCGGCGAAGCGCGTGGCAGCGACGCGCGAGTTGATGCCCAGCTTGTTGTAGATAGAGGTCAGGTGGGTGGTGACGGTGCGCGGGCTGATAATGAGCTGCTCGGCCACCTGCGCGTCGGTCATGCCCTGGGCGACGAGACGCAGCACCTCCACCTCGCGTGTGGTCAGCCCTGCTGGATAGCTTGAGACATGTTTGGTCAGGAAAGTGGGAAGAGCTTCTGGCTGTTCTGCGGCCGATGCTGTGGAAACCGCTGATCCTCGTGCAGTGAGGGCTTGCTCTGGCGTCATCTTGCGCCCCTCGGCCAGCGCAGCCTGGAACGCTTTTTCACCAAGCCGAGCATGCACAGTTGTGGTGTATTGCTGATAGGTGGTACGCAGGATGGACGGCATGGACGGGCCAGTGATCCGCACCGTCTCGGCTGCTCCCCAGAGTCGGGCTGCCCATGCTGGCTCTCCCTGCTCTGCAGCTACTTCTCCCAGTATCTCAAGACAGAGCGTGACAAACTGCTTGTATTGATAGTCCCACTGCCCGAGAATCTCCAGGCATGCTTCCAGGTGCGTTCGTGTCAGTGGATAGTCGCCCTGCTCGAAAGCCGCCATCGCGTGCCCAAAGTGCCACCAGACGAGGGCTTCCCGGTCTCCCACCTTGCGGGAATGCATCAAGCCCTCTTCAAGCTGTGTCTGTGCCGTTGTATACTCACCCTGGAAACAGGCCACCCATCCTAACCCGAGGAGCGCATAGGCTATGTCCCGCTCGTCGCCCAACGCACGGGCCTGCATAAGACTTTCCATCAGTTGCATCTGGCTGCTCACCAGATCACCGGCGCTAAAATTAACAATCCCCAGGATCAACAGCATGCGGACAGTTGCTCTGGTGTCACCTGCCCTCTTTGAGAGCACCAGATACTCCTCACCGAAGGTGCGTGCTTCGTCGTACTTGCCCTCGTCGAGAGCAACCGAGGTCAGATTTTCGAGCGAGGAGGTGATGCCCCAGGCATCTCCCGTCTGCCGGGAGAGCGCGAGCGCTTCTTCTGCCATCATGCGTGCCGCTGCATATTGACTCCTGTTATAGGCGACCCGCCCCAGCATCCAGAGTGCGGTGCTGATGCCACGCCGGTCTTCGAGTTCCCGGAACAGCCGCAGGCTCTCTGCACAGAGGGTTTCTGCCTGCATATAGTACCCTTGTGCGCCTGTAAGCACGCCGGCACCGATAAGCGCCTTCGCCCGTATCGGCGCTGCGGCTGCTTGAGAGGCAGGAAGCATGCGTTCCAGCACGTCGCGCCCTTCACTCAGATGGCCATGCATCCACCAGAAACTCCAGAGAGCTCCTCCCAATCGCAACGCAGTTTCCCCGTCGCCTCTCTCGATCAACCAGGAGAGGGCCGCCCGTAGATTCTCGTGCTCTCGCTCGAGTCGATCCAGCCACTCCCCTTGCTTTGCACGCACGAGGTATGATTCAGCTTCTTCTGCCAACCAGAGATAATATGCGGCTTGCGCATCGCGTGCCGCCTCACCTTCTCTGTGAGCGGATAGACGCTCCAATCCAAACTCACGGATGGTCTCCAGCATGAACAGGCGCGGTTCCTCCCCCTCCTGCTCTGTTTGCTGGAGTAAGCTCTTGTCGACGAGGGAGGCCACACGATCAAGCACCTCCATCGTCTGGTAGCTGCCTGCGCCGCAGACGGCTTCGGCGGCTTCGAGGGTGCAGCCACCCACAAAGACCGAGAGCCTGCGGAAGAAGACCTGCTCCTGTGGACTTAAGAGGTCGTAACTCCACTGGATGGTGTTTCGCAGCGTCTGCTGGCGGCTGGGCAGATCATGCGCTCCACTGGTGAGAAGATCGAGCCGGTGCGAGAGTCGCTTGAGCAGGGCCTGCGGCGGGAGGAGTTTGATACGGGCAGCGGCCAATTCGAGAGCCAGGGGCAGACCGTCCAGATGGACGCAGATCTCAGCGATGGTATGCGCGTTGGCCTCGGTCAACTGAAAATCAGCCTTGACAGCCTGTGCCCGCTCGACGAAAAGACGTACCGTTGCCACGTGTACCAGGTCCGCAAGTACGGGAAGCTGCGCTAGATCGGGGATGGCCAGGGGAGAGACAGCGAACTCGTGTTCGCCCGAAAGATGCAAGGCAGCTCGGCTGGTCACCAGAACCCTGAGGTGGGGGCAGGATGTCAGCAGATCAGTCAACTGAGGTGCAGCAGCCACCACCTGCTCGAAGTTGTCGAGCAGCAGCAAGAGGCGCTTCTCCCGCAGATACCTCCGTACCTGTTCCGGCGGGGAACGATCACCAGCTTCCCACAGGCCCAGCGCCTGAGCAATGGTTGCCATGACCCATTCGGGATCGCTCACGGGGGCGAGCGCTACGAAGTAGACCCCGTCGCTAAAGTCGTCCAGCACGTTCTGGGCAATGGCGAGAGCCAGCCGCGTTTTGCCCACGCCTCCTGTCCCGGTGAGGGTGAGTAGACGCACCTCGGGACGGTGCAGTAAGGCGCAGATCTGCGCCACCTCCTGCTCACGACCAATCAGTGACGTGAGGGGCACGGGCAGCGAGTAAATGAAGGCCTGCTTAGAACCAGCAGTTTGACTGGAAGTAAGTGCATGGTGTTCGTGCTGCATGGTGTATATCCTCTCCAGTCTCTGGGTTCAGGGGACAGATGAATCGATATGTGCTTATCAGGGAAGGCGCATCTCAATTTCTCATTGGTATTATACCTTAATACCTCATTTCACTGCTCAACTATGGGAGATTACGTTGCTTCTTCCTTATTTCGGGGTGTCCTGGTTGACGCCGGAGTCAGCTACTTTAGAGAGTTGCTATCAGGGGATAGTAGCGGTTACAGGCTATTCTTGCTGAGTTAGTATGCAGAGGAGGAATCAGTAATGCATCACTGAAGAGAGCGTTTGAGAACATAGAGCCAAGAGAGCCAGCACAAGGAGGAGACGTTGATGTGTCAGAACAAATGTTCTAGTATTACTAGAAGGATGCATAAATACTCGAACCGGAACCGACGGGCATCGAATTCTCTCTCACCAGTGTTAATTCACTTCCTTGCCCCATACGGCAAGCTTTATCAAAGACTCCTCACCCTCGAGCAGGTGCTTGGAAGTATTCCCCCTCTCGGATCCGAACAGCAGTATCCGGGCCCACGCGAGTCTCACCATGGCATCCCACCGGAAGAATGGCCTAACGTGGTGCGCCGTGTCTGTGAACACCACGACTCCCTGCGACAGGTGGCCGCTGATTACGGCGTGTCCCAAGAGACAGTCAAGCGTCTGCTGCGAGCTGCTCGCGAGAAAAGAGCAGGATAAGCTTCTCATTCCCCGGCCTGTGTTTGGGGATACTTGAGCGAGATGAGAGCAAGCAGGCTCTCACTCTGCTCACCACCGGTTCATCTGTCCTGCCAGTTTATGGAGCTCGATACGCGCTTCAGCCAGGTCCATAAGCGTCGGGCTTGCCTCTGCCGCATCTTCTCAGGCCTCTTCTTCATGCCCTGTCAGCTGGTGCAGGGACAGCGAGGCTGGGCCATCGGTACAGCAAGAGTGTAGTACAGGAGGGCGGTACGACTACGGGTAGCACCTGGGCACTCAACGGGAAAAGGCGTGAAGCAGAGCCAGGTGTGGAGTTTGCTCAAGTTCTCCACCTGCATTGGAGGCAGAGGCGAATGGGTTTTCTCGTGCCTGGAGCCACAGGTGTGCTCGTCTGCCATCACACCTGAACCATGCTCTTGTTGGACAGTGACAGGAGCCAGCGGTGGCCTCTCCAGGAGAGGGTGGCAAGGTCGGACCTGGGGGCGGGATGCGTCGAAACAAAGCGGAGGTATCTGGGGAGCACCTGGCAAAGGATAGGAAACAGCCAGCCATGCACGAACACCCGTGGTCCGCTTCTCCATCTCAGGGAGCATTCAACTGGCCAGGACTCGGGATGCTGACCCGCGACAGCCTACTTGGATGGCAGGGTGTTCCAGGATCGCCGCTCACCTGGTATGAATAGGCATTTGAGGCCGATTGAACAACTTAAACCGAATTTCGTGCGGCGCTGAGAAAAGGTGTTGCTTGCC
>Ga0070717_10001559_pt1 | contig 15885 bp, 10 predicted proteins | sample LARL113metaG_FD_71366 | JGI IMG/M metagenome (GOLD analysis project Ga0070717, IMG submission 71366) | Corn, switchgrass and miscanthus rhizosphere microbial communities from Kellogg Biological Station, Michigan, USA - LAR L11-3 metaG | ecosystem: Host-associated > Plants > Roots > Rhizosphere ... | reverse complement strand
GCCTGGCGGTTGTGCACAAAGTCGTCAAAATGCCCAACCAGAGCCTCTTTGTTTTCGCGGAAGGGTTGGAACGTGTGCGCTTGGTGGAATTTACCCAGCTAACGCCTTTCATGACCGCCAGGGTAGAAACGGTACCCGAGTCAATTCCGCCTAAGTCTTCTGAAGTCGAAGCTCTGCAACGTAATGTGCTCACTCTGTTCCAACAGATAGTCGCCGGCTCGCCCACGCTGTCTGACGAACTTTCAACCGTCGCCATGAACATCGAAGAGCCCGGCCGCCTTGTGGATTTCATTGCCTCCTCGTTGCCGTCCCTGTCTACACCCGACAAGCAGGACACGCTCGAAACTACCGACGTTCGCATTCGTTTGGAAAAAATCAACCAGCACCTGGCGAAAGAACTCGAAGTCCAGCAGCTGCGCAACAAAATCCAGTCCGAGGTGCAAGACCGGGTGCAGCAGAGCCAGCGCGAGTACTATCTCCGCGAGCAGATGAAGGCGATCCAGAAAGAATTGGGCGAGCAGGATGAAGGCCAGCGCGACACTGAAGATCTTCGTCAGAAAATTGAAGCCGCCGGCATGCCCGACGAGGTAAAGAAGGAAGCGTTAAAAGAATTGGGACGACTGTCCCGCATGTCGCCCATGGCCGCTGATTACGGCGTCACGCGAAATTACATCGAGTGGCTAGCCATTCTGCCGTGGGCGAAAACCTCTGGCGGGGAAGTCGATATTCCGAAAGCGAAAGAAATTCTCGATACCGACCACTACGACTTGCAAAAAGTCAAAGACCGCATTCTGGATTATCTTTCCGTCCGCCGGCTGAAGCCCACGATGAAAGGGCCTATCCTTTGCTTTGTCGGACCTCCTGGAGTGGGCAAGACTTCGCTCGGCCGTTCTATCGCGCGTGCCCTGGGACGCAAATTCGTCCGCATCTCGCTCGGAGGCGTTCACGATGAAGCTGAGATTCGCGGCCACCGTCGCACTTACATCGGAGCTTTGCCAGGACAAATAATTCAGGGCATTCGCCGCGCTGAGACCAAAGATCCCGTTTTCATGCTGGACGAAATCGACAAAGTGGGTCGTGATTTTCGTGGAGATCCCGGTTCGGCGCTGCTCGAGGCTCTCGATCCCGAGCAGAACTCCACCTTCCGCGACAATTATCTGGACGTGCCTTTCGATCTCTCGAAGGTCCTCTTCATCACTACCGCCAACATGCTTGATCCCATCGCTGAGCCGCTGCGCGATCGCATGGAGATCATCGAGCTGCAAGGCTATACCGAGGAAGAGAAAGTCCACATTGCTTTTCAATATCTGGTTCCACGCCAAATTGAAGAGAACGGAATCACGCCGGATAGTATCGAGTTTCCATCCGAGTCCATGAGCTATTTGATCCGCCACTACACGCGTGAAGCTGGGGTTCGTAATCTCGAGCGCAACATTGGAACTATATGCCGCAAGCAGGCGCGCCGCATTGCCGAAGGCAAAAACCAGAAGCTTGTCGTGACTCCTGAGATCATTCAGGAGTTTCTCGGTGGAATCAAAGTTCGCAGCGAAGGCGAAATCGCCGAGCGCACCAAACGCTCCGGCGTCGTGGTTGGCTTGGCTTGGACGCCATCTGGCGGCGATGTTCTTTTCGTCGAAGCCAATGTGATGAAAGGCAAAGGCGGCTTTACCATGACTGGACAAATCGGCCAGGTAATGCAGGAATCGATGCAGGCCGCTCTAACCTGGGTCCGCTCCAATGCCAAACAACTCGGCATTGAGGAAGGCTTCTTCGCTGATCACGATATTCACATTCACGTCCCTGCGGGAGCGATCCCGAAGGACGGACCTTCGGCTGGTGTGACTATGGCAACTGCTCTGGTCTCACTTTTGAAGGACAGTCCGGTTCGTCCGCTGACCGCTATGACCGGGGAAATCACTCTTAGCGGAAATGTTCTACCTGTCGGCGGAATCAAAGAGAAGGTCTTGGCCGCCAAGCGCGCTGGGGTCCGTGACGTGATCCTGCCCGCCGAAAACAAGACCAATGTTGACGAAGACCTTACTCCTGAGCAGCTGGAAAACCTCAACGTTCACTACGTAAAGACGATCAGTGAAGTGCTCGAACTCGCGCTCCCATCGTCTCGCAGAGAAGAACAACGCGACGCTGAGGAGCGCGAGAAAGTGCTCGCTGAGCAGCCCGTTAGCTAACAGATTCCCGGGACCCCAGAACGCAATGCGGTAAGCTTAACGCCGTCCTATACTTAGCTGTACCCTTCCGAACAGGGCTGAGTACGTACACAACCGTATGGAACTTGTGTTCGTAGTACGGGTTTAATGATTTAGCATTCGACCGAAATTTCTAAGTGGCTATTCCCGTGCTCGGGACTGCCGCAGTGAGGAACTTCATGAATAAACGCGCAGGATTTTCCCTTGCAGTGCTTGCGATGGCAATTCTGTTGCTTTGCCAGAACGCCCCCCGTGCCTTCGCACAAGATTACCCGCCGGACCAGCCCCAGTACCAACCGGGCGATCAGGATCCGCCAACCCGCGCTGGGCGCCTCAGTCATATTGAGGGATCGGTCTCTTTTCAGGCTGGCGGCGAAGGCGACTGGCTCGATGCGGTGCGCAATCGCCCGCTGACCGTGGGCGACAATCTCTGGGTCGATAGGGATTCTCGCGCCGAAATACAGATCGGATCCACGTCCATTCGCCTGGGCCCGGAAACCAGCGTGACCTTCCTTGATCTTGGCAACAATATTACCCAGCTCCGGCTTTCGCTCGGTTCTTTATACTTCCGCGTTCGCCGTTTCGACGGTGATGATGCGTTCGAAGTGGACACGCCTAACCTCGCCTTCAACGTAAATCGCGCCGGCTCATTTCGCGTCGACACAAATGAGAACGGCGATCAAACCATTGCTACTGTGTATCGCGGCGAAGCCGAGATCACCGGCTCGGGAAATTCTTACCGTTTGGATGCAGGGCAGGAAGGCACCTTTTCAGGCATCGACCAACTGAGCTATGACGTCTCTGATATCCGGTCGCCCGACGACTTTGATCGCTGGGCGATGTCGCGCGATGAGCGCGAAGACCGCGCCCGCAGTCGCGACTATGTCTCCGCCGACATGACCGGCTACGAGGATCTTGATGATTACGGCCGCTGGCGATCGGACCCACAATATGGCAACGTTTGGCAGCCGATCGGCGTCCCGGTAGATTGGGCGCCTTACCGTTACGGCCACTGGGCGTTTGTTTCCCCGTGGGGTTGGACTTGGGTGGAGGATGAGCCTTGGGGTTTTGCGCCCTTTCACTATGGGCGATGGGCATTCGTAGAGAGCAGCTGGTGCTGGGTCCCCGGACCGGTTGCCATTGCCCCGGTCTACGCGCCTGCATTGGTTGCCTTCGTCGGTGGCGGAGGATTTAGCGTCGGAATCGGTGTGGGAGCCGAGCCAGTCGGATGGTTTCCGCTCGGACCGCGAGAAGTCTTCGTTCCCTGGTATAGGACCAGTCCTCGCTATGTTCAGAATGTAAATGTCACCAACACAAACGTCAGCGTGGTGCAGGTCACAAACGTTTACAACAACTACACCGTGAATAAGGTCACCAACGTGACCTATGTAAATCAGCACGTGAACAACAGCGTCACCGTTGTAAATCACGACACCTTCGTGAACGCGCGCTCTGTGCACCAAAACATTCAGCGTGTCGATGCCCGGCAGCTTGCTAATGCCAGGGTCACGCCTGCAGTTGTTACTAACGTTCAACCGAGCCGCCAGAGTTATATGGGAACCGCTCATGCGGTCCAGTACAGGCCGCCGGCACAAGCCATAAGCCGGCAGGTTGTCGCGACCCGTCAACCTGTGGTTTATAATCGCCCAGCTAATCAGCCAAACCGCGGTCCTGGCGCAGCAGGTCGTCCTGCACCACCTCCGGTGAGAACAGTTCGCGCCGCACCGCCGGCTCAGGTTCAACCATTGCAACGGGGGGCGCGTGGTGGCCCCAATCCGACTGGCCCCGGAGTCCGTCCCGGACAGCGGAATGGGCAGCCCAATCGTCCAGCGCAGCCAAATGGCGCGCAGAGTCGTCCGGGTCAACCGAACGCTCCCGAGAACCGCGGTGCATCACCTCGTCCAGGACAGCCCAATGCTCCGGAGAATCGTCCGGCTCAGCCGAACGCTCCGGAGAATCGTCCAGGACAACCGAACGCACCTGAGAATCGCGGCGCAGCGCCTCGTGCCGGTCAGCCGAACGCTCCGGAGAATCGTCCAGGACAGCCGAACAATGGCCCACGCCCTGGCGTTCCCGAAAACCGGAATGTGCCGCGCCCTGGTGGGCCGAACAATGGCGCTCCGAATAATAACGCTCCCGGTCGTCCCAATGAGAATGTGAATTCTCCTCGGCCCGGCGCTCCTGAGAATCGGCCTGCTCCTCCGGAAAATCGCAACGTCGCGCCCGAGAACGGCCGTCCAGCCGCACCGGAGAATCGCAATGGTCCTGCGCCCAACAATCACAACGTTCCCCGCCCGCCTTCCGGCGCTGCCCCGGAGCAGCAGCCTCGGCAGTACCCGGGCACGCGGCCGGAGAACAATCGTCCGCAAGAGCCACCACAAGCGCGGCCCGAGAATAACCGTCCTCAGGAGACTCCGCAAGCAAGGCCTGAAAATAGTCGCCCGCCGGAAACTCCGCAGACGAGACCTGAACAACCAGCGCGGCCGCCAGAGACCCGACAGCAACCACCGCCGCAATCGCGCTCGGAGATGCAACGCAACGCTCCGCCTCAACAGGCGCGTCCGGCTGAGCCGCCTCCGCAACGTGATAGCCGTCCTGCTCCGCCACCACAACGTGATACGCGTCCAGCTGAACCGCCTCCTCAGCGCGAAAGCCGCCCGGCGCCGCAAAACGAAAGGAAGAATCCTCCGCCGGACAAAAAAGAGAAGGACAAGCAGCCGCCACCACAAGGTCGCTGAGATTGTATTTGCGAATTTGGGCCAGTCCGAACAACGGACTGGCTCTTTATCTTCGCGCGCCAGGGCCGGTCGCTCACGATAAACTACCTTTGGGCATTGCTCCATGCAAATTCGCGTCTTATTCTTCGGAGTCCTGAAAGACCTCGCGGGGCGCAGCTCCGACGTGCTTTCGCTCCCCGAGCACGCCAGCGCCGCCGATGTCCTCCAGCACTACGAGAAACGATTTTCCGCATCCAAGGGAAACCTCAGCTCCATTGCCATTTCAGTGAATCAGGAATACGCCCGGCCTGAAAAGAAGCTTCATCCCGGAGACGAGGTCGCACTTCTTCCGCCGGTGAGTGGTGGTGCAACTGAAACTCGCAGCCCGGATCAGCCTGTAAAAGCCGGGCCTTGCGCATTTATTACGCGTGAACCAATAGCGAGCGCCGGTCTGCTCGAAGGCATCAAGCGTCCCGACGACGGGGCCGCTGTCGTGTTCGAAGGAGTTGTGCGAAACCACAGCCGTGGCCGACGTACGATTTTTCTCGAATACGAAGCCTACGAGGAGATGGCGCTCAAGCAGATGGAATCGCTGATTGCTGAATCTCGTGCGCAATTCCAGATTCGCTCCGCTGCAATCATCCACCGCCTGGGTAAGCTTGAGATTGGCGAAACCAGCGTAGTCATCATTGTCGCGTCTGCCCATCGCGCCGCTGCATTCGACGCCTGTCGTTGGCTCATCGACAGGCTCAAGCGCACTGTTCCGATCTGGAAGAAGGAGCACTTCGAAGACGGAGCAGTTTGGTCCGATGGCGAACCATTTCCCGAGCACATCACTTTAAATCCGCAAACCTCGGTTGTGGAGGCACGGGCGTCGTCGTCCCCGCACAGCCGAGAGGCCACCCGCAAAGGCAGCCATTCAGGGAACTCTGCATCCAACCCAGTAGCCCACAAATGAAACTGCTGCCTCTTCTTGCATTGCTGGCCGCATCCGTGTGTCAGGCGCAAAGTTCCGCCAGCGTACCCAAACCGCCATGGGCCAAATCCTCATCCTCGGTGGACGATGTCAGCGACATTAAAGTTGACGTTAAGTTGGTGAACATCTTCGTAACCGTCACCGACGAGCGTGGTTCGCCGGTGGGTAATCTGAACAAAGACAATTTTCAAATATTCGAAGATGGTCACCCGCAGAAGATTTCTATTTTCGGAAAAGAATCCGAGCTGCCCCTATCAATTGTGCTCGATATCGACACCAGCCTGAGCACCCGCAAAGATCTTCCTCTCGAGCTTGCTTCCGCTCGCCGCTTTGCGCACGCGATTATTCGCCCTGTTGACGCCTTGTCGCTTTACGATTTCAGCGAAGTCGTCAGTCAGGATTTGCCTTTCACCGCCGATCTAAAAACCATCGACCGCGGCATCGATCACGTTCATACCGGCGCTGCCACTGCCCTTTACGATGCGGTTTTTCTTGGGGCCCAGGCGCTTGAAACCCGACAGGGAAGGAAGGTCTTGGTGGTAATTACTGATGGTGGCGACACCGCCAGTCAGGTCAATTATCAGGGAGCGCTGCGGGCAGCCCAGCAGGCCGAGGCTATTGTGTACAGCATTATCGATGTTCCCATCGAGGCCAGCGCTGGACGCGACACCGGCGGTGAACACGCGCTGATTCAACTCTCGGAAGACACTGGCGGAAAATATTATTATGCGTCTTCGATCACGCAACTCGATCAGGCATTTCGCGCCATCAGCGATGAACTGCGAACTCAATATCTTCTCGCCTACTATCCTGCACAACGCCTCGCCGACTCAGACTTCCGCAGACTTGAAGTAAAGCTGACCGGAGTTCCCGAATCCTCCAACTACAAAGCCCGGCACCGCACTGGATACTACACCTCGAAATCGCGCTAGCGGTTAGCGATTTGCATGTACGCCGCAGGTTCCATGTCCGGAAAGCAGCACGAGCCCGGGAAGGGCACGACTTCAATCATCCGATGAGTTCCATTGGGCGCTGATCGCGAGAACGAAACCAGCGCTAAACCAACTCCTTTTATTACCCGTGTTACCACGCAGCATCAACCTCGTTACTGGAGCGACGCGCGCAGCTCGTTCCAGCTGTCTGAAGCTTGAACTCCGCGCTTTCGGCGGGTATTTCTCTGCGGCCTCTGCGGTCAAAAGCTTTTCGAACGCGAGAAGGAAAGCTCACTTGCCGGCATTAATCCCCAGCGGAATGCGCCAATCTTTCGCGGAAACGTGGCCTGCATAGATCCATGCGATGCGCGTGAGTAGGGAACCTGCAAGTGCCGAAGCTGCGGCTGCCTTTCGCAATGATCTTCTATTGCTCGCTCCCGACAACATACTCACGAGCCTCAAGGCCGCCGGCAACGGTCCCGAGAGCAATCCACCCGCGCGAGTCAGTGTTCCACTAGTTCCGTGTTTCAGAGGTTCCAGAGCAGGCGCCCGCCGCGTTTCAATCTTTAACCCTTCCCAGCACTCAAACAGCGCCGCGCCTAGCCCCAGCGCTCCAAGAGCTCGGCTCTTATCATGGCCCATTAACTCGAGCAATCCGGCCGCGGCCGCCAGTCCCGACATTCCAAAGTGAATCGGAAGATCAGAGACGTTCTCATTCCAGGCAGGAATCGCCGTCGCTCCGATCAAAACACCCGTGTAGTTTGAAAAGGGAAGTCCGAACAGTAGAGATGCTGCCTGCCCCGCTTGTTCGATCACGCGCACCGGAAACGAAGCTAAGTAACGATCGGTTAGAAATTGTGCGAAAGCCGCTGCCGCTGCACCGCCAGAAAATCCTACCAGCGTCCACGCTCCCATTGACATTGCGCTCTGCGGCTTGAAAACTCGCAGCATGTTAAGAAAACGTTTGGGCCGCCCCAAATCTGAAACGAGTAAGGCGGGAGAAATGATCGATCCCGCCGCTGCGATCCAACGCGCATCGCGCACCAGTGTGCGATCGGCGCCGGTATAGTGTGCAACTGAGCCTACAACCGCCGCCGCGCCTGCCGCCCCGCCAACAAAAAAGTACAGCGGAATTTCCCAGGTCCAGGAAGGTTCTTTGAGCAGCGGAATTCCGTAATAGCCGGATTCCGGTGATGCGATTGGAAACGGGGCTCCTCCCGGGCGCACGCCCTTGGCCGCGACTTTGCCGGTACTCTCAGCTTCGCGGCGAATTTCGACCAATCGCCGTTCGCTCGAATCATCCGGGATACGTGACGATATGCGTGCTGAATCACTCATGGGTTCATTCGCTTATGTGCACGGGCGCCCTCGCCCGCCATTCCTCGGTTTTTAACACTCTCTCATCCCGAACTCGCACCGCTTTACCGATGCAGTCGTCGGGTTTAACCCAACAGCATGCACCACGGAGTTTAGCCAATGACTAACGGCGAACGACCGACGACGACTTTCGTCCATCCGCCAAAAATGCTGCTAATGCGCCGCCCAGCAACATCAGCGCTCCAATCGCCGACGATCGCCAGGCTTTTCTCAAATACACCGTTGGCACTTCTGGATTCGGCGGGAGATTGTACTGCCGCGGATCACCCCGCAAAATAAACATCGCGTGTGTTCCGCCGACGCTGGTGTTGGCGGCATCGTAGAACTGCACATCTTTCATTCCGCGCCCAACCAGTTGTGTGACTCGCTTCTCCGCCTGCTCGCGAAGAATCTCGATCTCCCCGAACTTAATTGAGTCCGTCGGACACGCCTGCGCGCACGCAGGTTTTAGTCCTACTTTTTGCCGGTCGTAGCAGAACGTGCACTTGAAGGCACGCCCGTCATGCTCGTGTCGTTCCACCACTCCAAACGGGCAAGAGACCACGCAGTACCCGCATCCATTGCAGATATCCGGTTGAATAAAAACTCCTCCAAATTCCGTGCGCACTATCGCGCCCGTCGGACAGGCCTCAAGGCATCCTGCATTTTCGCAGTGCTTGCAAACGTCGGATGAGAACGACCACGAATTCATCTCTGGAGCATTCCCGCCAAACCCTGGCTCCGGCGTCTGCTCCACAAACTTTACGTGCCGCCAGGTCTGCGCGCCCACCGACCCTGTGTTGTCGTATGAATACCCACTCCAATTCAGACCGTCCTCGCCGACCCCGTTCCATTCCTTGCACGCGACCTCGCAGGCCTTACAGCCAATGCATAGGGTAGAGTCGGTCAAGAACGCGGTAACAGGCATATTGTTTCTTTCTAGATCGCTTTTCTCTGCGACCTCTGCGGTGAATGCTTTTGGCTCCTTCGTCCCGGCCTAACATTGCACAGCAGAGCCTTGGTTTCCATGATCCGCACGTTTGGTTCTTCGCTGATCACCAGCAAATCATTCGCGATATCGCCCTTGGCAATTCCCTTGTATCCCCAGTGATAAGGAAGCCCGACTTGATGGATCTTCTTGCCATTGATCAGCATTGGCCGCATGCGACGCGTGATCAGCACTCTCGCTTCAACTTCCGCACGCGGGGTAGAGATAGTAGCCCAGTCGCCGTGTTCCAAACCAATTTCTTCCGCCATTTCCGGCGAGACCTCAGTAAAAAGTTCGGGCTGTAATTCCGCCAGATGCGAAAGCGTACGTGTCATGCCGCCTGCCGTGTGTTGCTCGGTTAAACGATAAGTACTCAGCACGTAGGGATAGCGTGGATCGCCCGGTGATTTTGAATAAGGGTTGTCCAGCCGCTCTTTCTTCTGCGCTGCGGGATTGTCCTGCTGACTATATAGAGGATTATGAATCGGCGATTCCAGCGGCTCGTAGTGCGTTGGCAGCGGTCCATCCTTCAATCCGCTCGCCACAAAAAGCCATCCCACGCCATCCGGGTGCAATGTAAACGGCCGCGCTCCACCCAGTGCTTCAACACCCTTCCCTTTACGCAGATTATCCGGGGTATCCGGCGCAAGGTCTTTCTTATAATCGGCGTTGTCGAGCCCGCTCCACTCTTTTTTCTCCGCATCCCACCACACCAGCTTCTTGCGCTCGCTCCATGGTGTTCCATCCGGACGCGCCGATGCGCGGTTATAAATGATGCGGCAATCATTCGGCCACGCAAATCCCCAACCATGGCCCAGCAAATCTTTCGGCTTCCGCTCCAGTGCGCGGTTCCGTCCTTCCTCCGGAAACACACCGCAGTAAATCCACGCTCCACATGCGGTGCTTCCGTCATTTTTAAGATTCTGCATGTGCGTGAGTTGCTTGCCATCGCTGAGCGTGCATCCGTTGATTTCCTTCAGCACCGTCTGAACATCCGGATCGCGCTGCTTGCCTTCCAGCGGATATTCCCACGTTAGCGCATTCAGCCCCGCATTCCTCGGCCGCGTATCATTCTTGGCCTTTGCCTTCATTCGGCGACCGAGATGGTACATGAACCAGGTCTCGTTTCGTGCATCGCCCGGTGGATCCACCGCCTTCTCGCGAAACTGCAGCAGCCTCTGCGTGTTGGTGAAGGTACCTTCTTTTTCCGCGGTCCCGGCCGCTGGAAACAGAAACACTTCTGTCGCGACGGTCTTCGGATCCAGCTCGCCCCTCCGCACTTCCGGTGAATCCAGCCAAAACGAAGCCGTTTCTGTTTCGACCATATCCCGTACCACCAGCCATTTCAGCTTTGACAAAGCACTGCGCTCCAGTCGCCCATTCGAAGCACCCACCGCCGGATTCTGCCCCATTACAAAAAGTCCTTCCATCTTTCCGTCTTGCATGTCTAGCCAGTAGCCGAAGTGGGAGTGGTCACCGGTGACGCGTGGCAGCCAGTGGAAGCCATAATCATTTTCTTTGGTAGAGGCATCGCCGTAATACGCTTTCATCAGACTGATGAAGTACGCGTCAAAATTCGCCCACAGGCCAGTCTTCGCGCTGTGCTTCTTGATGTATTCCTTTAATGTGTTTGCGTCGGCCTCGAAGAACGGCATCGGCAAGTAGCCTGGCAAGACGTCATATAACGTCGGGACATCGGTTGATCCCTGAATCGAAGCGTGCCCCCGCAGCGCCAGAATTCCTCCGCCCGGCCTTCCAATATTTCCCAGCAGCATCTGCAGGATTGCCGCCGTGCGAATAATCTGCACTCCCTTCGAATGCTGTGTCCAGCCCACGGCATAGCAGATGGCCGCCGTTTTCTCTGGCCCCGACGCCGAAGTAAACGTCTCTGCCACTTTTAGAAATACAGCCTGAGGCACGCCGCAGTATCGCTCGACCATCTCGGGCGTGTAGCGCGAAAAGTGTTGCTTAAGCACCTGGAATACGCATCGCGGATCTTTGAGCGACGTGTCCTGCTCAAACTTGCTGGCGTCCTGCGCCTCGCCCCCACGATCTTTCCCGTGACCCCCACCTCCTGGGCTGTGTCCGGGCTGGGTCCCGCCAGCGCCTTTCACCGGAGCGCTGCGGTAGAGCCAGCTCTCCGGGTCATATTGTTTCTTCTCGGCGTCCCATCCGGAGAACAATCCATCCAAATCTTCCGTGTCTTTGAAATCATCTCGCAGCAGAGTTGCTGCATTGGTGTAATTCACAACGTAGTCGTGGAATTCTTTATTATTCGCGAGAACATAATTCACCATCGCGCCCAGGAAGATAATGTCGCTGCCGGCACGCAGCGGCACCCAAATATCCGCCATCGCCGACGTACGCGTGAACCGCGGGTCCACATGAATGATCTTCGCCCCGCGCTCCCGCGCTTCAATTACCCACTGAAACCCAACCGGATGGTTCTCCGCCATCGACGATCCCATAATCAGGATCGCATCCGCGTTACTCAGGTCTTGTTGTGCAGTGGTGGCTCCGCCCCGCCCAAAGCTTGTGCCCAGACCGGGCACAGTGGAGCTGTGTCATATACGGGCCTGGTTGGAGATGCACACCATTCCCAGGCCGGCGGCGAAAAGTTTTTTGATAAGGTAATTTTCTTCGATATCCAGGGTGGCGCCCCCGAGGTGGGCGACCGCCTTAGTCTGCATAATCGGCTCACCGCTTTTTTCATCTTTTTCCTGGAAAGTGCGCTCGCGCGAATCCCACAATCGGTCGGCCACCATCTCCATGGCGGTTTCGAGGTCGAGGTCTTCCCATTTTGTGGAATATGGCCGTCGGTATTTGACCTTCTGCAGCCGCCCCGGATGGGTGTGCAGCTCAAACGTATCTGAGCCCTTGGGGCAGAGTCGCCCGCGCGAAATCGGCGACTCCGGGTCGCCTTCAATCGAAATCAGCTTGCCGTTCTTGTGAAACGCGAGCTGCCCGCAACCCACGCCGCAATAGGGGCAAATCGATCTCGCAACCTGTGCTCCGTCGGTCTTGGGACGTAAGTTGCGCGTCCGTTCTGACATGGATTCGACGCCGTTACCGTCGGCTCCAGTCTTAATCTGCTGAATCAGCGGCCAGCGGGAGAGCAGCTCGGTGAGCACAAGTTTGCCTCTTGGCGTTCAGGATTGCGGAACCTCAAGCAAACTTAGACGATTTTGTGGGAAGTTCGGTTGCAGTTGTCTTTCTCGGAATGTGACATAAAGTGCCAGGCGTTGTTCTCCCACACTGCTCGAAAGTGGCGTCATTCCGAAGAGGCTCTCTGAAGCGCGCGCGAGGGATCGAAGGTCAGCATGCACTCTCGATTGCAATTCGGCCATACCGCAACGTGGTAATGAAGTAATAGTTCCCATGCCGGTATCGCTAATCGGTTGGGATCGTGCGACTCCCTGTCCGGTTCGCCCGTGGCGCACGACTCTGCACGACATCAAGTTGGCAGTGGTTAAAGTTCGGCGCACGAGTTCACTGAGAACCCACAGCACCCGCTCCCCGCGATTGTCCCAATATCGTATGTAGGCGCTCCTGTAACCGGCCGCTCGGCCATGCCCGTTCGTAACGTTCACATACAGAATGTACCGTATCGTACATAGGGTGTACGACCGCTAGGATGGAACATGTTGACCGGCGTTCGGGAGTTATCGGGTGCCGAGGAGTATTGGAGATGCATATGCCAAATGAGCACCGCAACGCCGAATATACCGATGGACCAGCTTCGTTCAGCCATGACCCGGCCAGCGTCATGTCCCTCTGGGACGCACCTAGCAATGACGCCGACATGTTTACTCGGTGGATCGAGCTGTCGGATGCGGCGCTGTGCGCTAGCAGTAAAGCCACGAAGAAAACGTCCAGTCGTAGCCGACGCAATTCAGGATTCTCTTGTTGGGCAAGCCGCCTTGATCTCAAATGCCAGAGCGCAGGTCAAGCGAAGCCTGCTGGAGCAAGAAAAGCTGTTCCGATCTCGCGATAGCAAAATGATGGGACGCTAGTGCCATACATGCCCTGCTTGGGCCATAAAAATGGGTACGGTCGGTTTCCCGCAGGAGATTCGCCTGAGTAGAGGCTTTCACGTTGGCTCGCTCCAAAGTAGGTTCATTGTTCGGTTTCGAACTCAGCCGTCCTGGAATCTGGGACGAAATTCCATTTTCGGAATGTCGCGATTACCGAAGGTCTAACTTCTCTTGTGCTTCTGTTACTTGCTCAGTTAACCCGCAAAGTTGAGGATTCTCACAGCACCTGCACGATCCGGACCTTCGGGATCCGTTTGCACGCTAAGGGACGAACCCCGGCTGTACGACACGCCGGTATGAGGACGGGAATGGGTGCAATTTCATTACAGGGGAGAAGGATGAAAAAGTTTATCGGCGTTGCGGTTTTAGTTTGTATGACTTCGATGTTGGGAATGGCTGGGGAAGTTCCCAAGCCTGAAGTCTTCGGTGGCTATCAATTCACCAGCACCGATGGTGGATGGCATGGAAGCGGCTTCAGTACCTCTGCGAATTTCTATATCTGGAAATCGATCGGAATTACAGGTGACCTGGGCTCAGGATTCAGCCAGGGGCAGAGCATGTATACGTACACGGTCGGCCCGGTGGTTTCGTACCCCAAGGGCATGTTCTCGCCTTACGTCCACGCTTTGTTCGGCGGCGCGCATTTGGGAGCTGCTGGAATCGGCGTGAGCGGATCCACGATCATGTTCGGTGGTGGCATGGACTTCGGCAAGCACAAGCTGGTGTTCCGGGCCATCAATGTGGACTGGATGCGGCTGAGCTTTAGCGGCATCAGCGACAACAACAACGTGCGCGTGAACACTGGGTTCCTGTATCGCTTCTAGCTTCTCTGAAACCATCCAAGGCGGCCAAATCGGCCGCCTTTTTTATTTCCTTGTGGCGGCAGCTTCAGCTGTACCGAGGTTCGCCAAAGTTGCACCCCAAAAGGTAAGCAGGAAGTTGTGCGCCGTCTGGAATACACTGTACCGACATATGAGAATTCGAAAACGCAGCTGCGCTCTGGTTTTTGCCTGCTTGTCCATTTTTATCCCATTTTCCTATGCGGGAAACGATGTCCTTGGCGAGCTTCAGTTGGAGGGCGCCACCAAAGTCGAAAAGACTTCCGGAGTCTGGATCGACGGCCAATATCTCGGCTACTTAGAAGAGCTCAAGGGATCAAAGAAGGTTCTCTTGCTTCCCGGTGATCACAAGATCACCGTCCGCCAGAACGGCTACCAGGACTTCACGCAAAACGTGGTGCTGCATCCGGGAGAAAAGCAACTCCTGACCGTGAAGATGGTGAAGGATTCTCGCTTCGTAATGCCGGCAGTAACCGCGGAGGTCAAGATATCGGTGAATCCCGACCGCGCTGCTGTGTTTCTGGATGGACTGTACGTAGGCCACGCCGCCGAGTTCGGCGGGGGCTTGATCGTCGCCCCCGGACACCGCAAAATCACCATCAGCTTGCCGGGATACGAGACTTTCAGCACCGAAGTTGATCTCGCCCCCAAACAGAAATTCGAAATCAAAACCGACTTGCTCAAGTCAGGCGCGCCGCAGATGGACGAGCCTGAGAAGTAGGCTCCGCGGGTCAAGACATCGTAGTCCGGTCGGGCACTGACCGTGTGGGTCGGACATTCTTGTCCGACGTTTTGATCTTCCGTGATCTTCCACATTCGCGGGCGCGAATACTAAAACTCTGGCCGCCGTGCTGCTCACCCTTCGCGGTTTTCGAAGGTGGAATTCCGCAGGTTCCGGGCGACGACCGACACTTCTCCGTGCGGCTTTTGTGTTGGGCGCACCGTGATCTGAACGTCCTGTCCTAAGCCCGTGCGAAAACCCATGAGGCGTTCGACCGGAAAAGACGCCGGCGCGATTGCACATTACGACGGCGAGCGCTACAGGGGCTAAAGCCCGCATTGTTGCGAATGCCAACGCGGCGCTAAAGCGCCGTTCTTCCACGGTCGCATGTAGGTCGATTGTACAACTGTGGAAGAGCGGCCCTTCAGGGCCGCGTTAGTCGCCTCTATCCTGTCATCCTGAGTGGAGCGTGATCTTTCGCTTGCGAAAGATCACGCGCAGTCGAAGGACCCCGTGCTCGCCGATGCCCTGCACAGGCGTCAAAGGGAGTTCGATTCACAAAAAACTTTCGGTGAGAGCTTCCAATAAGGCCAGCTGGATCGCGCATGCAAAGACGAAGTCCTTCGTCTACAGAAATCGTAGATCATCTCAGCTGGCGCGTGTACCAGACCGAGCCCGGTGTAAGCCAGTCAAATCCTTCTCCCCAGCATGCCTGGGTACGGTCGAGATAATCGATCGTGAGATCAAAATAATCGCCAAACGGAAATCTGAAGCCGTCGCTGAAGATGTAGCTGTATCCGGACACGTCGGTAGAGAGGGTGCTCTCTGTCGACCAGGTAGTGCCTCCATTACTCGATGTCTGGTAATAAACATTCCAATGTGGGTTGTTGCGTTGATCCATCCAAGCAATGCGAACATCGTCGGCGGCACCAGCCACAATTGCTGGAAATGCGTGATCCACGCCCATGGGTGCGGCAGAAATATCGAATTTTGGCGTCCAGGTGATGCCATCAAAGGAGCTTGAGAAATAAATCCTCTCCGGCCCAAAATCGACAGCGCCTGCATTCCACAGCAGGTAAAGCTTTCCTGCTGCGTCCGCGGACATGGCGGTACCTGCG
>Ga0070717_10001558_pt1 | contig 15887 bp, 14 predicted proteins | sample LARL113metaG_FD_71366 | JGI IMG/M metagenome (GOLD analysis project Ga0070717, IMG submission 71366) | Corn, switchgrass and miscanthus rhizosphere microbial communities from Kellogg Biological Station, Michigan, USA - LAR L11-3 metaG | ecosystem: Host-associated > Plants > Roots > Rhizosphere ... | reverse complement strand
TTTTTGATGACAAGCTTTGCGTTTGCAGATTTTCAGGAATGAGCCATGGCGATTGTTGCAGGAGTTGATTTTGGAACATTGAGCGTCCGCGTGTCCATCATGGACAGCCAGCGCGGCCGACTGGGGACTGCGGTCGCGGAATACCCGCTGCATCGCAAGCGCGAAGATCCGGATTACGCCACCCAGGCCCACGCCGACCACATGCGCGCCCTGGCGGAGGCTACGCGCAAGGCGGTGGCCGCCGCCGGCATTTCCGGCGACCAGGTCGAAGCCATTGCCCTAGATACCACCGGGTCGAGCGTGGTTCCAGTGGACGCGTCGCTGCAGCCGCTGGATGATTACTATCTCTGGTGCGATCATCGCGCCCACGCCGAGGCACAGGAGATCACCGCTCTGGCGCGCGCCGAAAAGCTCGAAGCCATCGAGTGGTGCGGCGGCGTTTACTCGCACGAGTGGGGATTTGCAAAGCTGCTGCACTGGCTGCGGCACAATCCCGACAAGCGTGGCCGGTTCGCGTCGGCACTGGAACACTGCGATATGGTAGCCGCCACGCTGTGCGGCATCGCCGATCCGCGCCAGGTGAAGCGCAGCGTCTGCGCCATGGGCCACAAGTGGATGTGGAACCCCAAGTGGGACGGCTTGCCGCCGCAGTCGTTTCTGTCGAAGGTCGATCCGCTCTTTGATGGGGTGCGCGACAAACTGGCCGGCGAGTATCAGACCTCCGACCACCTGGCCGGGCACCTGGCTCAGCAGTGGGCCACGGAGCTGGGCTTGCGCGCGGGCATTCCCGTGCCGGTGGGCGCGTTCGACGCGCACTGGGATGCGCTGGGCGCCGGCTGCCGCGAAGGCGATGTGGTCAACGTGGTGGGCACGTCCACGTGTGTTATCGCGATCGCGAAAAAGACCGATCTCATTCCCGGCGTGTGCGGGCTGGTGCCGGGCAGCGTGCACCCGAAGTACGTCGGTATCGAAGCGGGGCTGTCAGCCACGGGCGACATTTTCGACGGCATCGCGCGCCGTGCGGGAGTGAAGGTTTCGGCACTGGCACAGGGACTGGAAAGCTATCGCGCGGGGCAAACCGGGCTTCTGCGCCTGAGCTGGGACAATGGCGATCGCACCGTGCTGGTGAACCCGGAGCTGGGCGGCGTCACGCTGGGATGGAACCTGATCCACACCGCGCAGGATGAGCTCTTCGCGGCCATCGAGGGTACGGCGTTTCATACGCGCATCATTCTGGAGCGCATGGCCGAGCACGGCGTGCGCGTGGATCGCGTGATCAACGGCGGCGGCCTGCCGCAGAATAACCTGGTGCTTAACCAGGTGTATGCCAACGTGCTGGGGAAACCGGTGCTGGTTCCGGCGGGCGTGCCCACCAGCCTGGGGTCGGGCATTTTTGCGATGGTCGCGGCGGGCGCATTCAACACCATCGAAGAGGCCCAGGACGCGCTGTGCCTGAAGTTCACCACGTACGCACCTGATCCGGCGGCATCGGCCGTTTACGAGCGGCTGTTCGCGCTGTACAGGAAGACGTACTTTGCGCTCGGGACGCGATCCGCGCAGGCCGTTCCGCTGGGGGATGTGCTTCCCGAGTTGCGGAAGATCGCCAGCCGCACAACGTAAACCAAGCTCGCGTCCAAAAAAGTTCAAGTCCTAAGAGCTTGGTTTGCCTGACCGGACAACGCCCTTGAAGATCCAGGAGTCGGAGGAATGCTTTTTGAGGTATTCCTCGGACAGGTAACCATATCCCCGATCCCCCCAACCCGGTCCCCAGTCATTGGCGAATTTGAATTGCTTTCTTTGCTCGTCATACGCGACGAGTACGACCGCGTGGCCGCCGATCAGCGACGAGCCTTTTTGCGGAAGCGGAAAGATGCCAGTCTTGGCGGCCTCGGAGGACATCGCCTCTTGATACACCTCAATGCCTGCTACCACGGGACCCTCGGTAGCCAATGCCGCCTTGATCTGATCCACGCCCTTGAGAGACCGGACTTGCGTGATCTGCCACCTCGTAGCTCGTTCAACGCTCGCCGGCGCTTTGGCGGCATATTCTCCCGGCTTGTAAGGCCAAACGCTCTCCTCGACAGCTCCCTGTTTTGTGAGCACTGCAATTGCATCCTTGATCATAGCGCCGCTATCAGTACTGATCGTTCCCGCCACCTGTCGCGCCGCGTTATAGATGAAGCGCGCACTGATGCTCACGTCCTGATGGAGGGTCCTCTTGATTTGCATTTCCATGGCCGTGGCCAAAGCCTGGCCGACTACGCTTCCTTCCTGCCCACCGTCGCGAATGGCCCTGACAAACTGCGTGTAATCGATCGACCATCCGCGACCTTCGGCTGCAACCGGGGAAATCGATGCGCTGGCCGCGGCCGCCATCTGCAATTCTGAAATGTGGGCAGTCAGGTAATTGAACAAATCCGGCTGCTTCGCGTGATCGCTGTGATCGAGAACCCGCTGATAGTACTTGATTGCAGTCACCGGGTCTGAACTCTTGTCCGCGATCCAGCCCACGAAGTATTCAAGTTCTGACCACTGAGGTACTGAATCGCAAAGCCTTGACACATCGAGGAGGAGAGACAGGAATTCATCTTTCGCCGGACGGCCGCCGACCGACTGCCGATTTGCGTCTCCGGCGCGGACAATTACGGTGGCAAGGTTTACGAATTCCTCCGGCTGAAGTAGATTGACCTTGGTCTTTGTGTCGTTGGCCAACTTGCGGCGGAAGATCTCGTAGGCCAAGTGATCCACAACTTGTCTCAAAGAAGGCGGTTTGCTATCGTCCCCTTGCACCACGAGGCGCAGTCCGGGCCCGTTGATGCGGAGGGCAGCCATGGAACCAAGGACCTCGGTTTGATTGCCATGCGAGTAAAGGGTGAAGTGCAGCGTGCGGCGGCTGCTGATTCTCCTCTGCAGCCAGGGCAGAATTCCGCCGACATCCATTCCCCCAACCGAAAGTTTCATCTCCACTGGCTGAAGCAAACCAGTATTCAGAGGTTTGAGGAGAAAGATTTTGAGGGGGACATCGGGCGTCCATCCACGGACGTTGCCCATGAGTTCCACCGGTTTCGTATCAAGCGAGGATTCTTGTCCAGCTTTTGGGTTCGGCGAAGACGTCAGGGATAATTCCTGCTGAGCGTTCTGGAATTCGCTTGCGCGGGATTCAAGATCCGCCTGCAACATCTGCGCGAGAGCTCTACCGAGTTCGTCACTGCCCTTTCCGTCGTCGGTTACGATGGTCAACGGGTCGATCACAACCTGCCCAGTGCCGGTGATCTCCCGGTAACAGAAGGAGACATACCAGATTGTCACCAGGAGCAGGGTCAACCCGCTGAGAAGAAGAAACAAAATCCTGATGACCTCATCGATCATGGTGGCACGATTCCGCATGGTCTGTGGTGAATATGCAGCGCTTATCTGCGCGAAAATCCTTGGGGAGCAAAGTGTAGCGCAACGCGGGCTAAACCCACAATCTCCATGGTCTGGTGATTCGACCGGATCGGGCCGCAGCAAGGCAAGGTGAGTGGTAACTTGACCGCCTGTGCGGAATTCAAAGATGTCCGGGAAACCTCCTCCGCCCCCAACCGATACACTAAATCTTTGGCTGGTCTCCACTCCTTCCCGAAGGGTCATCAATGACTTTGCGCAACCCCGTTGCATTTTTCCTGTTAAGCCTTATTGTCCCCTGCCCTTTGCCCGCCCAGTCCGCGAAGCAAATCGTGTTTGGCTATGCCGATTTCAGCAAGCAGGCCAAAATCGAAGAGCAATTCCTCGCGGTTCCGGACCCCAAGCTGGCCGGTGAGGAATTGAAGACCCTGACCGCCGAACCGCACGTTGCCTCCACGCCCGGGGATCACAAGACCGCCGAATATGTTGCGCAGAAATTTCGGGCGGCGGGGCTGGACACGGAGATCGTTCCCTATCGCGTGCTGATGAATCAGCCCAAGGTGGTGAAGGTGGAGGCACACAACGCCGCGGGCACGTTGCTGATGAGCGGCCCCGCGCGCGAGCACGTCGAGGGCGATCCCTTCCAGGATAGTCCAAACGTGATCATGCCGTTCAACGGATCGTCGGGATCAGGCGACGTGACCGGCGATGTGGTGTATGCCAACTATGGGCGCCCGGAGGACTTCGAACATCTCGCCGCGCAGCACATCGATCTGCGCGGCAAGATCGTGATCGTGCGCTACGGTTCGAATTTCCGCGGAGTGAAGGTCTATCTGGCGGAACAGCACGGGGCGGCCGGCGTACTCATTTACTCCGACCCGCAGGACGACGGCTACTATAAGGGCGATGTCTACCCCGATGGGCCGTGGCGCCCGGCTAGCGGCGTGCAGCGCGGATCGGTGCAGTATCTTTTCAAATATCCCGGCGACCCCGAAACGCCCGGGGTGGCCTCGACGCCCGATCTGCCGGACGCGCAGCGCGTCTCGCCCAATGGCAACCAGCCGCACATCATTTCCATTCCCCTCAGTTATCACGACGCCGCACCGATTCTCGAAAACCTGAAAGGCCCGGGGGCGCCGTCGGGCTGGCAGGGCGCATTGCCGTTTCACTATCACGTAGGCGGGCAGGGCGCGGTGAAGGTTCACCTGGTTTCGGAGCAGGATTACCAGCGCCGCACGATCTGGGACGTGATCGGAAAGGTGAAAGGTAGCGATTATCCGGACGACTGGGTTGTGGCCGGGAATCATCGCGACGCGTGGGTGTACGGCGCCGTGGATCCGAACAGCGGTACGGCCGCGATGCTGGAAGCCGTGCACGGCGTCGGCGCACTGCTGAAAGATGGCTGGCGCCCCAAACGCACCATGATCTTCTGCAGTTGGGACGCCGAAGAGGAGGGCCTGATCGGCTCCACCGAGTGGGTGGAGCAGCATGCGAAGGAACTCGAAAATGCGGTCATCTACATCAATGTGGATGTCGGCGTCGCGGGCCCGGACTTCTCCGCTTCGGCCGTGCCGTCGCTGAAGCAGTTCGTGCGCGATGTAACCAAATCCGTGCCCAGCCCCACCGGGGCGAGTGTGTATGACGTGTGGAGAAACAACCGGCCGGACGCCAGCGAGCATCGGCAATCAAATGCGCCGTCGGATGGCGACGTACGCGTCGGCGATCTCGGATCGGGATCGGACTTCACGCCGTTCCTGCAGCACGTAGGAGTGCCCTCGACCGACGTTGGGTCGGCCGGACCCTACGGAGTGTACCACTCTGTTTTCGACAACTACGCATGGTTCACCAAAAATGCGGATCCGCGTTTCATTTACCTGCAGGAGATGGCGCGGGTGTTCGGGCTGGAAGCGCTGCGCATGGCCGATACGGATGTGCTGCCGTACGACTACGTGAGCTACGCGCGCGAGGTGGAATCGTATCTCGCGTCCGCGCACAAAAAAGCGAACGAGTACAAGCTGGGAGCCATCGACTTTACGCCTGCCGAATTGGCGGCCACCCATCTGGCCAACGCCGGGCAGCGTGTCAGGGGCGTTCAGCTCGTGCCGACGGCAAACCCGGTGAAGCTGAACGCTAGTCTGCGCGGAGCAGAAGCGGCGCTCATCTCGCCCGAGGGGTTGCCAAACCGGCCGTGGTACAAGCACACCATCTACGCTCCCGGTGAATTCACGGGCTACGCGGCGGCGGTGATTCCGGGCGTCAACGAGGCCATCGAAGCGAAGAACGAAAATCGCGTTCGCCAGCAGTTACAGGTGTTGGAAGACGCCTTGAATCGCGCCGCCCAAACGCTCAACTCGAACTTCTAAGTGGGACGAACGATTCCCTCGGTCCCTTGTTCCATGCCTGTCAGTGTTTGCCGAACATCTCCATCACGTCCTTGCGCAACTCGATCCGGCTTGAATCGCGGGTGTAGAACATGTGGCCGCCGGGAAACTCGTGGACGGCCACGCGCGCCGCATCGCCCATCACGGGCATCTGATCCACGGTGAGCACCGATCCCATGAAGGGGCAGGAGAGATCGTTCCATCCGTGCACGATGAGCACGCGCAGCTTTGGATCGGCGGCGACGGCTTCGCGGAGGTCCGGCACCGAGCCTTTGCGCATGTCGTTGTCACGTTCCCACAGCCGGTTCACTTCAAATGAGAGCGCGTGGTAACGCGCATCGATCTTCCATCCCACGGTGCGGGTGACGAAATCCACCATGGCGGTGGTGAGCGGCGCGATGATGCTGGCCAGGATGGGATCGTTGGCGCGCTGCTCGGGCGCAAAGGGAAAGGGATCGAATGACGTCACATTGGAGTCGTAGATGGAGCCGAGTTTGCCTTCCTCGCGATGCACCTCGCGCAGGTAGGCCTCGGTATTGATGCGGCCGCCGGAGTACTTCACGAATTGCGGATCGAGCCCGGTCAGCTCGGTCACGTGCTGGATCATGTTCTTTTCGGCGTCGGGATCGGAGCGGCCCTTGAGCAGCGTGGTGGCGTACTCCCCGCGCGTGTAGGCGATGACCGGGGCCATCGCTTCGGACGTCAGCTTCTTTTCGCGCTCCAGGTGGGCCGCGGTAATGGAGGGCAGCGTCATCATCCAGGGCAGCGGCGACAGATCGCCATTGCTGTTCTCTTCGGGATTCAGATACGGCGAGACCAGCACCACTCCGTTTAGTGCTACGCCGAGCTGCGATTGCAGGTAATGGGTAATGCGCGGGCCGCGAAATCCGCCGTAGCTTTCGCCGACAAGATATTTGCGCGAACCGAGGCGGCCGTTCTTTACTAACCAGTCGTAGATGATGCGCGACAGGTACTCGATGTCGGGGGTGGTGGAGAAGAACAGCTTCCCGGCCTGGTCTTCAGGAACTTCAGCGCGGCTGAAACCCGTGCCGATGGGATCGATGAACACCAGGTCGGTGAAGTCGAGCCATGTGCCGGGATTGTCGGTTAACGTGGCGGGGTCTGAAGGACTGTCGCCCTCGTTTCCCACGCTCATGTGCCGGGGGCCGATGGCGCCGAAATTCAAATACACGCTCGCCGCGCCTGGACCGCCGTTCAGGGCAAAGGTCACGGGGCGGTTATCGCCCTCAACGGTGTAGGCCGTCGTGACTACCTGGCCGGCCACCTTTCCGTCCTTGTCGCGCACCGGCAAGGCGCCTACTGTCACTGTGTACTTGAGAGCCTTGCCCTCAAGTTTCATCTCCTGCTGGACGTGCGCATCGGCGGGCAACGGCGGCAATGCGGATTTTTCGGCAGCGGCTTTGTCGCCGGCAGCGGGTTTGTCTCCCGCAGGGGGGGCTTTGTCGGCTTGGGACCAAGCGTCTGTGGCGAAGAAGGCCGTGCAGCAGAGGAGGGAGGCATACGCGCAGGCGACTCGAACGCGTCGCGTCACTGAAATCATCATGGAAATACGATACATGCCCCGAGTTGCGCGGGTTCGGTGCCGTGCCGCCGCTGGCAAGCTCTCGGCCCGATGATTTACCCTCGGATTTGGCATGATATTCAAGCACGCCTTCCTCGTTACGGTCTTCACTCTGGCTTCGTCGGGTTTTGCGCAGCAATCGACTCCCCCCGCGCAGGAACCGCTGCCCGATGCACCGCAGGCCACCGCGGCGGCGAGCATGGTTCCCAACGGCCCCACGGTAGTAATGGATACATCGATGGGCCGCATTACCTGCCAGTTCTTCGAAAAGCAGGCGCCCAAAGCGGTTGCCAACTTCATCGCGCTCGCGCAGGGCACGCACGACTGGACCGATCCATCGACCAAGAAAGTGATGCACCACAAGCCGCTCTACGACGGAACCATTTTCCATCGCGTGATTCCGGAGTTCATGATTCAGGGTGGCGATCCCACTGGCACCGGCACCGGCGATCCCGGATACAGTTTTGCGGACGAGTTCAATCCCGACCTCGGCTTCGATGTTCCCGGCCGACTGGCGATGGCGAATAGCGGCCCCAATACAAACGGCAGCCAGTTCTTTATCACCGAAGTACCCACGCCGCACCTCAACCAGCATCACACGATCTTCGGGCAATGCGATGAGCCCAGCGTGAACGTGGTCAAGACGATCGCACGCGTGCAGGCCAACAGCGACGACAAGCCCCTGGTGCCGGTGGTGCTGAAGAAAGTGACCATTGTTTCCGAAGGCCAGCCGCTGCCGCCGGCACCAGCAGAAGCTTCACCTGCCGCCGCGCCGGCGAAACCAACGCCGCAGCCATAACGAATGACTTAGTTGCTGGCTAACTTGCTAAATGGCTGAGTTTTTTAATCCACTAAATGAGGAATCCAAATGCCGCAGACTCCAGGCACTTATGCGACCTTCAATACCACCGAGGGTAAGATCACTGTCCGCCTCTTTGAAGTGGACGCGCCCGTCACCGTGAAGAACTTCATCGACCTGGCTGAAGGCAAGAAGGAGTGGACACATCCTTCCACGCACGCCAAATCGAGTAACAAGTTGTTCGATGGAACCATTTTTCATCGCGTGATTCCCAATTTCATGATCCAGGGCGGCGACCCCACCGGCACCGGCATGGGCGGCCCCGGTTATCGCTTCCAGGACGAGACCACGGGTTCGCCGCACAGGTTTGACAAGCCGGGCAAGCTGGCCATGGCGAACAGCGGTCCGAACACCAATGGCTGCCAGTTCTTTATCACCGTGGCGCCGACGCCTCACCTGACCGGCAGACATACTATCTTCGGCGAAGTGGTGGAAGGTCAGGATGTAGCCAACAAGATCTCGACCGTGAAGACTGGCGCGCAGGATAAGCCGGTGAAGCCGGTGGTGCTTGAATCGGTGACCATCGAACGCGTGGCTTAACGTTGAATAGGTGTACCGACGTTTGTGGAACCCATGCCAAAAGTCCGCGTGAACTCGTTTGCGGTATCGCTTGATGGATACGCTGCCGGCCCGAATCAGAGCCTCGAAGATCCTCTCGGCATCCGTGGACCTGAGCTGTTCGAGTGGTTTTTCGCTACCCGTACATGGAAACAGATGCACGGACACGAGGGTGGTTCGACCGGCGCGGACAATGAGTGGGCGCAGCGTGGCATGGAGAACGTCGGCGCCTGGATTCTCGGGCGCAACATGTTCGGTCCCGTGCGCGGTCCATGGCCCGACGACTCGTGGAAAGGATGGTGGGGCGAGGAACCGCCATACCATGTGCCTACGTTCGTGCTGACACACCATCCACGCAAGTCGGTCGAGATGAAAGGCGGGACAGCGTTTCACTTCGTCACAAACGGAATCCATGCCGCCTTGGAAGAGGCGAAGGATGCTGCGAAGGATAAGGACGTGCGCATTGGTGGAGGTGTGGCCACCATTCAGCAATTCCTTCGCGCCAGGCTCATTGACGAACTGCACCTCGTGGTTCGTCCGATTCTCATGGGCTCAGGTGAGAATTTATTCGCCGGCGTTGACATGGCTCACTTTGGATATCGTTGTAGCGAACATGTTTCCACCGAGTTGGCGTTGCATGTGGTCCTGACGAAAAACAGATGAATTGCAAAACAAAGCCCGGGGCCAAGGGCCCCAGGCTTTGTTTTCCGATTCAGAGGACGTTTATTCGCCCGCGGACTCCACCGCTTTGGTCTGGGAAACTGTCCAGTCGGGCGCGCCCACTTTGAAGCGGGCGAAACGCCGCACGGTGATGTTCTCGCCCAGTTTGCCCACCTTCTGCGCAATCAGTTCCTTGATGCTGATGGCCTGGTCTTTGATAAAGGGCTGCTCGAGCAGGCAGACTTCTTCGTAGAACTTGGCCATCTTGCCATCGACGATTTTCTCGATCACCGGGGCGGGCTTGCCCGTGGCGGCGGCCTGGGCGCGATAGATCTCCTTCTCGCGCTCCAGATCCTCGGTGGTTACATCTTCCGGCTTTACGTAGCGCGGATCGCTGGCCGCGATGTGCATCGCGATGTCCTTCAGCAACTCCTGGAAATCTTCCGTCCTGGCCACAAAATCGCTCTCGCAGTTCACCTCGAGCAGTACGCCGATCTTTCCGCCGGCGTGAATGTAAGTCCCAACCGCGCCTTCATTCGTGGTGCGCGCCGCCTTCTTCTGCGCCGAAGCCATGCCCCGCTTGCGCAGAACCACAAATGCGTCCTCGATGTTCCCCTTGGTCTCCTGCAACGCCTTCAGGCAGTCGCCCATGGGCGCGCCGGATTTCTCCCGCAGGTCTTTTACTAACTTGGCATCAATCTTCTCGCTCACTGTCGTCATCTCTCTTTTTCCCAATCTCCATGATTGCAACGAGGCTCAGCAGATTCCCCTCAGGGGCTAAAGCCCGATGTATTTGAGTGCGCTTGCGGCACGGCTAACGCCGTGCCCTTTCAAGACGCAAACTGATTCAGAGCTTCCCTAAAAGAAAAGCGTGGCGCTCGCTGACGTGGCCACGCTTTCCATCATGCGCATTTTCATGCGCAAAAATGATTAAACGCCGCCCTCGGCAACTTCTTCTTCGTCCAGCAGGGCGGTAACCGCGGCCGGCGCCTTGCGGATGCCGCCGCCCACGGCGGCATCGAAGTCGATGTCCTCAGTGGAAGCAGCTTCCAAAGCCACACCTTCTTCGGCGGGCAATGCGGCTGGTTCCTCGACGAAGGCCTTGTCGCCCACCAGGTTCACGCCCTCGGCCGCCGAATCGGCGATCTTCGAGGTGAACAGGCGAATGGCGCGCAGGGCGTCATCGTTGCCCGGGATCACGTAATCCACCACCGTGGGATCGCAGTTGGTATCCACCACCGCAACCACCGGGATGCCCAGCTTGCGGGCTTCCTTTACCGCGATGGCTTCGTTGTTCGAGTCGATCACGAAGAGCGCGTCGGGCAGTCGCTTCATGTTCTTGATGCCGGCCAAATTAGCTTGGAGGTGCTTGCGCTCCCGCTCCAGGCGAATCACTTCCTTCTTGGTCAGCAGTTCGTAGCGGCCATCGGTGGCCATCTCGTCCAGTTCCTGAAGGCGCTTCACCGATTTCTGCACCGTCACCCAGTTGGTCAGCAGCCCGCCCAGCCAGCGCTGGTTGATATACGGCATGCTGGCGCGGGTGGCCTCCTCCGCCACTGCATCCTGCGCCTGGCGCTTGGTGCCGACGAAAAGAATCGTCTTGCCTCCCGCGCACAGCTCGGTCACGAACTTCGACGCATCCTTGAACAGCTTGAGCGTCTTCTGCAGATCGATGATGTAGATCCCGTTGCGCTCTCCGAAGATGTATTCCTTCATCTTGGGATTCCAGCGCTTGGTCTGATGCCCGAAGTGAACACCCGCTTCGAGCAGCTCCTTCATTGTGATCGTGGCCATTGGCCTCCTTCGTGGATTGCATCCGGGTGGTCGATGCCGGCGCCCGGATTGAACCCGCTGACGCGGGAGATTGGAAAACAGCTTTTAGCTTCTAGCCACTAGCTTCTAGCTCGTTCGTGCCGGTCGGAGCCTTGAGGTTAACCTCGTAGTTCGCATGACCGTGACAAAACTAGCAGCTAGGAGCTAGAAGCTAGTAGCTGCTTTAGCGCTTGCTGAACTGGAACCGCTTACGGGCGCCCTTCTGACCGTACTTCTTGCGCTCCTTCACACGGGCGTCGCGGGTCAGCAGGCCTTCGGCCTTGAGCGTCTTCCTCAGTTCCGGGTTGAACTCGATGAGGGCGCGGGCAGTGCCCATCTTCACAGCGTCGGCCTGCGCCGATACTCCGCCGCTCTTCACGGTGACCAGCACATCGAAGGCCGCCGCCAGGTCCGCTACCACCAGCGTACGCTTGGCCGCCACCCGCTGCTGTTCGGTGACGAAATATTCCTCGTAGCCCTTACCGTTGACCTTCCACTCACCCGTTCCCGGACGCAGAAAAACGCGGGCGATCGCCGACTTGCGCCGCCCCGTGCCGTAATACTGAACCAGATCTGCCATTCTTCTTCTTAGCTCCTAGCTTCTAGCTTCTAGCTGCTAGCTAAAAGCATGGAAAGCGTGAATCCCAAATGTTCTGGCTAGCGGCTAAAAGCTAGCAGCTAGCGGCTGTTCTTACGCCACTTCCAGTGTCACCGGGGCCTGTGCCTGGTGGGGGTGCTTGTCGCCGCGATAAACCTTCAACTTGGTCGCCATCTGGCGTCCCATCTTGCTCTTGGGCAGCATGCCCTTGATCGCCTCTTCCAGGATCTTCTCCGGTTTGCGATTCAACAGGCGCGTGAAAGACTCTTCGCGCAGGCCGCCCGGAAACCCCGTGTAGCGCCGGTACACCTTGCTCTGGCTTTTCAGCCCCGTCAGCCGGACCTTCTCGGCATTGATCACGATCACGTGATCGCCCATGTCAAGGTACGGCACATACTTCGGATTGAGCTTGCCGCTCAGCACGCTGGCGGCCTTGGTGGCCAGCCGGCCCAGAGTTTGGCCGCTCGCATCTACCACGTACCATTTGCGGTCAATCGCCTTGCCGCTGGGAACAAACGTCGACATTATTTCCTACCTTTGGAACAGCTCTCGGCCCGGATCGATGCCCGGCCTTTAAAAAATTCTTGCGCACAGCACGTCTGCCCATGCCAAACGCACGGGCCACATTCCACCCACTGCCAAACAATTCTGTTCGGGTGAGGATTACGGGGCTTACCCTCTTCGGGATCCTGACTCTGCCGGACTCGACTACAGCTCCGACAGAAGGTGCCTGTGCCAGCCGAACGCCTCAAAAGGCCTCAACCAGCCGGGTCCGGCCTGCCTACACAGACCCCAGGCGCAACACCGCACAAGGTCTACAGAATACGTGAATTAGACCGGAGAGTCAATGAGATGGGCGGCCATAGGGGCGGGATGGGAGGAAATCGTTTCAGGCGAAGAAGCTGACCTTGCCGGAGCCGGCAACCGCTTCCGGCGACGCTTCGGGCTCGGCAGGCTCTTCGGACTGGATATCGCCTTCTTCATCCTCAAGTCCACGCGCGGCTTTCTTGCTCGCCGAAGAATATCTGTCATCTGGGGACTGGCCCAGGTATTCCACTTCAAAGACGCGGGAAAGGTCAGGCGCACTCGCAAACGGTTCGACCAGCGCGATGGGCCGTATAGCCGAAATCGGCTTGATGTCCATGGTCGCTCCCTGCCGGCTCTATCGGCGGAGCGCAACGGGAAGTTTAATTTTTCTCAGGGATTTTTGCCCTGTTTCGATACAACAAGGAAGCTCCAGACGGGCAGATCGCTGAAAGATGCCTCTAGCGCTCGCCCCAACTCAGCTTATTGCGCAGGGCTTCAAAGAAACCGCCGTCTGCCAGGCGCACCAGGTTCACCGTGTATTTGGAGCGCTGGCAGCGAATTTCGTCGCCCAGTTGCAACTCCACGGCACTCTGGCCGTCGACCGTGAGCAGCGCCACGTGCGGTATGTCCTCGGCGCGGACGGTGACGCAGGCGTCGCCGCGCACCACGATGGGACGCAGCGTAAGCAGATGGGGGCAGATGGGCGTGACCACCAGGGCGTCCACGTCGGGCGTAAGAATGGGACCGTTGGCGGCAAGGGAATACGCGGTTGAGCCCGTGGGCGTTGACACGATGACTCCGTCGGCGCGAAAGCTGGCGACCTTCTTCCCATCCAGTTCGACCGTGAAGTCGCCCATGCGCGCGATATCGCCCTTGGTGACCACGATATCGTTCACCGCCTCGTAGGCGGAGTGCAGTTCGCCATCACGCCACAGCACGGAGTGGAGCATGGCGCGCTTATCCAGCGCATGGCAGTTGTGGCACCAACTATCGAGGGTCGCGTAGAGATCGCCGAGCCGCACCTCGGTGAGGAAGCCCAGGTAGCCCAGATTCACGCTGAGAATGGGAGTACCGGTGGACGCAAAGATACGGCCGACCGACAGCAGCGTACCGTCGCCGCCCAGCACAACGATCAGTTCCGGGGAATAACGCGGCATGTCGGCGCGGTCGACCACTTCGGCGTCGGTGGTGTATTGCCCCGACTCGTGATCGAGCAGCGGCTCGTATCCGCGCCCCCGCAGCCATGCGATCAGCTCCGGTAGAATCCGGGCGAGCTCTTCCTTCTGCGGCTTGCAAACAATCGCGATCCGAGCCATGCGGTCCCAGTGTAAACGAACAGTGGTCAGTGATCAGTGATCAGTGGTCAGTTCCCGAACGCCGCCCGGCTACGGCGTGGCACGTCCTGACACCGCTATGGCGGGATGGATGCTTCGAGCTGACCACCGCAACCTTATTTCCGACCGAATTGGTTAGAATCGACCCACACGCGTAACGATTCGCTGGCGAGGTCAAGCGTGCACCATCTTGGATCGACCCGAAGCAGCCACAAATCCGATCATCTGCTGCAGACGCCGGATACGTTTGTCCGGACTCCCTTGCCCGGAGCTGGCGGTGTGGAATTCATCGTGCACGCGGCCCCGCAACTGGGCGCCGGCTTTACCCAGATGACGGCGGAGTTTGCGGCGGGCGGCACGCTCAGTCGCGCGCCCGCACAGCGCTTTCTCTACGTGCTTGAAGGCGAATTGGAACTGCACACGGAGAGCGGCGATCACCGGCTCGCGGAGCGCGGATTCGCGTACGTGCCTGAAGGGGCGCCGCATACCGTCCGCTCGCTGGGGAAAGCCCGCGCCGTGGTGATCGAGAAGACCTACGAACCGCACGCCGATGCGCCAACTCCGCAGATCACGGTGGGCGATGAGTCCGCAATTGCCGATGTCTCGCTGATGGGGGATCCGGCTCTGCGGGTGCGCTCGCTCATGGCCGATAGCCCGGCCTACGATTTCGCCGTGAACACAATGACTTACGACCCCGGCGCGGCGCTCGCAATGGTGGAAATTCACGTGATGGAACACGGCCTGCTGATGTTGGAGGGTGGCGGCATCTATCGCCTGGGCGACGCGTGGTACCCCGTCCAGGCGGGCGACTTCATCTGGATGGCGCCTTACTGCCCGCAATGGTTCGGCGCGCTTGGCAAGCGGCCCGCGAAATATCTCATCTATAAGGATTGGCGGCGGCATCCCCTCTACCCCACTGACAAAAGCCCGTCGGCGGGGACCCCGGTGCTGGGAGCGTAAGCGATGACCCCCACTCGGCCGAATTTGAGCATCGACGGCCTGATTACCGAGTTGCGGACGCTGGCACAGATCTCCGAAGCCGATCCGCCGGTGGTTACCCGTGTGGTGTTCAGCGAGGCCGACCGGCGCGCCCGTGCGTACGTGAAACGATTGTGCGCCGATGCCGAGCTAACCATCACTGAAGACGCCGTCGGCAACACCTTCGCGCGTTGGCAGGGTTCTGAGCCGCATCTGCCGCCCATCGGCACCGGCTCGCATATTGATGCAATCCCCAACGCGGGCATGTACGACGGCTGCGTCGGCGTGCTGGGCGCGCTGGAGGCGATTCGGGTTTTACAGCAGCTCGGATTCAAACCGCGGCGCTCCATCGAACTCGTCATATTCACCGCCGAGGAGCCGACCCGGTTCGGCATCGGCTGCCTGGGCAGCCGCATGATGGCCGGCGTGCTGACGCCTGCGCAGGCTGTCGATCTGCGCGACAAGGACGGCCGCGGACTCGAGGAGTTGCGCGCTGCCGCCGGGTTCAAGGGCACGCTTGAATCCGTCGCCCTGCCCCGCGGCCGCTTTGAGAAATTCATCGAACTGCACATCGAGCAGGGGCCGATTCTGGAACACGAAGGCATTGACGTGGGGCTGGTCACCCACATTGCCGCCCCCGCCAGCATGCGCATCCTTATTGAAGGCGAAGGCGGGCACGCCGGCGCGCGCCTCATGCCGGGCCGCAAGGATGCGCTTGCCGCCGCGGCAGAACTGATCCTTGCGTTGGAAACCGCCGCCAAGTCCACCGGGGCGGTCGATACCGTCGGCACCGTGGGTATTTGCGACGTCTTTCCCGGAGCCGTCAACAGCATCCCTTCACGCGTTCGCCTGGAGACGGATATTCGCGACATCGACGCGGCGCGCCGCGATGGGGTTATTGAAGCACTGGGAGCTGCGTGCGCCGACGTTGCCG
>Ga0070717_10001557_pt1 | contig 15889 bp, 8 predicted proteins | sample LARL113metaG_FD_71366 | JGI IMG/M metagenome (GOLD analysis project Ga0070717, IMG submission 71366) | Corn, switchgrass and miscanthus rhizosphere microbial communities from Kellogg Biological Station, Michigan, USA - LAR L11-3 metaG | ecosystem: Host-associated > Plants > Roots > Rhizosphere ... | reverse complement strand
CCGTCGAGGTAAATTTCGGTGGTCATACCGAAACTTACACCGACGAACAAGGCCGCTATCGGGTGCGCTGGATTCCGGCGCAGGTGGTTAACGGTGTTCCCTGCGATATGACTATTCTTGGCTATAACGTGAATACCGCTAATACGCTGCGTCTGTGGAAAGCGGAAGCCCGCGAATCCTTCAGTTTTCAGGAGTTCAATGTTGGTGACTACTACGGTGCGGTCCACGACAAGGTGGTGACGGAGAACATCACGAAAGTTCTTTATCCTAACGATGAACCAATTCAAGGGAAGCAATTACGTCTGGAACAACAGTATTTCTTCGTTTCCTGCTCCTTGCAGGACATGATCCGTATTCACCTGCGCAGAAAAAATAGCCTGACCGACTTCCACGAAACGTTTGCGGTGCAACTCAATGATACCCATCCATCGATTGGCGTTGCCGAGCTCATGCGGTTGCTAGTGGATGAGCATCAGATGACTTGGGATGCGGCTTGGAACATTGCCGAGAAAACTTTTGCTTACACCAATCACACGTTACTACCGGAAGCTCTGGAGAAGTGGCCGATCAGTTTGTTTGGTAGCCTCTTGCCCCGGCATCTAGAGATTATTTACGAGATCAATCGCCGTTTCCTGGATCAGGTGCGCCTTAAATTTCCCGACGACCTATCGCGCATCGCCCGAATGTCGCTGATTGATGAGAGCGGTGAAAGATATGTCCGGATGGCTTATCTTGCCACGGTTGGTAGCCATAAAGTCAATGGTGTGGCCGAGCTGCATTCCAAGCTCCTGCAGGAGACAACCCTGCACGACTTCTTTGAGCTCTGGCCCGAGAAGTTTCTCAACATCACTAACGGTGTTACTCCGCGCCGATTCATGGTAGCGAACAATCCTCGACTCGCCAGTTTGGTGACCCGGACCATTGGTGATAGCTGGATCAAACAGTTGGATGATCTCCGCCAGCTGGAAGCGTTTGTGGAAGACCCGGGATTCCGTAGCGAGTTTCAAAAGGTTAAGCAGGAAAACAAACAGGACCTAGCTGCTTACATTCACGCGCAGACCGATATCGGCGTGAATCCGGAATCCATCTTTGATGTGCAGGTGAAACGCTTGCATGAATATAAGCGGCAACATCTGAATGTGCTGCACATCATCACGCTGTACAATCGCCTTAAGAACGATCGCGCTGCCGAGATCGTGCCCCGTACGTTTATTTTTGGCGGCAAAGCCGCCCCGGGCTACTTCATGGCCAAGCTGATCATTAAGTTGATTAACTCGGTGGGAGAAGTCTTGAACAACGATCCTGATGTAGGCGATCGCCTCAAGGTAGTGTTCTTGCCCAACTACAACGTTAAGCAAGCTCAATGGATCTATCCCGCGGGAGACCTCTCCGAACAAATTTCCACGGCCGGTTACGAAGCTTCCGGTACGAGCAATATGAAATTTGCCCTGAACGGCGCCTTGACGATCGGGACATTGGACGGCGCCAACATTGAAATCCGCCAAGCAGTTGGAGAAGACAACTTTTTCTTATTTGGATTAACCGCGGAAGAAGTTCGAGCGAAAAGAGCTGCCGGTTATCGTCCGTGGGATTACTACGAATCCAACCCGCACCTGCGGGAAGCGATTGACCAGATCAATTCCGGTCACTTTTCCCGTGGCGATACCAACTTGTTTAGGCCGCTGGTAGACTCTCTGATGAAATACGACCCGTACCTGGTTTTCGCGGATTACGAAGCCTACGTAAAATCCCAGGAACAGGTCAGTCAGGCTTATAAAGATGCAGCCAACTGGACGCGGATGTCGATTCGCAATACCGCCCGCATGGGTAAGTTTTCATCTGATCGTGCGATTCGGGAGTACTGCGAGAAAATCTGGAATGCCAATCCAGTCAAGGTTGAACTGGAACAGTATGTTTAGGTCAACTCCGCTGGGAAGCAGAAACGCCAAAGAAGTCCTGAGTTAGAAAGTTTGTTTTGGAGAGTTAATTTGAGCTTAACCCTATATTTTCTGCGCCATGGCGAGACGGCCTACAGTAAGACCGGCGCCTACTGTGGGGAACTGGACATCGAACTAACTTCCGAGGGCGCTCGCATGGCGAAAGCGTTTGCCGATGCCTACCGCTCAGTACCATGGACCGCCGTTTATGTCAGCCCGATGAAACGCACCATCGCAACCGCACAACCTTTGTGTGACGCTCTCGGCTTAGAGATGCAACTGCGACCCGGGCTCGAAGAAATCCACTACGGGAAGTGGGAAGATAAGAGTGTCGAGTATGTCAAACAACACTACTGGGACGATTATATCCATTGGCTGGCTGAGCCTGCCTGGAACCCACCCACCGGAGGTGAAACTTCCGTAGAGATTGCCAGTCGAGCATCGCTAGTGATAGCGGAGATTCAGAAAAAGTATGCCACCGGTAATGTCTTGGTTGTCTCGCACAAAGCAACGATCCGAATTATTCTCTGTGACCTGTTAGGCATCGATCTAGGGCGTTATCGCGATCGCATCGATATGTTAGCTGGCGCGGTGAGCATTGTTAAGTTTGACCTCCATGGTCCCTTACTACAGGAACTGGGTAATCGCGCCTATATGGGTGAAGACCTGCGTTGTCGCGCAGGAACCTAGTGCATCGTCTCATATACCAGCTACTTATGAGACGATGCACTAGGCGAAGATTGCCAACAAGATTGGGAGATCGCCCGCGAATGCTGGAAACTGATTCTGCACTGAAAGGAACAATGTATGAAAATCTCCGCACTGGCAGGCAAGCCTGCTCCCAGGAACATGCTGGTAGATCTGTCCCGCCTCGAACGGGAATATTACGAGCGCCGGCCCAATATTGAAGATCCCGACCAAATGGTCAGTTTCGGGACCAGCGGACACCGCGGCTCCTCCCTGCGCGGCACGTTCACTGAATCCCATATTCTGGCCATTACGCAGGCCATCTGCGACTGCCGGCGCAACCGCGGGATCGACGGCCCCCTCTATATGGGCAAGGACACTCACGGGTTGTCCAGTCCGGCGCAGCGTACTGCGCTGGAAGTACTCGCGGCTAATGAAGTGGAGACATTCATCCAGCGTGACGACGGCGTGACTCCGACGCCGGTGATTTCGCACGCGATTCTGGTATATAACCGAGGTCGCAAGGAGCATTTGGCCGACGGCATTGTCATTACGCCGTCGCACAACCCGCCTGAAGACGGCGGCTTCAAGTACAACCCGCCGAACGGTGGACCGGCGGATACCGACGTGACGGGGTGGGTACAGGATCGCGCAAACGAGCTGCTCCGGAAGCGCAATGCCGGCGTCAAACGCGTGCCTTTTGCCAAGGCCATCGCGGCGTCAAGTACGCACCAGGAAGATTTTGTCGTACCCTACGTCGAGGATCTGCGGAACGTTGTGGACCTTGATGCCATCCGCGCAGCCGGTCTCAAGTTGGGCGTTGACCCGCTCGGCGGCGCATCCCTGCCCTACTGGGAACCGATCAACTCCATTTACAAATTGGATATCAGCATCGTCAACCCGAAGATCGACGCGACATTCTCGTTCATGACGGTTGATCACGATGGCAAAATTCGTATGGACTGCTCCAGCCCGTACGCAATGGCCCGGCTCGTCGAGCTTAAAGATCAGTACCGTTTGGCCTTTGCTAACGACCCGGATTCCGACCGGCATGGGATCGTCACCCCGTCCACGGGATTGATGAACCCCAACCATTATCTGGCAGTGGCCATTCGTTATTTGCTCACCCATCGTCCGGGCTGGACAACCAGCGCTGCCGTAGGTAAAACGCTGGTCAGCAGCAGCCTGATCGACCGCGTGGTACAGAAGCTCGGCCGCCGGCTGTGTGAGGTGCCAGTGGGATTCAAGTGGTTCGCGCCCGGGCTGTTCGACGGCTCATTCTGCTTCGGAGGCGAGGAGAGTGCCGGAGCGAGTTTCCTGCGGCAGGATGGCACCGTATGGACAACCGACAAGGATGGCCCAATCATGGATCTGCTCGCGGCCGAGATTACCGCGCGCACAGGCAAAGACCCGGGCGAACACTTCGGTGAACTGGCGGCGGAATTCGGTACGCCGTACTACACGCGCATCGATGCGCCGGCGACGCCCCGGCAGAAGGAAAGCCTCGAGAAGCTTTCGCCCGAGGCCGTCAAGGAGTCAACACTGGCCGGAGAGGCGATCACCGCCAAGCTGACCCGTGCGCCGGGTAACAACGCCCCAATTGGTGGTTTGAAGGTCGCTGCTGCTAGCGGCTGGTTTGCGGCCCGCCCGTCCGGCACCGAGAATATCTATAAGATTTACGCGGAGAGCTTCAAGGACCAGGCGCACTTGAAAACGATTTTGGACGAAGCCCAGGAGATCGTGAACAACGCGCTGAAGTCAACTGTTTCGCGCCCCGAAGCGGCGGATGGACAATAAATGAGCGATGCCAGCCGTACAGAGGGCCTTATCCCGTTCGCGCCGCACTACCGCGCCTCGGGCGTGTTGATGCACATTACGTCGTTACCTTCAGCCTACGGTATTGGGGATGTGGGGCCGGCCGCATTCGCGATGGTGAACCGCCTCCAAGCAGCGGGCCAGAGCTGGTGGCAGTCGCTTCCGCTCGGTCCTACCGGTTACGGTAATTCGCCGTACCAAAGTCTGTCTTCTTTCGCGGGCAACGGACTGCTCATCAGCCCGGACTGCCTGATCGAGGAAGGACTCTTGCGGGCGAACGATTGTGACCAGGGACGTTCTTTCTCGAAAAACGCTGTCGATTATGACGTAGTTATCCCATTCAAACATCAGTTATTAGAGAAAGCCTGGGCCACCTTTAGGGCCATGCCGAGCTCAGCGTTGCGGCTCGAGTATGACCAGTTTTGCATCGAGCAAGCGCATTGGTTGGACGACTACGCTTTGTTTCGAGCACTGAAAGCCAGGCATGGCGGCGTTTCCTACCTCGAATGGCCGGCAGAATTGGTCCGCCGTGAGCCGGCGACCCTGGCCCAAGCGCGGCATGATCTGGCGGGACCGGTCGACCAGTTTCGCTTCGCCCAGTTCCTGCTTTTCCGCCAGGGCAAACGGCTGAGGGACCATGCTCGCGCCAGGGGCGTGCACCTGATCGGTGACCTCCCCTTTTTCGTTTCGCCTGACTCGAGCGACGTGTGGGCCAACCCAGAACTGTTTCTGCTCGATGAACGTCACCGGCCGCGATTTGTTGGTGGTGTTCCACCCGACTATTTCAGTGCCCAAGGGCAACTGTGGGGCAACCCCGTCTATGATTGGCAGGCGCTTCAGCGGACCGGTTACCGGTGGTGCATAGATCGCTTGCGAGCGCTGCTGACTCACGTAGACGTCGTGCGCCTGGATCATTTTCGCGGGTTCGCGGCCGCATGGCACGTACCGGCGGAGGCAAAAACGGCTCAGTCCGGACAGTGGGTGTCCGGTCCGGGTGCCGCCTTCTTCAGCGCGGTCCAGGAGGAGTTAGGGACTCTGCCGTTCATTGCCGAGGACTTGGGAGTAATTACACCCGATGTTTCCGCGCTACGCGATCAGTTCCAGTTGCCCGGAACCAGGATCCTTCAGTTCGCCTTCGACGGTCATTCGGATAACCCGTACCTCCCTGGCAACTATATTCCAAATACGGTTGTTTACACTGGCACCCACGACAATAACACGACTCGTGGTTGGTTTGAGACACTGCCGGAGGACCAGCGGCGGAACCTGTGGAACTATCTGAAGCGCCCGGCGGGCAAGAGCGAGGACGTGGCTTGGGAACTAATCCGGCTGGCGTGGTCTTCCGTGGCAGGGCTCGCCATCGCACCACTACAGGATTTGCTCAATCTGGCAGCAGAGGCTCGGATGAACCTGCCTGGAAGCACGGAAGGCAACTGGCGCTGGCGCTGCACCGAAGAAATGTTGTCCGCGCCGGTTTTCGACCGCTTGCGCGGGTTGACTATAACGTCGGACCGCTCGCATGAATAAAGAAAAGAAAACCGAGGAAGTGGCCAAAGGCGCAGTGCAACTGGCTCCGTCGATTCTGGCGGCTGATTTCACCCGGCTGGGTGAGCAGGTGGCTCAGGCTGAGCAAGCCGGGGCGGACCGCATCCATGTGGATGTGATGGACGGACACTTCGTTCCCAACATTTCGTTCGGCGCTCCTATCATCCAGTCGCTGCGCCAGGTGACTCGTCTGCCACTGGAGACGCACCTGATGATTTCGGATCCGGACTTTTTCCTCGATGAGTTTGTGGAGGCCGGTTCGGATTCCTTTCTCATCCACTGGGAAGGCAACAACAATTTGCACCGAACCATCCAGCGCATTAAGGGGCTGAGCAAACGAGTCGGGGTGGTCATCAACCCAGCGACTCCAGCGGTTGTGTTGGAGGAAATTCTGTTAGACGTGGACTCGGTGTTGGTCATGACGGTCAACCCGGGCTTTGGACATCAGCATTTCCTCCGTACGGTTCTGCCGAAAATCCGACGCGTACATCAGATGATCGAGCAGACCAATCCCGACTGTGAATTGGAGTTGGACGGCGGCATCGATACAGACACGGCTCCGCTGGGAGTAGCGGCAGGAGCCAACGTGCTGGTGGCCGGATCTGCCATCTTTAGTGACGATGATGGGGTGACCGCAGCGATGAACCGCTTGCGAGCCGCCGCGAACCAAGCAGTGAACGAACCTTAATGAAACGGACAATCTATGCGTATAGGAATTGCCACTGATCACGGCGGATTTGGTTTGAAGGAGGAGTTAGTTACTCAACTCCGCTCCGCGGGCCACGAGGTCGTTGATTTCGGTGCTCACAAGTTGAACCACGACGACGACTATCCCGACTTCGTCGTTCCACTCGCCCGAGCGGTGGCAGCGCGGAAAGTGGATCGCGGCCTCGCGATCTGCGGCAGCGGCGTTGGCGCGTCGGTGTGCGCCAACAAGATCGAGGGTGTCCGCGCCTGCCTGATTCACGACCATTTCTCGGCCAAGCAAGGCGTCGAGGACGATCACATGAACATCCTTTGTATGGGCGGACGAACGGTGGGACCTGCGGTGGCCTGGGATCTCGTCCAGACGTTCTTGGCCGCCAAATTCAGCCAAGCCGAGCGGCACCTGCGACGCCTGGGGAAAGTGGCTTCCCTCGAAGCAGAAAAGGAATAGAAAACCAAAAAGAGAGTACCATGTCAGCCGACAAAACTGTGCAACTGGCGATCAACACGATTCGCTCGCTCGCAATCGACGCGATCCAGAAGGCGAACTCCGGTCATCCCGGCACGCCGCTGGACGCCGCTCCGACCGCGTATACGCTGTGGCAGCTATTTCTGCGCTACGACCCGGATCACCCCGACTGGCTCAACCGGGATCGGTTTGTGCTCTCCGGCGGACACGCTTCGATGCTGCTTTACGCCCTGATTCATCTGACGGGCATCAAGGCGGCCAATCCTTCCTACGAAAAACTCGGACGCGAGGCGGTATCGCTTGACGATATCAAGAATTTTAGACAGGCGGGCAGCCGTTGCCCGGGTCATCCGGAATACGGCTGGACTTCCGGGGTTGAGAGTACGACGGGCCCGCTTGGTCAGGGGTTAGCGACCAGCGTCGGCATGGCGATCGCCAGTCGCTGGCTGGCCGGGACCTATAACCGGCCGGGCTACGATCTGTTCGATTTCAACGTCTATTCGCTCTGCGGTGACGGCGACATGATGGAGGGGATTTCCAACGAAGCGGCCTCACTGGCGGGTCATCTGGGCCTCTCGAACCTGTGCTGGATCTATGACAGTAACCGCGTAACGATCGAAGGCCATACCGATATCACATTTACCGAAGACGTTGCCGCACGATTTCTGGCCTACGGTTGGGAAGTCATACGCGTCACGGACCCCAACGATATCCAGATGCTGGAACGAGCGTATCGCAGGTTTCTCGCCACCAGCGACCGCCCCACTCTGATTGTCGTGCACAGCCATATCGGCTATGGCGCGCCGCACAAGCAGGATTCTCCAAGCGCTCATGGCGAGCCGTTGGGGCCCGAGGAAGTACGGCTAACCAAGGAATTCTTCGGCTTCTCGCCGGATGAGACGTTTGTGGTTCCGCCGGGGGTACGCGAGCATTTTGCGGCCACAATGGGCGCGCGAGGTTCCCGACTTTTCGAAGAATGGGAGCAGTTATTCGCGCGTTACCGCGCTCAATATCCCGACCTGGCCGATCAGATCGAGTGCCTCCGCAAGCGAGAACTGCCGCCTGATTGGGAAAAAGTGCTGCCAACATATCCACCGAGCCCCGCCGGCATGGCGACCCGTGATGCCTCAGGCAAAGTGCTCAACGCCTTGGCCGAGAAGATTCCGTGGCTGATTGGCGGTTCGGCCGATCTGGCTTCAAGTAACAAGACACGCTTGACGTTCGAATTCGCAGGCGATTTTCAACGGCATGGATCATTAGGTAACTATCGCGGCCGTAACCTCCATTTTGGTATACGCGAGCACGCGATGTGCGCGATCGTTAACGGGCTAGTGCTGAGCGGATTGCGCGCATTCGGTTCGGGTTTCCTGATCTTTACCGACTATGCCCGCGGAGCCATTCGCTTGTCGTCACTGATGGATTTGCCCGTGATTCACATCTGGACTCACGACTCGATCAGCGTTGGCGAGGACGGCCCGACGCACCAACCGATCGAGCAGCTCATTTCATTGCGCGCTATCCCCGGCATGGCCGTGATCCGCCCGGCGGACGCCAATGAAGTGGTAGAAGCCTATCGCTTGATATTTTCGCTCAAGAATCGGCCGGCAGCGCTTATCTGCAGCCGTCAGGCCCTTCCAATTTTTGATCGCGCCAAGTTTGCTCCTGCCAACGGACTAGCGAAGGGAGGCTACGTGCTCGCCGATGCACCCGACGGCAAGCCGGATGTGATACTGATTGGCTGTGGCAGCGAGGTGTCGCTGTGCGTGCAGGCGTCCGAGCGCTTGACTGCGGAAGGTATAAAGACACGAGTGGTAAGCATGCCCGCATGGGAATTGTTCGACGAACAAGATCAGCAGTACCAGGACAGCGTGCTGCCGCCATCGGTAAGGGCACGGGTGACGGTGGAGGAGGCTTCACCGATTGGCTGGGAGCGATACGCTGGACGCGATGGCGTGGTGCTGGGGATGCGCACCTTCGGTATGTCGGCGCCGATGAAGATCGTGGCTGAACATTTTGGCTTTACTCCTGCGCATGTAGCGGCGGTCGCGAAAGAGGTCCTGGAGCGTTCCCAGGGGAGGGCGGGCTGAGTGGCTGACAGCGGCAGTGCCGGACTAGTAGCGACGCGCGTTTGGCCGGGTCGACCGTATCCGCTGGGAGCCGCTTGGGATGGCATGGGGGCAAACTTCGCGCTGTTCTCCGAGAACGGAGCAAAGGTAGAGGAGTAATGAACACCGTAGGTTCGCTCGGGAAAAGCTCTCCGCTCGGTGCAACAGTGTATCCGAGCGGCGTGAATTTCAGCGTCTTCTCGAAAGGCAGTACCGCCATGCATCTATTGCTGTTCAACCGGGCGGACGACGCTCACCCGTCGCGAACAATCACGCTCGATCCGGTTACGAATCGCAGTCATCACTACTGGCATGTCTTTGTACCCGGGATTGAAGTTGGACAGATTTACGGTTATCGAGTCGATGGGTCCTTCGCCCCGGAACAGGGGCTGCGATTCGACCCTCAAAAGGTATTGCTCGACCCGTATGGCCGGGCGATTGCGCGCCCAGCGAATTACAGCCGTGTCATTGCGTGCAGGCCCGGCGATAACTGTGCCGCAGCCATGAAGAGCGTTGTAACGGACGTAAGCCGGTACGATTGGGAAGGCGACGAACCGTTGCGGCGGCCGTTCTCGCGCACAGTGATTTACGAAATGCATGTCGCCGGTTTCACCAAACATCCGAGTTCCGGCGTCGATCCAGCGAAGCGCGGCACCTATACAGGGTTAGTTGCTAAGATTCCTTTTCTCCAGGATCTCGGCGTGACCGCGGTAGAATTGCAGCCGGTGTTCCAGTTCGACGAGCAAGATGCTCCCGCCGGTCTGACCAACTACTGGGGCTACTCTCCGGTGTCCTTCTTTGCTCCGTACTCCGGATATAGTTCGCGTCACGATCCGCTGGCCGTGCTTGACGAGTTCCGGGATATGGTCAAAGCGTTGCACCGCGCTGGAATCGAGGTCATTCTCGATGTGGTTTACAATCATACCGCCGAGGGCGACGAGAACGGGCCAACACTCTGTTTTAAGGGCTTCGCCAACGAGTCCTACTACATCCTTGATCGGGACACGGGAAAGTACGCGAATTACACTGGCACCGGGAACACTCTGAACGCCAACGAACCCTTTGTCCGGCGACTCATTCGCGACAGCCTGCATTACTGGGTCGACGTGATGCATGTAGACGGCTTTCGCTTCGATCTGGCATCGATCCTCTCGCGGGACGAATCCGGGCGCCCGCTGAAGGACCCGCCTATTCTCTGGGACATCGATTCGGATCCAGGACTGGCCGACACCAAGCTCATCGCGGAGGCATGGGACGCTGCCGGACTCTACCAGGTCGGCTCATTCATCGGCGACTCGTGGAAGGAATGGAACGGCCGATTCCGCGATGATGTGCGTAGCTTCATGAAAGCGGACAACGATACGGTGAAGCGTATACCGTATCGCCTGTTCGGAAGCCCCGACATCTACGGGTATGCCCAACGTGAGCCCGAGCAAAGCATCAACTTCGTAACCTGCCATGATGGCTTCACCCTGAACGATCTGGTCTCGTACAATGCGAAACACAATGAAGCCAATGGAGAGAATAATTGCGACGGTGCGGGTGCTAATCTGAGTTGGAACTGCGGCGTGGAAGGTCCCAGCGACGATCCGGCCAACGAGGGGTTGCGCAACCGCATGGTGAAAAATCTTCTCGCCGTCACGCTGTTTTCAGTAGGTACGCCGATGCTGCTGATGGGTGACGAAGTTCGGCGCACTCAACGCGGAAACAACAACGGGTATTGTCAGGATAACGAGATCAGTTGGTTTGATTGGTCCCTATTGGAAAAGCACCGGGACATTCACCAGTTTGTCAAAATGCTGATCGAGATCCGGCATCGGCGGACGGAGACTATCTTGCCCAACCTCACTCTCAACCAGTTGTTGGCGCGGGCTCGTATCGAGTGCCACGGCGTCAGACTGCATCAACCCGACTGGAGCAATCAATCTCATAGCTTGGCAATAAGTTTGTCAGCGGTCCCAGCTGATTTGGACGTCTATCTGATGTTGAATGCGTACTGGGAACCATTGAGATTCGAGTTGCCGGCGGTTCCCCAAGATGAATCACGGCCGTGGCGGCGCTGGTTAGACACGTTTCTTGAACCGCCCGACGACATCTGCATTTTCTCAAACGCCCCACCGGTAGGAGGCTCATCCTATCTGGTGAACCCGCGTTCTATCGTTGCACTAGCGCGAATCGCTGTAGCCCATCCTGGCGCGGCATAGGACGCCATTGTTAGTTAGTCTGAAAATTTCGGGGTAAGATAGAAAATCGTCCTGGGCAAAGCCCTCGATGAGCCTGCGCTACCCATAACGGTAGGGCGAAAACCAGTGCGGCAGATTTATCCGCAGCGTGCGAATACACGCGCGCGTCTGCGGAACTAAGCCTTACGACTTACCGGCCACATAACTACAGTTAAAGTCATGACGCCCTGTGCCGGATGAACCGTTTTACCTCCGATATCAGCCGAGCCGGAAGGGCCGCGGCGTTTTGGTCCACGTGTACCGTTCGTTCTCGGATAGCCATTGATAGGGCGGCTTAGGTCCGGTGATGGGCGGGCGGCTCATCGTCGAGTTGTTGGATGCGTTCGCCGAGGTCGGTTTCCGTAACTTTAATCCCACCACCGGCGCATAAAAATAAGCAAAAACCAATCCCACCATTATTGCCTGCACGCAAAGGGCTGGCACCAGGTTGGCTTGCGTAGCACCGAGCCCAAGTCGTAGGCTTCGTACGACAAGCCCCGACACGCTCAAGGGCGATTGAGCAACGGCGGACTTTGGAAATTTGACTCGGGACAGGTGGTGCCGACCGGGTTCAACTGCAGGTTCGTGCCCTGCCGCCGGTAATGAAGGATGTTCGTTCGAGTAAAAGCTGAAGTGAAAGAGCATAACAGTGGTAATCCATTCCACTGAAGATGGTCCCGCTCGAAACAAATTAGCGCCACCTGATGCTTTCCCTCCATGATCCAACTTTAGATTTATTCAAGCGCTCTCTGATTCTTCGGCAGTCCGCGCTTCCGCTAGCTAAAGACTGTTGCTTATTGATTCGGCTGAAGAACCCTGGATCGCCGCATGATCGTGCGGCGAAGCTTTCTCGCTCCTCGGGTAATCGAGAAAACACTCTTCTGGCTAACAGCGTGACCCAATTTCACTAATACGCTGAATATGTTTCACTTTTCAAAACAGAATCACGCAACGGATATATCCGGCAAACGGTCCGGACCCGCTGTGAAGAAACGTTTTGGAAGAAACTCGAAATTGTCCCGGCGACACTCCACAACGATGCCGGGATCATCGGTCCGGCGACGTTAGCTGTCGAGTCGGAGTTCCGCCAGGGTGTTCAAGGTCGGACTGGTTGAAAGCAGAAAGAAGAGAACTTATGTCAATACAACAAACAGCTGCGATTCATGGCCCGTCGGAAAAACGGGTCAATTTCTTTGTCTGCCTAACGGCAGCGACCGCGGCACTGGCCGGACTGCTGTTCGGCTTCGATACCGGAGTTATCTCTGGTGCAATTCTTTTTATCAAAGGCGAGTTTGGACTAACGCCGTTTACCGAAGAACTCCTGGTGAGTGCGGCTCTGCTGGGGCCGTTTGTGGCGCTGCTCTGAGCGGAAAAATCACTGACCTGCGTGGACGCAAGCGCACGATCTTTGGCACGGCATGCCTTTTTGCCGTGGGATCGATTTTGTGTGCCGTGGCTACGAACATCGGCGTGTTGATCGCGGGACGGATCGCGGTCGGTCTCGCGATCGGTGTCGCATCCTACACCGCCCCACTCTACATCAGTGAAATAGCGCCGCCCAAACTGCGCGGCGGCCTCGTCACCTTGAACCAACTAGCCATTACCGTCGGCATCCTCCTTGCCTACATAGTCGATGCTACGTTTGCTCCCAGCGGGAACTGGCGGTGGATGTTTGGCTTTGGTTTATTGCCTGCCTTGGCGCTCGCGTGCGGAATTGCGGTGCTGCCGGAAAGTCCGCGTTGGTTGTTGCTGCACCAGCACAAAGAAGCGGCGCTCAAGGTCCTGTCTCGTATCCGATCGACCAAAGAAGTCACTGAAATCACGGCGGAAGTAAACGACATTCTCGAGCACGCCGAGTCCGGCCACGGTAGGCTGGCTCAGCAATTTTCTGGTGTCACTCACGTTTCTGAGCTTACTGAATAAACTCGGCAGTGTTTCGACCTTTCTGTTGTACGCTGTCCTTTCGTTGGCCGGCCTCTGGTTCTGCTTTCGTTTCGTTCCTGAAACCAAGGGAGTGCCCCTTGAGCGGATCGAACGGGATCTGCGCGCGGGTCGCCCGTTGCGCCAACTGGGAAAAACTCCGTAGTTCCTGGCTACGGCCAAAACGAGCGCACCGCGCGCGTGCGCAAATGAGAATCAACGCGCTTGGAGCGGCTCGCTTCTTTCGTGATTCTGCGGCGAAGCCGCGATAGCTGATCTTTCACCCTCGCGCAAAGTCCGACAAGTCCCTGCGGGACGTGCTCCAGAGGCTGCAAATGGTGATCTCGAATATCAGAACGCCAAGACAGGTAACGGCCAGACAACAAGTGAACAACTCTCAACCAGGACTGAATTCGTTTCACTTTTCTGAGAGCAGAGCCTCCGTATCATTCGGGGCATATGCGAGTTATTAACTGGACCTGGTCGTCCCTGAATCTACCAAATGGCTAGCACGCAAACAGGAATATCACCGATATTGGTGGGCTACTCTGTGATTCTCGGCATTGTCGGAGACATTGTTCGAGTCCAGGTCAGCGAGGAAAAAAATGGTAACGGGGCGGCTCCCTGTTTGGAAGACCTGGCGGTGGTAGAAGCAGTCGATGGCAGCCTGTCACTGGCGCAGGTCATCGGCATCAAGCGCGACGTGGTGGCTCTCCAGGTCTTTGGTGGCACTAGAGGGATCTCGACCGATTCCACCGTACGCTTCCTCGGGCACCCAATGCAGGCTATTTATTCCGGCAATATTTTGGGCCGGGTGTTCCGCGGCACGGGAGAACCGATTGATGGCGGTCCGGACCTTTCAAACGATCCGAAAGTAACCATCGGCGGCCCTTCGGTTAACCCGATGCGAAGAGTCCTTGCCTCCAAGATGATCCGCACCAACGTGCCGATGATCGACGTCTTTAATTGCCTGGTGGAAAGCCAGAAGATTCCGATCTTCTCCGTGTCAGGCGAGCCTTTTAATCAGCTGCTGGCGCGAATTGGAATCCAGGCCGACGCTGATGTCATTGTCTTCGGAGGTATGGGCCTGATCTTCGACGATTACTATTTTTTCCGAAAGGCATTCGAAGAGGCCGGCATGTTCACCCGCACGGTGATGTTTGTAAATCAGGCATCAGACCCGGTGGTGGAACGACTTCTGATCCCGGACCTGGCATTGGCGGTCGCGGAGAATATCGCGGTGGATGAACGCAAACGCGTGTTGGTGCTTCTGAGCGACATGACAGCCTTCGCTGATGCTCTTAAAGAGGTCAGTATTGCGATGGACCAGGTGCCGGCGAACCGCGGTTACCCAGGAGACCTTTACTCGCAGCTTGCAAGCAGGTACGAAAAGGCTTGCGACTATGCGCAGGGTGGATCAGTCACGATTCTGACGGTGACTACTATGCCCGGGGATGACGTGACTCACCCCGTGCCGGACAACACCGGCTACATCACCGAGGGCCAATTCTATTTGCATCATGGGGTGATCGACCCATTCGGATCCCTCTCGAGGTTGAAGCAGCACGTGATCGGCACGGTTACTCGTGAAGACCACAACCAGATCATGAACACCATGATTCGTTTTTACTCGCAAGCCAAGGACGCGCAGCAGAAGCAGGCCATGGCATTCGAACTCTCCGCATTCGATCAGAAGCTGCTGAAGTTTGGACAGCTATTCCGAGATCGCTTCATGGATATCAACGTCTCGCTACCGCTGGAGCAGGCGCTCGATCTCTGCTGGCAAACGTTGGGCGAATGTTTCGAGCCACAGGAACTGCTGATGAAGCAAGGGCTGGTCGATAAGTATTATCCGCGAAGCAAGCCAACAACGAACCCGACCCCCTGACCATGGCCCGGCTCTCCCTCAGCAAATCTACGCTCAGCGAGTTGATTAAACAGCTCAAGACATACCAAAACTTTTTGCCATCACTTGACCTGAAGCGAAGACAACTGCTGGCGGAGCAGGAAAAGGCGCGGCTGGAGCTGCGGGACCTGACTCGTCGCGAGGAAGCGCTTCGCCCAATGGTCGAGAAGCAGATCCCGATGCTGGGCTACACCCACGTCGATGTGCGTGGAATCGTTCGAGTAACTAACACGGAAATTCTCGAAGAAAATGTTATGGGAATACATCTCCCAAAGTTAGGACGCCTTGAGATTAAGGTCAGTGAGTATCCGTTTCTGGGGAAACCTCACTGGGTTGATCGTGTCGTCCAGTTGCTTAAGGGAGCGATCGAAATTCGCATCAATCGTCGGGTCATGGAACGCCGGCTGGAGCTACTCGCGTCCTCGGCAAAGGTAATCTCTCAACGAGTTAACCTATTTGAAAGAGTGCTGATTCCAAAGACAGAGGCCGACGTCCAACGCATTCGAGTTTATCTATCAGACGCGGAGCGGGCTAGCATTGTGCGGGCGAAGATTGCCAAAGGCGAGAAAGGGTTGGCA